>Ga0208648_1000046_pt1 | contig 116603 bp, 97 predicted proteins | sample AntAceMetag02UKL_FD_184772 | JGI IMG/M metagenome (GOLD analysis project Ga0208648, IMG submission 184772) | Saline lake microbial communities from Ace Lake, Antarctica - Antarctic Ace Lake Metagenome 02UKL (SPAdes) (version 2) | ecosystem: Environmental > Aquatic > Non-marine Saline and... | reverse complement strand
GATTTCATACAACATGATATTGCAGAAGGGGCACTCACTGAAGGTCATGCCAGAGCTATATTACGTCTCTCCAACAATCCCGTTGCAATGAAAAATGCCAGAGATCAAATTGTGTCAAAGGGATTATCGGTAAGACAGGCGGAAAAACTGACTTCCAGGATGAAACTGGAGAGCACCACAGCACGTAATAGCACGCCAAAGCAAAGCATAACAATTCCGGCGGAATTCTCAAGATCCCTGCTGAACAGAGTCACAAACAAGCTTCACTCGAAGGCCAATCTTTTGCAGAATGGAAGTCGTGGGAAATTAGAAATTGAGTACTACTCCCTGGATGATTTGGAACGCTTGGTTGAAATAATTGCTGGTGAAAGTCTATAGAAAAACTTTTTTTGTCAGGTTAGGAGGTTTACAATGGCACTGATGCAATTAACAATGATTCCAGTTGGTTCTAGCGTATCAGTAGGGAAGTATGTAACAAATATTCAGCGGTATCTCGAACAGGAAAATGCAACTTTCCAACTAAATGATATGGGAACTCTCATTGAAGGGGATATAAAATATCTATTATCCCTCCTAGGGCAGATTTACGAAATACCTTTTAAAGAAGGTGCATTACGGGTGGTAACCAACATTACTATCGACGATAGACGTGATAAGAAAATCAAAATAGGTGATAAGGTACGTTCAGTTACTCGGAAGCTAAAAAAAGATCGGATAAAACCATGACAAAAAAATAACAATAACCGCATTTAAAATTCTCTCTTTTAGTATACCGTTCTTTTTTTCTCTGAGCCAATGCAGAAGAACAAATAACCAACCAGCGTCCTGAAACAGGCTAAATGTATCGGCCTTGATTGTATTGGTAACAGTGAAAAGGAACCTTACTGTTGAATTTATAGAATAGGTAACACTTTTTAATTCTTTGCCCTCCTTATACTTTGAGCGTTTACACAGAGGGTGTTCGATTGGACAAACCCCACACTATGCATAGTCATATCGACTATTTGCGTTGTGTTCGTTAAGGCACGAGTATGGCAATATTCCTCCTCTATTAACCTTTGACAAACAGTAATCACACAGATAGTAAGGATAGTAAATAAGAGTGTTGTAGGAAATGCTGAGCAAGGTGATTAAAAGTAGTGGAAATGAAATCTCACCTGGGCTAGTTATAGGTCTACATAATCAATTTGTTATTTTTATATTAAAAAACAAGGTGCAACATGAATTTAAAATTTATTATTCCCTTACTTCTATTGAGCATTATTTCAACTAACCAGGCCCTGGCAAAAATGGGTAGTATTGATGGAAACAAGGTTCAACTTCGCTCGGGGCCAGGGACTAAATATGCATCTCAGTGGGAATATGGAGATGGCCTACCTGTTAGAATATTAACACGAAAGGGAAACTGGATAAAAGTAAAAGACTTTGAAAATTCTACCGGGTGGGTTTTCAAAAACTACATCTCGGATAAACCTCATATGGTAGTAAAGGTGAATAAGGGGAAAAAAAAGAAGATAAATATCAGAAATGGGTCAGGCACCAAATATAAGGCAAGTGGAAAGGCATATTACGGCGTTGTTTTTGAAACCCTTGAACAAAAAAATGGATGGGCAAAAGTAAAACATGAATCAGGTCTGACAGGTTGGATAAAAAGAAGCCTTCTCTGGGGATACTGAGTAAGAATCAGTAGTGTCCGGTTAGGATTTTGCATGTTAAATAAAATAAAAAATTTTAAAATACGTACATTTTTTTCTTGACAAAGTAAAAATTTTATGACGGCCGTGTTTCCTTAAAAGATCAATCTTTTAAGGAGGTTATGACGATGCCCGTAAAGTTTTATTCGCAACGACATATAGCACCGACGCACAAACTGTTACTCGAACCATTACAACCAATTTTGATTAAAACACCACCACTCAAGTCAAGATCCAACAAGCCATTGGCCATGAATACTGAAGAACTACTCAACATTCTAACATATTACCATCTACAGGACTTTTCATCCGGCAGAGAATTGCTGCAAGCTCTGGAAGAAGATGATTACGCTAGAGAATTTGTCGCTCCTGTTGGCGGCGTTAAACGTTCTACTTTTTTTGATACTGTTACTGACCGCGGTGTAGAGCAGCTTCTTTTTGTTTTTACTGAACTACAAAAGCAAGCGACAGGAGTACTGCCGTCTCAATATTCAGAGCTTGGTGATCTCGTTGCTATAGATGGATCTCTTATTGATGCTGTTCTTTCCATGCACTGGGCTGACTATCGAACAAATTCCAAAAAAGCAAAATTACATTTTGGCCTTGACCTGAACCGTGGTATTCCACACAAACTGTTTTTAACTGAGGGCAAAGGGGCTGAAAGACCCTTTGTCAGCAAAATTATTGAACCTGGCCAGACTGGCGTATTGGATCGTGGATACCAGGCGCATCACTTGTTTGACCAATGGCAGCTTGATGGTTGTCATTTTGTTTGCCGTATTAAAGAATCCACTCACAAAAACATCCTCGAAGAATACCCTGTACTTGGAGACTCTCATATTTTCTTCGACGCCAGGGTGCTGCTGGGTACTCCCAATGCTAACCAGACCAAAGAACCAGTCCGTCTCGTTGGATATATAATTGAGGGCAAAAAATACTGGGTCGCCACAGATCGTTACGATTTGTCTGCTGAACAGGTTGCGCTGGTGTACAAGCTTCGCTGGGATGTAGAAAGTTTTTTTGCATGGTGGAAGCGGCACCTCAATGTATATCATCTATTCGCCAGAAGCGAGAATGGCCTGATGGTTCAAATCCTTTCCGGGCTGATTACTTATCTGCTGTTGGCGATTTATTGCCATGAGCAACATGGTGAAACTGTTTCGATACGCCGTGTACGGGAACTTCGAACTTTGATCCGAAATGAAGCATTGCTAAAAGCTGCGGAACAAGCGGCCGCACCGAAAGTAAAACGAAAACCGAGGCAAAGGTACCGCAAACGACTAAAACGTTCGTATGCAAAATCCTAACCGGACATTACTGAGTAAGAATACATTTAAATCAAAAAAAGCCCGATTTGCAAAGTTTTGCAAATCGGGCTTTTTATTTGGCGGAGAAGGAGGGATTCGAACCCTCGGTGGAGTCTAACCCCCACACTCGCTTAGCAGGCGAGCACCATCGGCCTCTCGGTCACTTCTCCAAATATGGCGGAGGAAGTAGGATTCGAACCCACGGTACTTTCGTACAACGGTTTTCAAGACCGCCGCCTTAAACCACTCGGCCATTCCTCCAGATGAGGTTCTTTTACCACCTGAAAAAGATTGTGTCAATATCTTGCGTGTCAATCCGGAGGAGACAGGTTAGAAATAAAAAATGAGGAATATTGCAAACACAATGACAAAAAAGTTAAAAATTCATTTAATTGATGTGACATAATTGTTAAAAGGTGTAAGGCAGAGTAAACAAAAGACCATGAGAGTAAATAAGCTTTCTCCTTTTTTATCAGAGATATTATAAGTTAAAATGACACGATCAAAAGATACTATCAAAACTCAACTGGAAGACCTTAGCTGTCTCTATGAGATAACTAAAAGCCTGGCTTCATCAACCGACCTCAGGGAATGCCTTGGTAACACCATGCGTGCCATTGAATCCATGAAAAATATGGAAAATGGTACGGTGACTATAATCAATCCAACAACTGGTAACCTCGAGATCGAAGTAGCACATGGAATTAATGCCGAGGGCAGGAAGCGAGGAAAGTATCAAATAGGTGAGGGGATAACGGGAAGGGTGGTAGCCTCCGGTGAACCTATAATCGTTCCCCATATTGCAGAAGAACCAATGTTTCTCAACAAAACCAGGGCAAGAGGGGATCTCAACAACCAGGAAAGGTCATTCATTTGTGTCCCAATACGAGGTGGCAAACAGGTTATTGGGGCTCTCTCGGTGGATCGGATTTACCGGGAAGGTATAACGGAAAAGGCCGACGCAGATTTACGCTTTTTAACCATCCTCAGCTCTCTTATTGCACAAACCACCCATCGAATCCAGACTGTGAATCAAGAGCAGCAAGAGTTGATTGTGGAAAATATAAAGCTTAGAAGGGAGCTTTCGAAGAAAAATAAGATTAATGATATTCAGGGCAATTCAAGTCGTATGCAGGAAGTGTACGAAATGATACACAGAGTTGTCGACTCCAACGCAACTGTTTTATTACGTGGCGAATCTGGTACAGGAAAAACACTCGTTGCCAAATCCCTGCATTATAACTCAAGAAGAAAAGAGAAACCTTTTATAGTGGTGAACTGCTCAGCATTACCAGAAACCCTATTGGAAAGTGAGCTTTTTGGCCATGAAAGGGGAGCATTCACAGGTGCTACAGAACGTAAAAAAGGACGCTTTGAACTGGCAGAGGGTGGTACTCTCTTTCTCGATGAAATAGGGGAAATTAGCCATGCGGTACAAGTAAAACTCTTAAATGTCGTACAGGAAAAATCTTTTCAACGTCTTGGTTCTGCAAAATCAATACAATGTGATGTCAGACTAGTGGCAGCCACAAACCGTGATCTCGAATCTGCTGTAAAGGATAAGAGTTTTAGAGAGGATCTTTATTACCGACTTAATGTTTTTCCGGTTTATATGCCAGCCCTTAGAGAACGAAGAACGGATATTCTCCTTCTTGCGGAATTTTTCCTAAAAAAATATTCAGAGGACAATGAGGTTTTAATAAAACGAATATCAACACCGGCAATTGATATGCTCATCCAGTATCACTGGCCTGGTAATGTGAGAGAATTGCAGAATTGTATGGAGCGTGCAGTGCTCATCTGTGACGGGGACACCATTAAGGGAATCCATCTCCCTCCAACACTACAAACATCAGATCATACGGCTTCTGATAAAAACCCTTTATCATTGTCGGCAGCAGTGGAAAACTTTGAAAAAGATATTATCATTGAAGGATTGAAGAAAAACCGCGGGAATCAAACTAAGACAGCAAAACATCTTGATACCAGTCTCAGGATAATAAATTACAAGGTCCATCAATATAATATTGATCCCGGCAAATTTAAGATAAAAAGCAAATGAAATTACTTCTTCATGTCTGCTGTGCACCATGTTCTACCTACACACTAAGTAAACTTCGTGATAAGGACATTGATGTTTCAGGATATTTTTATAACCCCAATATCCACCCATACCGTGAATTCAGGAGGCGGCTTGCAGCCCTTCGTGATTTTGCAAAAGCAAAGAAATTTGATATTGAGTTAGATACAGAATACGGTTTGACTGAATATCTACGAAAGGTAGTATTTCATGAAAAAGAGCGCTGTCAAATCTGCTACAGTATGCGCCTGGAGAAAACTGCTCAACAAGCCATTAAACAAGGGGCTGATGCGTTTTCCACAACACTTCTATACTCACGGTACCAGAACCATAAGAAAATCACAGAAACAGGCCACAAGGTGGCTGAGAAATATGGTGTCCAATTTTACTACGATGATTTTAGAGTAGGGTGGCAGGAAGGAATTGATAGGGCAATTGCAATGGATCTATATAGACAACCCTACTGCGGTTGTATCTACAGTGAGCAGGAACGCTACGATAAAAAGTTACAGAAGAAATTACGTCAGGAGGCAGAGCTTGAAAAAGTTAAACCTCCGAACGTCTGATTTCTCATTTTTTTAGATTTTTTCTAACGAGGTAATTCCAATGGTCAATATCATTGTGTTAGCAACAACCAATAAAAACAAAATTAAAGAATTTCAGGAGATGGTTAAAGATCTGCCAGTGGAGATAAAATCAGTTGCAGATTTCGGTACCATTCCTGAATGTATTGAAGATGGTGAAACATTTGATGACAATGCATATAAAAAGGCTCTCCACACTGCAAAGATTCTAGGCTTACCTGCAATTGCAGATGATTCAGGTTTGGAAGTTGAGGTATTGGGTGGTGCACCTGGCGTGTATTCAGCAAGATACGCCGGTGAAAAAGCTACGGATCAAGAAAATTGTGCGAAGCTTCTCAAGGAAATGGAAGGAAAAGAAAATCGAAAAGCTGCATTTCAATGTGTACTCTCCATTGCAGTTCCATCGGGCCCCGCACTGACCTATGAGGGGAGTTGTGAGGGGACAATCCTTACAGCTAAACAGGGCGATTCGGGCTTTGGTTATGACCCTCTCTTTTACTACGAACCCTTTGGAAAAAGTTTTGCTGAATGTGGAATGGAAGAGAAGAATAAGGTCAGTCATCGAGGAAAGGCACTTGCTGAACTCAAAAATGAGTTTGATAAGGTGATGGTATGGTTAAACCAGCGCCTCGCTGAAGAAAAACCTCCCAAACCCGATCATAGTGAGTTTGAGACAGATGACTGGTCTCGGAAATAAAAAAATGTATTGATCACTTCTGAACTCTCAGAATGCTTTTTGGACACCCAAAAAAGCATTCTGAGACCCGTCATATACCTTCAAAAAAGAACTACTCTTCTGGAAATCCCGAGTGATCAACCTGTGAACTGTAGAGATTTGCTGCAGCCAGACTCAATGCAATAACAGAAGGACCAATAATAAGCCCCCAAAAACCAAAACTTGCAATCCCTGCAAGGATTGAAAGTAAAATCAAAACTTCATTCATCGTATATTCAAATCCGAAAATGCGTTTTAAATAACTGATAAAAATAATCCTCAAAATATTATCAATAAAAAATCCCATAACTCCCCAAACAACAATAAGGATTATCAGGACATTCATATAACTTCCGGAAACAAGCTCTAACGCAATAACAGGAATATATACCAGCGCAGCTCCTACGATTGGTATAACCGAACAAAAGCCGGCAAGTACCCCAAGATAGAAAGCATTATACTCACCAACAAAAGCCATAAGGATACCAAAGGTTAAACCCTGGGCCAGCATGTTAAAAAGAGTTCCGTAAAAGACAACTGCAACGGTACCTGTACATTCACGGTACAAATACTTCTCATGTTCAAAACTTGTTGGCATTACGCGTGCGGAAAAGGCAAGAATCTGTTTTCCGTTGAGGTTAAAAAGAAAATAAAATATTAGAATCCAGCTTATCTGCACCACAAGCCCTCCTGCTCCCGATGCAACACCATTTACTGTCTTATAAAGTGCTTCCATGGAAACACCTTTTAACAGAGAAAAACCTTCTGTTTTTAGTGAATTAAGAAAGTTATGAACAATGGCAATTGAGTCGGTGTAGGAGACAACCTTGTCCACCATCTGCATGGTCACCTGTTTCACATGTTCAACATCAACACCGGACATCTGGGCGTAGGTTTCCGATACAAAGTAGACCAGAGGGGCAAAAATCAAACAAAGGAAAAAGAGTGTAAGGACGGTAGCACTGATAAAGGTGGATTGATTACGGATAACCCTTGGCAGAGTAGGATTTTCAAAAAAATGGACTAGAGCTGTCAGGGCATGGCTGGTACAAAGGGAAAGAACTGCGGCAACTAAAATGTAGTGAAGGTATGAAGAAAAAATATAAAGTGAAGCAACAAGTAAAATGAGAGTTAAATATCCAAGAAACTTTACACTTTTATTGTCTTCTGTTGTCATGTTTTCTGCTTTTAGATGGGTTATTCTACTTTTAATTCTCTCGTTAACAGGTCCGTTACTGCTCGTAAGCACTCTTTTTCTCTATAGAGAATTTGAAATACCTGATCAAGAATCGGCATTTCAACCCCCATCTTTAACACCAGATCATGGACGGATTGAGTGGTTTTAACCCCTTCTGCAACCATCTCCATCTCATCAAGAATCTCGGGAAGCTTCTTTCCTTCTCCAAGTTTGAGCCCAACTGTCCTATTTCGACTGAGATCACCAGTACAGGTAAGAACCAGATCACCAAGGCCGGAGAGTCCTGAAAAAGTGACAGGATCAGCACCCATAGCTACGCCCATTCGCGTTATTTCGGCAAGACCACGCGTTATAAGAGCAGCCCTGCTGTTTAAGCCGAATTGAAGACCATCACTAATTCCAGCAGCTATAGCTACAATATTTTTTAAAGCTGCACTCACCTCAAGACCAATCATATCCTGGGATGCATAAACACGAAAACGTTCACTTCCGAAAACATTCTGAAGAAACTGAGCTTTCTCTAGCTCATCGCAACCAATGGTAACCAAAGTTGGTAATCCCTGTGCCACTTCTTTCGCAAAAGATGGCCCAGAAAGCACAGAAAGGGTCAAATTTTTGGAGGTTTGAGCACTACCAAGGCATTCCCTCATAACTTGAGTCATGGTCATTAGAGAGGTGTTTTCGATACCTTTTACGGCAGAGACAACACTTGCACCTGTTTTTAGGTAGGGAACAAGTTTTTCAAAAACTTTACGATAGCCGTGAGAGGGTACCACCATGCAGATAACATCGGCACCAGTTGCTGCCTCTTTCAAATCTATTTCGATTGAAAGAGATTTTGGAAATATAAAACCGGGAAGATATTTTTTGTTTTCCCGGTCTTTAATAAGAGTTGTTACATGTTTTTCATTATGTCCCCAGAGGACAGTTTTCAACCCTTTAGCGGCAAGTAATCCGGCAATAGCTGTTCCCCAGGATCCTGCTCCGATTACTGCAACCTTATTTACCACCAGATTATTCATCTGTACCTTGTTCAGTTTCCTGCCCTTCTTCCAAATCGTCGTCGGAATCTTCTTCAGGCGCCACAAGATCCATTGCAACAACTCGCTCCTTTCCGCCAAGATTGATAAGGCCAACACCCTGAGTGGTACGTCCAATCACTCGGACGTTACCCATTGGCATACGAATCATTTGACCGGAATCGGCTATTAACATAACTTCTGATTCATCATCAACCTGCATAGCCCCAATAACGAAACCGTTTCGTTCACTGGCTTTGATGGCCATAATTCCAAGTCCTCCACGTCTCTGAATACGATAATCAGTAACAGGACTTCTTTTACCATATCCGTTTTCAGTGACTGTAAGAATGGAAGATTCAGAATCGATAACGATTGATCCAACGACAAAATCATTTTCTTTTAAGCGTATACCGCGAACTCCTGCGGCTGTTCTTCCCATAGTACGGACATCATCTTCATGAAAGTGGATTGATGCACCATTTTTAGAAAGAAGGAATATAGTATCGTCGCCGGTGAGAATATGTGCTGAAATAATTTCATCATCCTCATTGATAGTCAGTGCTTTTTTACCACGTTTAAGCGGTTTAATAAATTCCTGAAGACTGGTTTTTTTCACTCTACCAAGGCGGGTGACCATAAGAATGGTTTTATTAGTATTCTCATTTTGAAGATCAGCAACGGGAAGAATTGCTGCAACTTTTTCATCTTCTGCAAGATTTAGAAGATTGACAACAGCTTTTCCTCGGGCCGTTCGTCCGGCCAGTGGTAATTGGTAAACCTTACGCCAGAATATTTTCCCGTGATTGGTGAAAAAGAGGAAAGTATCGTGGGTGGATGCCACATAGAGGTTAGAAACAAAATCCTCCTCAATATTTTTTACACCTACAACACCTTTACCACCCCGTCTCTGGGATCTGTAAATACTTACGGGGTTCCGTTTGATATAGCCGGTATGAGTAACGGTAACTGCCATGTCCTCCTGAGTAATCATATCTTCAGGGAGAATTTCATCCACTGCATCTATTATCTCAGTACGCCTTTCATCACCATACGTATCTTTAATTTCGGTAAATTCATCACGGATAATCTTCATAACCAATACTTCATCACCAAGTATTTCCCGTAATCTATCTATTTCAGCCATTATCGTTTTATAGTCAGTGATAATTTTATCACGCTCAAGTCCGGTAAGACGCTGAAGACGCATATCAAGAATAGACTGAGACTGAATTTCAGAGAGATCAAATCGACTTATCAATTCGGCCTTAGCTGCTGCCGGATTGACTGAAGCTTTTATCAGTTCAACAACTTCATCAAGATTTGTTATGGCAATTTTAAGCCCCTCAAGAAGATGGGCTTTTTCTTCCGCCTTTCGTAATTCAAAAGCAGTTCGACGATAGACAACAACCTTACGATGAAGAATAAAGTATTCTAGAATCTGTTTTAAATTCAAAACTTCCGGTTTATTATTTACAATCGCCAGGAAAATAACACCAAAGGATCGTTGTAATGGTGTCATTTTATACAACTGATTGATTACAACCTCGGCTATTTCATCTTTTTTCAGTTCTATGACAATACGTTCACCATGTCTATCCGATTCATCACGAACCTCGGATATGGCACTTATTCTCTTTTCTTTTACAAGAAGAGCAATTTTGGTAACCAGAGTTGCCTTATTTTGTTGATAGGGGATCTCCGTTACAATAATTGCTTCCCGCTTACTTCCCTTGATATTTTCAACATGGGTACGCGACCGCATAAGAATACTGCCACGTCCAGTTTCATAAGCCTCTCGGATTCCTGCACGACCGCAGATAAAGGCACCCTTGGGAAAATCAGGCCCGGTTATAATATTAATCAGTTCATGAACGGTAATGTTGGAATTATCGATCATGGCAATTAAGCCATTCATAACCTCGGTAAGATTATGGGGAGGAATATTGGTTGCCATTCCAACGGCAATACCTGAGGATCCATTGACCAGCAAATTAGGGATTTTGCTTGGCATAACCAATGGCTCTGTCATGGAATTATCGTAGTTGGGACCAAAATCTACGGTATCTTTTTCAAGATCGCCCACTATATCCCTGTCGATTTTGGTCATCCGGGCTTCTGTGTAACGCATGGCAGCAGGTGAATCGCCATCCATGGACCCAAAGTTACCCTGACCGTCAACCAGGGGATAGCGCATGGAAAAATTCTGAGCCATACGCACTATGGTGTCATAAGCAGCAGTGTCACCATGGGGATGATATTTACCGATAACATCACCGACAATACGCGCTGATTTTACATAGGGTCTGTTATAAAATACAGATAGTTCCCGCATGGCAAAAAGAGCTCTGCGATGAACAGGTTTTAAACCGTCACGTACGTCCGGCAGGGCTCTGCCGATAATAACGCTCATCGCATAGTCGAGATAGGACTTTCTCATCTCCTTTTCAATGGAGATAGTGGGGTGTATTTCTTGTTCTTCAGTCGTCATATAAATTCCATTAGGTTTTTACAAAACCATCAATTTGTACTTCATTATGCTAAAGATTTTTTATAACTATTCACCATGCTATGAAATGGTGCAATGTTTACCCGGAAACTGGGGACACGATTCCAATTCAAAAGACAAAGACGAATTGGATCATGTCCCCAGTTTCCTAACAGCTTATTCGTTATGCAATTCCGGCTCAAAGTCAATTTCGGTGAATATTTACGATTTTTTTTACTTATATATCCAGGTCAGAAACTTCCAACGCATGATTTTGAATAAATTCTCTGCGTGGTTCCACCTTATCTCCCATAAGGGTGGTGAAAATATCATCGGCCTGTTCCGCATCTCCAATGGTTACCTGGACAAGGCTTCTATTCTGAGGGTTCATAGTGGTATCCCAGAGTTGTTCAGGATTCATTTCGCCCAAACCCTTATAGCGTTGTAGATGACTCCCTTTAAAGGTTTCGTTGCGGACAGTTTTTATCATTTCACTCCAGTTTTCAGCAGGAATTGCCTTATCATCTGCCCCCTGTACACCTCTTAAGATAACAAAAGAACAACGAAGCAATGATTTAATATCATCAAAAAGACCAAGAGCCGTGCGATATTCATTAATAAGGGGAAGCTGTGGCCCAAGAGTCATCATTATCTGTGCCTGACCCTTAATAGCAATATCAACTTCATAACAACTAGGACGCCAGCGGCAGGGACGAATATTGCCAATTATATGTTTTTCAGGGGAGAGTCCCTTTACAAGGTTTTTAACAAATTCTTCATCACTGAACTGGTCAGCTGAACGAACATCCTGTTCAAGAAGATAATAAAGCAGGTCTTCCCAAATATTCATTCTCCCTAGATAGGCTACAACCTGATTATAAACTGAAAGCTTTTTAAGAATGTTAATCAGAGTTTCCTGCTCCAAAATTTCTTCTTTTGCGTTTTGAGCCTTAATTTTTAAAATTTTACTGGCTTCGTTGAAAAGGTGATTATTAAGATTTTCTTCTTCAAGAAAATATTCTTCCTTTTTTCCTCTTCCCAGACGATATAAAGGTGGTTGACCAATATAAATATATCCACCCTCTACTAGTGGCAGCATCTGTCTGTAGAAAAAGGTAAGGAGGAGGGTACGAATATGAGCACCATCTACATCAGCATCTGTCATAATGATGACCTTATGGTAACGAAGTTTATCCTTATCAAATTCGTCACGTCCAATACCGCAACCAAGGGCTCCAATAAGCTGTTTAATCTCTTCAGACCCAAGAATCTTTTCAAATCTGGCCTTTTCCACATTCATAATTTTACCACGAAGGGGAAGAATGGCCTGGACAGATCTGTCACGACCCTGCTTTGCTGAACCACCAGCAGAATCTCCCTCCACAATAAAAATCTCGCGTTTTGCAGGATCCTTTTCCTGACATTCTGCAAGTTTTCCAGCCATAAAAAGAGCTGTAGATCCTTTTTTCCGGGAAAGTTCTCTTGCCCTTTTTGCAGCTTCTCGTGCTCGGGCCGCTTCAACAGCTTTGCTGAGTATTTTCTTTGCTTCCTGAGGATTTTGTTCCAAAAACTGGGTAAGTTTTTCTGTACATATTGAATCTACAATGGATGTTACTTCAGAGTTACCAAGTTTAGTTTTAGTCTGTCCTTCAAACTGGGGGTCGGGAACCCGAACAGAGATAACACAGGTCAATCCTTCACGAACATCATCACCACCCATTTTTTCTTTCATATTTTTGGGAATGATATCATCAGTTGCGTAACGATTTATACACTTAGTAAGTGATCTTCTAAAACCGGATACGTGAGTTCCACCTTCTCTAGTATTTATATTATTTACAAAAGAAAAGAGTCGTTCTGAATAGCCATCAAAATATTGAAAAGCTATCTCCACCTCAACCCCATCTTTTTCACCGCTTATAAAAATAGGAACGGCATTTACAACGGTACGTTTTCGATTTAAATATTCAACATATTGCCCAATTCCACCTTCTGCATGGAATTTATCTTCAGCACCGGTACGTTCATCTTTAAGATAAATACGAACGTTTTTATTTAAGAAAGCCAGTTCTCGAAGACGGGTATTTACTGTTTCATAGTTGAAAACGATGGTTTCTGTAAAAATACCAGGATCTGGATGAAATGTTATTGATGTTCCTGTTTTATCAGTTGTTCCAATAACTTCAAGTTCTCCAACCTTATCCCCATATTTGTATTCCTGGCGATGTATTTCCCCATCACGTTTAATCTTTGCAACTGCTTTTACAGAAAGGGCATTAACAACAGAAACACCAACACCATGCAGTCCACCAGATACCTTATAGGTGGAGTGGTCGAATTTTCCTCCTGCATGGAGGGTGGTCATAACCAGTTCCAAAGCTGACATTTTCTCAGTTGGGTGGATACCCACAGGAATTCCGCGACCATCATCTTCAACAGTTACAGCATTGTCTGGATGAATAGTTACATGAATACGCTCACAATGACCGGCAAGAGCCTCATCTATACTATTATCTACAACTTCCCATATCAAATGGTGAAGGCCTGTTTCAGCGGTATTACCAATGTACATTGAAGGTCGTTTTCGAACAGCCTCAAGACCATCAAGGACTTTTATTTGTTCAGCACCGTAATCTTTGTTTTCTTCAGTCACACGTTTTTCCTTTTTTGAAGAAATTAAATGTATCTATTCTAACTTTATTAAATAGATACTATAAATATATGAATTATTACTAACAATTCGTTACTATTTAGCAGTTATGCTAATTCGTGCATATCGAAGTCTTTGCTTACCGGGCATTCGAAGCATAATATGCTCTGTGAGAATGTCCAAATGGACGAAGTTGAGGTGCTGCTGAATAGTTACGATAAATCTATAACTGCATGGGCATTATAATACTCAAAAAACCCTCATCTTTTTCGGATTTCATTAAACAGGGGCTGTTATTGGAATTAATATAGGCATCCACGGTATCGCATTCCATAACCTGAAGAGAGTCTATAAAATAGCGACAGTTGAACCCTAAAAGTAATGGTTCTCCATCATATTTAACATCCTGTATATCCTTGGCATTTCCAAGATCCACATTATGTGAACTTAAGATCATCTTGCCGTTTTCAATTTCAAGCTGAATTGTATGAAAGATATCTTCTGTGAATAAATTGATTCGTTTTAGTGAATCAAGGAAAGGGATTCTTTCCAACTGAATTTTATTTTCAAGCTGGACCGCATTAACAATTGCGCTGTACTGAGGAAATTCACCAGTCTTTAATCGAATAACCATTATAGATTCATTATCTTTTGCTATAAGCTGTTCTTTTTCAAAAGATATTTCAACAGTGTCACGGTTATCACAGAATTTTTTTAATTCTTGAACACCTTTTTTGGGAATCAATGTACCCGGTTGTATATTCAAAAGATCTATATCGGTGGCAACATCTTTTTCCATGATGGAAAGACGATGACCATCCGATGATATCATTCGTATATAGGATCTTTCATTTCTTTTTTCTGTTTCAAAAAGAACATTGGTAAGGGAATAGGCGTTCTCTTCTTCGTTGGCCACAGAAAAAATAACTTTATCAATTATATCTGAAAAGATACCCGCTTCAAAGGGTACAAAGTTTTTTTCGTTAAATTCTGGAAATTCTGGAAATTCATCGCTTGCCATACCCGCAAGATTATAGGTACTGAGTCCTGCAGATATGATTACCCAGCTATTCTCAGTTTCCTGAATATTTATACTGTCTGATCCGGATTCTCGTACAATTTCAAAAATCTTTTTGCTGGGCAAAGTTAATATCCCCTGACCATTAATTTCGGCAGGTACTTTTACCCGCAGCCCTACTTCAAGATCTGTCCCGGTAAGAATAAGCCCATCATCGGCTGTTTCTATCAGAACATTAGAGAGTATAGCCAGGGTAACTCGTTTATTTGTGATGTTTTGGAGGCTGTTCAATCCTTCCAAAAAATCTGATCGTGATACAATACAATTGAGTGTCATAAGGGTATCCCTTTATTAAATAATCTTTTTATTATTGTTATTAAGGGGGTTAATATGTTCAAAAAGAATATAACATATTAAAATAATAGTTTTTTTTATAAACAATAAGTTGTGAATAAAAACTGAAAATTTGTCAATTTGTCGTTTTTAACAGCTTATTAACCGGGTTATGAATAAACTCTTAACAAAGGGTGTTAAAAGTTTGTTGAAAAAGTAAAAAACATATAAATTTTTAGATGGAAAAACAACGCGATAATTGACAACGTTACTTCGCCTGACTGTAGTGCAAAGCGGGTAAAAAGACAAGATTTTTAAGCAATATATTCATTTCTTCAAAAGGGTGAAATGCAGGGAAATTTAAATGGAAAAAGAAAGGGAAAAAAAAATTGATACTTTGTTTGTAACAGCCCTGAATAATAATGTTTTTCCAGGTGCTGCAATGGCTTTTTCAAAAAGAACAGAGAATGGTTATAAACGATTAGAAAAATACTATGGATTGGCTCAGAATAAACCATCAAAAATTAAACTCACAAAGGATCATTTTTTTGATCTCGCATCACTTACCAAACCTCTTACAACCGTGCCACTACTCCTTACTCTTTTTAAAAAAAAGCTTTTGACGCCTGAAACGCAATTAGGAAAAATATATACTGATTGTCCATCAGATAAGAAAAGTATAACTATTCGTCAACTTATGTCACATAGCGCTGGGTTTGTCGCCCATAGGGAATATTTTAAGGAACTGATTTTCCTACCGAAAGAGAACATAAAGGAAGTCCTTTTAAATAAAATTATGGGAGAAACTATAACATCAATAAAAGGGGATAAGCATTGTTATAGTGATCTGGGTTTCATGCTTCTAGGCCTGATAATTGAGAAATTAACAGGAAAAGAGATAGGTGAATTGGCTCATTTAAGTATTTATAGGCCTTTGGAGCTTCAAAATGACCTCGTTTTCCCGAGTTTTGATAAAACAAGGGGTAATAGTTATGTGAGCACTGAAATGTGCTTATGGGATAAAAAAATGCTTTCAGGAAAGGTACATGATGATAATTGCAGAGTCATGGGGGGGCAGGCTGGACATGCTGGCCTTTTTGGGACTCTTAGAGGGGTTATGGGGCTTTGTGAGCAGTTACTTGATCAGTGGCAGGGCAGGAGGTACCATCCGGGATATTCAAACAGCTTACTTAGGAATAGCTTGACCAGGGTCGGGAATTCCGCCTGGACTATGGGATTTGATATGGTATCTGAGAGAGGGTCGAGTAGTGGATCCCACTTTTCAGGTACGAGCGTTGGTCACCTTGGTTTTACCGGGACCTCTTTTTGGATAGACCCTGAAAAGAGTTGTATAGCGGTACTTTTAACAAACAGGGTTCATTATGGTCGCGATAACTGGAAAATTAAAGAATTCAGGCCTGCCTTTCATGATTTGTTGATGGGGGCGGCAGATTTAAGAAAAAAGGATTAAAGTCAAAAGAGAGTTGAATAATTCTTTTCCCTCAGTACTCCAATGTTATTGGAAGTCCACAATGTATGTTCTCTGGGAAATTTTCATTAAAAAAAACCCCTTACTTAAAATATAAGTAAGGGGTTTTTTTGAACTACAAAAATGCCACTACCAAACTACCACCAACAAATAGTTTGATCTGCTGCGAATACTTTATCAACCAAAGCTTCGTAATCAGGTGCATCCACATTAAGGTCGAAAGACTCAGCATCACGATCTCTGCTGACAATTTCTACAAGTTTTTTGGTAGTATCATCTGGTGCTGAACGATAAACGTTAAGAATTTTCATAATCAGTTACTCCTAAGCTTTTATGATGCCGTAAGGGATGATATGGGTCATATCACGAAGTTTTTCACCAAGTTCTTCAATGGTGATAGGCTCAAGGTCATTGAGTTCGCAATTTCCAGCTGTTGTTGCGAAAACATCACCTTCCATATCACGGAGCATTTCAAGAGATTCTGCCTGAAGCTCGTTGAATTTCTCCATCTTAGGTTCATCCATAACGCAGCCATAGGCGTACATATTTTCAACAGCCAGCCCAAGGGCTGAACGAATACCATCAACGGTACAACTCTGGTTGCGGTACATCAGGCATACTTTATTATATTCCATGGGAAACTCCTATAAACTTAAGTAACAATCGTAATCTTCAATGATTATTCCGTGCTGAGCCTGGGTAGCCATTTTTTGGGGATCAAGTCCCTCGGGAACATCGTTAATATCGTATCCCATGTTTTTGTAACTATCGACACAGATAGATACATCATCAGCTATTTTACAAAGCTCAGGAAAACCGGCTTCTTTTTTAGCATTATGAGTGGCATCCCAACTGAAAAATACTTTAACGTTGGAACCTTTAGCTTTGGCAGCTTTGGTTATTCCCATGACATGTTTGAACTGGTCAGGGTTGGTCACAAATATTCCGAGACTTTTGGACATACTATCCTCCAGGAAATTAATTATTTAGTGGTAGATAAGAAAATTAAACGAAGCTTAAAATCAACCTTTTTTAACAAAAAAGCTAATATAACCTGACTGCTCTTTCTCACCAAGGTATTCATGTCCTGCGCGACTACACCAGCCTGGAAGGTCATTTCTGGAACCGGGATCAGTACCATCTATCTGGAGAACTTCGCCGGAGGCAATTTTTCCAATCTCTTTTTTGGTACGAAGGAGAGGCATGGGGCAACTTAATCCCTTTGCATCAAGTGTGGCTGCTACAGCAATTCCGTCTTCGGCAACTTTAAGGTCACTCATGGGTTTTTCCTCCTGGAAATATTGTTTCGATAGACTGATAAACGTAATTGTTTTTTTAGTCTTAATTAATTTCGCTCAGTGTTTAATAAGAAAACACTGAAAAAGTAATAGTCAGACGTATACTTTAGGTGTGCTATTATGTCAAGAGCAAAATGAATGGCCATTCAAGTGTTCACTAGGTGGGTAATTTGCTGTTTTAGTGACACAAATGTATATATTTATGGAAGAAGGAAAGCGTTGTTTTTTTCCATAGATACTTGACAAAAGTTGTTGGCAAGGGTAAGAAAACTCTAATTTATATAACAAACCGTTACTAACACAAATATTTAACGGAAGGAGGAGACGTATGAGTGAGGAAAGTGTGATGGGAAGTAAGGTGAAAGATCTTTACAAAACCTGTTGTAAATCGGAATGGAATCCGACGGTAACAGGGGTTATTGTAGCGTTTCTGTCAATTTTAATTATGGCCTGGTGGCGTCCCTGGGGAGCTGTAGGAGCTATTCGTAACTGGGGCGATTGGATTATTTATGGCTTGAATACCATTATAGGAGCTGAGAACGGACTACTTGGACTCTACGATGAAGCACCAGCTGCCATTCTTGGGAGTACAGGGTCTGTAATCGGTGTCGGTTTTATCGCAGGAGCTTTTATTTCTGCCTGTCTTGGTAAAGATTTTGCACTTCGTATTCCACCCTACCGTGAAATGGTAAAGGCTGTTATTGCCGGTATCCTGATGGGTATTGGTGCAACACTGGCCGGAGGCTGTAACGTTGGTGGTATGTACAATGCCATTGGAAACCTTGCTGCAAACGGTTTTACCATGTGGGTTGGTCTGGTTGCAGGTGTTTTACTGGGCCTGAAACTTCTCTATATGGAAATGGAATACATTAGCTGGGGTGATGGTGGCTCTGGAACTATTAACGTTCCCAATGTTGTTCAATCCATACTTGCAGTTGCTGCCCTTGCAGTACTTGTTTGGGTCGCATATGCCTATGCCGGTTTTGAAGAAGGAGCTTTTTCCTGGGCTGGAGATAAGAGTGAAGAGTATATTGCGTCACTGTCCGGTATTATTATAATTGCTGCAGGACTTGGTTATACCATGCAGCGTGGTCGTTGGTGTATGGTGCAGGGTTTTCGTGAGCCGCACATGACTGGTGATTGCACCTTGGCTAAATCCGTTGCACTGTCCATCCTGTTGCTTGCCATTGGTGGTGCCGTACTGAAGTATGCTGTACCTGTTGCTCATGGTGGAGAGTCTGTTCTTCATCCAATCAACTATGTGCGTGGAACCTTTGGTTGGGGTTCAATTGTTGGTGGATTTATCTTTGGTCTTGGTGCCATGCTTGCCGGCGGTTGCGGTTCGGGTACTTTATGGCGTGTTGGTGAGGGGCAGGTTAAACTCATAATGGTTGTCCCTTTCTTCGCCGTTGCCAATTCCCTGATGACTAAATGGTTTCAGAACTTTGGACCCGATGAAATAAATCTGGAAAAATCAGGTGCTCTTGGTTCCTATGTTTACCTTCCAGATGTTATGGGGTATGGCGGGACACTTGCCATGATCGCTTTTATTATGATGGTCTGGTACCTGGTTGTGACCTGGAATGAGGACACCAATAAATTGATTGTACCTATGTGATCTGTATACCAATCAGTTTCTTTGCATATACTGCAGAGGATTTATGAGTACCAAAGTCGCAGTTTCTCTTTTGTAGAAACTGCGATTTTTTTTTCACTCTCACAGAGAATTAAAGTATTTCCGGTTCGACATTCTCCACTTTGTCCTATAAGCTAGAGTATGAATTCCAGAAAATTACGAAAAGACACTTTGATACAACGTGACATGCTCTCCGCTCTTGAGCAGCGGAACAAGGGGATGGCTATCATGAGGCGTCTCCTTCATGCGACCTGGTTTGATTCCGCCAATACTATTTTTACCTATGTTGATTTTCGCTCTGAGGTAGCCACCCGCCCCTTGATAGAGCATATATTGGATTGTGGTAAAACAGCGCTGGTACCCGTTACACTTGTTAAAGAAAAAGATCTGTTAGCTGTTTCCATAAGCAATCTGGACAGTGAACTCGCCCCTGGGTATTGCTCCATTCCTGAGCCAATACAAGAGATTCGTGATAAACAGATGTTTGCTCCTGAGAACATAGATATTATTTTTCTTCCAGGGTCGGTTTTTGATGAACAGGGCGGCAGAATGGGCTATGGCGGTGGATACTATGATCGGTTTGTCTCACAAAAAGCTCCACAGGCTCTGCGTGTTGGACTGGCCTATGAGATGCAGGTGGTTAAGCGGGCCCCCCTGCAAGTCCATGATGAGTTGCTCGACTACATTATAACTGAAAAACGTATTATTACGGGAAGCCGATAGTAAGATGAGGAACAATTATGCGTAAAACAGCAATATTCAGAGATTCTCTTTTTTTAGATCATGACCCCGGGTTTGATCATCCCGAATCTCCCCATCGCTTAAAAGTAATCTATGAGGTGCTTGATAAAAAAGAGGTAAGGGATTGTTTCGTGTATCCGAAATTTGATTCGGCCCCCCATAAAATCATCGGATTGAATCATGGCAAAGATCTCATTAACCGAGTGGCAGAAACCGCCGGAAAGATCTTTGATTCATTGGATCCAGACACCAAAACCTCACCGGATTCTTATGCGGCAGCCATTCTTGCTGCGGGTGCACTTATTAAAGGTGTTGACCTCCTTGAGTCAGGAGAAATTGATAATGGGTTTGCTCTGGTGCGACCTCCGGGACATCATGCTGAAACAGACAGGTCCATGGGGTTTTGTTTGTTTAACAATGTTGCTGTGGCTGCTCAGTATGCGATTTCCCATTGTGGTATAAAACGGGTGATGATTGTGGATTGGGATCTCCACCATGGCAATGGTACTCAAAATTCATTTTATGATACCGATAAGGTGCTTTATGTCTCAACACATCAATTCCCTTTTTATCCTGGAAGTGGTGATATGCATGAAACAGGAAGGGGAAAGGGGGAGGGGTATACGGTAAATATTCCTCTACCCGGGTATCAGGGCGATAGTGATTATGCAACAATTTTTGATGATATTATTGTACCGATAGGCAAAGAGTATAAACCGGAACTGATCCTTATATCCTGTGGTTTCGATATTTATAAGGATGACCCGCTCGGAGCCATGGAGGTTATGGCCGGTGGGTTTGCCTATCTTACCAGAAGTATGGTACAGTTGGCAGAAGAAGTGTGTGAAGGAAAGCTGTTAGTTACGCTGGAAGGTGGTTACAATTTAACAGGTCAGCGTGATGGGGCCATGGCTGTGTTGTCTGAACTTCTGGGTGAATCTTTAGACACCGGCTATTCAACAAATCTGGATCATAAGCAGGCAGTAAACCTTAGTGAGAAAAAATCCGTGCATCCTGCAATTGATCAGGCGAGGGATGTTGCAAAAAGGTTTTGGAAATTGTAAAATTATTTTTTGTATACTCTTGTCTACGATCCGTGCTTCTAACTAGCTAATTTGAATGATTTATTTGGTTTTTCGAGGATGAAGGAATTGGAAACAGTACAGACAAAAATTATGGTTGCCGATGATGACAAGATGGTACGTACCACCGTGTCAAAAATTCTCGAGATGTTTGGTCACGAAGTAGTATCGGTTAATGATGGAAGGTATGTTGCTGAAATTGTAGACGATTCATACGATGTTATTTTGCTCGACATAAATATGCCGGGTATGGATGGTTTTGAAACCATCGAAGCCCTTAACCTTCTCGAGTACGATATTCCCGTTATATTTCTTACCGGGGCGGGTTCTATGGATTATGCTGTTAAAGCTATTAACCTTGGGGCCTATGATTTTCTCACTAAACCCATTGAAGATCTAGATATCTTCAATGTAAAGATCCATCGTGCCATTGAAAAACGAATGTTTATTCGCCGGGAGGTTCATTACAAGCGAGAGCTTGAGGAAGATGTTTGAGCAAAAGCCATTGAACTGGAAAAAACAAATAAGCTTTTGCTTCAATATAGTCATAGTCTTGAAAATGCAACCGTTCAACTGATGTCAAGCCTCCAGAATGCTATGGAGGAAAAGGATTTTTACACGGCAGGGCATACCATGAGGGTAACCGAATATGCGGTTCTTCTTGGTATTGCTATGGGTATCTCAGAAACTGACCTTGCTACCCTGCGCCGTGCGGCACAATTTCATGACATCGGGAAGCTGGTGATTGATCTTTCCTGTATTCAAAAACCCGGCAAACTCAACGACGAAGAATGGGCGCTTATTCGAAAACATCCTGTTGTCGGGGCAAATATCATAAAACCTCTGGGCTTTATGGACAGAGAGCATTTTATTATCCGTCATCACCATGAGCGCATGGATGGAAAGGGCTATCCCGACGGACTCACGGGCGATGATCTCGATGTTTTAACAAAGATTTTGATTGTGGTCGACAGTTACGACGCCATGACTTCCAGAAGAAATTATCGCCGTAATATGACCATGGAAGAGGCTGTGCTAGAACTCAATAATTGTATGGAATCACAATTTGATAAAGAGTGTGTTTTAGCGTTTAGTGAGGCCATAGTTGATTTTACTTCCACGGGTGACGCTTTTTCTCAGGAATACCTGGAAAAATTTAACATTGAGCGTCAATGTTGAACCTAAAAATTGAAACACGAAAAGAAGATATATCTGAATGAAAATTACACGTAAAGAAGTTGAACATGTTGCGACACTTGCCAAGCTGAATATGAGTGAAGAAGAGTTGGCTAGAATGACAGGACAGCTCGATACTATCCTTTCATATGTGGCTAAGCTTGATGAACTGGACACTGCAGGTGTGACTCCTACCACCCACGCTTTTTCTATTAATAATGCCTTTCGGGAAGATGAAATACAGGAATCCCTGCCAGTGGAAGTGGCGTTGAGGAACGCTCCGGAAGATAACGGTGAATCCTTCGTGGTACCAAAGATTATTTTATAATTATTGATACTTACAGTTTAAAAGACGATTTCTTGAACCTATTAAGGTTCTTTTTTATTTTGAGGCGTTTGAGTAATGAATCCCTATGAACTAACCATCGGTCAGGCAAGAACTGCCCTTGATGACGGCAAATTGTCGTCAAGGGAACTGACGACCAGTTGCCTGGATCGAATAAAAAAGGTTGATGGCAGCATCCACTCCTTTATTTGTGTAACAGAAGAAGAAGCCTTACAGCAGGCCGATGCTGCCGACAAACAGATTACCCAAGGGATAGTTGCACCTCTTTGCGGTATTCCTTTTTCCATAAAAGATCTTCTCTGTACGCGGGGAGTGACCACAACTTGTGGCTCAAAAATACTGGAGAACTTTATCCCTCCCTACGATGCCACTGTTGTAGAAAAATTAAAAAATCAGGGAGCGGTTATTGTGGGTAAGGTTGCCATGGATGAGTTTGCCATGGGGTCCACTTCCGAGAATTGTGCCTTTGGAATCCCCGAAAATCCCTGGAAAAGCGGGTATGTTGCCGGAGGATCGTCGGGTGGATCGGCCTCTTCCGTTGCCGCCATGGAGTGTCTTGGATCGCTTGGCTCTGATACGGGTGGATCTATCAGGCAACCCGCATCTTTGTGTGGTGTTGTCGGAATAAAACCAACCTATGGCCGTGTTTCCCGTTATGGCCTAGTGGCATTTGCCTCCTCCCTTGACCAGATTGGCCCCCTGACACGCGATGTCACGGATTCAGCAATGATGATGAACGGAATTTCGGGTTATGATAAGCTGGATTCCACATCGGTTAAGCAGGATCTCCCGGACTTTACGGCCTCTCTCACCAAGGGAATGAAGGGGGTGAGGGTCGGTGTTCCCCGGGAGTATTTTGCTGAAGGTCTCGACCCTGAAGTGGCAAAAGTGGTTGAGGATGGTATTTTGTCACTGAAAGCTTGTGGTGCTGAGATTGTGGATATTTCACTGCCGCATATGGAGTACTGTGTCGCAGTCTATTACCTGATAGCCTCTGCAGAGGCTAGTTCCAATCTGGCCCGCTATGATGGTGTGGTTTATGGGTATCGTAATCAGGATGCAGAATCGCTTATAGATATGTATCGGGAAACGCGCTCCTGTGGTTTTGGAGATGAGGTAAAACGTCGTATTTTGATCGGAACCTACGCGCTTTCTTCGGGTTACTATGATGCCTATTACAAAAAAGCTTCCCAGGTTCGTACGCTTATCCTGAATGATTTTCAAAAGGCCTACGAGTCCTGTGATCTGCTTATTTCCCCGGTAACACCCACCCCTTCCTGGAAACGTGGCACCCATGCCAACGATCCTCTTGCTCTGTATCTTTCTGATATTTTAACAATATCTGCAAACCTTGCAGGTATTCCAGGAATGTCTGTTCCCGGAGGGTTCAGTAGCAATGGCCTTCCCATTGGGATTCAATTGCAGGGCCCTCATTTTCGCGAAGAGACTCTTTTTCAAGCAGCATATAATTTGGAACTCGGCACAAAGCTGGGTAATAAATGCCCTGATATCGGTTAACCAGGAGACTATAAAGGTGAAAGCACAGGTTCTAGAATATATCAAATCCATAGTTCCCTATCCCCCGGGGAAGCCCATTGAAGAACTGGAACGTGAATATGGGGTCAAAGACCCTATAAAGCTTGCTTCCAATGAAAATGCCTGGGGAACTTCGCCCAAGGCCATCGAGGCCATCGGGGCTGCTCTGAATAACCTGCACAGGTATCCAGATGGTTCAAATTATTATCTGGTGCAGGCCATAGCGGAGAAGGAGGGGTTTTCACCTGATGAGGTGGTTGTTGGAAATGGTTCCGACGATATTATCGAGTTTTTGGTAAAGGCCTACGTGGAGGCCGGAGGATGAGGTATCACCAGCCACCCTTCTTTTCTTATGTACCAAAAGGTGGTACAGGTTCGAGGTGGAGTGAACATCGTCTTTCCCTTAAAGGGAATGCATCACGATCTTGGTGCTATTCTTGGGGCAGTCACCGACCGCACCCGTCTTATCTTTCTCGATAACCCGAACAATCCCACCGCAACAGCGATAAATCCTGGTGATTTATACACTTTTCTGAGTGAGGTACCGGAAACTGTTATTGTGGTTCTCGATGAGGCCTACAGGGACTTCATGGACTCTGAGTTACAGGTGGATATTTATTCACTGATCCATAACTCAAAAGGGCGGTGTGGTGTTGTGTCTCTGCGTACGTTTTCCAAAGCTTATGGGCTTGCAGGTATTCGTGTGGGCTATGGCCTGATGAGTGCTGAAGTTGCGGGGTATCTGCACCGGGTCCGGCAGCCATTCAATGTGAACCAGCTTGCCCAGGTTGCAGCTGTAGCCGCTTTGAACGATACAGAGTTTTACCAGAAAACACTTGATGGAACCAAAGCCGGGATGGCCTGGCTCCAAAAACAGGTTGGTAAAATGGGCTGCACCAGCTATTCGTCTCAGACAAATTTTTTCCTTATTGATGTTAAAGGCGACGCAACAGCTCTCTACGAAGCCATGCTTCATAAGGGGGTAATTATCCGTTCCATGAAGGCCTATGGTTATACCAATGTGATTCGGGTGACCGTGGGTACCACCGAGGAAAATTATCGCTTTGTGCACAGCTTAAAAAATTGTCTCCAAGAGCTTGGTTATGTCTCCTGAACATAAACAGCAGATAGTCACCATTGACGGCCCCTCCGGGGTGGGGAAATCCACCATCAGTCGTAGGGTCGCAGCAAGTCTTTCCTTTACTTATCTCGATACCGGTGCCATGTACAGGGCTGTTGGCCTGAAACTCAAAAATGCTCAGGTTGATCTGGGAGATGATAGTGCTGTCCGTGAGTGTCTTGCTACTACTTCTATAAAGTTATTAGCAGCAACTGCGGAGAGTGAAGACGTTGGAGTGCTGCTTGATGGTTGTGATGTTAGTCAGGAGATTCGCAGTCCTGTGATGGCCATGGTGGCATCCGCTGCTTCTGCTGTACCTGCTGTTCGAGAAAAACTCACCTTAATGCAGCAGGAAATTGGCAGAGAGGGACGGATAGTCGCCGAGGGACGTGATACCGGAACGGTTGTTTTTCCCGAGGCTGCCTGGAAGTTTTATCTTGATGCTGCACCTGAAATACGAATGCAGAGACGGGCAGATCAACTTCGCCTCCAGGGAAAGCAGGTGAAGGAAGTTGAGTTATTAGCGATGATTGTGAAACGTGACCACGATGACCAGAACCGAACAATTGCACCTCTGTGCAAGGCTGCGGATGCTCATAGTATTGATACTGGTTTACTGAGTATTGATGAGGTGGTGGAAGCGATGCTTTTAAAAATTTCTCTTCATTCAAAATAGAGGGATACGGTGCTTTAAGACTGAATGCTGGATGGGGTGGTTTTGAAAACAAAAAAAGGGTTTGGAAGATTACTCTTCCAAACCCTTTTTATTGTCTATGCTACAGTGTTCTGATTATTCAACAATAAAATCAGCACGTCTGTTTTGAGACCAGTCCAGTTCATTCTGGCCAAGAAACAGTAACCGTTCTTCGCCGTAACTGACGGTACGAATACGAGCTGGGTTCACCCCGAGGTTCACCATATATTCCTTGGCATTGATAGCCCGACGTTCGGCAAGTGCCAGGTTGTACTCGTTGGTTCCACGTTCATCACAATTTCCCTCGATGACAATCACCATAGCGGGATTGTCCTTCATATAACTTGCGTTGGCGTTAAGGATAGGGGCCATATCGAAGCTGACTCCAGCCTGATCAAATTCAAAATAAATGGGACTGAAAACCGTTGAAGATCGGCCATAGGTTCGACGATATTCTTCTGATTGCTGGTCGGAGCCATCATTAATAGAAAGACCACCACTTCCCGTGGAGCTTATAGGCTCTTCTCCTGCAAGGCCGGTCTCTGAATATTGGTCGGCAGCAGGGTAGTCAATATTGGTTCCGCTTGACATAGTAGATCCATCGGCCGGTGATCCTTCTGGTGGGATAACGCTTTTTTTACTGCATGAACTGAGCATAACAATAGAAAACAGAAGAGCAGTGGTAATAAAAGCTGACTTAACCATCGGATTCATAAAGGACCTCATTTCAAGAAAATACGGATTAAGGAATTAGAAAATAGTTCGTGTCTCCATTAGGTTACATTGTAGTCGTAAAAGAGGAGACGTCAAGAAATTTTCGCTTCCATCCTAACTTAGGGATAATTGTCTTGCCACTGGAGAATGATCGTGGTATCGCTTTTGGTTTCAGTCTAGACGTATATTTTGCGGCGGATTTTTGCAAATCGTTACTCAATTTTACAGGGAGAAGAAAATGTTTAAAAAAATCGTATTGACTCTGGCAATGTTGCTATGTGTGAGCAGTACTGCAATGGCACAGAAAACCATTGTTTTTGCAGTTGATGCAACCTGGCCCCCAATGGAATTTATGAATAGTGATAAGCAAGTTGTTGGATATTCCATCGATTATATGACAGCTGCAGCAAAGGCAGCCGGTTTTACTCCAGTGTTCAAAAATGTTGCCTGGGACGGAATTTTTGCAGGTCTTGCCACTGGAAAATATGACGCAATCTGTTCTTCTGTCTCTATCACCGAGGCGCGTCAAAAGACCATGGATTTTTCCACTCCTTATTTTAAGGTACGTCAGGCCTTAATAGTTCCCGCGGACTCCACTGCAAAAAGCTTTGCAGATCTCAAGGGAAAAAAAGTAGGCGCCCAGATCGGGACTACTGGGTATTTTGCCATCAAGGCTGCCGATGGAGTTGAGGCAAAGTCGTATGATGAAGTAGGTCTTGCCATGGAAGATCTCAACGTCGGCCGTATCTCCGCTGTTGTCTGCGATGATCCCGTTGCTGCAAATTATGCGATGGGCAAGTATAAAGGAACCTTGAAAATCGCCGCAACCATTGAAACCGGTGAGGTTGAGTTTTACGGAATCGCTGTGAAAAAAGGGAATCAGGAAGTACTTGATCTTGTGAGCCAGGGAATTGAGGCTGTTAGCAAAACCCCTTATGTCCAGGAGTTACAACAAAAATGGATTGGTCAATAATTTAGGTTGACTTCAGGCGGCACATCTTCGGCTGTTTTTCCCTCCCCGTATAGAAAAAAACTATTACGGGGAGGGAAAAACAGCCGAACCTGCACCACCTGAAGCCACCTATAGCTGGTCGTACATGATTTGATCATGTAATGCTTTTGGTCAATATCAATACATCTGCTACGAACTATAAATAGGTGGCATTTTTGAATCCGGGTATTCTCCTTGTGGAGAATATCTCGGATTTTTCATTTCCTGTATCTGCTGGTTACAGAGTGTAATGAGAGAAAAAAAAGTAGTTATCGATATTGGTGATGGTGCTGCCATCCCTGATCCTGAGGATAAGGGCTTATTTACAGCCTGGCGGATTTCGTTTTTTGGTACCCTTGCCATTATGGCCTACCTCGTTATCAGCAAGCCGGATCCCTATCTAAATATCTTGAAGTATTTGCCCGATGGTATTGTGATAACCTTTAAGGTAACCATTGCCTCCATTGCTCTAGCGCTCGTTCTTGGTTTGATTGCTGGCCTTGGCCGAATATCTAAAAATAAATTTTTTAATCTTACAGCCTCCACCTATATTGAGGTGGTGCGCGGTATTCCGCTTCTGGTTCAGCTCTTCTATATCTATTTTGCCCTTGGTCATCTGGTTCGGGTTCCGGATCTGGTGGCAGCCATTATTGCCATGGGATTTTGCTATGGAGCTTACATGGGAGAGGTCTTCCGGGCAGGCATTAATTCCATTGATGATGGGCAGACTGAGGCGTCTCTCTCCTTAGGGTTTAACCGTTCTCAAACCATGCGTTATGTGATCTTGCCCCAGGCGTGGCGAACAATTCTCCCACCGGTTGGTAACGAGTTTATTGCGCTTTTGAAAGATACCTCTCTTGTTTCCATTATTGCGGTATCTGATATCCTGCGCCGTGGGCGTGAGTTTGCCTCCGAGTCTTTTTTATACTTTGAGACGTACACCATGATTGCCCTTGTTTATCTTCTGATAACCCTGATACTGTCTAAACTTCTCAGTAATATGGAAAACCGATTGAGCCATTATGAGCGACGTTAATCCAATTATTTCGATTCAGAATGTAAATAAGTTTTTTGGTACCTTCCAGGCCCTTGCTGATGTCTCACTAACCGTGGAAACCGGACAAAAAGTCGTGGTTATTGGTCCATCCGGTTCTGGAAAGTCCACTCTACTGCGAACCATTAATCAGTTGGAAGAGATCAATTCCGGTTCCATAGTAGTAGATGGTCGGGATCTCGGTGACCCTCAAAATGATATCAACCGTATTCGAGAAGAGGTTGGTATGGTTTTCCAGAGCTTTAATCTTTTTCGCCACAAAACGGTGCTCGAAAACCTGACCCTTGCCCCCCATCAAGTTAAAAAAAGAACCGAAATCCCAGGCGGAAAAAAGGGCAATGGAGCTGCTTGATAAGGTTGGTCTTGTCGACAAGGCTGATAGTTATCCCGTACAACTCTCCGGTGGTCAACAGCAACGTGTGGCCATTGCCAGGGCGCTTGCCATGAACCCTAAAATCATGCTATTTGACGAGCCAACTTCAGCACTTGATCCTGAAATGATTGGCGAGGTCCTGGACGTTATGGTGAAGCTTGCCCGTGAGGGCATGACCATGGTGGTGGTTACCCATGAGATGGGATTTGCCCGTGAAGTGGCTGATAAGGTTGTCTTTATGGACGAGGGCAAGATTTTAGAAATTGCTCCTCCTGATCAGTTTTTTGATAATCCCGAACATGACCGAACCCAAAAATTCCTGGAACAGATCCTCTAATCTGCTTTCTATTTTTTTCTTCATTTTTCATCGCGTATCCGGAATTATATAAACTTACTGGAGAAGATTTCTTGTTTTCTGTCTTGTGTTACAGCGTAACATGGGGTACACTTTAAGATTTTCCTTAAATAGTTGTGTCCCTTTAAACTTGAAGAAATGTAACTGTTTGGAGTGGCGCGCTATTGCCCTAACTTCTGAGCTGTAACTGTTCAGAAGTGCCTCATATTCGTTAATTTTTGACTGCGCAGCATATGAAGTTATATGTAAGCAGGCCAGGTAAGCGAAGACTCCGAAATGGACGAAGATGGTGTGCTTCTTAATAGTTACGAAGGAATTTCAGTTCTTCTATTACTAAGAGTCTCTTATATGATCAAGCCGGGAAGTATTGTTCTGTTGTTTGTTCTTCTTGCAGGTCCTGTTGTTTCTGTTGCTTCCGGGGATACTCCTGTTATCCCTGATGTCTGGACTGTAAGAAATAGTGTTGCGTTTTCACTCGCTAACAGCCCGGATAGCCGTGTTGCCCTGCAGCGTATAAACATGGCCACTGCCGCAGTCGATCAGGCAAGAGTTGGCTACTATCCGAGTGTGGATGTTTCGGCTCAGTATGGGCAGACCAATAATCCAATGTATTCTTTTGGTAATATCCTTAATCAGGGCACATTCAGCCCCTCTATTGACTTCAACAATCCCGGGCGCACCGATGATTTGAGTCTGCGTGCTGGCGTGGAGTATCGTTTCTATAACGGAGGTCGTGATCAGGCAGGAGTTGAGGTGGCTGAGGCAGGGGTTGCCCAGTCCCGCATGGACCGTGAAACAATCCATTCCCGTCTTTCCTTTGAGGTGGTACGAAGTTTTCAATCCATGGTTCAGGCAGAAGAAATGCTTGCGGCGCGGAATGCATCCATTGCAGCTATACGCGCCTCTTTGTCCGTCGCTCGGGCACGTTTTAATGCCGGTGATCTTTTAAAGGAAGATTTGCTGAATCTTGAAGTGCAGGAGTCCCGTGCCAGTGAAAATCTCATCCTGGCAAAGCATGGTCTGGAGCTTTCTCAGAAAATATTTCTTAATTTACTCGGTCTACGGGATGGTGCTGTGGTGATTGATCCGACACAGGAGAGTTATCAGTCTGTTCCGGAGGAACGATCTTATAGTTTACGCCCGGAACTCCAGAGTCTTGCCCATGCGGAGGAGGCAGCTACTGTAAATCTTATGGCTGCTCGTGGCGGAAATCTTCCCACGCTGGATGGTTTTGCTTCGTATCAGTATGATAAGGGCTATGTCACAGATGGAAACGGTGATTCCTGGATGGCCGGAGTAAAGCTCAATTATCGTCTGTTTGAGGGGAATCGTACCTCTGCCGATGTGGCACGGGCCATGGCTGCACTTTCAAGCATACAGGCGCAGCGCACCAAAGTAGGGCTCGGCATGGATCTTGAGATGAAGCAGGCAGATCTTAGCCACCGTCAGGCAGTGCAGCGTCTTGAAGTAACGAAAAAGATGGTTGAACAGGCCGAGGAAAGTGCGCGCCTCAGCAGAAGCAGATTTAAGGAAGGGGTGATTCTCTCCTCAGATCTTATCGATGTTGAGATGCGACTCACCGACGCCCTTGTCAGGCAAAGTGTGGCCAAGGCAAATATAAAAGTTGCAAGGGCAGACTTACTAAGGGCCATGGGGTTGCCGCAATTTGAGGAAATGACCAATGAAGGGGAGGGCAAGTGATGAATTGGAATAATATGGTGTTCGGAGCAATGCTCCTTTCAGGTGTTGTTCTGCTGCCAGGATGTAAGGGGCAGGAGGAGCATGCAAAATCAGAGGTTTCACCCCTGGCAACCGTTGCGGTCGAAGTGGATGAGGTAACAGAGGAACGTGTTAGATCGCGTATCGAAGTTGTGGGGACTCTGGTGGCTGTTGAAAAGGCTTCTATTTCAGCAAGAATTTCCGGGCAGATCATTGAACTGCCCGTGGTCCTCGGTTCCAGGGTACAAAAGGGAGATGTTCTGGTTAAGATCAGTGCCGGTGAGATTTCAGCCAAGGTATTACAGGCTGAGGCCCAACTGTCCCAGGCCCGTCGAAATCTGGCACGCGAAAACAGTCTTCAGAAGCAGGGTGCTTCCACTCAGGAAACTGTGAAGGCCCTGATGGATGTCACTCGTATTTCTGAAGCTGCTTTTAAAGAAGCCCAGACCATGCTGGATTATACCATAATTACAGCCCCTTTTTCAGGGACAGTCACCAATAAGGTTGCCAATATCGGGGATCTGGCGTCTCCAGGAAAACTTTTACTACAGATAGAGAATGGTGAAAATTTACAGGTTCTGGCGCAGGTTCCTGAGGGACTTTTGCTGAAGGTTTCGGAGGGGGATAGCCTCTCCGTAGAGATTCCTGCTGCAGAGCTGGTCCTGATGGGGGAAGTGGCGGAGGTAGCGCCTGCTGCCGACCCAATGTCTCGTACCGCTCCTGTGAAAATTAATATACTCTCCGGCCCTGATCTTCGGGTGGGACAGTTTGCGCGTATTGGTCTTGAGGGAAGCGGAGAATCGACCTTGATGCTTGCTGAGTCCGGTGTTTTGGTCAGAGGACAAATGGAAGTCGTATTTGTGGTTGATGAAAAAGAAAAAATTGCCCGTATGAGACTTATCAAAACCGGAGCCGTTTTCGATGGTGAGGTGGAGATTATTTCCGGACTCGATCCTGGTGACCTGGTGGTTATCAGAAACAATGACAAGCTTCAGGATGGGCAACCTGTGGATATTAAACGCTAATGAAGAGTCAGGAATTCAAAAATCCGGGTTTTGCCGGAAAAATGGCAGCAGCTTTTATTGATTCCAAGCTGACAGCTGTGGGCATACTTGCCTCCATGCTTCTGGGGGTCATGGCTTTACTGTTGTTGCCACGTGAAGAGGAGCCCCAGATTAAGGTACCCATGATTGATGTCATGGTTTCCATGGAAGGGGCGACCCCTAAGGAAGTGGAACAGCGTATTTCCATTCCTATGGAAAAACTGCTCTATGAGCTACCCGGGGTGGAGTATATTTACTCCACCTCCATGGCGGGTCAGAGTCTACTTGTAGTACGTTTTTATGTGGGCGAAGATCTGGACAGTTCCATCGTTCGCCTGAATCAGAAGCTTGCGACTAATTTTGATCGTATTCCCCATGGTGTTTCTCCTCCCCTCGTCAAGCCACATATTATTGATGATGTTCCCATTCTGGCACTCACTTTCCATTCCAAAATCTATGATCACTTCACCCTGCGTCGTCTCGCTGCCGAGGTGGATAATGCTGTAAAAAGTATCCATAATGTGGCCGAGACCACCTTGATTGGCGGCACTAGAAGGCAGGTCCGTATCCAATTTGATCCGCTCCTTCTTGCATCTCGTAATCTCACCGTATCAGAGCTTATTCCTGCTCTGCAGCAAGCCAATCGCCAGAGTTTCAGTGGTAAGGTCAAGGTGATGAATCAGGAAATACTTCTGCAGACCGGGACATTCCTAAAGAATAGCCAGGAAATCGGTCGTATTGTGGTGGGAGTATATGGTGGTAGTCCTGTTTACCTTGATGAGGTTGCTACCATCCTTGACGGGCCTGAAGAGCCGGATAATTATGTTCTCTTTGGAACGTCCGCTGGACATTCCGAGGAAGCGGCTGTGACCCTCTCCATCGCCAAACGACCCGGATCCAACGCTGTGAGTGTGGTCGATGAAGTGCTGGAGAAGGTGGATAGCCTCAAAGGCACATTGATTCCTGCTGATATCTCCGTTGCCGTAACCAGAAATTATGGGGAGACGGCTGCTGAAAAATCCAATGAACTCCTTCTCCATATGGGGATTGCTGTCTTTGGTGTGGCCGTTCTTATTCTCTTTTTTCTTGGCTGGCGGGAGTCAATGGTGGTCATGCTGGCCATCCCCTCTACCCTGGCTCTCACGTTGATGGTTTTTTATCTCTACGGATATACACTCAATCGTATCACCCTTTTTGCGCTTATTTTCTCCATCGGAATTCTGGTGGATGATGCCATTGTGGTTGTTGAAAATATTGTGCGTCATATACGGTTGCCCGAGAGTAAAGATAAATCCATGGTGAAGATTGCCATAGAGGCGGTGATTGAGGTTGGGAATCCCACCATTCTTGCGACCCTGGCTGTTATTGCAGCCATCCTTCCCATGGCCTTTGTTGGTGGACTGATGGGACCTTATATGCGCCCCATTCCAATTGGCGCTTCTGCCGCCATGGTTTTTTCAGTGATCATTGCGTTTAGCGTCACTCCCTGGGCTTCCATACGAATTTTACGCAAAAAGTGTAGTCCGGCTGAGTGTGCAGTTGAGGAAACGGGTGTTGATGAAGATCATGCACCCGATGATTTTTTCACCAGGTTCTATCACAGAGTTATGGATCCGCTTTTAGCAAGTGGATTTGCCCGGTTTGTCTTTTTTGTGACCATTTCGGCCATGCTGCTTGGTGCCTGTTCCATGGTGTATCTGGGCATGGTGAAAGTGAAGATGCTCCCCTTTGATAATAAAAGTGAATTTCAGGTGATCCTTGATATGCCAGAGGGTTCGACTCTTGAGCAGACCAGCAGGGTTGCACTTGAGATGGCGGAAGTAATCAAGAATGATCCTGCCGTGGTAAACTACCAGGTGTATGCCGGGGTGGCTTCTCCCTATAATTTTAATGGTCTTGTACGGCATTATTTTATGCGTCAGGGTCCGACGGTTGCTGATATTCAGGTTAATCTTTTACCGAAACATGAACGAACCCTTAAAAGCCATGACATTGCCGTACGGGTGCGCCCGGCGATCGCTGAGATTGCAAAAAAATATGGTGCTGCCGTGGCTGTTGCCGAAGTTCCCCCGGGTCCTCCGGTTCTTCAAACTCTGGTATCTGAGATATACGGCCCCACTGAAGCCGACAGGGTAAATCTGGCCGCTGCTGTTAAAGATATCTACGAATCCACAGAGGGAGTCGTGGATGTGGACTGGTATCGGGAAGCCGATCGTAGTCGTCTGGTTCTCACTGTTGATAAGGAAAAGGCTGCTCTCAATCAAATATCAGCAGGAGAGATTACTCGTGCTGTGCAGATTGGGATGCAGGGCATGTCCATTGATATCTTCCATCAACCGCGTGATAAGGAAGGTATTGATATTGTCCTTGAACTGCCACGTGCCATGCGGGTTTCCACCGAAGCATTATTGAATATCGGTCTGCGTTCCACCATGAATCCTACGGCACCGCTTGTTCCTATGCGTGAACTGGTGAAGGTGGATGAAGTTCCGGTGGAACAACCGATTTATCGTAAGAATTTAAAGCCTGTTATCTATGTGACAGGCGATGTTGCAGGATCCGTTGAAAGCCCGGTATATGCAATTTTTGATATGAACAAACGGCTCGCCGAGCTGAATCCCGCAGATTTTGGTGGCAGTTCTGAAAAGATTCAGGTTTACAATCTGAATCAACCCTTCACCAATGCCCAGCCAGCTATGAAATGGGACGGTGAGTGGCATATTACCCTGGAGGTGTTCCGTGATCTCGGGCTAGCCTTCTGTGTGGTTATGATCCTAATCTATATGCTTATGGTGGGCTGGTTTAAGGATTATTATACGCCCCTTGTGGTGATGGCTGCCATCCCCTTTTCACTGCTTGGAGTGCTTCCTGCTCACTGGGCGTTCGGCGCATTTTTTACAGCCACCTCCATGATTGGCTTTATGGCCGGTGCTGGAATTGTGGTCCGAAACTCCATTATACTCGTGGATTTTATCGAGCTGCGTATCAGTCATGGTCTGCCACTTGCCGAAGCAGTGGTGGAGGCTGGAGCCGTTCGTTTTCGTCCAATGCTCCTCACCGCCCTTGCGGTTATGGTGGGTGCCTCTGTTATTCTCGCCGATCCGATTTTTCAGGGTCTCGCTATTTCATTGATGTTTGGTGAGATTGCATCCCTGCTGGTGAGTCGTATGGCGGTGCCGGTACTCTACTATATGCTGAAAAAGCGTTCCCACGAAAAGCAGATTGAAGCGGCTTAATACAGACATTTTCTGACGGTAATGATAACCTGTGTTGCAGTCAAATATCACGAGGAAGTAGCGCTAGCCTGTATTTCTCACGAGTTGAGATGGTTGCACCCCAGGAGTACTTCTTGCGAGGCGCATATGCAAGGAACGAGTTAACAGGCCATAATTACCTATGCCTGTTGGCTCGGAGACGACGGAGATGCGGCGATATCGACTCGCCTTTGGTGAACATTTTGTTAGTTGAGCAAATTAGTAATTACTCGATATCTTGAAGTTAAAACAAATTGTTAATACATAACGAACAAAATGTTCATGAGAAATGCGGGCTGAAGCATTGGCGGCATGGTGATAAAGTCATTAATGATCTTATGAGACGGGGATGGTGATGGATTTCGATATTTTACTCCATGCTCTGACCAGCTATTTCGTCATTATTGACCCGATCGGTACGGCTATTGTCTTTCATACGCTGACAGATGGTCAGGACAGAAGCTACTCTCGTCGCATGGCCATCCGTGCAGCACTCATCTCAACGGTCATTGTTCTTCTCTTTGGGTTTTTAGGTGAACAGGTTTTGACTGGACTGGGGATCAGTATAGCCTCATTGCGTGTGGCTGGCGGTCTGCTCCTCTTTTATACTGCTTTTGGCATGATCACCAGCAAACAGATTCAGAAACAGTGTGCTGATCTTCAGGTCGATATTTCTGTGTATCCGCTATCTATCCCCCTGATTGCCGGACCCGGCTGTCTTACTCTGACGATTCTTCTTTTTGCTGATCGCTCCAGTGCGGGACACACCCCTGCATTGATTCTTGCAGTACTGCTCAGCTATATTATGGTTCTTTTCAGTATGCTTTTGTCGTGTCATATACGACGTTTGATAGGTCGTACCGGAGATGATATCCTGCGTCGACTGCTCGGTGTCATCCTGGCTGCCCTAGCTATTCAGTTTGTTGCCGATGGGATTCGTCAGCTTGTCGCAATGTAAGAGGAAAGGTTGATTCTTTCCCTTGCAGAGCCGACAAGTCCAGAATTTTGAAAACCAAAACCAAGTGTCCATCAAAAGATAGTCGGCCCGGACTCTATAGTTGATAGCTCGTTTGACCATTGCTTCGAGATGGTTAGTGGATTTTTGTCGTATTTTTGTCAACTCCTAAACTTGAGTTACCTACAACAAATTAACCTTGATATATCAAATATCTGCCTGCAGTTAAATCTTGTGTGAACGGAGAGTTAAATTAGGTGAAAGAGGTCAAGAGATCCCAACATATCCCACCCCTGAAACGGCACGAAGTAAATGCTAATTAAATAACTTATTGCATAACTTCAGCATTGTGCGATAATCTAACATATACGTTATGTTCTTTTGTGTTTTGTTTACATGGAAGAATAGTTGCAACGAGTCAGCGTTCCTAAAAACAAAAACAACAAGATGAACAACAAGGAAAGTGTGCGCCCATTTCCAGAACACACCCCGCCGTTGAACACGTACGACTGACACGCTGCCCTTTCTGCAACATTATGACTTCATGAAAATTGTGTTCCATTTAATATCACAAGTAACAGCTGCCCTAATACCATAGCAAAAAAAAGTAACAACTATGGAGAAATTACAATCTCTGGAAAACGTATGAAATACGAGGGACTATACATTCAACTCTTCAGCATTCACGGCTTGATCCGTGGAAAAATGCCGGAGCTTGGTAGAGACGCCGATACAGGTGGCCAGGTAAAATATGTCCTGGAGTTAGCCAGGGCGCTAGGCGAACGAGATGATGTAGCCAAGGTCGACCTGGTTACCAGGCTTATTGGGGATAAAGCAGTTGGCCCTGAGTACGCCTGCCCTATTGAACCACTCTCCGAGAAAGTCCAAATTGTTCGCATCCGCTGCGGTGGTCAAAGATACATCAGAAAAGAACTCCTCTGGCCACATCTTGAAGAATTTATTGATGGAACAATTCGTTTTCTCAAGTCCCAACACAAAATCCCCGATCTCTTTCATGGCCACTATGCTGATGCAGGCTACGTTGCCATGGCGCTTTCTGCCGCCTTTGACACACCCTTCGTTTTCACCGGTCACTCCATGGGGAGAAACAAAAAGGCCAAGCTCCTGGATGACGGTCTCAGTGAAGTCAGGATTGACAGACAGTATAAAATTAACACCCGCATTCATATAGAAGAGGAAATAATAGAAAAAGCCAGCCTGATTATCACCTCCACACAGCAGGAGATAGATAAACAGTACGGCCTCTATAGCAAAGGCAACCATAACAGATTTACTGTCATCCCTCCCGGTATCGATCTGGAAACCTTTTACCCCTATTATGATCCTCAGCTTGACAGTGACCTTCTCAACGAAGAAGTTAAACAAACCAGGCTCACGCTCTTGGGAGAACTACACCGCTTCTGGGCCCGCCCGGAAAAACCTTTTATCCTCACTCTATGTCGACCTGACCATCGAAAAAACATTGCCGGCTTGATTGAGGCATACAATACTAACAAACAATTACGAGCCATCGCCAATCTTGCTGTGTTTGCAGGTATTCGTAGTGATATCGTAACGATGGAAAAAAATGAACAATCGGTTCTCACCGAGATGCTACTCCAGATGGATCGCTTTGACCTGTACGGAAAATTGGCTATACCTAAAAAACATGAATTTAAGACAGAGGTTCCGGAACTCTACAGGTTGTGCGCAGAAAGTGGTGGTGTGTTTGTAAACCCGGCCATGACCGAACCTTTCGGCATCACACTGATCGAGGCGTCAGCTTGTGGCCTTCCCATTGTGGCCACAAACGATGGCGGACCGGTTGACATAGTTGCAAGCTGTGAAAACGGAATACTGGTTGATGCCGGTAACCCCGTCGAAATTGGCAATGCTATCCTGTCCATTCTCGTAGATCAGGAGGCATGGAACACCTTTTCCAATAATGGAATCAACGGGGTACGCAGCCACTATTCCTGGCAGGCTCATTGTGAAAAAGCCATGCGCGAATTCGGCAATGTTTTGCCAGCCATGAAAGTGCAGGCTCAAAAATCCAAAGAAATAGACCCCGTACGGCAGCGTCCTTCGTTCGGCAAGCGGCTTACTGGCCTGAACCGATTGATGATCACAGATATCGACCACACTCTGGTCGGTGATGACACCTCCATGCGACATCTTTTCTCCCTGCTTGAAAGCCACAGTGACAGCCTTGCCTGGGGCATGTCTACGGGCCGAAGTCTCGAGTTAACCATTAGTGCCATGACCGAACACAAAATACCCATGCCCGACATCATTATCTGCTCTGTAGGCACAGAAATATACTACGGCCCAGATCTACGCACGGACAAAGGCTGGCAGCGGCACATTTCCCATCAGTGGCGGCCAGAGGACATCAAGAAGGTACTGGAAAATATAGATTTTTTAACCAGCCAGGAAGCCGAAGGACAGCGCAGTCATAAAATTAGCTACTACATGGCCGACGATTATGATTACCTCTTCTGGGTGTATTACATGATCAAAGAGGCTGGCCTTCGCTGCCGGATTATTTATTCGCACGGACAGTTCCTGGATATTGTGCCGCTACGCGCATCCAAAGGCAGAGCCATCGACTATCTGCGCTACAAGTATGAATTTTCGCCACTTAACGTGATGGTCGCAGGTGACTCTGGCAATGATGAAGACATGCTTTCCAGCAAGGCCTGTGGACTGGTCGTCGGCAACTACAGCATGGAGCTGGAAAAGCTGAAAGGGCGGCGGAATATCTATTTCAGCTCACAAAAATATGCCGCTGGTATTATTGACGGCCTAGGTCATTACAGTTTTATTTAAATTTTAGCTGCCAACGACCGAAACTGAAGATGGTAGAGCATTTCCAGGTAACGGTTTGTCTCCTGGTGCTCCAGGTTGGTGGCATATTTCCAGAAACCGTAGATACAGGTCAGAGAGAGTAGTCGTTTTGCATATCGTTCCCAGGTATAATTTGCCTCCACTCGTTTGATCGCTCCTTCCGAAAGTTTTTGCCAATGGGAGGGATCAAGTAGGCAACGTTCAAAAAAATCAACCAGGATTTGGGCAGCCTTGTCACCATGGTTGGGATCAATATGAAACCCTGAGATCCCGTTCTCAATAATCTCTAGAGGACCACCGTACCTGGTTGCAAAGGTGGGAAGACCCGAGGCCATTGCCTCGATAACGGTCAAGCCAAAGGCTTCAAAAAATGCGGGCTGGACAAAGGCCCCCATATGATCTGCAACATACCGGTACAGTTCACCAGACAGATCTTTATCAAGCCGCACCCCGAGCCAGCGTACCTGCCCTTCAAGCCCATACTGTTCGAAAAGTTCGTGTACCTTCAGAATTTGCTCTCTTTCCTCATTGTCACCGGAATTATCCGGATACACGGTTCCGCCAATGATCAACAGATTAGTGAGATTGCGCAGCTCTTTGTTTTCACCGAACCACTGCACCAGGCCAGTAAGATTCTTGATGTGATCCAGGCGAGCCATAGAAAAAATAATCGGCTTAGTTTTATCTTCCAGCCTGCCACGGCAGTTGTCCTGTTCATCGCCGAAAATCAGCTGTTCAAGCTCATCATGCAGTCCGGTAAAACGACGTTCTTTGTTCGTGTACGGAAAATAGACCTCTGCATCGGCACCTGGGGAAACAATGTTAAATTTGGGATTAAACACATCGATACCGTGAACAACACGCTGTAAACCCGGCATAGTGAAGGCGCTGTAGCTTTCATACTGTCCCACCACATCACTTGAACCGGCAATTTCCTGGTAAGTTGAGGTGATAATAAAATCCGCAGAATTCATGGCTATCAGATCAGCGGTGAACTGGCAGGAAAAATGATACTGTTGTTCCATCTGTTGCCAATATAATGCCGAATAGAGATATTTGGTTTTCTCAAGGGCGTGGGCAATATTACATTGCGTTACCGCCAGCCGCTGCGCAAGAAGGGTCGCGACAAGATTACCATCCGAATAATTGCCGATAACAAGATCTGGGCGCCGACCAAATCTGGATAAAACCTCTTTTTCCGCTTCCTTGGAAAATTCTTCGAGATAGGGCCACACCTCAAACCTTGAAATCCACTGGGGAACAATCGATCCATCTTTGCTGCAGAAAGGGATACGGACAATACGGACATTATCTGTTCCGTTGACCAGCTCCTCAACCTGATTACAGGTGGTCTCCCCAGCCTCGGGGATTAAACGAGTCAGAATCAGGATTTGTGGCTCAATTTCCAGTCCCTGATTATAAACGCGTTTTTGCATCTCACGTTCCAGGGCCCGAACCTGGTCAAGGATGTAAACGACCTGGCCGCCGGTATCCGGTAGGCCAAGAACGTGATCCTGCCCGAAATAACCGTGCGGCGAGAGAATAACAATATTGAAAATCATTGGGATACGGCCAAGAAATTTTTCCAAATTCTGGTGATCCGGTGCCTCCAGAAGATCGGCGAGCAGACTCATGGTTTTTTGGATTCCTTTCACGCTTCTTCCCCAGCCCGCTTCGAATCCCATAGCACGCAAATCATGTTCGATATCATGCCATTCCAGCCCATGCTCTTGCCGGTCAACATAATTCATCCCCTGAATCAAAGCTCCTCGTAGTTCATTGACGTTTGTAATTTTGCTATTGATCATAAAAGGTGTTTCTTGATACCCATGCACCCGTAAAAAAGACAGGAGCAGCTCATCTCCTTTTGTCAGATCATTGGCCAGGCGACTTGAAAATTTACGATTCAAGAATTCCACACCGTGGCCGATGGAGCGTGTCTGGTTCATCTTGGGGAAATCTCGTTCAAAGGGGGTAAGATCGATTTCCAGAATACGTGCATCTTTTTCGTCATTGACCAAATTTTCCTTAAAAGCAAGAAATTCGGACACAGAAATCTCCTCAAAGAACATGGTCTCAAAATGATAGCGCACATAATGCCACTGTGCGACCCAAGGACGGATACGAAGATACAACCAAGGGTCTGCAACCGCAGCTTCCTGTGTCTTTTTTAACGCATTGGCAAGTGGGGATCTAGCAAAAGCAGACTCTCCGGTCTCTTGACAAAAAGTATTAAATTCATCCCACAGCTCACTGCCAAGAATGAGATTTTTTCCACGGCTCTGGTAGTGCCGAAACAGGCTATGCACTGTATCTCGATTTTCTTGGACAAAAAGCAGTAACTCTTGCAGCATTTTTCTCTCCTCAGGATGGCAAGCTATATTCTGTTTGCGCAGGAAACCATATTTATTTATACTTCCCTAATAAACTCCTCTAATGGTATCAAAAAATTGACATGTCAGAAAGGTTAAATCGATGAGAAAAACTATTGTTTCTTTTGGTGAGATAGTCTGGGACCAATTCAAAGATCTTAGAACGTTGGGAGGGGCACCGTTAAACGTTGCCTACCACCTGCATGCCATTGGTTGGCCAGCTCAACTTGTCAGTCGCATTGGCAAGGATGCGCTTGGCGGTGAGACGCTTGCTCAGATAAAAGAAATTGGGCTACCGACCACGTCCATCCAGCAAGACACAAATCTCCCAACAGGACGGGTATTGGTTTCGCTTAACGATCACAATGAACCAAGTTTTGAGATTGAAGCCCCTGCTGCCTGGGACAATATTCAGGCGGACACACCGCTCTCTCAATTGGAAAATACTCCTTTTCATCTGGTATTCGGAACCTTGGCTCAACGGAATGAAACCAGCCGCAAAACTTTGTACCGACTCCTGAAAAAAGCCGATACAAAGTTTTATGATGTCAACCTGCGCCCCCCATACACACAACCTGAACTGGTTCTTGCTTCTCTTCAGGCCGCAAATGTTGTCAAAGTCAACCGGGATGAACTGAGGTCCCTGGCTAACTGGTTCATGGAGAAAAGGAAGGGATCTGTAAAGGATATTGGCCGTGAACTGCTGCTCTTCTTCGAGCTTTCACTACTCGCTGTAACCGATGGTGACAAAGGAGCCCACCTTATCACCAGGGATGCACATGCCGAGCACAGAGGATTCCAAGTAAAAGTTGTCGACCCTGTGGGCAGCGGTGATGCCTTTTTTGCAGCGCTGATCAATGGTTATTTATCAGAAATGCCACTCGACGAGTGCCTTCAACAGGCAAATCGACAGGGAGCATGGGTTGCATCGCAAAAGGGGGCGACCCCTGCATATTCTGAAAATGGGTAACTATTCAGAAATTATGGTAATATTGTGCACCGCTGAAGTTACGGAGAATGTAGTATTGTCAGAGAATATCATTAGAATGTATAAAAATAAAAAGGCAGGTATTGAAAAATGGATAAAATGATTTGTTATTGCCATAATCACACAGCTGCTTCTTTGGAAAAGGATGTACTTGAACATGGTACATCAACCATTATGGAGCAGATTATTGCTGAGTCAAAGGCTGGTAACTGTCGTTGTAAAACGAAAAATCCTAAGGGACGCTGATGTCTTGCAGATGTTCATCAGGTGGTGAACGCGGCATTGAAAAAAGTGGGAAAAAACCATTCGTTGGGATTGGGGGCTTTGTGAGATCGTCTCCATCCTCTTTTAATGACAATATTATTCGGAAAACCCAGGCACGGGTGGAAAATAATAGATCAGCTGTGCCGTCTGAGTTTCAGACGGCTGGTCAAGTATCCTATTGTGAATTTAATAAAACAGCATTACCCTTGTTTCTATGATGGAAAATAAAAAAATATACAGTCTTTCGGCCAGCTGTGCGGCTGGTTTAGAAGAATTGGTGGTCCAGGAAGCAAAAGATCTTGGTGGAACTGAAGTGGATCATGCCAGAGGTCTGGTGACCTGGAAGGGTGATGTTGAGGGGGCCTATCGCAGTTGTCTCTGGTCACGCTATGCTTCCCGGGTATTTCTGACCCTTGCCGAGTTTCCAGCCCCCAACGAAGATGCCCTGTATGAAGGGGCGTTGAAAGTGGACTGGGCCCAGCATATGGATGTTGATACCACCTTTGCCGTGGATTGCAGTCTTCACCAGTCGGCAATACAACACAGTGGGTTTGCGGCACTGCGGGTAAAAGATGCTGTGGTGGATCAGTTCCGGGAGACATGCAATGAGCGACCCAATGTGTCCGTGGTACGTCCCGGTATCAGGATACGGGCCTCTGTTTATAAGGATATGGCTACAATCTCACTCGACTTAAGTGGTGAGAGTCTGCACCGGCGTGGATATCGTAAGGAAGGGGGGAGTCTTGCTCCATTAAAGGAGAGTCTGGCGGCGGGTATTGTTGCACTCGCCGGATGGACATCCGAAACCTCGCAGGAGATCATGTTTCTTGATCCCATGTGTGGATCGGGAACCATCCTTATTGAGGCGGCCTTAATTTTTGGTGATGCAGCACCTGGTCTTTCCCGCAGTTATTTTGGTTTCAGTGGCTGGAAGCAGCATGATAAAGTGCTTTGGAACAGTCTGGTTGATGAAGCAATAGCACGCGAAGAGGCGGGGCTTGAGCGGGAATGGCCTCTTATGCTTGGCTATGATGCAGACCCCCGGGCCGTGGCCGTGGCAAGGAGTAATATTGAAACTGCCTGTTATGAAGATAAAATCGTTATAAAGCAAGGGCAACTTGCCAATCTGCGTCGTCCGGCAGCCAAGGGTGTGATGGTGGTTAATCCGCCCTATGGTGAACGGCTCTCTGAAACAGATGAGGCAGAACAACTCCATAGGGCTCTGGGCCGTATTTCTAAGCAGGAACTGGATAGCTGGCAGATAGGGGTGTTTACCTCAAACCCCGATTTCGGCGATAGAATGGGGATCAAATGGAATCGGACGCACCGCATGTACAATGGCTCCATCAACTGTCGTTTGTTTTGCGGCACAGTGCATGGTGATGACACACCGGAATTTCAGTGGCATCTCGCAGAAGAACAAGGGCCGGAGGAAGGAATAGAGTTTGGTAACAGGCTACGCAAAAATGCTAAAAAGTTTCTCACGTGGGCCAGGCGAGATGGAGTCCGTTGTTTTCGGATTTATGACAAGGATCTTCCAGAATTTAATGTTTCCGTTGATCTTTATGAAAAGTGGATTCAGGTTCAGGAATATGCGGCACCGGATACGGTTGATGAAAAAGCTGCACAGAGACGTTTTCAACAGACCCTGCATCAGGTTCGCCACCTCTTCGGGGTGCGCAGGGACAGGGTCTTTTTAAAGACCAGACAAAAACAGAAGGGAAAGGCACAATATCAGAAGCAGGGAACACGTAAAAAGATGTTCACTGTCCGGGAAGGTAATTGCTATCTCCTGGTGAATTTCACCGATTATCTGGATACCGGGATCTTTCTTGACCATCGCAATATTCGCCTGAGAATCGCTGAAGAGGCCAAGGGAAAAAGGTTTCTGAATCTCTTTGCCTATACCGGAACGGCGACAGTTCATGCGGCTGTTGGTGGTGCTGAATCCACAACCACTGTGGATCTCTCGGCGACCTATCTTAACTGGGCACGGATGAATCTGGCTCTCAATGGTTTCGGTGGCCTGGCCCATGAAACGATTCAGGCAGATTGTCTGGAATGGCTGACAGAGAACAGGAAAGAATATGACCTGATTTTTGTTGATCCCCCAACATTCTCCAATACCAAAAAAGAGAGACGGGTCTTTGATGTGCAGCGAGACCACCGCCTCCTGATTGAAAAGTCCATGGCCCGATTGGCAGAGGGTGGCCTGCTTATCTTTTCAACGAATTTCAGACGCTTTCAGATGGATGAGTCCATTGATAAATACTATGCAATCCGCAACATCAGCAGGGACTCTATTCCACTTGATTTTGCCAGAAATAGTCGAATCCATCACTGCTGGGAAATACGGAAAAGATAGGGCAGGAGACTCCAGCAGACGTATGGGGGCAAATGAAAAAGAACTGTTACTGTTCAGCGCGTAGAAAATATTGGAACAGGGGCTTTAGCCCCTGCATAAATACTGCAAATCGAAGTCTCACTTTGTTCGCTATCTGCAGAGGCTAAAGCCTCTGTTCCGATGTGAATTGTTGTAGCGGAAATATTACGACTCTGTCAAAGAGAGTGACATCTCATGCCAGCTCATCCCGCCATGATCTGAATCGGATAGCCCTAAATTTTGAAAGCCATGCTTTGCATACATATCGATTAAATTAGATTGGCAAATTAAATAGATATCTGTTTTTCCAGAAGTCTTCATTTCCTGTGTGAAGTGTTTTAAAAGCATGGATGCATATCCATTTCTCTGGTAATCGGGATGGACAACCATCGACATAACAACAATGTGTTCACCATCGGGATCATGACCGATTAATTCCTTAAAGTCTTCATCGGAAAGCTCAACTGTATGGGTTGCGCCTGAATTAATAAAGCCGAGAATTTCTGATCCATTTTCTAAAACGATAAAGCCCTCAGGATAGGTAGTAATTCTTTTCAGAATTTTACTCTTCGTGGCTGCTTCATCCCCTGAGTAGGAGACGCTTTCTATTTCAAAGCACCTCTCCAGGTCTCGTTCTGTTACGGTGCGAATTTGTACTTCAGACATCTATATCTCGTCAGTATTGGGAGGGAATTTCAGAAGTTTACCTTTTTTCTTTATGGGGTGTGGCTTGCAATTCGGGCAATTTTTACAACCTGTATTCAGCATACTCTGGATATGTTTCAAGAGGATAAGACGGCAATCGGGACAGAGTTGCATGATGATTTCCTGGTAAATATCATCCAGAAGTTCAGTTTCGTCTTTTCCGGCTATCTCAGACAGGGCCATGGCAATAAGTTTGTCCGGGTGCTTCAGCTCGGGAATGGTTTCGTCCTTGGCAGCAATAAGTTCCGTGCGGCAATGGTAGAATAACTCACCATCGGGAAGGGGTTGTTCGCAGCAATCGCATACTCTTTTCGATATATTGGGGATGTCTGTCATAGGGCTACCTGTAAAAGTCTCCTGGCATTTTCACCGAGAATCCCGGTGAGTAGTTTATTGCTGAGCGGCAATGCTCTTAATTGTGTAATACATTCTGTCTGGTCAACCCAGGGTGAATCACTGCCAAAAAGCAGATACTCCGGAGGGTGATTGTTGAGCATTCGCAGCATCTGCTCTCTCTCAAGATAATGGAGGGCAAAGGAGATTTCCATATAAATATTTTTGCCAATGAGGATCTCCTCCACTTCATCCCAGATATCCCATCCTCCGAAATGGGTACTTATAAGGCGTAGCTTAGGAAAACGCTTCTGGAGATTAAATATTGCAGCAGGATCAGCACGGCGGATGCGGGGAAATGCAATGTCATATCCGCAGTGAATAACCAGGAGCAGGCCCGTATCACTTAAGGCCTTATAGAGTGGATCCAGCCTTTTTTCATTTAAGGAGTAGTCCTGATAAAAGGGGTGCATTTTGATTCCGATAAAACCTTCCTGCTGTACGGTATAGACCCGCTCCACGCAGTGTGAATCTTTGGGATGAATGGAGGGCAGGGGGGTAAGACGTTCGCTTCTGATTTGGCGTGACCAGTTGAGGATGGGTTCAAACTGGTCCGGGTGGGTGGCAATGGAGCAGATAAGACTGCGGTCGATACCTGCATGGTCCATGGAAGCCAAAAGGGATTCGATGGTACCCGTGGTATGGGCCTTAATGTTTCCTTCCTTTTCCAGAGATGGAATGGCCTTTGCTGCAACTGTATCCGGAAAAGCATGGGTATGGAAGTCGATGATCACCTGTAACCACTTTTAATGATGATAAGCTATCTCGTAAAAAGCTTAAACTTTAGATGGATAAGTAGATAAGCGTAGACTTCGAAAAACTCCATATGCGAGGCGCGTAAATATTTGTATCAACGAAGCAGATGGAGAGTTTTTACGACGCCATCAATGATGAGCTTATGCTTCGTCAGCATAAAAAGGATGTTTTTTCAAAAATCACTATTATACTTCGAGCCATCCGCTTTGTAATTAAATATGTTACTAACACTACTTTGATGCATCCCTTTGCGCCTCAAAAAAAAAGTAAGACCTGGAAGTCGTTTACCAGGTCACCGCTGTTTGATATCGGACAGTTTCTGCTCCTTCTTGTCCTGATGGTCTTTTTTTTAAACCGTTCAGTGCAGGATATGGGCTATCACTGGCAGTGGTATCAAATACCCCGTTATCTTTATGTCTGGGATGATTCCGGTTTTGTTGCAGGTCCGCTTCTGTATGGCCTTGGAGTGACACTGAAGATATCTGCAATTAGTTTGGGTTTTGCGTTTGCCATAGGCCTGCTTACAGCACTTCTCCGTCTTTCCAGTTCGGTACCGGGAAAAGTTGTTGCACGATTGTACCTGGAAATCAGCCGGAATACCCCTCTTCTTATCCAGCTTTTTTTCCTCTATTTTGTTATGGGCCCAATTCTTGGTCTGGATAGGTTCTGGGCTGCAGTATTGGCGCTCAGTCTTTTTGAGGGTGCATACGCTTCTGAGATCCTTCGTTCCGGAATCATGTCCGTGGAAAAAGGGCAGTGGGAGGCCTCGCATAGTCTGGGCCTCAGCTATAACCATGCCTATCGGTTTATTGTTCTTCCCCAGGCCGTTCGTCGCGTCCTTCCCCCCCTGGCCAATCAGGCCATTTCTTTGATTAAGGATTCGGCGCTGGTGAGCACCATTGCCGTATATGATCTCACCATGGAGGCACAGGCATTGATATCCGAGACATTTCTCACCTTCGAACTCTGGTTTACCGTGGCCCTTATGTATCTCATTATCACAGTATTCCTGTCAATCCTGGTGTCCTATCTGGAAAAACAGATGTCGTCACCATACAGGTCGGATTTGTCTTTTTGATTCCTATGCAATAAGATTGGCTATACCTGTGGGATCTGAAAATTACGTATCTCTTTTGTTGCTATTCACCGAAATTGAGTTTGAGTCAGAATTGCATAACGAATACGCTGGTAGGAAACTGGGGACATGACCCAATTCGTCTTTGTCTTTTGAATTGGGATCGTGTCCCCAGTTTCAGGATAAATATTGTGCCGTTCAATAGCATGGTGAACAGTTACTCTCTTTTGTTGTCAGGGAACGAGCACACTCAATACTGTATTTTAAATAATTCTCAGGAGGAATAATGAAAACATTCAGCAAAAAAGCTCTTGTAGCTATTGGTCTTATCGCAGCACTGCTTATGACAGCAATGCCTGTTATGGCCGGAAAACTGCAAAATCAGCTGATAGCCGAGTCAACTATTGATCAGGTTATGCGGCGCGGAGTTCTGCGAGTGGGGATGGATACCTTCCTTCCCTGGGCTATGAAGGATAAGAATGGAGAACTGGTTGGATTTGAGATTGATGTAGCCAGAAGATTGGCCGCTGATATGGGAGTGAAGGTGGAGTTTGTACCTACCAAGTGGGCTGGAATCATTCCAGCATTGCTCACTGGAAAATTTGATGTTGTTATCGGTGGTATGGGGATCCAGACAAAACGTGCCCTTAAGGTCAATTTCTCCATTCCCTACGATTATTCTGGTATGGCCTTAGTAGCCCATAGGTCAAAAGCAGCAGGTTTTGCCAGTCTTGAAGATTTTAATAAATCCGATGTGGAGATTGCCTGTAAATTAGGAACAACAGCAGTCACAGCAGTAAAAAAATATATCCCAAAGGCCAGATTACGACTCTTTGATGATGAGGCTCAGGCCTATCAGGAACTGCGAAACGGCAACGTTCACGCCGTTGTTGGGTCTGCACCACGACCAGCCTATGAGGCCATCAAATACCCTGAAACCATGTTTCTGCCGCTCGATTCTAATTTTACCAAAGAGCCCATCGGCTTTGCTGTGCGCAAGGGTGATTTTGATACCCTCAGTTTTTTCAATAACTGGATCACTATCGTTAGCCATGAGGGCTGGTTGGAAGAGCGTCATCAGTATTGGTTTGGAACTAAAGAGTGGGCTCATCTGGTTGAATGATGCCCTGTCTGGAACATTCCCAGTGGAGGTGTAGGTAGATGAGCTTGAATCAGGCTGATCATTTTATCCATCGCTGTACAAGTGATATACTGCATGGCCTCCAGGAAGGGTTATCGGAGTTCTCAGGGCCGAGTCGAGTGGCAGTGATATACTGCCTCACGCCTCAATCAAAACTCTGTATCTGTGACCCTCAAGGTCTGCTCAAAGGCTATGATCCGGCATTGGAAATGATATTTTCCAGGGATGGAAAATGGCGGGCCGATGTGGATCTGCAAAATGATAAGGCCAAATATAGTCATATTCTTGCTGAAAAAAATCTGGGTCTTGATGGTCTTGTCTCCCATGGGGGGCGATCGGGGTCTGTTTTTTATCAGATGTGGTTTACAGAACATCATCCTAATATCTGCTCTATCGGGCCGACCGAGCGTTGGCTTGAATATGCTGTGCTTCGTTTTTCCCACGACATGGCCAACGAGCAGGATTTGTATTCCGGAATATCAGGCAGCTTTCTAAAGGAGTATGCGGTCCATGCTGTTCGGGATCATCTGCTTGATGAATGTAATGTTCGTCTCGGGATCGATTCCAAGGTTCGGATATATCCGGTTTTGAGGGCCATTTTGGGGATTTCCAAGACTCTGGAGGAGGGAGCCTTACCCAATGGAAGTCTTCTTTTTGTGGAACCAAGGCTAATGGGGGAGCTTTTTTTTCTTGCCCGATTCCAGGAGAGTGAACAGCCGCAACTGGAGAACTTCAAGCATGTGCGAAAATTGCTGCAGAGTGTCGAAGGCTCCGAAAACAGAGTCGTATCTGATGGCGTATTCATAATTGGCATTGCATCCCCCAGGCGTCTGGCATTTTCTATTCTGGCAGAGTTTAACGGGAGTTATGGTTTTATTAAAACGGGAGAAGAAACAGTCGGCAGTTTTTCCGACGGGAATTTTTACTCTAGTACCAACAGGGCTAAGCTGGTTGAAGTGGAAGAAAGTCTGCTTGAGGCAGAGTCTTTAAATAACGACTCTGTTTATAGGCTTTTTAATATTATCAGTAAACTTGTCCACAATGCCCAAAAATCATGCCACGGCTGCACCCTGGTTATAGATTTGGAAAAGATTCCCCTTGAGATTCCCGGGCAGAAATTCGATAATCCTCTTGATCTGTCTCAAAACAATCTACTCTCTCTTGCAGGCTCTTTTTCTGCTGTGGATGGGGCACTTCATGTCGATGCCGATTGTTGTTTACGCGGTTTTTCCTGCCTATTGGATGGTCGGAGTATTCTTGGGGAAGATCTGGCCAGAGGCGCTCGCTATAATTCGGCTCTTCGTTTTTCAAAGGAGCACGACGGGGTTATCGTGGTTGTTGTCTCCTCGGATCGACCGGTGTCAGTTTTCAGGCGAGGTATTGAAATAAATGGCCAGTGTGTCTGGCGGGCTCCGGAAAGCTGTGTTTTCAGGCCGGTGCCGCTGGATGAGTGGCTGGATGCATCACATTAGATCAAATGTTTAGTATCTGGGAAGCAGTATAGTTTGAAGTCGTTTATTTTCAGGCCTTTTTTTCTGGCATTACTTCTGTTGGCCATCGCCATACCTGTGCTGCTATCTCTCTTCCCTGTGGGAAATGAGAGACCAACTTCAATTGATTCGTTAGCATCTCCGGTAGAGAGTATATTGTTCGAGCCCCCTAATGATCCGCCTTCTCAGGAGGAAGTTGCATCGACATCGAGTTTACAGATCCCTCCAATTGTTTTAAAGCCCAGTCGTAAAAACGTCACTCGGAAACCGGACAGGGTTTTCTCGACCGTTGAAAAAATGACCAGACGTGTCTCAAGTTCTGTGGTCTATGTCGTATCCCCTCTTGGGAGGGCCACCGGGTTTTTTATTGACTCTAAAGGGCATATCCTGACGGCAAAACATGTTATTGGGCATACTGAAGCAGAACTGGAACAGGCCAGAAATGCCAAGAGAATTCAGGATCAGATTATTGCCCTTGAGCAACAAAGGCTACGAACTATTCGTCAGAAAATGACTCTTCTGTTGCCGGGACCTGAAAAAGAACAATTTCAACGCCTCTCCGATGAAAAAAAGAAGGAGCTCTTTGCCAGTATTGGTCGAAGTCGGGAGTTGGATACTCTCTTGAGGAATGGTGGCGACCTATCCCGGAATACTTTAAAAGATATCCATGTTTTTTCCCCGGATGGAACAGAGTTACAGATAAAGAAAGTAACTCTTGGCTCCAGCCATGATTTGGCACTGCTCCAGGTAAATGCTGCGGCACTTCACCATACGCCTTTGCGTCCCCGTACTATTCCGTTGAGAACAGGAGACCGGGTTTTTACTGCAGGATATGTGGAACAGTCACATCTTTCGGTACAGCAGGGCAAGATGCTTGATAATCAGCAGGGGCTTTGCAGTGATATTCAGCTCCCAAAAGATGGCAGCGGTGGACCATTGCTGGACAGGTATGGCAATGTTAGCGGTCTGCACGGTGGACGGTTAAAGGATGACAGTGGAAATGATTGCGCCATTCCCATTCTGGTGGCCTATGATGAATTCAGTTCCTTCCTTATTCCGCAGATACGAGCAGTCAAATCAAAGATATATGTAAGTAAAAATTAAAGCGGACTTTATTTGCAACCCGGGTTTTGAGGCTAAAACACGGCAGGAGACAGAATTTTAGTTCTTCTCCGCTGCCTGTTCTTCACCCTTGTTGCTGTGTGGTGGTTCCTGTTGCACAATAAATTCAAGTAATTGCTGAGCAAATGGATTCTCAGGGTTTACACTACGCATGAGGTTTGCAATGTCTCCTGCTTGAGTTAAATTTTTCCTAGTCATGTAAAACCTCGCCATCGCCTCGTGATAATTCATATTACGAGGTTCGATCTCAATGGTTTTCCTGAGTGCTGCTTCTGCTTCCAGGTCTCGCTGGAGGAAGTCAAGGAGTTGTCCAAGATTATAGTAGGCCCTGGCATTATTCCTCATTCCCGTTGCGGCCTTTTGCAGATGTTTTGCCGCTTTTTCATACTGTTTTTGCTCAGAGAGGAGAAGGCCTAATGAGTAGTGAACATCTGCAAGATCAGGGTTGCTTTCCAGTGCTGTACGCAACTGCTCTTCTGCGAGATCATTTTTTCCCTGTCTGCTGTAGAGCACCGCAAGGTTTGTACGGGCTGTATAAAAATCCCGATTAATGGCTGCCGCTTTCTTAAAATGTTCCTCGGCTGTATCTATTTCGCCCCGATAGCTGGACAGTGTCCCGAGGTTAAGCCTGGAGGTAGAAAAGTCTGCTGAATAGAGGAGGGTATCTTCCAATTCTGCCATTGCCTGATCAAATGCCTTACGCCAACGTGGCTTGATCTGTGCCGGCGGGACGACTGTTAATGCTCTGGCGGACTCTATTCGTACAGCTTTTACCGGATCAGTTAAGAGTGGAGTAAGCATCTGAATTCGCTGTTCGTGGGGATATCTGGGAAGATAGGCGGCTGCGGTTCGTCTGAGGAGGGAGTCGTCACTTATCAGTGCCCTTTGAAATGCTTTATCGACCTCTCTCCCCTGATATCTTCCCAGTAGAGAGAGAGCCGTTGCCCGGACAAGTGTCGGAGTCAGATTGTCCCCGACGATCAGGAGTAAATTGGAAAGAGCCTCTACTTCGCCATCACGGGCTGCTGCAAATGTGGTCCCAAAGTGGAATTTTTGTTTTATACCGTACCACTTGCTGGTGTATTCGGCTGACCATTCGTTGTTCTTATCAATATGGCAACGATTACAGGCATTGGGGCTTCCCAGTTTTACACTGAGATCAGGACGTGGAATACGGATGAAATGGTCCGGTCGATAATCATTGCCCATATATATCTTACCGGGCATATGGCACTGAATGCACTCGGCGCCGGTTCCCACTTTGAAAAGCAGTTCTCCGTCAGCATTCAGGATAGGGGCTCCCTCTTCGCCGGCCTGCTTATGAAAGTGATGTTCTTTGGTGTCGTAGAGAGCGGCTTGATGGCATTGGAGACAGAGTGCATTCCCCTCCTGATGCAGCTTGATTGTATGTACATTATGGCAATCCGAGCAACGGACCTCATTTGCATACATTTTTGACTGTACAAAGGAGCCATAGACGTATACCTCATCACGAATTTGGCCATCTGGATAATAGAGCCCCTCTTCAAGCAATCGAGGTGTCTCGGTATCAAGGAGATCCTGCTGTTTATGGTTGTAGTCCCCGAGCATGGAACGTCTGGAATGGCAGGGGGCACAGCTTTCAACCTGTTGCTGATTGGTGATTCGGGAGGTTTGGACCAGTAAACCGTCATCACTTGTTGATCGTGCCATTTCAGGAAGCCCTGCCCAGGTCAGATGTGTTGATCCCGGTCCGTGGCAGGCCTCGCAGCCCACATTGATCTCGGCCCACTGTGTATTATAACTCTCTGTTACCAGATCATAGTTTTTTTTCAGCTCAGTGGAATGACAGTCTGCGCACATTGAGTTCCAGTTCTGTCCCTGATTGGTCCAGTAGATCCACTCCTTAGGATCAAGGTCAAGGTCCGGGTAGAGGTGGAACCATTTTTTATCCCTGTCATCCCAGGCAATGGGCAGACACTGCATTTTTCCCCCGGGAAAGGGTATCAGGTACTGCTGCAGGGGAAACCAGCCAAAGGTGTGGCTGATTTCAAATTCAGCCATCTCTCCCCCGGGTCCACGGGTGTACACAAAGAATCCATTGGCTTTACGATAAAAACGTGACTGAATGCCATTATGTACAAAAACCGTCTCGTTAAAATCACCTAGAACCGTCTCATTGGTGGCCACGGCCATGGCTTTGGCATGATGGGACTCCTGCCACTCCTCATACTCTTTTTTATGACATTTGGCGCAGGCCTTACCGCTGACAAAGTGTGCTTCTGGAACAGCTTCCGTGGTGACTGATCTCCTCTTTTGCTTTAAGGCATACAGCGGCAGAGACAGAATAATGGCCAGGGTGGCGATAATGCCGATAAACTTCCATCTCAGCATGGTTTCAGCTTAGCTCCTGCGAGTAGGCAAGTTGCTCAGGAGCAAAGCCTGCTCGTTTGATGGGCTTGCTGATATCGATCCTGATCATATCATGCTCAAAACTGATGGGATAGAGATCCAGGGCTCGCGGTGCCGGAGACTTGATCACATTGCCGGTGTTGTCAAAGATAGAGGCATGACAGGGGCATTCAAATTGATTGCGTTCAGCTACCCAGGGGACAGCGCAGCCGAGATGGGTGCACTTTCTGGAAATGGCAAGGAACCCGCCATCCTTAAGTCGACTCAGGTAGCAGTTCCCTGCGTGGATAAAGGTCATGGTACCGGGAAGGATGCTAGTGATGGAGCCTGCATTAACAATCAGTGGCGGAGAGTTTTCGGTATCCTGCTTTCTGCTTGAAACAAAAAATGAAATTCCTCCAAATATCAATTCAGCCAGGGCAACGAAGCCCAGGCCAATCCAGATTTTAGAGAGGAAGCTTCTTCGTCCAGGATACCTTGGAGATCTTGCTTTTTTTTCTATTATCATTTTCTTTACCAGGGCAAGATAAACTTCATTCCCGCACCTCTAAACCAGACACCCGTTATCGTTAAAGCAACAATTGCCAGAAAGAAACAAATCAAAATCAGCTGTACAAGCCTGGGCATTTTTTCCTTTTTCTGGCCGGGAAAAGGGAGCAGGAGCAGAAAAAGTGTAAAGGACAGGGGAAGGACACAGAGTGCCAGCAGAGGTGGCATATGTTGGAGCAGTTCCTGAAGCCAGAGAAAATACCAGGGAGCTTTTACCGTCTCAGGAGTCAGGCTGGGATTTGCCATGGCGGTAAGTGGTGCATCAAAGAACATGGCAAAGAACAGAAGAAAACAAGTCACCACTGCGGCAAAGCTAAGCTCCCGTACCAGCAATTCTGGGACGACGGGAAGCATCTCCTGTGTATCCTGGCTCTCAATCTTAAGCCCTCCAGATTTTCTGATACGCCAGAAATGGTAGGACAGGGAGACAAAAAAAACAAAAGGGAGCAAGACGGTATGAAAGGAGTGAAAGAGGTGCAGTGTTGCCCCACTTACTTCGGTTCCTCCAAGGGTCAGTTCCTGAAGGGGAATGCCAAGGACCGGGATATAGGCAAGCATTGAGCTTGCAATGGTAACCGCCCAGAAAGCCAGCTGATCCCATGGCAGCAGATATCCAGTGAAATTGGCAAGCAGCACAAGGAGCAGAAGTAAAAGCCCACTATACCATGTCCTCCGTCGCGGTTTAAAGTATGCACCACTGAAAAAGACGCGCAGCAGATGCAGGCAGACGACGACAACGAGAAAATGGCCGGTCCAGTGGTGCAGGTTGCGTATCAGTTGCCCGAAAAACAGCTCTGACTGAATATGTTGCACCGAGAGATAGCTGTGTACCGGAACAGGCTCGTAGGCAAAGTTCAGGAGCAGGCCGGTCAGGAACTGGAGAAAGATCATCAGGGCCGCAGCACCACCAAGTCCATACGTCAGAGTAAAGCGCAGGGCCTGTGCAGGAACCTTTCTAGGACGAAGATGAAAAAAGAAATTGGACATCAAAATTTACTCTACCGCATCTTTAACAACATCTTTTAATCCTGCAGTGCCCTTCAACCCCGAACTCACTTTTTTGGTAGTCACCCCAACGGCTGCTGCGGTTCCTGCTTTTTTCAGTACTTTTTTCTTGGCCTTGGATTTGCCTTTTCCTTCAATCTTTTTATCATCCCGATCAAGTACAGATTTTTCGGAAGAATCTTTTAAATCAAGTTTTTTCCCGCCAGGCGCTGACCAGGCGGGAATGGCAAGCAGAAAACTCAACAGTATAAGTGAGCTGATGAGTAAGGGAATGCCGACTATATTTTTTGTATTCATCTGTTCGTTACCCCATATTTGAATTGGTATCCGGAGCAACGTATTGAAAAATTTTGCTCTTCATTCAAGAAAATATCTCATACTGCCACAACTTATTGAATTTGACTAGAATATTTCTACTTGATGATGAGCGCTGATCAACTCCTTTGTTGCACAGTTCCGGTAAGGATATTGGCAAAGCACCTTGAATGGAAAATGCAACAATCCTTCAAGGTGGTTCTTGAAACCGAATCGAATCCACTGGCTTATGGGAATTGTTTAGAGTCAGGCTCCTGTGGCTGTTGATGAGGACGGGTGGTAGATGACTTTTTTATTTTGTATTTGGAGCCTTAAAGCAAAGGTAGCCATGAAGTTATGGATACATCGACAACTCCGTTGAACGCAATGAACGAGAGTGAGTTCTGTCCGGGAAACAAAGTGTTGCCGGTGATTAACGACAGCTTCCGCTAAGAAATGTTTCATCAGTATCTTGACGTGCGCCACACTGTGCCATATGTTTAGATAAACAATATAGGTATTAACAGTTCATAGAAAAAGCCGAAGCTGTCGTAAGACGGAAACGGAAAACCTTGGGTCTTTATTAGATAGCCGGGTTGCCTTTGAAAGAAGGCAACTCGGCTTTTTTTATTTCTTATAAGAGGGGATATTTATTATGACAGCAGAAAGACAAAAACCGGAATTTATAGTGCGCGGTAATGGAGTAGATGGAATGCATGCCGAGGATAGTAATGTGACCCATTGGAAATGCGGCAACTGCGCTTTTACTTTTACCGCAGCCACCTTGCCGGAAGAGTGTCCGGAGTGCAAGGAAAAATGCGATTTTAAAAATATCACCTGCTATACACCAGACTGCGGTGGGCCTGGAAATGTTGATTCCAGGTTGTGAACAAAGGCACTGATGGAAACACAATCTCAAAGGTAAATTATTCGGGTCTTGAGGATGCACTGCCTTTGGGACACAATCTCTTTCGTAATTCTTCCACTCGTTTCCGGTTTATACCAAAATCGGAATATCCAACCCTGGATGCAGATCGAATTTGAATGGAGTTTGTTTCACTGTCTAGACGACAGGTAACATCATCAATAAAACGAAACAATCTGCTTCGAAAAGTTGCGTGAAGAAAATGTTCATCCCTCTCTTCGATTTGCCCGCCCATCTCAAGTATTACATCCTGGAGAGCCTGCCATTGCCTGACAATGGAACCTGATATTTCAAGCGGTTCAACAAAAAAGTCTCCCGTAGAACCTTCACTGGAAACGCAGTTCGGTTTATCAGGGCAGGCCACAAGATGCCCGTCAATAAGATATTTGTTTCTTTCCAAATTCTTCATGCTCTGTTCCCGTGACCGACTGTTGCTATTACACCCAACGACTAAGATTGCTACAAACAGGATTGCCAACCAGTATCGCAAGGGAGAATGATTAGTACTGTTTTTCAAAATGTCACCTTGTTTCTGAACTTGTATATTTAATCGCAAGCTTCACTTATACGCAAAAAAAATAACTATGGCATCGCATTTATTTGCCAAGTTACCTTTGGAAATTGTATTGCGATCTATGCGGGCCGGTTTAGCCTGGAATATCTTCTGATAAGAATGCAAATAAGGAAACAGATTAACTACCGAATACCCGGAGTTTAGAGATCAGCCCTCTTGCAATACCACGTTGTGGTATTATATTATTGGTAAAGAGTAGGGCTTTATTTCCACTCCATTTGGGGAGTGGAAATAAAAGGCAATTAAACTGCAAAGTCCTTTGTGGATGATAAAGAAACCTGGAAGAACCTTCGTAGAAGTGGAAATGAAATAACGAAAGAAAAATAATAAATAAGAGGAGGACGCCATGCATGATAAACAAGAACTGTGCAATAAAATTGTAGAAATGTACCCGGAAATAGGCCAGTGTGAAATTGACATCATGGTGGACTGGAATGAAAACAAAAATGTCTGGGTGGTTGATTTAAAAAAAGATAAGCACGAACTCCTTCATTACCTGGAGGAGCCCGATGCTGATAACTGCATGGACAGTAAACAATGTGTGTCTCTTGGGCTTGAGATCGCACAACTTGTTGAAAATGTCAAAGGAAAGCAATACTGATATAAATTCACTGTAATAATAGCCAAAGCTGAGCGACAAAACAGCTGTGGATGGTCTTTTATATAAAATGAAGGAAACTATCATGAAGGGACAAGATGAGATGGTGGATTCACCTCTGATGTTTCTGGGTGTCTGTGCAATTTTTGTGATGAAAAATCGGAATGTAGTTTCTGTGGCCCCTTGAAGTGGTTGCCAGACATGTCTGTAGAGATAAACTTATCGGAGATGAAATGTGTTTGCGGTGGCTGTGGCCTTGTCGCCATGGAAGAAGGGCGTTTTTGTAAGCCACAGGCAATCATTCGACTTCATATCATCTCACCAATCTAAACATTAGGTGTAGGAGTATGCCAGGATCAATCCCCATATCTTATTTTCAGGACTTGTCTGATGATACCAGACTCGTTGAAGTTCTGGAAACATTGAAATCTGCGTTGAAAACTCGCTCCGTTGGGCTGGATGAACAGATCGAGGAAATGAGTGATTATCTAAGCAGTATTATCACGAACCAGGCACTCGATAATTTGGATGCAGAAACGATAACAGAGATTGGGGAATTTGGTTCGCATCTATTGGAAAAACTTTACTTTGAATTGTTGGGAAATGTTGATTATCAGCAAATGTATAATTATTTGGCGCTGGCATTTGCATACTGGGTTGTACGCAATAAAGGCTCTATTAATCAATTGGAGTATTTTGTTACTGCACTGGCACAGACTGCCAATACATTACATGACAAAATTAGTTTGGAATCGCTTTATGAAGTGGCCACTTTTATCGTCTACGCCACAAGTGATGACTTAAAATTGAAACCAACTGGTTCTGATCTTGATAATCCCTGGAAGATTCTGATCATGAACTACGGTATTATTGCCACCCGTACTTATACCCCGGAGTTGATGGAGTCTGCATACGAGACTCTGATTCAATATTTCCCCGGAGATGGACCGGAATTTTTCCAGAAGGCCATGTCTGAAATGGATAGATTGAATTATCCGCTATATGTTCGCAATGTTGTTGAGCGATATTATGACAAATTTCAAAATTAACCCGGTCAAACAGGACCCAGGCTTGAAATAAAAATCACGCTGAATGCTATTGAACAAATCACTTGCACGCAAACTGTAACAAGATCTTTACTGGTCAGCGCTATCGTCTTTGCCTGTATCAAGAGGCTGATATCGTGAGTATTATCATGAGGTTCACATTGCAAAACAGTAAAGAAAGAACATAGTGTCGAGGTTGTCGCACCACTCATGCCGGGTAATCAGAAGAACCTCGATCGATAGCAGTTCTCGCTGGATGAGCGGGGCACTCTTTTCATTCCCTCTCAAAGTCTTCCCTTAAGGCTGGCTGGTTGCTTGATACCTGCCAGATCCTGAATACGTATCGACTCCACGGCAGAGTGGCTTGTGGCTGTAATCTTGGTTGTTTCTCTTAGAGCCGCCTGATTTTTTTCCAGAAAAGTTTTGGGCTCAAGGGTCCAGTCGGCGGCCATGCGTTTTTCCTCTTTTTTCATTGTCAGATAGACATAGCGACCCACCAGCGGGGCAAGCAGACGGGGGCGCAGGCCTAAGGTGTTGTAAATGTCCTGCAGAAGATCATCAAGCTGTCGGTGAAGATTCTTGTCCAGCCGATACCACTTTCTCATGGCCCATACCGCACCGGCATACATGTCACGCAGTGGTTTAACCTCTTCCAGAAAGCGGTTGCGTATCCGTGTGTCGGAACATGTCTGGTAACGTTTCCAGCCTTTAAGGGTTGTGCGGATCAGGCGAAAGAGGCTGGGGCCATTGGTTTCAAAGTCCTGTGTAAAGGCATCGAGCAGTAACTGCTCCTCGTCACCGGCCGGAATATGCGGATGACGGTGATTGAAACGGTATTGACCATGACTGTCAGAGACCTTGAATTCTTCCTGGGTCAGTAAGGTACCCTTCTTCTTAAGTTGGGCGTGCAAAGGTGTGCCGTGATTGGCGGTGTAGAGCATGAACTGGTGAAAATCCACGGAATGGGAAACGGCATAGTCAACAACCTGTGCGATGTTTTCCGGAGTGTGTTCTTCCAAGCCGATGATGGAAGAGCCGAGAACTCGAATACCATGTTCCTGGAGGTCTGAAACCAGTTCTCTAGTCTCGATTCCTGCAAGTTTTGCATATTGGCTCTGTTTCCCCTCCAGGCCCATCCAGACCCAGGAAATCCCCAATTCAACCAGTTGTTCCATCGTATAGGAACGAAGAACCCTGGCGGAGCTGAAGACATAGAGGGCCCAACTTTTATTATGTTTTTTAATCTCTTCCAGCAGGCTCAGTGCTCGTTCCCGGTGCAGGAGGAAATTTTCGTCGAGGATGAAAAAGGATCGTGTCTTGAGTTTTTTCTCAAGGCCGGCCATTACTGCATAGAGTTCTCTGCCGCTTTCAAAAAAGTTTTTAAATTTCCCCTTGCCGCCAAACAGTGCAGAGGTTGAGCAGAAATTACAGCCCATGGGGCAACCCACCGAGGGGACAACAATTGCTGCCGTATCTCCAGGTTTATTGGAGAGGGTGTAACCAAGGATTCGAGTTTTAGTGGCTGAGGAGACGGCGGGATGTTTCACCGCTCCACTCATATCCTGCCCCAGATAGCGTCTGAACCATTCGATCCCGTCTCCGCGCACGATATAATCTGCGCTCAGGATCTCATCGATATCATCCATGTTGCCGATATGACCTCCAACTACGATCGTTGCCTGCGGCTGATGACTGCGGATCAGTTCACACATTTTTTTCACCTTACCCACATTGGGAATGATGGAACTGATGCCGATGATGTCATACTGATTATTGCTGATATTCTCAATGAAACAGTCCAGATCCGGAAAGTCGAGAAGGGTGCAGGGGGCATCTATATTTTCCTGAATCATCAGTAGTCCAAAGGATCGATGAAACATACGCAGGGAGAAAACTCCCTGTACGCGGGTAACCTGATTATGGTAGAGTTCCATAGGGTTGATAGTGCTGCTGCCGTACTCGTCGTCCTGGGCATAGGGGCCAAATACACTGGACAAAAGAACCTTTGCCCTGCTGCCAAGAGGGTGAACTGGATGAGTGTTTGTCATGTGTATACCTCGTTGTTTAGGATGTTTTGAAAAGTTATTTAAGGCATTGTAAAGCATTAATTTGACAAGGGATAGTGACGGAAAGCAAATGACAATTCTTTTACAAAACAGGGATAAAAAATGAGACGGCCGTTCTGGTTTCTTCATCCGGTTGCCATCTTTGTTTTTTCTATCATTGCCCTTGGCCTATCTCTGTTTCTCTACATCTACTGGTATGTGGAGGTGAGCACCGGACTAAAGGCTGTAATCGAGAAGACCAATCTGGATCCGGAGCAGTTTGTGGCTTGGCAGACCTGGGTGGTGATTATGGTTTTGTCGATCCTGGTCGGCATTATCCTGCTGGGTATTATTCTGGTGTTTGTCTATCAGAGAAAAACTTTGGCCCTTTACCGGTTACAGCATAAGTTTATCAACAGTTTTACCCATGAACTGAAAACTCCGGCAACCTCGCTGCAGCTCTATCTGGAGACAATGATCAGACATGAGCTCCCCAGAGATAAGCAGCTGAAGTATCTGGGCTATATGCTGGCTGATGTGGCCAGGCTCACCGATAATATAAATGGCATTCTCAACCTGGCCCGCCTTGAAGGGAAGGTGGAGGGTGTGGAGTTCGTTGTTGTTGATCTGGTTGAGGAAGTGGTGCAGTTTTACCGGAAGAATGAGCAGTTGTTCCGCGGCAGCGAAATCCTGGTCAACAAATCAGAGGATCACTGTTATTATTGTTCCATTAATTCTTCACTCTTTCAGATGATGCTGATGAATCTGCTGTCCAATGCAATCAGGTACAATAAAAATGATTGCCCGCAAGTTAGTATAGGTTTCAGTCAGACGGAAAAGAATGTGCAGCTCAGCATTACTGATAACGGGGTCGGTTTTGAAAAGTCACAGGCCAGGAAAGTCTTTAAGAAATTTTTTCAGATTGAAGCACAGAGCCTTACTCATGCTGGTGGTACTGGTCTGGGATTGTATATGGTTGATCAGGTGGTCAGGCTGCATAAGGGAAAGGTGGTGGCCCAGAGTGACGGTCTGGGAAAGGGAGCGAAATTTGTTGTTTCATTGCCCCGCCAATATCCAGATTGTTGATGACAAGCTAGGAAATATATAAGAGTTACGTTGCAATAGGAAAAGGAATTACGTGGAAACAGCAGGCAAAAAACGAATTTTACTCATTGAAGATGACACCCATATTGCCGAAGGGATCGCCTTGAACCTGACCTTGGAGGAGTATGAGGTGAAGGTTGCCGGTAATGGCATTCAAGGTCTGGAGGCATGGAAAAACTGGTGTCCCCATTTGATAGTTCTCGATCTGATGTTGCCCGGCATGAACGGCATGGAGATTTTGAAAAATATACGTCTTGAGGACGAACGACTTCCCATCCTGATTCTGTCGGCTAAAGGGGACCCTTCTGATAAGATTGGAGGCTTTGTCGATGGAGTGGATGATTACATGACCAAGCCCTTTAATCTGGAAGAATTCCTACTGCGGATCAAACGTCTGCTGACCCGTGATCAGTGGCAGCAGGACCAGGGCGAGTCGTTGGCAGGGTGTTCGACTGACCAGGAACCTTATAGCTTTGGTGTAAATACCATTGATTTTTCCACTGGAATCGCCCAATGTCGAAGCGGCAGCGTTCAACTCACCGAACAGGAGATCAAACTGCTCAAACTCTTTATTGTCAACAAAGGAAAACCCCTGTCACGGAGCAAGCTGCTGGAGATTGGCTGGGGATACAGTAAGGGAACCTCGACTCGTACGGTGGATAATTACATTGTCCGCTTGCGTCGATATTTTGAAGATGATGCCAGGAACCCACACTATTTCAAAAGCCGGCGTTCATTGGGCTATATATTTGATCATGAATAGGGATAAAATAAGGTCAAAGTAAAATTAAACGACAAGTCCACATGTCGAGTATTTAATAGATTATGAAAGCAGAAGAAAACCCCTTATTGGGGGCAATCATTTTTGGGAAAAAGGATTGATAATGAAAAGAATGAACAACAATTGCAGAGAAAAACACATTATGAAGCTAAGCCGGATAGCGGCGTTAGTGTCGATCCTGTTGTTGCCATTTTTGTGGGCAGGTGGAGGTAATGCCGCCGATCAGGATGAATTGACATACACCATGTCTCGCGGGGACAACCTGTGGAATATCACCGAACGTTATCTTAAAGGAGGCTTTCTCCATTGGAACCCACTGATACTCCACAATAAAATAATAGATCCAAAACATATGCCGCCGGGGACAAAACTTCGTATCCCCCTTCCTTGGTTAAAAACTGACCCTGCTACAGTACGGGTTCGTGATGTGTATGGTGAAGCACAACTTATAAGCGCCCAACAGACAGAGCCCCAGTCCCTGGGTATCAATATGCTCCTCAAAGAAGGTGATGAGATCATGGTTGGCGAGGGTGGCAACGTGGTTCTGGAATTTAGCGATCAATCAAAGCTTTTTCTGGGAAGCGGTAGCCAGATGAAACTGGTTCAAATCAGGAAGTTCTCAGACAGCGGCCTGGCCGATAGTAAGACGGAACTCAATGGAGGTCGAAGCGAAACCAAGGTAAAGACCAGGAACACCCGTTTTCAAATTAAAACCCCTTCAGCAAATACCACAGTTCGAGGGACTGATTTTCGTGTTACCGTTGATCGTGACAATCTCGATCTATCACGGATAGAGGTATTGGGCGGCAGAGTCCACGTAGGCAGTAGCGGTGGGGCACTTAATGTCAAGGCTGGATTCGGCACAACTGTAAGCAAGAATGAAGCACCTAGTTCACTGGTGAAATTATTGGAGATGCCGAAGATCCAATCACCACCCAGTTACAGCAGAGATCTGCCAGTGGATATCAAATGGCATAAAGTAGACGGTGCTAGACAATATCGTATACAGATTTACAAAGCAGCAGGGGAACAAACGCTGCTGGTTGATAAAGTTATCCCGATTCCCCGTTTCAATACCAGCGAAATGAAGGATGGCAATTACATCATTCGGGTAAGGGCCATTGATGCCAATGGCCTGGAAGGTAAGAATGCTGAACATACCCTGCAGCTGGATGCCAGACCTCAGCCGCCTTTAGCCATCAGCCCCAGGGCAGATGAAACCGTACGTACCGAGTTGCCGAAGTTTGAATGGGCAATTCCAACGGGGAGGACGGGCTACCATTTCCAGTTATCCGAACATTCTGATCTCAGCTCGCCCTTAATCGACAGCACAGAGTTCACCGGAACAACATTTACCCCTGAACAGCTTACACCTGGAATCTATTATTGGCGGATGGCCACCTTTGCCGGAATCAAAAAGGGCCCTTTCAGTCATGTTCAGAGTTTTACTTTGCAGCCAGCTCCCAAAGCACCCGACTTATCCAAAATGTCCACAGAAGAAGATGAGAGCAACATCACGCTGCGCTGGCAGGCCGGTACCACAGGCCAGCAGTATAAAGTCCAGCTTGCTGAAGACTCGGATTTTAAAAAAATACTCAAAGAAGAGCAATTACAGCTATCAGAATTCACCACGGAACGCCCTTCCCAGATAACTCATTTCCGTATAAAGGTTATCGACATTGATGGCTTTGAGGGGGACTGGAGCCCTGCACAACAAATAGAGCAGCCGCTTGATCCCTGGTATTATTTTTTAATCCCAACGATTCCTTTTCTCACTGCTTTTTTACTGGCATTATAATGTCATTTATCCTGCCACAGGTTGTAAAACGATACGGTTTCGCAGTCCTGTTGCTGACGTTTGCCGCCATATCCTCTCAGACAGGGCTGTTTAACAGTTTCAACCAAATATTTTATGACCAGTGTATTCGTTCCTCCATTCACCCCCCCGTGGAAGACATTATCATTGTGGCCGTGGATCAGTACAGCCTGGATCAACTTGGTCGCTGGCCCTTTCCACGCCGCCTGCATGCCGAATTACTGAACAAACTTTCATCGTTCCAGCCAAAGGTTGTCACATTTGATGTCATCTTCGCTGAGCCGGATGACGTGGCACCCGACAATGATGATAGATTGGCTGATAGTATTGCGAAAAACGGACCGGTTGTTTTACCTGTTTTGATTGAAAAATCTTCAAAGTCTGCACCATTAAGAGAAACGTTGCCTCTGAATAAATTCAGCGTTGTCGCAGCAGGGCTCGGACATGTAGACACAGAATTGGACAGTGACGGCATTGCCAGATCGTCTTTTTTAAAAGCCGGGCTGGGTGAGCCACGCTGGCCGACACTCGCTCTGGCTACTTTGCAGGCTTCCGGAAAAAATATACCAGATACCGCATTGCCCGGTGTCAGAAATCCACAACCTAATAATAAGGACAGCGATTCATGGATCAGGGATTACCATGTACTTATTCCTTTTTCCTGCCCTGCCGGTCATTTTCCGCAGGTTTCCTTTGCCGATGTCCTTGCCGATAAGACGCCCATGTCTTTGTTTAAAGACAAATATGTTCTGGTTGGCGTCACAGCAACCGGTCTTGGAGATACTGTTCCAACACCTGTTTCAGCGTTGGGAATGCCCATGCCGGGGGTTGAATATAATGCTCACATACTTGATGCTATTTTACGGAACCGGTTGATAGAACAAATATCTATTCCACTTGAGTTTTCAATTAATATTTTTATAGCTCTTCTTTGTGCACTGACGCTTATCAAGCCCTTTACAAGAGGCTTGTCATTATGGACTGTGATGTTGAGTGCAACCACTCTGCTTTTCTCCTATTTCGCACTTCCACTGCTGCACATCTGGTTTCCACCGGGTACTGCCCTGTTCACTATCTTGCTCTGTTTTTTTCTGTTCAACTGGCAACGATTCAAAGGACTGCTTGGTGCTTTGCTTGAAGAACGTTCACAGGCGCAAGCGACTCTTTCTTCAATCGTGGACGCCGTCATCCGAAGTGACGAAACAGGAAAAATCCTTGAGATAAACCTTGTTGCTGAAAACCTTTGCGATATTTCTGCCGAAGAAGCCAGGGAGAAGCCGATTGATGAAATAGTACAACTGTATACCCGCAACGAAAGACAAATCTATCCTGTGCAGCGGCTTATTGCTAGGACAGTACAGTACCACCAGGAACCACTTATACTGACAACAAGACATGGGAAGGAAATATTGGTTCAGGTTGCGGCGACACCAATTCCGAAACATGGTGATCACAAAGGAGGAACAATAATTGTTTTAACCGATATCAGTGAAACAGAAAGATTGGCTGGTGAAATTACCTATCGAGAAACACATAACAGCCTGACCGGCCTTCCAAATTCAATTCTGATTGGTGTAAAACTTCAGGAAGCAATTAAACGTGCAGAATCATCTGGGCGTCTGGTGATAGTAATCGACATAGATATAGATCGATTTTCAAAGATTAATGAATCAATGGGTAAAAATGCTGGAGATGAATTGATTAAAACTGTAGCAAAGCGATTGCAAGCTTTTCGGCATGGCACCTTGGTAGGTCACATCGATGCGGACGAATTTGTCTTGATCCTGGAACATAGTCGAAACAGAGACGGTGGGATGTCGATGGTGGCACAAATCAGACATGCTCTCGGTAATGATGTCACACTACAGAATAAAAGGCTAAACCTCTCATACACTTTAGGTGTGAGTGTATTTCCCGAGGATGGCCAACAATCGGAAATACTGTTGCATAAAGCGAATACCGCCATGCATCGCGGTAAGGAGCATGGCCGGGATAAAACGGTTCAGTTTACCGACAGCCTGCAAACCCGGGCCGAGCGCCTGCTCCATGTCGAGCAGGTCATACAGCGAGCTGTCGAACTCGGCCAGGTAGAAACGTATTTTCAACCTCTGGTACAAACAGGCACTTTACAGATTGTTGGTGTTGAAGCACTGATGCGGCTGAGGGATGAGACAGGCGAACAGATCAGCCCCGATGAATTCATTTCACCTGCTGAGGAGTCGGGTCAGATTGTTGCCCTTGGAAATTATCAATTATACGAAGCCTGCCATCAGCTTGCCGCATGGCAGGGACTGGGGAATAATCCGTTACGCCTCTCTTACAATTTGTCACCACGCCAGTTACAGCAGCCCGGCTTCGTTGACAACGTACAACAGATGCTCAGTGCATCTGGTCTTTCACCCCATTTACTTGAATTCGAGATTACCGAAAACCTGCTGCTTAAGAACGACACAAAACTCAGGCTGGTTCTTGAACAACTTCGTGAAATTGGTACTACCTTTGCGATTGATGATTTCGGCACGGGATATAGCTCAATGAATTACCTGACCCTTTTCCCGTTCCATCGGTTGAAAATTGACAAATCTCTGGTCTGGGGACTGACAAACAATCCGGGGTCCCGGGCCATTACCTCTGCAATCATCAGTATGGTGCATAATCTCGAAATGCAGGCAATTGCAGAGGGAGTGGAAATACCATCCCAGCGGGATATTTTATTATCCCAGGACTGCGATGAAGTGCAGGGCTTTTTAATAGACCGTCCAATGACGGCCGAAGGATTAGAAAACCGATATATTGGTGTTGAGTAGCGCCCATTAGTACCCCACACACAGAAATTCCCCGATTTTTTTTCACTCTCTTCTCCTTCCCCCAACGTTTAATTAATATGACAGACAGTCCGTGATTGTCAGTGGGTAGCTCTTATTGAGCACCGTCCTGATTCTGGAATTCAGAAATTCAGGGGACACAGTACTATTTCCCCACTTAAATGGTATCGTGTAAAATGGGGGACCTACCAGAATGGCGCTAGTTTAAGCACCATCAATTTTCATGAACAACAAGTTTTCATGTTGTTTTTATTGTATTTTCTGTATATTTTTTTTGTATTGGAATACCTTAAACTAGCGGCATTCGAGACTTACCACGTTTTACAATCCATCTGGGTCTTTCCTTTCCTTTTCTTGTCTAGTTTTGATTCGTAAGTATATAAAATATGGGGACATAATCCTATGTTTCACGTTGCTTACATATAGGATATTGCGTTCCCATATTATTCAATTTTTCTGGTAAATCAGTAGGGTCCGGTCAGAAAATTGCAGTTTGCTAATCATGGATTTATGAACTATATTTTTCTATTCTGATAGAAAATTTCTTGCTTTTTAAACAGTTTCGCATGCAATTTTAATCATCTAGATACAAATACAAACCGAAAAAACCATAGGGCTGGTAGACATATCGCATGACGGAAGAAAAAAATATTTTTCTGGACGAATTGAATGGATATTTTCAGGAGAATGGAAAGTGGGATCAAGGGAACGGCAAAAAACAAACTAAACTTTTTGCACACTATTTTGATCAAACCATTACATTTCCGTCCAGAAAGTTCACTCTACTGGATGTTGGCTGTGCCCTTGGTCAGGCAGCTCATTTTTGGCTCTCCGTTATCCGGAGGCCAAAATATTTGCAACAGATGTCTCCGATGTAGCCATTAGTCGTGGTTAATCCCAGTATGGCGATATAGTCAATTTTCTCAATGAAGACATTGAACAGATTCAAGACCAATACGATGTGATATACTGTTCCAATGTATTGGAACATTTTAATGACTTCAGAAAAAAGGCATCCCATCTTGCAAGCCGCTGTAAACGACTCTGTGTTATGGTGCCGCATGATCAACGAAAAGGTGGGCACAAACTTGTTCCAGACGGCAGTTTTAAGCATTAGTGCTCGTTTTATAGAGATAGTTTTGACTTTTTGCTTGATGAGGGGCTGGCAAAGAGCATAGAGACAAGCATTCATCCCTGCCCGATTGCCTGGGGATGGAGCCGGAGACAGCAGATAACCCACGGTATGGACAACTTGATTCGCAGAATACGCCGGCAGCTCCTTGAATCCACCCCAACACAAATAATATTCGATATTAAGACAGGTCTGTAACTCTCTTACCATAAACAAGTATACATATATGCACCTTTCAAGATCGTTGGGAAGTGAGTACCGGGCAGATATTGATGGGGTGCGTGCCCTGGCAGTACTCTCCGTTTTCCTCTTTCATCTTCAGCCAGATTTACTCCCTGGCGGATTTCTTGGCGTTGATGTTTTCTTTGTGATCTCCGGTTATTTGATCACCGGCATTATTCTACGCCAGCATCATCAGCAGACATTTTCATTCCTTCACTTCTATGCTCGACGAATAAAGCGGATTTTTCCTGCGTTATTCGTGGTTCTTGTTCTATCCGCAATTGTTGCTATCTTTCTGTTGCAACCGGAAACGTATACCAACTTTATGAAGTCTGCACACTATGCTGCTGTGCAGCTGTCAAATTTTTTCTTTTCTCGTAAAGTTGATTATTTCAGTGAAGGTTTTTCGCGGCAACCTCTGCTTCATACCTGGTCTTTGGGTGTGGAAGAACAGTTTTATCTCTTCTGGCCGCTGCTGATTTTTTTATGTTTCCGGTTTTGGAATAGATCAAAAACTGCAGACAATGGCCAGTACTTCCCCCTTTCAGAAGTTTCAAAGGAGATTGATCAGAGTATCAACAGGAAAATTGGCGGGGTTTTACTCCTGATTTCTCTGATTTCGGGCTGGGCCTGTTATACCCTGGCTGCGTCGGAATATAATCTTGCCTTTTATATGTTTTATACAAGGGCCTTTGAGTTCTGTGTTGGTGGGTTTTTGGCTCTCAAGATAGTGTCTGAACCGAAAACAAGAACGGCCAACCTGCTGATAGGACTCCTGGGGATTTTCCTTCTCTTTTTTAGTTTTATCTTTATTAACGAAAACTTTATGGGAAGACCTTTTCTGCAGGGCGGTGTTTTGCTGCCCTGTATTGGCAGCGCCCTGATTCTCTATACCAACGGGCGGAAAGGTCTCATCAATAGGGTGCTAGCGACAAAACTTCCAGCTTCAATTGGCAAGATATCGTATTCTCTCTACCTCTATCATTGGCCGGTTATAATTTTTTATAAATTATACTGTAATACTCTTGAGATAGGAGGAGTTGCTTCTGTCGTTATCATAATCGTTTCATTTGTACTTTCTATTCTGAGTTATCTGTTGGTTGAGCAGCCTGCCAGAAAATCAACATTTTCTGATAAGCGTGTTATCGTTATGGCAATTTTTCTTATTGTCGGTTTTTCGTCATTATTTAAAAACCTTGAGGAAGCTGACACTTCTTCCTGGCGTATCGTCATGTATGAGACTGGAGGAAGCCAGGCTCTTCCCATTGCACAATTTGCAGAGGGGTGTCAGGAAAGGATGGAGAATGGTCTCTGGTTTGTAAAGTGTCAGGAGGCTGCAGTCTCGGAAACTCCGATTATCGCTCTTGTAGGAGACAGCCATACCCCCCATTTTATCCTCGCCGTTACGGAATGGGCTGAAAAAAACGGTTACAATGTCAAAGTGCTAGGCAGTCGTGGCTGCCCCATGCTCCTTGGTGATATACATATTGAGCAATATATGTTTGATGACAAGTATCTCAAACAATGTCAAAATTCCCTCACCGTATTTGAAACGAACATTGTTGAGGATCCAGGTGTTGAACTTGTTCTGGTCGCCCAGCGTTTTGATCTCTTTTATGATGGGAAAGTACCTGCCAACGATTCCCCAAAGATGTTTTTCAAAGACTCTGATGGGAAAAGAGTGGAGGGTCATACCGAATATTACCGTGAACAGTTAGCTTATACAGTCGACAGGATACGAGAAGCAGGGAAGGATGTTGTTATACTCAAACAGGTACCGCTGTTTTCCGATATCGATGCATGCAACTGGGAACCACTCATAAAAAAAGTGTTGTCGCAGGAAAGGATTTGTGAATATGACGCAGGGTTTATCCAGCAATGGCAAAAGCCAAGCATTGACTTTATTGATGATTTTACCTCCACCTATCAGATCGAGGTGTTTGACCCGCTGCCATATTTTGATAGTCCGCTGCAGAATGGAGGAAATACGTATTACAATCTCGACCACTTGAACGAACATGGTGTTCGATTTTTAGTGCCCCATTTTGAAGAAGCAATGGATGAGATTATAGCCAGGAAAAAAGGGAACAGGAGAAAAGCTGAGCAACAAAATCGTGCCCGGTGATCTTAGACTTAGGAATACAAATTTAATCAATTGAACAAAGCAAGCGCCGGGAAGCGGGACTTTAGTCCCGCCGATTACGCTTTTGGGCGGGGCTAAAGCCCCACTTCCGGGGGAGTTGAAAATCAAGTGCTGCCTGAAACAATGTTCAAGTTATGTAACTATTCACCGCAATTGAGTTTGAATCGGAATTGCATAACGGATACGTTGGTAGGAAACTGGGGACATGACCCAATTCGTCTTTGTCTTTTGAATGGGGATCGTGTCCCCAGATTCCATCGTTTAATAGGGCCATCGCGCAGTGTGTCCTTTCATATTGGCTGACTTGACAAAGCACTGGCAGAGGCAAAGAATGCCGGCTCACCGTCACAATGCAGTGGTATGGAAAAACAGAATAAAATTAGCCACAGGAACAGAGATGTCCGAAGATAAAAAGTTTAACCCGGCCAAGCGGAAGAAATTGAATAATCCTACACGATTGCAATGGATTCCTCCGCAAAAAATAGAAGCGCTGCTGGAAATGCAGGAAAAGGGGGTGTATCTTGATATCGGTGCCGGTACCGGCTATATCAGCCGTGAAGTTGCATCGAAAGTACCCGATGCCTTGATTCATGCCCTGGATATTGAACCTTTGATGGTGGAGGAGATGGAAAGGAGCATGGGAAATGGCTCTCTTTTGCCCCAGCTCATGGAGCGTGATGTCCTTTCTTTTGGAGATGCCAGTGTCGATGGTATCTGGTCCATTACTGTCTTTCATGAACTTGGCGATCCCATCCCCCTGTTGCGTGAGATACGAAGAGTTTTACTGCCCGGTGGGCGATTGTTAATAGTTGACTGGGAAAAGAAGGTGGAAGCCTGTGAACAGGGGCCTCCTCTCGAGCATCGTGTATTCGCAGAGGATGTTGTAAGGGTGTTGCGGAAAACGGGTTTCTCAGATGTTCAGGAAGTGGCAGGATTTACCCATCACTTTGGAGTACTTGCCGGAAATTAAAAAAAGCTCTTCTCCAGGTACTCAGGAACAAATAAGCCGTTCCATCGGTTTACCGCTCAGTGCTTTCTTTGACAGATTCCTTATGAACGCGGTACAGTTATTGGTAATTTCTCTTAATTCGTGTAGATATCAGGGAACGAATCCGAACCCAGTGTCAGACCCCCGATACTGAGTAAGCCGTCGTAAATAAATAACTTGGACTTTTTTTGCTTCGAAATCGGCATAAGGGGCCGTAACGAAATGGATAAAAAGTACAAGTTATTCCTTAACGGTCCCTAAGTAATTACCCATGTGGCTTATTGTCAGTGAGAAAACTATGTTGTTAAGAAATTACAAAAAAACGGCTCTCAAGTGGAAGGATCAGGAAGTAAGCTATGCGGATCTTCTTCAGGAAGCGGTTTATTTTTCAGGACTGTTTCCCGATACGGCCGAGCGGGTCCTGATTTTCTCCGAAAACAGGCCGGAGTGGATATATAGTTTTTTGGGGTCGTGGAAGAATAACTGTACTGTTATTCCGGTTGACTATCTTTCAACCGTCGAAGAAGTGACCTATATCGTAAAAGATTGTTCACCAGACGTTGTTTTTTGTTCCCGTGAGCGAGAGCCGGTGTTTCGCAGTGTTCTTGAAGCCATTGATTATGATCCTCTTGTTCTTGTCTATGAAGATATGGGGACAGCTGCCATCAATGGCCGGGAGGATGCGGTTGAAATCGACTTTTCCAAGGGAAAACGGGATGACACTGCGCTGATTATTTACACCTCGGGTACCACTGGCGATCCCAAGGGTGTAATGCTTTCCCATGAAAATGTGCTGGCAAATGTGGAAGCGGTCTCCATCGGAGTACCCATTTATTCAATTGATGAACGAGTCATGCTTCTGCTTCCTCTGCATCATATCTTTCCCCTGCTTGGTTCCCTCGTTGCCCCTCTATCCGTAGGGGCGACCATGGCAATGTCTCCCTCTCTGCAGCCGCAGGATATTATCAGTACCCTTCAGAAGAATCAGGTTACAATTATTATCGGAGTACCCCGCCTCTATAAAACGATCTGTAAGGGAATTATGGATAAGATTAACCAAAAGAAAATTGCCCGGTTATTCTTTTCTTTTGCGGAGAAAACAGGTTCCCAAGCTTTCTCCAGAGTTCTCTTTAAAGCCGTGCATCAGAAATTAGGAGGACATCTCAAATATCTGGTCTGCGGTGGAGCAGCCTTTGATCCCGATGTCGGCAGGAACTTTATGACTCTGGGCTTTGAGATTCTGGAAGGATTTGGAATGACCGAAGCTGCCCCCATGATCTCCTTTACCCGTCCCGGTCAGGTCACCATCGGTTCCGCCGGTACCGCGATGAGTTGTACAAAAATCGAGATACGGGATGGGGAGATAGTTGCCTCGGGTAAAAATATTATGCAGGGTTATCTGAATCGTCCGGAGGAAACCGCCGAGGTTTTAAAGGACGGTTGGCTTTATACCGGAGACCTTGGTCGTCTTGATGAGAAGGGGAGACTTTTTATAACCGGTCGCAGGAAGGAAATTATTGTATTGGCCAGCGGCAAAAATATCAATCCGGTTCTGGTTGAACAGAAACTGGAGCGGTTAACAGACTGCATCAATGAAGTGGGTGTCTTTGTTAAGGATGATATTCTGCAGGCGGTTATTCAACCGGATTTCAAAAAAGTCAGGGCACATGAGATCACAGAGCTTGATGATTTTTTTCGCTGGAAGATTATTGATGCCTATAATAAGACGGTTTCCCCGTCAAAACGCATCCTGAAATTCACCCTGATCGACGAAGAATTACCCAAGACGCGGCTTTCCAAGCTGCGCCGTTTTCAGTTGCCCGACCTGGTAGGGAACAGGGCAGCACGGAAAAATGACGCTGCGCAGCCTGATTTTGAAGAGTATCTTATCATTGAGGGCTTTATCGAGCATCAGAGCCAAAGGGAAATTTTTCCAGATGACCACCTGGAGATTGATATTGCTATGGATTCCCTCGACCAGGTGAGTCTTCTCGCTTTTCTGAAGTCAACCTTCGGGGTGGAACTCAGTGAAGAAAAATTGATGTCTCATCAGACGGTACGCCTGCTCAGCGAGTTTATCCAGGAAAAAAAGAAAAAAATAAGTGTTGAGCTGGTCAACTGGAAAGAGATCCTTAAGGAAAAAGTGGATCTGACACTGCCAAAGACCTGGATAATGGCCAATGTGTTGAGAAACTGCAGTAAGTTCTTCTTTAAGGGCTACTTCAGATTTACAGGGACTGGGCAGGAAAACCTGCCGAATACCCCTTGTATAATAGCTCCCAACCATCAGAGTTTCTATGATGGCTTATTCGTTGCTACCCAGCTAAAAGGTAAATTTTTTAAGAACACCTACTTTTATGCCAAACAAAAACACGTTAAAAATCCTCTGGTCCGGTTTTTTGCCGATAGAAATAATGTTATTGTCGTCGATTTGAATTCGGGACTTAAAGAGTCCATTCAGAAGTTGGCCGAAGTCCTGAAGAAGGGAAAGAATATCATGATATTTCCGGAAGGAACACGGAGCATGGATGGCAATATTGGGAATTTTAAGAAATTATTTGCCATTCTCAGTATGGAGCTCAATGTTCCCGTCGTTCCCGTTACCATAAATGGTGCTTACCAGGCTCTGCCCGTGGGGACTCTTATCCCCAGGCCTCTACGTTCTGTGTCGGTGAGCTTTCAGCAGCCGATTTTTCCAGAAGGACACACCTACGAGTCATTGACAGAAAAAGTGTATCAGCAGGTAAGGAGTGGGTTGCACCTCCTGGATAAATAGGAAACCCATCCTATTTGTCGGGCATTACCGTATAGAGAATGCTTAGAAAGGCAACGGGGTCAAGAAATCCCTTCCCCCAGATTTCGTCCAGGTCTGCATTGGGCTGGAGGTCAATGATTTCTTCAAGGCTCTTTCCCTGAGCGATGAGTTTTTGCATTCTATCCCTCACGGTGACCAGCATATCCCTGTATTGCTGCAGGGCCTGTTTGTCACCTAGCTTGCCATGGCCGGGGATGATTTTTGTCTGTTCATCTGCCAGGGTCAAGATAAGGTCCGCAGCTTTGATCATGCCACTTATGTTCCCTTGACTTGAGGCGTCGATAAACGGATACATGCCATTGAAAAAGGTATCTCCCGCATGGATGACGTTGGCAGATTGAAAGAGGACTATACTGTCGCCGTCCGTATGTGCATGTTCCTGATGAATTACCTTGATATCCAGTCCATTCAAATGAAAACTGATGCTGTCGTTAAAGGTAATAACAGGAAGGGCGACTTGAGGAGACGCGGGGAGTTTTTTATTAAAGGCCTTGATAAAGCCGTCTTTACTCATCCGTTTGCGAACATTATCATGGGCAACGATGATCACTTCTTCCTTACCAAAGTTTTCGTTACCACCCGTGTGATCGAAGTGGTAGTGGGTGTTAATGACAAAGCGAATTTCTTTGTCGGAGATCTTTGCCACTGCTGCTTTGATTTTTTCCGTTAGTGGAGCAAACTGGTCGTCAATCATAAAGACACCGTCTTCACCAACTGAAACACCAATATTGCCACCTTTTCCCATAAGCATGTAGATACCGTCGCCTACTTTAATCGTTTTGATAACGGTGTCGGTGTATTGGTCGTCTCCGGTTTTTGCCTGGAGAAGATGGCAGGAGAAAAATATAAGAAAGAGGGCCAGGGTCAGTTTTTTGAATGCGTTCATTCCAATCGTCCTTTTTGAAGTTGGTGAACAATGATGATACGATTAAAGTGTGTCTGTACATTGACAGTATGTATTCTCATATGACTTTGCAAGCTGATGGTGCAATTGAAAAACCCAATTAGCAGAGAATGTGGATGTAAATAATCGGAGTGTACGAAGTTATTAAGGAGAAAAATTATGCTTTCATTAGCTATTGATGAGGAACGGTGTATTCAGTGTGGAGAGTGCGTAACAGACTGCCCCTATGATGTGTTGTCGCTCGATGAAGGGTATCCCACCGTTGTCGCAGATCGTGAGGATAGATGTATCGCCTGCCAGCATTGTTTTGCCGTTTGCCCCACCGGGGCGCTCTCTATTTTTGGCCTGAATCCCGATGAGTCCATTGAATTGGATTGTGCACTACCTTCCCAGCAGCAGGTGGCGACCCTGATAAAGGGTAGACGTTCTGTTCGCCAGTATCTTGATGAACCGGTTGCCAGCAGGGTTATAGCTGATCTGCTCGAAGTGGTAGCAAATGGTCCCACCGGGGTAAATAACCGGCAGCTGCTGTTCACTGTTATAGAAGATCAGGATTCCATGGCAGCTTTACGCCATGATACCATTGAGGGGATTCGTCGAGTGGACGGACAGGGGGGGCTTCCTAAAGAACTCGATTTTTTTTCAGGTATCGTTGCAGCGGCTGACAATGGGGAGGATATCCTCTTTAGAAATGCTCCCCACTTGCTGATAGTATCCACTCCTGCCAGTGGCCCTTCGCCCGATCCGGACTGCCTGATTGCCCTAACTTATTTTGAGATTCTGGCAGCAGCAAGTGGTTTTGGGACGGTGTGGAATGGTCTATGTAAATGGGCCTTAACCAGAATCGTACCAGAAATTCTTGAGCGCATGAATGTGCCTGAAGATCATAGCATTGGATATATGATGTCCTTTGGGAAACCGGCGGTACAGTATTACCGGACGGTGCAGAGAGGCGGGGCCAGGATTAACAGAATATGACGGGGGTTTACCTTATAAGAAAGCGCAGTACCGTTCTCGACATTGTAGTGACGGCTGTTCTCCTCCTATTTATTGGATATATCACCTACCGTGTAAGCGTTGGCCTGAATTACCGCTGGAACTGGGGGGTGATTCCCAACTATCTGTTTCGCTGGGATGCTGAGAAAGGGCGCTGGGTGAGTAATATTTTACTTGAAGGTTTCTTCACCACCATTCGTCTCAGTCTCTGGGCAATTCTGTTTGCCACCGTGATTGGTGTGCTTATGGGAATACTCCGAACCCGGAAACGTCTTATCTTTCGTTTAATAGGACGCAGTTATGTGGAGTTGATCCGAAATATTCCGCCCCTTGTTCTGGTCTTTATTTTCTATTTTTTTGTTTCCGATCAGCTTATGCTACTCCTCGGAGTGGATGAATTTGTTCGTAGCAGAATGGGGCTGACCGCCGGGTGGCTCAGTTTTGCGGTGGCACCGCCTGAACTTTTTACAGCCTTTGTTTCAGGGGTTTTCACCGTGGCTCTGTTCCAGGGTGCTTATATTGCAGAGATTGTTCGGGCAGGGATACAGTCTATAGACAATGAACAGTGGGAGGCTTCGGCTGCACTTGGGCTCACCTGGCTGCAGCAGATGCGTTTTATTGTTCTGCCACAGGCCGTCAGACGTGTGCTGCCACCTCTTGCCAATGAGTTTATCAATACTATTAAATATTCGTCCATCGTCTCCATCATTTCCATTCAGGAACTCACCTTTCAGGGGATGCAGGTGATGTCCTCCACCCAACGGACCAATGAGGTGTGGCTGACTATTTCTCTTATGTATTTTCTGCTCTGCTTTGCAGTATCACTTGTTGCCCGCCGTCTCGAGCTTGCCATGGCAGAATCTACATTATAATCGGTGGTTCCCGGTGGGAAGATGCTAAAAGTTGTATTCCTTCTCCATACCTGCTACATTCTGCTCGAATTGGTTCACCCATTTCCACAATATCAGCGATATACAAATACTATGTTTTATTCAAAAGTCTGCCTTCACACATTTGCCTACGTGCTGCCGCCTCGTATCTTGAGTTCCGATGCTATAGAAGAGCGGTTGAGTCCACTATATGAAAGACTAAAACTTCCCGCCGGAAGACTGGAACTGATGAGCGGGATAAAAGAGAGGCGACTGTGGGAACCGGGAACTAGGCCCAGTCAGGGTGCAGCACTTGCCGGGCAGGCGGTACTAGATAAGGACGATATCGATCCTGCCACCATAGAATGTCTTATTTTTAGCTCGGTATCCAGGGATATGATGGAGCCGGCTACGGCTTCTTTTGTTCATAATCAACTGGGTTTATCGGAAGATTGTCTCCTTTTTGATCTCTCCAATGCTTGTCTGGGTTTTCTTGACGGCATGGTGATGCTTGCCAATATGATAGAGCTTGGTCATGTGCGTAATGGTCTGGTGGTGGCCGGGGAAACGGCAGAGGAACTTGTTGAATCAACAATTCAGGCACTACTTGACGATGAAAGCCTGACCCGCAAGAAGATAAAACCTGCCTTTGCCTCACTTACCATAGGGTCGGGATCCGTGGCACTTTATATGTGCAATCTGCTGCAGGGTATGAACAAACCGCGCTTGATGCGTGGGGCCTGGAAGGCCAATACCAGGCATTCTGATCTTTGTCAGGGGGCGCAGAGCGGGACTGAAACTACCCTTATGAATACCAACTCCGAGGAGTTGTTGATTCGTGGTATCGAGACAGCCCATGCAACCTGGCAGGACTTTGCGTCCATTCCCGGATGGAGTGAAAACGATATTGACAGGTTTTTCTGTCATCAGGTGGGAACCGCCCATGCGCGATTACTTTTTGAGACCCTGGGACTTGATTTGAAAAAGAATTTTGAAACCTTACAAATATTGGGTAACGTAGGGTCAGTGTCTGCGCCTATTACCATGGCCATGGCTATTGAACAGGATTGTTTTCGTCGTGGTGAAAAAGCGGCCATGTTGGGAATTGGCAGCGGAATTAACTGTCTAATGCTAGGAGTCGAATGGTAAATAATCGGCCACAGCGGCCCATCTGCACATGAGCCACTGTGATCAATTATTTCGGAATTGCTGTAACGTACTGATAACGCAATATTTGTACTGTCAAGTCAGCTTCATTACAGGCTAAGGGACTGATAATATTTGTAACTATTCACCGAAATTGAGTTTGAGTCGGAATTGCATAACGAATACGCCGGTAGGAAACTGGGGACATGACCCAATTCGCCTTTGTCTTTTGAATTGGGATCGTGTCCCCCGATTCCGGATAAATATTGTGCCGTTCAATAGCATGGTGAATAGCAAGTTACTTTCTTTCTTTACCTTCAGCCTTAACGGCTTTAGCCTGATATGTTTGATGAAAAATCTAAATATTATTTAACAAATCAATCAATTACCACAAGTCAGAAACTTGAGTGAATTAGTAAGCAAAGCGAGAACATTATGGAGTCGGTTTTAACAGAGGAACAGGGACAGAGCCTGCTGCAGCTTGCGAGACAGACTATTGCTGAGCAACTAAGCGTTGCAACAGAGACCGTGGCTGTCGCAGACTCAGCACTTGATGCTGAATATGGAACCTTTGTTACCCTCAAGATTGGCGGTGCTTTACGGGGCTGTATCGGCAATCTTTTACCGAGCAAATCTGTGGCCGAGGGCGTTAAGCGCAATGCAATCAGTGCCGCCTTTCATGATAGTCGTTTTTCTCCACTTACAGCTAGTGAGTTTGAGAAGGTGGCGATTGATATCTCGGTACTCAGCCAGCCGCAAAAACTTGAATACCGCGACGGTGCTGATCTGATTAGTAAGCTGCGACCCAGAATAGATGGGGTTATTTTACAGCTTGGTGGTGCGGGGGCCACGTTTTTGCCCCAGGTGTGGGATCAGTTGTCTGCACCTGAACTATTCTTAGGCCATCTGTGTCGCAAAGCAGGTCTTGCTGACACGGCCTGGAAGAATTCCCACCCGGAGATCGAGATTTATCAGGTGCAATGTTTTGAAGAGGAAGAAGAATGAAGGAAGTGCTGCTCAGTGATGCATTAAGTGAAGAGATTCGCCAGATCTATAAGGAGATGGCATCGGGCTATGATGTGGTGGCCCGTAGTCTCAATTTCAGCTGTGACGGCTGCCCCGATAACTGCTGTGATTCCTATTTCCTCCATCACACCTATACGGAATGGGCCTACCTCTGGAAGGGCTTTCGTGAACTTGACGAGGCCAGACAGCAGGAACTTCTGGAACGTTCCAAAGAGTATATTCTTGCCTGTGAGGAGGCCGAAGCTAGGGGGGAGCGGCCCCAGGTTATGTGTCCTCTGCTTGATGATGGACGCTGCACCCTATACACTCATCGGCTTATGGTGTGCAGGACTCACGGAGTGCCGGCCTCAATGCGACGTCCGGACGGTCAGATCTTGAATTTTCCCGGCTGTTTTCGGTGTCAGGAAATCGTGAAAAAGAAATTTGTCCATGATTCCCAGGCCCCACATGTAGAACGAACGCCACTGCTGCAGCGACTGGTTGCGGTGGAGCGGGAACTTATGGGAGAAAAACTCCATCTTTACCCACGAGTAAAACTGACCATTGCCCAGATGCTGGTAAAGGGGCCTCCTGCTATTGCAACTCCTCATTGTGAACTGCCCGGAATAAAGCCCAATGTATAATCCCGGGGAAGAAATTGTCCAGATAGTTGATTGGGACAATATTGAAGTAGAGGCCTTACCAAGGCGTATTATGCGTGAGCAGGGGCTTATCCACCGTGCCTCTTATATTCTGGTTTTTAATGAGCAAAAAGAGCTCTTTCTCCAAAAACGAACCGCCACCAAGGACCTTTATCCCTCTTGCTGGGATGTGGCAGCTGGTGGGGTGGTACTGGCAGGAGAATCTTACGAAGAGTCGGCGCAAAGAGAGCTTGCAGAGGAGCTCGGAGTTGATGACGTTTCATTTACCTCCCTCTTTGATCAGTACTTTGAAGAAGATGATAACCGGGTCTGGGGACGGATTTTTTCCTGTGTCCACAATGGCCCTTTCGAGCTGCAGGAAGAAGAAGTGGCTTCCGGCTGTTTTATGAGCATTTCTGATATTTTTACATTATCGGAAAATGAAAAATTTACCCCCGACGGGATTGATATACTGCGCAAGGTCACGAACAAAGTGACTCTCTAATAGAGTTTAAAATTTTACCAAGTATGGAATGTAACTGTCTAGCAGTGCTTCAGATTCTATTGTTTTGGCCCTGGCGTAATAGTAGATTATACGACAAGGTCAAAACGATCGAAGCTGGAGTGCCGCTGAAGAGTTACCAAAACAAATGACTAAAAGACAAATTAAACAACGGCAGAACAGAAGAAGAAAGCTCCGCACTATTCGAAGATGCGGCGTTGTTGCAACAACGACTTCTGTCAAACCCATTCAAGTAGCTGTAAAAAGAGTAACTCCAGCGGTTGTAAAGACTGCACCAGCTGCAAAGCCGCAGGGAAAAGCTGCAGGAAAACCCGTGGTGTCCAAGCCTCCCGAAAAAAGAGCGCAACAGACAAATAAAAAGCCTGCAAAATGGAGTGTCTCAGATTTTCCCGTGGAAGCGGAAGAGGGAAAAACCCGTTTTCATGATTTCAAGTTACCCACTGGGCTTATGCACGGAATTGCAGATCTGAACTTCAGATACTGTACTCCCATTCAGCAAAAATCACTGCCCGATGTTATTGCCGGAAAAGATATGATCGGCAAGGCTTCCACAGGAACCGGAAAAAGTGCCGTATTTCTTATTGGTATTTTCGCACAGCTTATGCGGGAACAACAGCAAAAACGGAAAAATGGAACTCCCCGAGCACTCATTATTGCCCCGACAAGAGAGCTTGTCATCCAGATAGCCAAGGATGCAAGAGCCATAGCTAAATATCTTCCCATGCGCGTGGCAGAGGCCTATGGCGGTACCGATTATGAACGGCAGCAGAAGAATATCAGGGATCGGCCAGTGGATATTCTGGTGGCGACTCCAGGACGGCTGCTTGATTTCTCCCGTAAACAGGTGGTGCAGCTGCATCAGGCTGGCATTATGGTGATTGATGAGGCGGATAGGATGCTTGATATGGGATTTATCCCCGATGTTCGATCTATCATCCATAAGACACCTAATAAGGATAAACGACAAACCATGATGTTTTCGGCAACGATTACAGAGGAAGTTACCCGGTTGGCATCGCAGTGGTGCACGAACCCGGTTTCGGTGGAGACCGAAGCTGATCAGATGGCAGTGGAAACTGTTACCCAGATTGTCTACACTCTCACCAGAGATGAAAAATATCTGGTTTTATACAATATTATCAAAAGTGAGGCTTGTGATCGGGTCATTATCTTTACCAATATGAAACGGGATGCCAAACGGCTCAATGACCGTTTAAGTCGGGATGGTATTAACTGCGCCCTGCTCACAGGTGATGTTCCGCAACAGAAGAGAACTGCACGTCTTGAGAGCTTTCGAAATGGAAGAATTCATGTAATGGTTGCAACGGATGTTGCCGGGCGTGGCATTCATATCGATGGTATCAGTCATGTGGTGAATTTTACCCTTCCTTATGAGCCGGAAGATTATGTGCATCGTATTGGACGTACCGGGCGTGCCGGAGCTGACGGAATTTCCATCAGTTTTGCAGACGAAGAAAGTTCATTTTATCTCATGGATATTGAGGAGTATATTGGAGAGGCACTTCCCTGTGTAGCACCCGGGGAAGAGTTGCTGAAACCGATTGTACGGAAGAAGTAGATATTTTTTGCTTTTATAGCTGAATGTCTGTAACTGGTTAATATAACAACATAAGTGTCTTTATTATGAAAAACCTGCGCATCCCCCTTCTGTTCCTGATTCTGATTATTTCCGGTTGTGCCCAGAAGGCACCAGATCCTATTGTGGTACAGCTTCCCACCCATTCTGTCAGCTATCTCCATGAGATTAAGCCGATTCTGGATAAGCGCTGTGCCGTATGTCACTCCTGTTACAACTCTCCCTGTCAGTTGAAAATGAATTCCTATGAGGGGATCGATCGGGGCGGAAGCAAGAAATCTGTCTATAATGCAACCCGGTTGACGACCATGGATCCAACGCGGTTGTTTATCGATGCCAAAACCACAGAGGAGTGGCGTCAGAAGGACTTTCATACGGTGACTGAAAGCAGTGTTTCCGATGGACTGAATAATTCACTTATGCTTCAAATTTTGAATCACAAGATGAAAAATCCGGAGTCCACAGGAGAGTATCACTCTGAAGCAGAGGATTTGACCTGTTCTGAGACCAGTATTGAGCTTGCTGGTTATCTCTCCAAACATCCCAATCGGGGCATGCCGTTTGGTTTTCCTCCCCTGAAACAGGATGAATTTGAGCTCATCGCGGGGTGGCTGACTCAGGGTGCCAAAGGGCCAACAGATGCTGAGCAACAGGAGTTGACATCACCTAAGGCGGTTGATGCAGCGGAAATAGTAAAATGGGAGACCTTTCTTAACAATCAGGATCCCAAATATGCAATGACGGCCCGTTACCTCTACGAGCATCTTTTTCTTGCCCAGATTAAATTTGGTACCGACACCAATGAATATTATGAGCTACTTCGTTCCACTACTGCTCCTGGCAGTCCAGTTGAACTGATCAATTCGGTTCGTCCCTATGATGATCCCGGTACTGAGACTTTCTACTACCGGTTTCGAAAAATTCATTCGACCATTGTTCATAAAACCCATATGGTCTTTGATTTTGATGATGCCAAGCTTGCCCGTTTTAATGAATTATTTATTGAGCCTGAGTGGCTGGAGGGACCCCATCTCGTAGGATATAATGCAACGGCTAGTGCCAATCCTTTTCTCAGTTTCGGGCAGATTCCACCTCGTTCCCGTTATCAGTTCCTCCTTGATAATTCCCATTATATTATTATGACCTTTATTCGCGGTCCTGTCTGCCGTGGACAGATCGCTTTGAATGTTATTCAGGATCATTTCTGGGTTCTCTTTCAGGATCCGGATCATGATTTAAGTGTCCAGTATCCTGCCTTCTTAAAATTGCAGAAAGATAACCTGATCATGCCTATAGAAAAGGGAAGTAAGTTCCCCGTGTTTGACTTGATTGGTAACAAATATGATAAGGCTCTGTGGAAGTATTACGATGCGCGCCAGGAATATTACATGTCCCATAATTTTGACGGACAGGGCTATGATGCCATCTGGAAAGGGAATAAGGCCAGTGATAGTCCAATTCTAACTGTATATCGTCACTTTGACAGCGCCTCGGTGCATAAAGGGGTACTTGGTGATCTGCCTCGAACGATGTGGGTTATGGATTATCCACAATTAGAGCGTATTTACTACGCCCTGGTTGCAGGTTTTGATGTGTACGGCACGCTTGGCCATCAGTTAGCTGTTCGTTTGTATATGGACGGTCTGCGGGAGGAAGGGGAGAGTTATTTTCTTGGTTTTATGCCAGAGGAGCAGCGTAGACCCATGATGGAATCCTGGTATAAGGGAGTAAAGCCCAAAGATGTCACCTATTATGATGCTGGAATCCCTGCAAAGATAGAATTCAAGACCGATGATCCCAAGCGGGAATTTATAGAAGAGATTGTGAATAATCGTATTCTTCCAGAAGTTGGTATCGAGTTTGATAAGGTCAACTATCTGCCGGCAGGACAGGAATTTCCGCCTCTTCCGGATCAATACGAAAGCATGGAAGATTATTTGCAGGCTTTTCGATCTGTCTCTAAACCGGGAACTGAGTTCTTTGCCCTCGTTGATGATTTTAATGCCAATGTAGTCTATATCCGTATTCGTAAAAATGATGGCACCGATGCCGTGGTTTCACTGATAATTAATCGCTGGCACGATAATGTTACCTTTATGTTTAATGAAAAGAAATCCCTGGATTCGACGAAGGATAAGGCGGATTTTCTTGTGGGATTCCATGGTTCCTACCCTAACTATTTCATAAACATTCAACAGGATGACTTGCCGGATTTCTTCGATCTGTTGACAAACCTGAGTAAGCTGAGTGAAGAAGAGGCATCTAAACGCTTCGGTAAATATGGTATTAATCGGGCCAATAAGGATTTCTGGGAGCACTATGACTGGTTTCAGGAGCGCTTTAATAAGGATCAACCGGTGCAGTCAGGGTTATTTGATTTGAACCGCTACTATCATGAAGCTTCTGCAAATCCCAATGGAACAGATTTGTAAGAAGAACAGAGGCGTGACAGATCGAGCTGTCACGCCTCTGTTTGTCTGAGATTACTTACTTCTGGAGCAGATAGTCATCGGAGGAATCAGATTACATAGTCTTGCTCCTGAGGAACACGAAGATGGTGACTCAAAAACAAATGCTCTTTATTAAGGGGAATGGGTTTAGGAACCTTCTCTTTTTCCTTCTTTTATACATTGTTGGCAGTCCTTTTCTGGAACCCTATCCTTCCCTGACAGTTTTGTCCCATATATCTCTGTCAGTGGCTATGTTTGCCGCAGTTTATGCGGTGAATAGGCAAAACAATCAACGGTCCATTGCAATTGCCCTGCTCCTGCCGCTATTAGTCCTCTATTGGCTTGGTATCTATGATATTATTGCCTTTGGTCGTGCCGGTGGCCATTTCCTCTTTACTGTCTATTATGGACTACTCGTCTATTCGTTTGTTTTTCAAATCAGTCATGCTCGAAGAGTAAGTACCAATGTGCTCTATGCGACATTTACTCTTTATCTTATTCTCGGACTCTTCTGGGGTTCACTCTATACCTTATTGCATCAGTCAAGCCCGGGATCCTTTAGCGGCGTTCTTTTGGAAAACACACAAAACGCATCTCATAATTTTAATTATTTCAGTTTTGTAACCCTTACCACTCTGGGATATGGTGACATTACCCCTCAGACCGCGGGAGCAGCTGCTCTGTGCCAAATGGAGGCAATTGTCGGGCAATTTTACACAGCAGTTGTTGTGGCCTGGCTGGTTGGTATGCATGTCTCTAATAAACATGACAAGGATCGATCTGCGGATTTTGATTAATTTGAAAAAATAAGTCCTGACCGGAAGCGTTGTTTGATCCTTTTAATAGAAAAGATTCGTAATCTATTCACCATACTATGAAACGGCGCAATGTTTACCTGGAATCTGGGGACACGATTCCAATTCAAAAGACAAAGACGAATAGGATCATGTCCCCAGTTTCCTACCAGCTTATTCGTTATTCAATTCCGGCTCAAACTCAATTTCGGTGAGTAGTTACAAAGATTCTTTCGTACCAAGGACAAAGGAAATCAGTCATGCAAAAAATTCTCCGCTGGGTTGGCATTATTGTTTTGACCCCGATTCTTTTATTGATAGGCACTCTTACGGTTGTGTCTCTCTTAGGAATAACCGTGAATTTGGAAAAAATTCGTCCCCTGGTCGAGCAAACCGTATCAGCAGCCATTGATCGCAAGGTTGCAATAACAGGATCTGTCAAACTGCTTCCCACCCTAAGCCCACGACTTGAAGTACAAGGGCTGCGTATTGATAACCCGGAAAATTGGGGAACATCTGATTTTGTTGCTGTGAAAGTGTTACGGATGCAAGTGGGGCTAATGGATTTACTCCAGAAAAAAATAAGTATTCATGAAATTACGGCAGAAGGAGTAAGTGTTTATCTGGAAAGTCGGAAGAATGATATCAATAACTGGTCATTCACATCTTCCGTAGAAGAGTCCTCCACTAGAGAAAAGAAAACAGGTGCAATGGTGTTTATGGCGGTGGATGAAGTTTCTTTGAAAAGAATTGAGGTGATTTATAAGGACCGTGTTCTGGATAAAACGATACGTTTTCATCTCGAAGAACTTGCAGGAGAAGCAGCAGTTGGAAGACCTCTTGTATTTAGTGGCAAAGGTAAACTCCAGGAGCAGAGTTACAGCTTTGACTTTGATGCAGGAGCATTGAACAGTTTTCGTCCAGAGCAACAGCCATGGCCACTTGCTCTTTCCGGAACCATCGCTGGAACACCATTCTCAGCAAAAGGTGACGTGGGTTATAAAGATACTGAAAAGCAGTTATCTCTTGAGGTGTCCGTAGGGACGGTTGATGTCGGTGGGGTGCTTGATTGGTTCAATATTGCAGAGAATGTCAGGGCTTCCACCGAAGAGCTTTCTCTTAGTCTGCAACTGAGTGGCGAAAGCCTCCATGAGTTGCTCGGTCAGTCTTCATTTGATTTTACTTTAAAAGGCGGAAATCTGGATCTCAGTGATCCTGAGAGCAGTTCTGGTCTTATAATAGGTAATCTTGATGGAAATATTGGGGCAACCCCCGGTTCTCCCATTGCAATTGGTTTAAATGGTGTAATTGATACAACTCCTGTAAAAATTAGTCTTCAAGGGCTACCTCTTGTTCAGTATGTTGAAGATCCAGGAGAATTGCCTGTTCGTATAGCATTTGAAGCAGCGGGTGCAGAACTTGGTTTCAACGGTGCCGTGGATCTTCCGGTAGACAGCGGTACCTTTAATTTGGCCATGACCCTGAAAGGCCAACAACTGGATAGCCTCAATGAGTTTCTCAATATTGATCTTCCTCCTTTTGGTCCCTATAGCTTGAGTACGCAATTTGTCGCCTCGGAGACCGGTTATGACTTATCCAACCTTGAAATACAGCTTGGGAACAGTGATCTGACCGGAAGTATGAGTTTTAACGAGAGTGACGAAAAGCCAGAAGTTACAATTCAGTTGGTAAGCAAGGTTCTGCAACTGGATGATTTTGAACTTGGGGAATGGCAGCCTGATGGCAAAAAAGATCCCGGGAAAAATGAAAACAAAACGAAAGGACAGCCAGCCGAAGGTAAATCCACAAAAATAACTGCGGTACCCTCGTTCTTATCCCCTGAATCCTTATCCAGGTTCAACGGCACATTGTCCATAGAAATGGCACAGGTGCTTTCCGGAAATGATACACTGGGAAAAGGGGAACTGAAAACTATTTTGCAGGATGGCCGGTTTTCCATAGCCCCCCTGCACCTTGATCTTGCAGCCGGAACAGCAATGCTTGAATTTTCTTTTTATCCGTCTGCTGAAGAAACCGAGATCCATCTGGAGACCACAGTGAAAAATCTTGATGTTGGGATTTTTGCTCGCCGTGCCAAGCCGGAGTCCACCATGGGGGGTACTCTTTCTTTGGATATTGAACTGGATTCAACAGTCCCTGAACTCAGGTATTTGATGGCCCATGGTAAAGGCCATTTTGACTTGGCCTTTGTTCCTGTAAATCTTGATGCCAGACTCATGGATCTTTGGGCTGTGAACCTTTTGTCTGCCATAGCTTCAAAGGTGGATGGAGAAAAAACATCTGTCATTAATTGTCTGGTTGCAAGCTTTGGTATGGAGGATGGACTGATGTCTGAGCGGACTCTTTTTCTGGATACGACCCATATGAGTGTCGAGGTAGAAGCAAACATTGATTTCAAAACAGAGGAATTTAAAGTAAAGGCTGCACCAAAGGCTAAAAGGCCTGAATTCTTCAGTCTGGCAACGCCTATAAACGTAAAAGGAAGCTTCGAGGAATTTGGTGTCGCAATCAACAAACTTCGCTTGACAACGTCCCTGGCCTCATTTGTCACCAGTCCTCTTCATGTCCCGTTACGACGATTATTTTCCGGAGAAATACCTAAGGATGGCGAGGAAGCATGCCGGATAGCCTGGGAAAATCGAAATGTGCCTAAACCGGCAGTAATTGGCGCTGGCGATTAAGAATGGAATGTATTGTGAGGGAATATTGATAGTCTCCTGAAAAGCTGTTCTTTGTCTATCTTGACTTGTCCAGCGGTAGTCCGTTGATATCCTGGCCAAGCAAGTGAATGGCACCATCTCCTCCAAAGAGGGAAAGAAAACTGTCATCGGCCAGATTGCAGCGAAATCCTTTGCAGGAGAGAGGACGGTAATTATAGATTTTGCAGCGATAGAGACCATTGTGGCAGTCAAGGAAGATGCACCCTTTATCGTCCGGGTGGATCATATAGACTTTCCCTTTCTCTTTGTTCTCTTCGACAAGCTGTTCCAGTGACTTTTCCCGGAGTTCGCGCAGGGTGGCGTCAATGCCCACATGGCCGCCCATCTTTTTTATGAAATCAACTTCGTTGCCTTGAAGAAGAACTTTTTTGTATTTTTTGCAGCAGGTTCCGCATTGACGACAATCCTGGAGGATTGTTTTCAGATTTGCATTGTCAGGTATTGGAGGTGTCATCGCTTGTACTCTTGTTAGAGTGTCCAGTATTGGTGTAGTGGATGGCCATCAAGGATTTTCTCAGCTCGAGGAACAGATAATATACCGGGACGGATAAATTTGTCCTGGAGGAGGGCATCAATAGTGGCAAAAATTGATTTTTCCAGACTTATCGGGTTATAGCCGCCTTCCAGGATAAAGAGCAGTCTGTTATCACAGATCTCTGCGGCGTGTCTGCGCAGGATATGGGTAATGGAGGCAAACCAGTCCGAACTGAGAAGTGTATCGCTGATAGAGTCGTCCCTGTGCCCATCAAATCCTGCCGAAACAAGAATAAACTGTGGTAAGTACTGTTCCATCAGTCCCTGAAGGGTTCGTCCCAGGAGGTAGGTATATTCGGTATCTCCAAACTGTGGGTGAACCGGGATGTTAATGGTGAATCCCTTTCCTTTTCCAGTTCCAATTTCATCTGCTTCGCCACTAAAGGGGAATATTCCTTTCTGATGAATGGAGCAGACCATGACTTCATTGGTATCGTAAAAGATCTCCTGGGTGCCATTGGCGTGATGCACATCAAAGTCGAGAATCAGAATACGGTGCAGATCGTATGTGTTCCGTAGATATTCTGCAGTAAGCGCGATATTATTAAAAACACAGAATCCCATTCCCCGGCCGGGAGTTGCATGATGACCCGGAGGTCGGATGAGTCCAAAACCGTAATCGATGTCTCCCTCCATAATACGATCGGTCAGAGCAAAACAGCCCCCTGCAGCCAGCCGCGCAGTCGGCAGGGTTTCTTCCATCAGGTAGGTGTCTTTGTCGTATGAATAAGGGTCGGATTTTACCGAGTGTTCCCGCAATTGTTCCATATAGAATGAGGAATGAGCGGCATGAATTTCAGCATCGCTTGCTTCCCGAGGAGGGATATGGGTGAAACAGTCATTAATCAGGTTCTGCTGTAAATGCATGTAGAGTTTGCGAATTCTATCCGGGTTTTCCGGTGTGGATTTTGCAATTGAATGATAAAGGTACCTGTTGTCGAAAACCAGTCCAAGTTTATTCATAATGGAATTGATAGATCGGGTGAGTGCGGTAGCGCTCGACAGTTAAACGAAAAAGGTGTCCGGTACGTTTTTCATGATGGTCCTCATAGACGAGGGACTCGATGAGTTCAAACCCGAGTTTTTTAAGGCAGCGCTGTTGGGCCGTATTATTTATATCCGTGTACATTTCAATGGCTGAAACCTGGAGCCTATCAAGTATATAGATGATGAGGAATTTCTGAATTTCAGTTCCATAACCCCTACCACGTTCTTCAGGTAAAGCAACTTTAAGAGCCATGGAGACTATGTTTCTGCCCCCTGCGGATCGCCAGTAATGAGCGGTACCAATGGGGCGTGCATCCTCTTTTATCTTTACAATAAACATTTTTTCTTTATCGCTCCAGAGGATCTCGGAAGCAATCTGGTTTCGCATATGCTCTGTGTCGTAACACTCGGGAGTCAGGTAGGAACTGCAAGCAGTTTTTGATTTGCTCCAGGCCACAACGGTGGAAATGTCAGTTTCCTGAAGCTTCGAAAGAGCTAACCTGCGAGTATAAAGGGTGTCACCATAAAGGCTCATATGCGTATTCTGCTGTTCGTTGTGCCGAACCCATTTTACCGCTTGGATCGGCACAACATTTTATTTTCTACATTTCATTAACTGCTGTACTCAGTTCTTTACTGGTAGAAGCGAGTTTGTTCAGCGCCTCAATGGTGGTATCCACTGAGAAATTCACTGCCTCGGTGGATGCCTTATTCTCCTTGGAGGAAGCGACCACACTGCTGATCTGCTCTTTTACCTCGTGACCGTTGTCACTGAGAATATCAGCTTTCTTGTCCAGTTCCTGAACGGCTCCCGATATGGTAACTATGCCAGTGGATATCTTCTCCATGGCCTCCAGTGCTGTCTGGATAACCTCACTGCCATCACCAAGCATTTTCATGCCGTCCTTCATGGCAACGATAGTATCCTTTGATTCATGTTCTACCTTTTTAACGATGTTTGCAATATCCACAGCTGATTTTGATGAATTTTCAGCGAGTTTTCTGATCTCATCGGCAACCACAGCAAAGCCGCGCCCGGCATCTCCTGCTCTTGCTGCTTCAATTGCGGCATTAAAGGCAAGCAGGTTGGTCTGGGAGGCGATTTCCTTGATAATATCTACAAAACCACCAATTTTTTCAAGTTGATTGACTAGATTTGCGACCATTTCATTAGAACTTTCCATGGAGCTATTGATGGCCACCATCTTTTTTTCAGCATCTGCCCCGGCTTTTTTGCCATCTTCGGCATCCTTGGAAACACCACCTGCCATCTCGCTGGATTTTGTGGTGAGTGCTACCATTTCCTTGGTAAAGCTGAGCATGCCATCAATGGTTGCCGAGGAGCCATCAAGCAGGGCCACCTCTTTTTCAATGATCCTGTTCATGGCCTCCATGTTTTTCGAGGCATCATCCATTTTTGAGAGTGACGCGGAGACAAGTGATTCCACCTCTGTAGAAGCGTTATTGATCAGGCGCTCTACTTCAGCCTCTGCTGTTACATTGACTATATATTCGAGTCCGCCCTTTATATTTCCCTTGGCATCTTTAATGGCAACACTGGTGGTCTTAATCGCGATATCCTTTCCGTTACTATGAGCGCTGTCATGTCCGTCAATGATCTTGTTTTCGCGGATGGCTTGATGGATGCCGCATTTATCAGTCTGACAGTGGTCTGTCTTAAAGAGATCCCAGCATTTCTTACCCATGGCATCATCAACCGTCATGCCGGCAAGTGCAGCGCCTGCTGGGTTAATATAGGTAATATTGTAATCCAGATCAACGGAGTGAATGGAGTTGGGAATGACATTGAGATTCTCTATTTTCTCATTGGCTTCCTGGCGCTGTCTTGCCTCGTCGGTGATATTGAGTACAAATTCAAGAGCTCCTTTGATATTTCCCTTGGCATCTTTAATGGGAGCTCCAGTATACTTAATTGGTATAATCATACCATCCTGCGGCCTGGCGATGGTTTCTTCACTGACGATTCTGTCTTCACGCATGGCACGTCCCACTGCACACTTTTCAGTCTGACAGTGGGCTGTTTTAAAGAGTTCGTAACATTTTTTGCCAATGGCTTCGTCCGGAGTAAGTCCAACCACTCCGGCTCCTGCGGGATTCATAAAGGTTACATTGAAATCCGTATCAATGGACATAATGGGTGTGGGGATTGCATTGAGATTATTTATTTTTTCATCGGCATCCTGTTTCTGTTTTGCCTCTTCGGTAATATCGAGAATGTATTCAAGAGCGCCTTTGATGTTTCCCTTGGCATCTTTGATCGGCGAACCTGTGTATTTTATGGGAACTATTACACCCTCGGATGGTCTGGCGATAGTCTGATCGGTGATAACAGAATCACTTTTCATTGCACGATCACAGGCACATCTCTCTGTCTGGCAGTGCGGTGTTTTAAAAAGATCAAAGCATTTTTTGCCCACTACTTCATCGGGTGTCATGCCAACCACAGCCGCTCCTGCCGGATTCATAAATGTCACATTGAATTCAGTATCAATGGACATAATTGGAGTGGGAATGGTGTTGAGGTTATTGATTTTTTCATCGGCATCCTGCTTCTGTTTTGCCTCCTCCGTGATATCAAGAATATACTCAAGAGCCCCTTTGATATTGCCCTTGGCATCTTTGATTGGAGAACCTGTATATTTGATGGGAACAATGACCCCTTCAGCAGGTCGTGCGATGGTGTGTTCGGTGATCACCGAATCTGTTTTCATGGCACGATCACAGGCACATTTTTCCGTCTGGCAGTGGGGAGTTTTGAAGAGGTCAAAGCATTTTTTTCCCACCACTTCGTCGGGTGTCATGCCAACCACTGCGGCTCCTGCAGGATTCATAAACGTAATAGTAAAATCGGTGTCTATGGACATGATAGGCGTTGGAATGGTGTTGAGGTTATTGATTTTTTCATCTGCCGCCTGTTTCTGTTTTGCCTCTTCCGTGACATCAAGAATATACTCAAGCGCCCCTTTGATATTACCCTTGGCATCTTTGATTGGAGAACCTGTATATTTGATGGGAACAATGACCCCTTCAGCAGGTCGTGCGATGGTGTGTTCGGTGATCACCGAATCTGTTTTCATGGCACGATCACAGGCACATTTTTCCGTCTGGCAGTGGGGAGTTTTGAAGAGGTCAAAGCATTTTTTTCCCACCACTTCGTCGGGTGTCATGCCAACCACTGCGGCTCCTGCAGGATTCATAAACGTAATAGTAAAATCGGTGTCTATGGACATGATAGGCGTTGGAATGGTGTTGAGGTTGTTTATCTTCTCATCCGCCTCCTGTTTCTTCTTTGCCTCTTCTGTGACATCAACAATGTATTCAAGAGCGCCCTTGATATTCCCCTTGGCATCCTTGATGGGTGCTCCGGTGTATTTAATGGGAATGATAACCCCATCAGCTGGTCTGGCAATGGTCTGTTCTGAAATGACCGAATCTGTTTTCATGGCACGGGCACAGGCGCATTTTTCTGTTTTACAATGTGGTGTTTTAAAGAGGTCATAGCATTTTGTCCCAACCACCTCATCCGGGGACTTACCTGCAACGGCAGCTCCTGCAGGGTTTATAAAGGTGACGGTGTATTTGTCATCAATTTCCATAATTGGCGTTGGGATGACATTCAGATCTGTCTCCAGTTGCCTAAGTTTTGCCGCCATTCCTTTTACCATGGTTATATCTGTCATGGAGACCAGAGTTCCTTTTTGGGCGGGCATGGGTGTGGCTTTTGAGTGATACCAGCTGGCAACACTTCCATTGTTGGTATAGAGGACTTCACCCTCCGCTGCTTTTTTGATCCGTTTGGATTTTACAATGGGGCAGTTCTTGGTGCCGCAGAGTTGTGTCGGGCATGCCTCTTCACAGGTGAGCTTGTTAAAAACCTGGTTTTCTTTCAGATTGAATTCCTCCAGGAAGGCATTGTTGGCCCAGGTGATGATCATGTCATCATTGACGAGGTAACTAGGATCCGTTAACAGTTCAAAACCTGTGGTATCTGTTTTTACTTGAGTCGCTGGTGTTGTAGTGGCCATTATTATTCCCCTCCCTTTAGAGAATCTGTTGACTGATCAATTATATTTGTATTGTCTTTCTTATCGGTTGTTTGTTCCGCAGTTGCGATGCCCTGGTGGAGATGATTGTGTATTAAATTTTTTGTATTAACCACAAGAACATGCTCTTTTACCCCCTGATCGCCCATGAACTCAATAAGATGGTTCAGGGTATCTTTTCGTGGTTGCAACTGTGGGTTTAACGATGGGGTTACGTGAAATTGTTCCTGTTTGTATATGGTTTTAATAGTATCAACCTGTAAAGCTATGGTGAGTAGGTCATCACGACAGATGATCAGCCTTGAGCTATCTTCTGTTTCTGGACGGTCGGGATAGCCATAGAACGTACGGAGGTTGATCACCGGGATGATTTCGCCGCGCAGGTTGATTACCTCGGAGTCAAAACCTGTGGCAGATGGAATCCTGAGGAGCTCGTCCGGTTCGAGAATTTCCTGTACATCTTTCAGTTCTATGGCAAAATTTTTGCTGATGGAGAATATCAGATAACAGTTTTCGGTGATTAAATGTCTGGCCTCGGCAACAATTGCTTCTTCCTCCTCATCTCCCTCTGTTTTGATACGAGCCATGGATTCGAGACGTTCCAGCTGGGAGGCAATGAGATTGTTAACATCAAGAAGCATGATGTTGCGGCCAGGCCCCGGTTCGTAAATGCCTTTAACAGATTGCTCTTCACGAATAGGCATTGAAAGTATTTTTTCGTTGGTAACGGTAAGAATTTCCCGGATTTCATCGATGATTACACCAAAGGTCAGTGTATCGGAAGTCATGACCAGGATGCGGCTCAGTTCATCAGTCTTGTTTTTTTTCTGGGTGTTTCCTTTCAAAAGAGCATCTGCATTCATGACAGGGATGGTACGCCCTCGCAATTGCAAAGCACCTTCGAGGCAGCCAGACCTAAAGGTGTCATCGATATCTGCAAGAAATGTGATTTCCCGCGAATTGCCTACTGGAATGCCATATTCCTGTCCATCGGAGGTGAATATTACATATCTGGTATAGGTGTAATTATGAGTAGTCTTTTTTTGGCTGGTTGCGCTCATGGCACATTCATTGTCAAGAAGACTTCCTTCCTTAAAGAGCCGATTGAGATCAAGGACTTCAAGGGTGCGATGTTCTGCTCCAAGGGTGATTAGTTCTGAAATGATAAAATCTTCGGATTGCAGAGCCGGTTGGATGGGAAGAAGGAGTGATTCATCGACACGAAGAACTTCTCTGATATCGTCAAAAAGAAGGCCAAAGCGTTGATTTTCCAGAATGATGACGGCAATTTTAGCATCCTCGTCGTATTCGGATTTTTTGAGGCCCAGTCGTTTCTTCAGATTGAGCACCGGAATGACTTCGTCTCGCAGGCGCATGGTACCTTCGAGAAAGGGAACACTTGCGGGTAAAGGCTGGATTCTTTCGGTGAGAGGTGTTGCTTCTGTCACACTCTCTGCAGCGATGGCAATTTCCAGCCCCGAGTCTCGATCGAGAATAAACGATGCAAAAAGTTGTTCTGCCATGGTCATATGTCTCCTTCTGTGGCCCAATACGTACCACAATGTGGCTACTTCGTCGTAAGATCAATAAGCTAGTTGTAGCAACCGTCGTGCCATTTCAGCTGATGGCAAATATAAGAATAAGTTCTATTGATATTGGTACATTGTGTTTGGTGTGAATAAAGGAGAACCACAAATAGATATGGGTTCTGTCCACTAAATTAGACTCTGTCTAGTTTAGTAGACAGAATTTGGTGTTTCGCTCCATTGATTCAGACTTAATTTGGAAGTCTATCATCGAAGTTTAGTTGGATTCCAGTAAAAAGATGGAACAACAGTGGGATAGGGTGGAAGGTTGCGTGGTATCAGTTTCTTCAGAGGATAAAATTTTTTGGCCAGACTGTTAAGCAGGAGGGACAGAGGGAGGGAATTGCGAATGTGTATGTGGGGCGATACTTCGTCTACATCTCTTTTGAAGCGAAGTACCACCCACCTTATTGGTTATTCCAGCCAGGTGCAGAACTCTTCCACTTCTGCTCGCTCAGTACGGTAGGCGTTGATTGGTGAATCCATATCCGGGTAGCCGACGGAAAGGCCAAGAATTAATCGTTTGGATGCTGAGATGCCAAGGCATTCCTTCACTTCCTTTGCGTAATCGGTGGCAAAGGCCTGGGGAACCGTGGCAAGTCCTTTGGCGTGGGCTGCCAGCATCAGACTCTGGGCAAAGAGACCTATATCAAAGAGTGACCATTCGCTGAGCGATGCGTCCTGAAAAAGATAGATGGCATGGGGTGCATAATAGAAATTGAAGTTGGCCTTTTTGGCCTTAACGATCATTTCCGGGGCACCGAGATCGATCCCGGTAAGTTCCTTGCGCTTGGCAAGAAGGTGGGTGATGTTTTTCTGTTCCGCCTCGGGCCAGGAGGTTGGGGCGGCAAGATCCGGACTGTTTTCTTTCCCCTCACCTAACAGGCCAACCAGCATTGTGGAGAGCTCTTTCTTTTTGTCACCGGAGAGGATTATTGCTTGCCAGGGCTGAGAGTTTTTATATGACGGACTCCATCTGGCAGTTTCGATAAGGTCTTCCAGGTCTTTTCGGGGAACAGATTCTGTAGTAAATTTTCTGATGCTTCTGCGGGTTTTGATGCATTCAAGAGTATCCATGGCTAGAATATGTATTAGGCTGAAGGAATAGTAGGCTGAAGCCTGAAGGGAATGATTGCAATTCCTCCTAGGCGGACAGCTGAATGTACTGTTTACAATTGGATGTATTATGGATAAAAGGTTTACAGTTAAATGTCCAAATATTTTTCTAGTTTTTACCTCCATTCTTTTAAGAGATTTATATGCTCAGGCACTGGCACACGTGGCGCAAAAAAAGTCGCTACCGAGAAGTATCAAGAGTTTGTGTGCCACTGGTTACCGGCATGGCAGCGACAACGGTCATGGAATTCACCGACCGGATTTTTCTTTCTCATTATAATGTTAACGCCCTGTCAGCTGTAGTTCCGGCAGGGGTTACTGTTTTTCTGATTCTCTGCTTTCTGGGCGGAGTTTCCGGCTATGTTTCTGTGTTTATTGCCCAGTATCATGGTGCGGGCAGGCCGGAGAAAATAGGGGCCACCCTGTGGCAGGGGCTCTTTTTTACCCTTTTTTCTGGAGTAATCCTTCTCCTGATTGCATCCTTCGTGACCATTCCTCTTTTTAACCTCGTTGGTCATAGTCAGGAGATCCGTGTTCTGGAAGGGCAATACTTTATGATACTCTGTCAGGGCGGTATACTTCACGTGGCCATCCAGGCTTTATCCGGTTTTTTTACCGGCAGAGGAATGACCCGACCGGTGATGATTGCAAATATTGTGGGTATGGTTGTGAATATTCCCCTGAATTATGCACTGATTAATGGGGTCTGGGGAATGCCCGAACTTGGCATCCGCGGTGCTGCCATTGCCACTGTTGTCTCTTGGGGAGTGGTTGTTTTGTGTCTGGCTCCTCCAATTTTTTCGAGAATTTTTATTAAGGAATTTAGGCTCTTTGAGACCATGGCACTTGACCTGGATATTTTGAAAAAACTGCTCAGGTATGGGGTTCCAGGTGCCTTACAGTTCAGTCTTGATATTTTCGCCTTTACCTTTTTTATTCTGATCGTTGGTCGTATGGGGGTCGTGCCCCTGGCTGCTTCAAATATCGTTATTTCGATTAGTTCACTCGCTTTTATGCCTGCTCTTGGTTTTTCTTTAGGAATAAGCAGCATGACTGGCCAGGCCCTTGGCAGAAAGTGTCCGAAGGAGGCCAGGGCTGCAGCATGGAGTGGCATTCATCTGCTTATGGTGTATACCCTGTCGCTCGGTACTCTCTTTGTTTTTGCACCGGAAACCATCATTTCTTTTTTTATAAACAGGGGAGAGATGGGAGGCAATTATGAGGAAATACTACAAATGGGGACAGTCCTTCTGAGGTTTGTGGCCGCATATATTCTGTTCGATGTCTTTTATATGATTTTTTCCGCAGCCTTAAAGGGAGCCGGGGATACCCGTTTTCTTCTTTTTGCTATTTCCGGGGCAACGCTCAGCTGTATGCTTATTCCTCTTTTCGTCGGCATTAACTATTTTGGGATGGGGATATATACAGCCTGGGGCTGTGTTGTCTTTTTTATTGCCAGTCTCTGTGTATTAATTTCATGGCGTTACCATGGCGGGAAGTGGGAACAAATGCTGGTTATTGGGAGATAGTCTTTCATGATGCTTCCGCGAGTATTATAATTACCGTAACTATTCACCGAAATTGAATTTGAGTCGGAATTGAATAACGAATACGCTGGTAGGAAACTGGGGACATGACCCAATTCGTCTTTGTCTTTTGAATTGGGATCGTGTCCCCCGATTCCGGATAAATATTGTGCCGTTTAATAGCATGGTGAATAGCAACTAATTACCGTATATAAATTTGTAAGGCAGCAGACAGTCTGCAAATCTTCCTTAGCTGTGCCACGGGCCTTAAAGACAGGCATCGTTGGGTCGGTATGTCCAAGACTCTGTTTGTGCCGTTTTCCAACACCTAATACCTAATCCCCTCTGCCTCCCTCGTTCATTTCTTTCTTCACTATCCAATAAACGTCTTGCTTTTTCGTCTTCATTTTTCATATCCTATAACTTGAACAAGGTGTTTTTTTTAACCATCCACAATGAATATATAGCATTGTATGTCTGGAATACTCCTGTGTATCCCATGGGGATGAACAGGGACTATGTATAGCCATACCTTGAGAGAACTTAGCAGGGAGCAAAATACATTGGTTATGGAGAGTACACAGCATCTTCCCCACGGGGATATTTTAATAGTTGACGATAATCTGTCCAATCTGAAATCGTTGACAGATATCTTGACTGTGACGGGTTACCGGGTGCAGTCTGCCAGCAATGGAGAATCAGCCCTGCGTTGTGTAGAGAGCAGGCCGCCTGAGTTGGTTCTCCTTGATTATATGATGGAGGGCATGAATGGAATCGAGGTGTGTCGCCATATAAAGTCCAATCCTAAAACAGAGGGTATTCCTGTCATATTTCTCAGTGCCCACGGGGATACGGACATACAGTTAGAAGCCCTGCAGGCAGGCGGTATTGACTATGTCATTAAACCCATCAAGCCCACAGAGGTTCTTGCCAAAATTGATAATCATCTGAGATTGTACCGGCTGCAATGCAGTCTTAGGATTCAATCTGAGGAGCTGAAGAAAGAAATAGAGGAGCGTAAGCTGGCTGAGGAGGAGTTATCTCAAAGTCTTGAACGTGAGCAGGTATTAGCAGATATAGTACGTGATTCCCCCCTTGCCATTGCCTTTGGATACCCGGATGGCAGGCTGGTAAACTGTAATAATGAATTCTCAGAATTAACAGGCTATACCCTGGAAGAACTACAAAAGATTAACTGGAATGAAACATTAACTCCTGACAAATGGCAAAAAAGTGAAGCTGAGGCCCTTGGGCAATTGTCTCCTCTCAAAAAGAGTGTTCGCTATCAGAAAGAATATATTCATAAGAATGGAGAGCGGATTCCCATTGAGCTGGTTGTTGCAGCTAAGTATGATTCTGCACATACCTTAGTGCATTATATTGGTTTTATCAGAGACATCAGCAAGCAGAAAATAATGGAAGAGCAGCTTTTGCAGAATGAGAAGCTGACGACTATTGCCGGTCTCGCCGCCGGAGTTTCTCATGAAATAAACACTCCCCTGTCAGCAATACTGCAGTCCCATCAGCTTATCGAGATGGGACTCTCTGCAGAAAATGCGAACAGCAGAGAAAGGGCAGCCAAATATGCTATTGATCTGAACAGGTTGCAGCAATATTTGAGAGATAACGAACTGGATTATTTTCTGGACGGCATTCGGGAATCGGCATTGAATGCCAGTCATATTGTTAAAAGTCTTCAGGAGTTCAGTATTCCACATGAAGGCAGCTTTTCCAGTGTTAATTTAAATGAACTTATGGAGGAGGCGCTGCTTCTGTCCCAGTCTGATTATGATATGAAGAAAAAGTATGGGTTTGCAGGAATTCAGGTGGTGAAGAAGTTCAGCCCTGATCTGCCTCTTGTAAACTGTTCTGCGATGGAAATTGAACAGGTCCTCCTTAGTCTTATCAAAAACAGTGTGCAATTCCTCTTTGAAGCAGGACAGCAGGAAAATCCGCGTATTACTCTGCGTACCAGCAGCAATAACACCCACGCTGTGATTGAAGTGGCAGACAATGGACCTGGCATACCTGAAGATATAAAAAACAAAGTTTTTGACCCCTTTTTTACCACCAGGGAAGTGGGAACAGGAACAGGTCTTGGCCTGTCAGTATCCCATGCCATTGTTGTGGACAAACATAAGGGGAAAATCCGGGTAGAATCAGAGCCGGGTAAAGGGGCAAAGTTTGTCGTTGAGCTGCCTTTAAACCAAAATAGCAACCATTGATGGCGTCGTATTTATCCCCCTCAAGGGAGGACTGAAAGGAGTACCCTTATTTCGGGTGAAAACGCTCCATCTGCTTCTATAAAGAGCACATTACATGATGAACAACAGGCTTAAGAAATCTATTCGACTCTGTATGCTGCTTTTTCTTGTCGCATGTACAGCAGAGTCTGAGAAAGCCCCCCTGGACCAGGTGATACTACAGTTGGCATGGAAGCATCAGTCCCAATTTGCCGGGTTTTATGCGGCGGATATCAATGGGTATTATAGGGACGAAAACATCCAGGTAAGCATGCAGCCAAGATTAGCCCCCTCTTTTGACGGAATTAGTCCCGTAGTCAAGGGCGAGGCTGATTTTGGGGTCACCTATGGGGTAGGAATCATTGAGGCTCGTGGAAAACAAATGCCCGTTACAGCTGTTGCCTCGATTTACCAGCGTTATCCTCTGTCTTTTATTTCATTACAAGAGAAGGGGATTACTCATCCCCTTGATTTTTTCGGTCAAAGATTTCCTGTGTTAAGCCCCGGTGGCGCTTCTATTTCCTTTGATCTCCTGCTCAAAAAAAACAATATTGATAAGAGAGACATTGTTTGTGTCCAAACTGGTTATGATCTGGACAGGTTCTTTTCAGGAGAGATAGATGTTTGGGCCGGTTATGTGACCAATGAAGTACTCGTCGCCCAGAAGAAGGGGGTCAAAATAAACCAGGTCAAACCCAATGATTTTGGGGTTGATATGATGGGAGATACTCTCTTTACATCGGAAATGCTGCTTAACACTAATCCTGATCTGGTCTTACGATTTGTCCGTGCTACTTTACGCGGCTGGCAATGGGCGGTGCAGCATCCGGAAGCTGCAGCAAAGCTGGCTCTGCAATTTGACCAGACCCTTGACCCTGCCCATCAGGTTGCCATTATGAAGGCAAGTATCCCTTATATCCATGCATCCGTGCCTATTGGTGTCATGGACGATACGCTTTGGCAGGATGTACATAATACCCTCCTGGAGCAGGGAATTATAGAAAAACCACTGAATCTCAATACGGTTTATAGCAATACTTTTGTGGATAAAATGTATCAGGATGGTGAAAATGCAACTGAAAAATAGAATGAAGAGTTTGGGCATGTTTCTGCTTTTCACTGTTTTGCTTATCTTCGGTCATGCTCCTGATGTCCAGGCAGAGGAGCCGATCTATCTGTTTGGTTTGGCACCCCTGTATGAAAAACAGGTGGTTGAAGAAGGCTTTACTCCTCTTGTCAACTATTTGGCAAAGGTGGTCAAATCCCCGGTGAAACTCGTCACCACAGGCTCTTACGAAGAGTTGATTGGAAAAATAATGAGTAACGAGGTGCAGTTTGCCATATTAGGTCCAGCCCAGTATGTGGAGACCAAATGGAGATACCCAGAGTTAGTCTATCTTGCCACCATCCAAACAACACAACAGGAACAACAAAGGGCGTATTATTTTGGTAACATCATCGTTCACAAGGACTCCGGCATAACTGAACTGTTACAGTTAGAGAACATGTCATTTTCCTTTATCGATCCATACTCAACTTCAGGCTATCGTTTCCCGCGAATGCACCTCTATAAAAAAGGCATCAAACCGGAGAATTTTTTCAGTAAGGTTATTTTTGCAGGAACCCATGAAAAAGGAACAGATCTGCTGGCTGCCGGAGAAGTTGATGCGGTCGCCACTTGGGATATGAGCCTGTGGGCAGCTGAAAAAAAATACGGCAAGATTTTCAAATCCGTTGCCAGGATTGGTCCCATAGTACAACTTGCCGTTGTTGCCAATCATACTATTCCTCATGAGATTTCTAAAGCCGTTAAAAATGCCCTGGTTGCCATGCGCTCGGAAGAGCTGTCCGAAAGATGTCCATATACAGGGTTCCAGTCCCTTTCCGATAAAAGTTATGACAATGTGAGAGAAATCTTTAATTTTCCTTTTCTGGATAATTATGTCCCCAACCTGCTTAATGCTGCAGTTAAGTCACATGATGTAAATCAAATATTTACGGCCTTCGATGAGTTGAACTATCAAAAAGCAGTAACCCGGGAATTTATTGAAAATGAACTTCAGGGTGAAGCCGTTACTGTCACCGGAAATATGACCGGTATGGTTGAGGATATCTATTATGGTGACGGATGGTATCTCTTAAAAAAGGCTTTTGTACTTTCTCTTGATAAGGGCCGCAGGGTCTATGTCAAAACAAAAGATATGGCCACACAACTAAAGTCCGGTGAAACAGTCACCCTGCGTGGAAAGATTATCGGTATTAAAGATTTTGATAATCTTGTCCTGGAACGTGTTGATTGAAATGGAGTTATCTGTTTACCGTGTCTGCGAGGAGAAAGATGACAATTTTTAATATAAAAAAATTATGTTCCTGCATATTGCTGATGTGCTTGGTGCTCCTTACCGGGAAAGCAGTTCTGGCCCAGGGACTCAAAAGTGATGCTGACAGCAGCGAAACCACCCCGGCACATGTCTATGTTGAGTTGCAGAGGGTTGAGCAGCTTATTGATGGACTGGGTCTTTTCATGGGGGTCCCAGAGCCTGAACTTCTTGGAGTTAGTATTACAAATGCTGCACCCCATGATGTATATTTCCAGGCCCGGACCCTGGTCATAAAGGCAAACCGCCTCTCTTTTGAGCTTATTCGTAAAGACAGTGATCCTCCTGTTTTGCCAGAGGGTGTTGTCAGACCTGCTGAAGTAAAACAAATGGTCCTTGAAGCCTTGGGGGTCCTGTCTGAGGTGAGCCGAAAATTCCAGATGTTGGGAGTGCATCCGCAAGTAGAATTGAAAGAAGTAACTCCTTCCGATGTCTTTATGGCAAGCATGACGGCAAATCGACATCTTAACGCCTTACTGGAAAGACGGTTTTCTCCTGCTGAGGTGTACAGGGTTGTTAATCTGGCAATCGGTTATACCTCCCGCCTGCTGGCCCAATATCCGGGAGCTCCGCGTATCCCGAAAAAGCCCTTGTATGAAAAGAATAAAAGACCGCTTGATGTCTATTACCGGCTTAACGACTGTTTGCTGCTCATTATACAAATATACCAGGCCAGTGATGTTGATATTCTGCAAATGAATGTTTCCGGCATAAACGAGAAAAACATAAGCCCAAGTGATGTTTTTGACATGGCATCGCTTATCGTTGCCCGACTGGATTTTCTCCACAAAAGCAACGGGAGTAGAGTGCCTCGGGAAACATACTTTCCAGGGAAAAAATTCCCTTCAGATGTGTATCAACAAGCTGGAATATTAGAACAACAGCTCACGACGTTACTCTCATACGTTGAAAATAAAGAACAGGCCAACAGGTAGACCGGAAAATCATGAATAGCCCGCCTGCTCAACATACCAAATCCCGGCAAACCTTTTCCAGGAATCTGCTCAGATCCCATATGCTGATTGCAGCAATAGGGGCCTTTTCTTTACTGATTGCTCTTATTACAATTTTTGTCCAAAGCAGAAACGTATATCTCTTGTCCAACCATTCAATACCGGTCTCCCGGGCATCTTCCATGGTCCTTCGCGGGGTACAGCATTCACTTGCCAGTATGCGTGGCTGGGTCAGTCTGGATGATAAAGAATTTATTAGTGATTGGTCTCAGGTCTGGGAATACGAGATTACTCCGGCTGCCATCAATTTGGGTCAGATTGGAACGGAAATGAAGCTACCGGGATTTAAGCAAAGAATGACTGAGTTGTCCCTGTTGCTGGCAGAGTTGCAGGAATCCCAGTGGTGGGTGCTTGAAATTGCTCAGACACCTGGCAACGAACCGGCCAGGGTTGAATATCAATTTGAGGCGGAGCCTCTCTTGTCCTCTCTTGACGAGATAATAAGAAGTCTTTTCACTCTTAACGACGAGGGGGTGACCCTTTTTTCCCATGATGAGGAGCCCAATAGTTTACACGATGCGGGGATCTCTTTTTACACAGCTAGTGACATGTTGAAAAGGATAGTCTTCCAGGGGGAGGTCGAGCTGGAAGACAAGTATTTCTATAATCTGCACATGTTGAAGACTGCTGTTTCAGTCCTGTCACGCTCCTTCCAGAAAAGTGATGAGCTTGAAACTACTATAAGGTATTTTAAGCGGGATATTGCGGCCCTAAAAACGGTATCAACTGAAATTATTGCCCTCAGAAAATCGTACAACTGGAATGTGGTTCGGCATCGTATGGAGACAGAGACAGTGCCGCTTGCTAAAAAAGTTGTCAAGCTAATGAAAAGATTAGACAGTGACACTGACAAGCTGATGACTCAGCGTGCTACCCTGACGGCCCGTATCGGAAATTTTGCTGCCCCTGGCTTATCCGTACTACTTGTTGCCATGGTTTGCTCTGCCTTTATAATTTCACGGAAGAGGGCCAGGGCTCTTTCTCGTCCAGCTACCATCCTTGCTGCTGCTGCCAATCAGTTAGCTGCCGGGAATTTTATTGAAGATATATCGCCAGTCAGTGATGACGAGTTAGGTGATCTCACCCGGTCATTCAACAGCATGAGAAGAGACCTGCAGGATGCGCAAAAACAAGTGGTTCTTCAGGAAAAACTGGCTGCAATCGGCCAGCTTTCCGGCAGTGTGGCCCATGATATTAGAAACCCACTGAATGCTATCAGTAACTCCATCTATTTTCTTAATTTAATCAGCAATGAAGAAACAGATCCAAAGATTAAAGAACACCTTTTGTTAATGGGACATGAGATAAACAGGGCAAATGGAATCATTAATGATCTGCTTGATTTTTCCAGAGAGAATGTACCGACTTTCTCCAAAGGAGATCTGAATCTATTACTGCAGCAGGTTTTAGCGGGGGGGGATTTCTCCGATGTGATCACTGTTGATCTGCAGCTGGAGTCAGGTTTACCTGTTGTTGAATTTGATCACTTGCAATTGGAACGGGTGTTTACCAATCTTATCTCCAATGGTGCTCAGGCCATGCCCGACGGCGGTACCTTAAAGGTTCACAGCGCCCGTGATGGTGCATCGATCCGCATCACAATCAGCGACACAGGTCATGGCATTGCCGAGGAAAACTTGGATGAAATATTTGAACCGCTTTTTACCACCAAAGCCAGTGGGGTTGGGCTCGGTCTTTCTATTGTCAAAGATTTTGTCAAAAAGCATTATGGCAGGCTTACGGTTGCAAGCGTGGTGGGCAGTGGAACCACATTTACGGTGCTGTTGCCCATGGATCAAAATGCAGCAAAGGAATAAATCATGACCCCAAAGAGCAAAATCCTCATTGTCGATGATGACCCGAATCTACGAAGAACCCTTTCTGACATACTCAAAGCAAAGGACTATCTGCCCGTGGCTGTTGCCACAGGAAAAGAGGCCCTGGAAAAGATAGCAGAAGAACTATTTGCTGTGGCCCTGGTTGACTTTAAACTTGATGATATGTCAGGCCTTGCTGTTATGAAGAGCATAAAGGAGTTCTCCCCTGCCACGGAATGTATAATGGTAACGGGGCACGCCTCCCAGACTTCTGCAATTGAGGCGATAAATCTGGGGGCCTATAGTTATATCATCAAGCCCTACGACATGGATCTGTTGCTGCTGACGATTCAAAGAGCCATTGATAAACAAAAGACCGAGGAGGCACTGCGGACCAGCGAAGAGAAATATAAAGCACTGTATGAAAATGCTCCCTTATCGTATCAATCGTTGAATGATGATGGATGCTTTATTGATGTCAATCCGATGTGGCTCAAACTCCTCGGGTATGAAAGGAAAGACGTCATCGGTCAATATTTCGGGGATTTTCTGCATCCGGACTGGAAACCGCATTTTTTGACAAACTTTCCGGCCTTTAAAGAACGCGGCTACGTAAACGATGTCCAGTTTAAAATCCGACATAAAGATGGGCATTGTCTGGATATCTCTTTTGAAGGCTGTATCGGCTATCACCCCGATGGCAGTTTTAAACAGACCTATTGCGTATTTAAGAACATTACCGATGTCAAAGAGGCGGAAGCAGAACTGTTAAAGTATCAGAGGAATCTTGAAGAGCTTGTCAAAGAGCAGACAAATAAACTGGAAGAAAAGGTAGCTGAACTTGAACGCATGAATGACCTTTTTGTGGGGCGGGAATTCAGAATTAAGGAACTCAGGGATAAAATTAAAGAGTTAGAGTCGAAGAGAGATTAGTGATCAAATGACGTGTAATCGTAAAACAAATGTCGGGTTTAGAGATGCATTGCCGACAAATTCGTGGCTGATTAATACCTTGCTGGCTGGGGTGGGTTTTGTTGTAATCGGCATATTGGCCTATGGCTTTTACACCGGTGACCGCATGAGTAGAATGTATGCGCCACTTGTCGATGCCGCCATGGAGATTAAGATGGAAACAACCACCGCTCATCTCTGGTTTGAAGAGATCATGAGTGGTGATCGTAATGAGAATATGGAAACGGTATGGCAGCACCTGGATCAGGCGGATTGGTACACAAAGGTCATGCTGGAAGGGGGGACAAACTCTGAGGGAAGCTTTATTCCCCTTGATGACAATGTAATGCGCCGGGAGATTGTTGAGGTGCAGGGGAAAATTTCAGAGTTCAGGGATATAACTGTACAAAGAATTGCGGCCCAAAAGACATCCGGAGTTGGTACGGATATAGATCAGAGATACGATGCTATTTTTAAAAATTTTATTATCCAGGCCGATGATGTGGAGACGAGACTGCAAAGAATAATGGTACGAGATCTGGAACGCTTCCGATACGCCCAGTTATTCCTGATGGTTGCCTGTTCAATGATTTTCGTGATAATTAGTGTAGCTTTTCAGCGTTTTGAGCGCAGCAGAGCACGGAGTTTCAATACTATTCTGAAAACAAAAAACAACATGGAAAGAGAGATAGTCGAGCGGCAACGGGTGGCGGAGGAATTAATCGGAAGCAACCGATCACTCAAAATGCTCAGTGAATGTACCGAAGCAGTAGCGAGAGCCAGGGATGAGTTATTTTTACTCAGTGAGGTTTGCCGGATTATTGTGGAGAGTGGTGGATATCGTTTGGCCTGGGTATGCTATGCTGAACAGGATGAGGCAAAGACTGTCCGACCTGTGGCTCAAGCTGGATATGAGGAAGGGTTTCTTGACACCTTAAATATCACCTGGGCCGATTCTGAAGATGGTCGTGGGCCAACCGGAACAGCTATTCGCTCGGGGAAGCCCTCCATAGCATTAAACCTGCTTACTGATCCCAGTTATGCCCCGTGGAGAGCTGAAGCAATTAAACGCGGCTATGCATCATCCATAGCCCTGCCTTTGGTGAGCGATAATGATGTCATTGGTGCCCTGAATGTCTATGCGGAGGTGGCGGACTGGTTTGACGCTGTAGAGGTTACACGATTGATGGAACTGGTAGATGATCTCGTCTATGGCATTATGGCCCAGCGCTCAGAAGGTAAGCGGATAAAAGCGGAAGCGGAACTGGCGAAGTCCTATGCTCATCTCGAAGAACAGGTTGATAAACGAACAGAAGAACTTAAAGAAAAAACAAATAAAATTGAAGAGTCCCGCAAAGCACTCACCTATCTTCTTGAAGACATCAACGATGCAAGAGAGGAACTCCAGAAAGCAAATAGTGATTACGCTGCTGCAAATACAGAACTGAAGGAGTTCGCTTATATAGTATCTCATGATCTGAAAGCACCACTCAGGGCCATTGGTCAGCTTACCCATTGGATTTCCATGGATTATTCCGAAGTATTTGATGCCGATGGCAGGGAACAAATGGACTTGATTCTGCAAAGAGTGAAACGCATGGATGGCCTTATTGAGGGTGTTTTGCGCTATTCACGCATTGGTCGAGTCAAGGAAAAGGGAGAACAGTTGGATCTGAACCTGCTTGTCGGGGAGGTTATTGACAACATTTCTCCACCTGATACTATGCAAATAATAATAGAAAACAAACTTCCCGTGGTCTTCAGGGATCCCACACGCATGGAACAACTTTTTCAGAACCTTATCGAAAATGCGATAAAGTATATGGATAAGGATAAAGGGATTATCAAAGTGGCCTGTGTGGATAAAGAGACAGAATGGGAATTTAGTGTGTCTGATAACGGCCCTGGCATCGACAGGAAATATCATGATAAAATATTTCAGATATTTAGAACCTTATCTGCCCGTGATAAACATGAAAGCACGGGGATTGGCCTGACGCTGGTTAAAAAAATTATTACTCTCTATGGTGGTTCTATCTGGGTGGAATCAGAAGAGGGGAATGGGGCGGCGTTCTTTTTTACGCTGCCCAAAAAAGGAGAACTTGATGAGAAGCTCTAAACCAATCCTATTAGTGGAAGATGATCAGGTTGATGCCATGACGGTGAAGCGGGCCTTGAAAGAACTCAAAATTACCAACAGGCTGGATGTGGTAGATGACGGAGAAAAGGCCTTGGACTTTTTGCAAAGTTCTGACAATGAAAGACCGGGTATTATTCTCCTCGATCTCAATATGCCGAGGATGAACGGCATCGAATTTCTGCAAATAGCCAAAAAAGATAACAAGCTGAAAAGTATACCCGTTGTTGTGCTCACTACGTCAAAAGATGATCAGGATAGGGTCGACAGCTTCGATCTCGGAGTTGCAGGCTATATGGTCAAGCCAGTAGATTACCAGAAATTTGTAGAGGTGGTAAAAACCATTGACCTGTACTGGACGTTGAGTGAACTGCCGGATTGATCCGATGGTTGGGAGAAAGCTGTAATGATAAAGGACCTCCCCATGGAAGAAAAAACAATTCATCTGTTGCTTGTTGAAGATGACAAGGTTGACCAGATGGCCTTTGTACGGCACGTCAAACAAAAGAATCTTCCCTATGAGTACACCATTGCAGGGTCTGTGGCTGAGGGGGAAAAAATATTAGAGACAGCTTCTTTTGACGTCATTGTCTCCGATTATTGGCTTGGAGACGGAGTGTCCTTTGAGCTTTTTGAACAGTTTAAAGATACCCCGGTTATTGTGACAACTGGTACAGGGAATGAGGAAGTTGCTGTGGAGGCTATGAAATTAGGTGCCAGCGATTATCTTATCAAGGACCCTGACGGGCATTATCTCAAAACATTAGCTACAACCGTCGACCTTGCCATTCAGCGGAAAAAAAACGAGCGGGAATTAGAAAATTACCATAAACGTCTTGAGCTTATGGTGGAGGAGCGAACAGCCGAGTTGCAGGCTGAAATTATCGAACGGCATAAGGCTGAGACTTCCATTCGTAAAAGTGAAAATCAGTGGCACCGAACATTTAATTCTTTTACTGATATTGTCACCCTTCAGACAACTGACTTCAGAATAATAAAAATTAATCAGTCAGGGTGTGACACTCTAAACCTATCCTGTGACGAGATTGGTGGTTATCACTGCTATGAACTCTTTACAGGCTCTGAAGATCCCTGTAACGAATGTCCCCTTCTTCAGGTAAAGGACACTTTTGAACCCTACAGTCGTGAAATGTATCATGAGAAACTAGAGAAAACATTTTTGGTTTCGGCCTCTCCGGTATTTAATGATAAGAATGAAATTGAATATATCGCCCATGTCGCCAAAGATATCACAGAGCAGAAAAAACTTGAATCTCTGCTGCGTCAGTCCCAGAAGATGGAGGCCATTGGTACCCTGGCCGGCGGGATAGCACATGACTTTAATAACATTCTTGCTGCCATCCTTGGGTATGCCGAATTTATTCAAATGGAGGCTCCGCCCGAGAGCCATATCCGAAAGGATATTGATAAAGTGATTCAAGCAGGTGGACGGGCAGTGGCTCTCGTCAAACAGATCCTTACCCTTAGCCGCCAGTCAGTCACAGAAAAACAGCCCATTCGTCCCCATTTGATTGTCAAGGAGGCGATGAAGATGCTGCATGCAAGCCTGCCGTCCAGCATTATCATAGAGGAGAACATTGATCCTGATTGCGGGGCAATATTGGCAGATGCCACCAATATTCACCAGATTACCATCAATCTCTGTACCAATGCTCTGCATGCCATGTCCGATGGGAAAGGTACTTTGAGCGTCAGCCTGCAGCATGCAGAAGTCAGTGCTGCTGACCTAAGTGGGGAGCCGTTTCTGACGCCAGGCCCTTTTGTTGTTCTTATGGTGCGTGATACCGGCTGTGGTATGGATACGAAAACCATTGATCGAATATTTGAGCCGTATTTCACCACGAAAGAGGTGGGAAAAGGTACAGGTCTGGGGCTTGCCGTTATCCATGGTATTGTTCAGGATACCGGGGGATTTATACGGGTTGTGAGTGAGCCGGGAATTGGGAGTTCTTTTGTTGTTTATCTTCCCGTTCTACAGGAAACGGGTTCAGCAGAACTGGAATCTAAGTTTCGAATTATTCCGCAGGGGGGGAGTGAGCATATTCTGGTTGTGGATGATGAACCTCTTCTGGTTCGGATAACGCAGAGGCAGCTTGAACGTCTCGGGTACACGGTTACAGCTGTATATAATAGTAACGATGCTCTGGAAATAGTTCGTAGCGCTCCAGAGAAGATTGATCTGCTTATTACCGACCAGACCATGCCTGGTCTCACTGGCATGGAACTAGCTTTGGCCGTAATGCAGATTAAACCGGAGCTGCCTGTCATCCTCTGCACCGGACATAGCGATCAGGTTTCTAAAGAAAAGGCTCTGGAGCTGGGTATTCAGGAGTACGTCTTTAAACCCATTGTTAGTGATGAACTCTTTAAGGCCGTGAGATCGCTTCTGGATGCGGGACAGAAGGGCGCTGAGCAGTAATAGAAGCGATTTTCCAGCTTTCTTTAGCTGCATCTAAAATCCCTGTTTACTCTTTCTGCGCCCCTCAATCACTGCAGATCAGCAGAGTGTTATTGCCGAAAAGTGAATGTGTATTGAAAGGTTTTTGGGTCAAGCCAGTCAAGAGTTCTTGTACCGATCTGGGCATAGGGATAGCCCAAAGTGTTCAGGGCCGCGCCATGTTGTGGCGGGTTTAGTTGCAGATCACGTCCCATTGCAAGTTTTACTCTATACTGATCCCAGCCGCCCCAGAAATATTCCCGATAGTCTTTGGTTCTGGCATCGCTTAGTTCTAGTTTTTCCTTAAGCATCATTTTCCGTACATCAGCCGGATCCACTGGTACCCAATCGTAACCTGGCAGATAAAATTCAGCCCAGCAATGTTGCCAACCGCTTATATCCTGTTCTGCTTTTTTTCCTTGTCGAATTCCGAAAACTTCCCGGGCCGGAATACCTGCGGCACGGCTTAGTGAAACAAAAACAGAATGAATGTCCGTGCATTTTCCACCGGGTTGCTCAAGAAGAAGACAGACATTTCCAGGGCCACAGCCTTTGGTCGCAGGATCACGATACATGTTGTCACAGATCCAGTCATAGATGGCCTTGGCCTTATCAAGTACCGTGGTTTTTCCCATGGTGATTTGGTCTGCCAGGATTTTAACCTGACCATCAACTGGCCCGAGGCTGGTTGCAGCGAGATAACGTGCATAATCAGCAGGATCCCAGGCAGCCTCTTTCTCAGGGAAATCCCGGCGTTTTACTTCCTGACGGACAACGTGGAAGGATAAACTGAGTTTGCGACTTTTAGCTCCTTTTTCCCAGCGTGCATACAGCATGGGGGTTGAGTAGGTTTGGTCGCTATATATTGCAGATTCAGTATAATCTCCGTCTATTTTTATTTTGCTGATAAGCTGATCCCGATCGGAGAGAGGATAGGGAATCCATAGCTGGGCCTCTTCGTTTATTTCATGCTTGGAGAGGTCAAACTCCATGGTAATTGTGCCACTACTTTCATTGGCAGCCAGACTCCATAACGGCACCAGAAGAAAACTTATTGCTATGAGAACACTCCATATTTTTTTCATTTTTATCCTTTTGTAGTTGTATGTCTGAATACGATCTATTTTGTACTTACCAGCATTTCTTTGTATGGCCACTTTGCTACTCCGCCTTTTAAAATAGTAAGTTTTTCATCAGGGACCCCCTGGCTTTTCATAAAGGAGTAACATTTTTTAGCTCCACCTCCACCCCTTGGGCAGATCACAACCACATCATGTCCCGTTTTTTTAAAGGCTTCCACGGCAGGGAGGATCTTGTCTTTCATGGCATCTGTTTTTACTGGAAAGGCATTTGTTTCTATGGATCCTGCAAAGTGGTGAGCCGCGAATTCATCTTCCACCTGGATATCTACGATGATCATTGGCTTGTCAGCTTCTATCCACGTCTTGAATTCATCAGCCTCCAGATAATTATATGATTGAAAAACTGCTGCTATGTTGAGGAAAAAGATAAGGGCCATTGAGATGATGCTGAATTTTTTCACAGGAACTCCTTGAATGTTTTTAGAATATGAACTGGAAAATTATGGGCTATTGATATATTGTTATTCGTGATAATGCAAATAGGAAATACCTATAGTAAGGCGAGTGTCTATAGATATTGCTCGCGAGAATGATATAAGGGACGGGAGATCCTATGGAAATCAGAAGATTAGATGCTTTTTGCAAGGTGGTAGAGTTGAAAAGTTTTACCCGTGCGGCCGAGGTGATGCTTTTGTCCCAGCCCACCATAAGTGAGCATATTCGCAGTCTTGAGGAAGAGCTTGATCAAAAATTGCTTGATCGTCTTGGTCGTGAAGTCGAGGTGACTCCCGTTGGCCGTGTTTTATATGGCTATGCACGAAAAATTATGCAAACTAGACAGGAGGCTATTCAGGCAATCGGGCAATACAGCGGTAAGCTTCTTGGGAGGATTTTACTTGGTTGCGGGACAATTCCAGGGACCTATATACTCCCTGAGTTAATCGGGAAGTTTCGTGCTCAGTATCCCTCTATAAAAGCGACACTGTCTATTAGCAGTTCCAGGATTATCTCGAAAAATGTCTTGGAGGGAGATGTTGAAATTGGTGTAGTCGGTGCCAGATGGAATAGCCCTGGCCTCAGTTGGCGTGAAATATTCTCGGATGAACTGACCCTCGCTGTTCATCCCGGACATTCATGGGCCATGAAAGGTTCAGTTTCCATAGAAGATGTTATTCAGGAACCGTTTATTATGCGTGAACAGGCCTCGGGAACCCGGAAGGTCTTTTCTACTATTTTGGAGGATAATGGTTTCAAAGAAAGCGATCTTCAGGAAATTATGGGAATAGGGTCCACTGCCGCGATTAAGGAGGCGATCAAGGCTGGTGTCGGGGTCTCCATTCTTTCAAGGTTGGCAGTAACAGACGATGTGGCCTGCGGACGACTGGTTACTGTCGCCATCCGTGGCAACAAGACAATGCGCCGGCCTTTCTATTTAATCCAGCGAAAAAATAGAGCCCTTTCTCCCGTCGCTTCAGTTTTTCTTGAATATCTGCTCCAGCGTGAACATTCCCTGGATCAGGCTTTGTCCACCCCGTAGCCATTTCTACACCTTTGTCGCTTTTGGGTGTCCAGGAGGACCTATCCAGGAAACCTGCAACACAACTGTCGACATAAAGCTACACTTTTTCTGCCGAATGCGGCACATCTGTTTAGTGTCGCATTCTATAGCCCCATTAGTGTGTCAGTTGTGTGTGTGGAATGCCTCTGGTGAAAAATCTAAGATTACAGTATGTTACGTGTACCTGGGTCTTTTGTTTACCGGTTGCCAGCAGATTGGCATCATTACTGCTATATAAAAGGCAAGAAATGGAAAAAGAGCACAAATTCAAACCCATAGGGAGAACATCATGACTACAAATACAAATACTGCAAGCAAAACTCAAGTAGATGCTGGATATGAAACTTCAAAATTCGCTCTTGGTGTTGGGATGGCAACAGCTGGAATGATCGGACTCTGGGCCATAGCATGTATGGTAAGTGTCCTGATGAGTAACGGTTTTTCCGGTACAGCAAAGGCATTGTTTACCGCAATAACTGGCTAGTAGTTACGGCCAGAAACTGTTTAAGAAGAATAATTATAAGAGATCAGGAGGACACCATGACTGCAAAAACTTATACACCTGACAGAATTCAAGATGATGCTGGATACGAAGTTTCTACATTTGCTCTCGGAACAGGAATGGTCATGGCTGCCCTCGTTGGGATCTGGGGTTCAGCATGTCTGTTAAACGCCCTTGTCAGTGTTGGTCCTTTGAATGTTATGAAGGGCTATCTTACCGCATTTGTTGGCTGATAGAAGACAGTGTTTTTATAAAGAAGAAGTAAAAGCCTTCTGCTCTCAGAGCAGAAGGCTTTTTTGTTTGGTAGAGATATTAGTGACTTTCTTTTTTGATATCTCTATGAAAGTGGCTGACTGTTTCGAAGTTTTCACTGAGCAGTTTTACAAGGGCTTCGGTTACAGCGACAGAACGATGGTGGCCACCTGTACAACCGATACCTATCCGTAGTTCCTCTTTGGCACTCTTATGGAGTTGTGCTGCATGAAACTTCACTATCCGGTGGAGGTGCTGTAAACATTCTTTTCCAGAATCATTATTCAATACAAAATCAGCAATGGAGGCTTCCAGGCCGGTAAAAGAGCGGAGTTTCTCTTTATGAAAGGGATTTTCAAGAAAACGGACATCAAAAAGGAAGTTCACATCCTGAGGCGGATCGTATTTATAGCCAAAAGAAAAAATGGTAATGGGAAAGTGGGACATGGTAGTCATGGAGTAACTCCGAGAATTTCATCCCGTGTATAGAGGGCGATCACTGGACAATTATCCATCTGGTTGAGTTTGGCAAATTTGAGGATATTTTCGACTCCATTGCCATTGCCACTGTCTATAAGGATTATGATCTTAACAATATAGGCACCAAATTGGATCACTTCTTCAAGCGCCCGAATAAGCTGACTCCCTGTGGCAACAACATCTCCAAGCAATGCAACCCGATCTCCTGCTTTGATCCGTGATTCGATCCACTTGGGTTCTTGTATGTTACCTTCCTTCCGCATGGAATCGCGTATATAAAATACGCCAATTTCTTTCAAAAAAGCAGCACGGCAGAGAACGGAAGCAATTGGATGTCCCGGTCCCCCGAGGGCACATATCTGGAGATCTTTGATCTCATTGTAGACAAGTTCTCCCGCCAGTTTAATCCCTTGATGTTTGAGAGAAATCTTGAAAAAATCAAAATGGTCCGTGATGATTCCAGAAGGGGTACGATAGTGTCCATCCTCAATATGGGCACGCTCTGCAATGAGTTTTCTGAGTTCTTCTCTGCTATCAGACATGATGTGTTATTAACCGGTTTTATAAATGTGTTGTTGGACAGCTAGGCATTGCAATGTTCTACCCAGCCAGAAAAAGATCCTTACTGAGTATATTTAACAGATTGAATATGGAACAGGTTTTATATAGAGAAATAGTAACTATTCACCGAAATTGAGTTTGAGTCGGAATTGCATAACGAATACGCTGGTAGGAAACTGGGGACATGACCCAATTCGTCTTTGTCTTTTGAATTGGGATCGTGTCCCCCGATTCCGGATAC
>Ga0208648_1000038_pt1 | contig 135782 bp, 112 predicted proteins | sample AntAceMetag02UKL_FD_184772 | JGI IMG/M metagenome (GOLD analysis project Ga0208648, IMG submission 184772) | Saline lake microbial communities from Ace Lake, Antarctica - Antarctic Ace Lake Metagenome 02UKL (SPAdes) (version 2) | ecosystem: Environmental > Aquatic > Non-marine Saline and... | reverse complement strand
ACTATCTTAAAATGTAAAAAACAAAAAAAGTTTATATATTTTTTATAAAGTTTTTACAAAATAATTAACAATTTTTATATGTGTAAAAATTATTGAAAATTAACTAATTATAATATTAATTATAATTAAAAAAGTAGAATCTAATTACTTAACAATTGTTGAAAAAATTACATTTTATAAATGTACAAGATAAATTAATGTTAATGTTTTAAATTTTTATATTTTATGTACTTTTGTTATTTCAATAAAAAATAGAAAAATATGTTTGAAAATTTATCGGAGAGACTTGAAAAATCGTTTAAATTACTTAAGGGAGAAGGAAGAATAACAGAGATTAATATTGCAGAAACCCTTAAAGATGTCAGAAGAGCATTGCTTGATGCTGACGTTAATTATAAAATTGCCAAAACTTTTACTGAAAAAATAAAAGAAGAAGCTCTTGGACAAAATGTATTAAGTGCTGTTAGACCCGAACAAATGATGGTTAAAATTGTTAGAGATAATTTAGCCAAATTAATGGGGGGAGAAAGTGTTGATGTAAATATTAAAGGTAGTCCTGCCATTGTTTTAATAGCTGGCTTACAAGGCTCGGGTAAAACAACTTTTGCAGGAAAATTAGCCAAACATCTTAAAAGTAAGAGGGGTAAGAATCCTCTTCTTGTTGCTTGCGATGTATATAGACCTGCTGCTATTGAACAATTAAAAATACTTGCAGAGGAAATAAATATTCCGGTATATTCTGATGAGGAAAATAAAAATCCTGTTAAAATTGCAAAAGAATCTATTAAACACGCAAAATCTAATGGAAATGATCTTGTAATTATTGATACGGCCGGAAGGCTTGCTATTGATGAAAAAATGATGCAAGAAGTAAAATCGATAAAAGATACCGTAAATCCTTCAGAAATATTGTTTGTTGTTGATTCTATGACAGGTCAGGATGCGGTTAATACAGCTAAAGAATTTAACGATAGACTTGATTTTGATGGTGTTGTATTAACAAAGCTTGATGGTGATACTCGTGGTGGAGCAGCTTTGTCAATACGTTCTATTGTAGATAAACCAATAAAATTTGTTGGTACAGGTGAAAAACTTGATGCTTTGGATATTTTTTATCCTGATCGTATGGCTGATCGTATTCTTGGAATGGGAGATATAGTTTCTCTTGTTGAAAAAGCTCAAGAACAATTTGACACAGAAGAAGCAAGAAAACTGCAGAAAAAAATATCTAAAAACCAATTTGATTTTAATGATTTTATTAAACAAATAAAGCAAATTAAAAAAATGGGAAATCTTAAAGATATTGCAGGAATGATTCCAGGAGTTGGAAAAGCTATGAAAAATATTGATATTGATGATGACGCATTTAAGAGCATAGAATCTATTATTTATTCAATGACACCTAACGAAAGAGTAAATCCTACTATATTAAATGGATCCAGAAGAAAACGCATAGCTACAGGAAGCGGTACCTCTATTCAGGAAATAAACAGATTGATAAAACAATTTGACGAAACACGCAAAATGATGCGTTTGATGACAGGTGGAAATAAAAATATGAGAAAAGTAATGCAAAATATGCAAAACATGCAAAATCGAAATTAATACATAAGTAAGTATATGGAGTTAATTGATGGAAAAAAAATAGCACAGGAAATAAAAAACGAAATTGCTTTAGAAGTTGAAAAATTAAAAGCAATAGGCAGAAAGGTACCACATTTAGCTGCTATTTTAGTCGGAACCGATGGCGCAAGCGAAACTTATGTTGGGCACAAAGAAAAAGCATGTAATCAGGCCGATTTTGAATCAACAGTATTGCGGTTTGATGATAATATAAGCGAAGAACAACTACTTAATGAGATACAAAAATTAAATAACGACAATAATATTGATGGGTTTATTGTTCAATTGCCCTTACCGGATCATATGGATGAGCAAAAAATTATTAATGCAATTAATCCCAAAAAAGATGTTGACGGATTTCATCCGGAAAATACAGGTAGAATGTTGATTGGATTACCTGCATATATTTCGGCAACACCATATGGTATTATGGAACTTATAAAACGATATAATATTGAAACATCGGGAAAACATTGTGTTGTAATTGGCAGAAGTAATATTGTAGGGAAACCAATTAGTTTATTAATGGCAAGAAAAGGGATTGACGCTACCGTAACAATGTGTCATAGCAAAACAAAAAACATAAAAGAACTTGCTGCAAGTGCAGACATATTAATTGTTGCACTTGGTTCTGCAGAGTTTGTTACCGGTGATATGGTAAAAGAAGGTGCAGTAGTTATTGATGTTGGAATTACACGAGTTAAATCAGATAAAACAAAGTCAGGATGGAAATTACTTGGCGATGTTAAATTTGATGAAGTAGCACTAAAATGTAGCTATATTACACCAGTTCCGGGAGGTGTTGGACCAATGACAATCGTTTCTTTAATGAAGAATACTTTAATGGCAGCTAAAAATAATAAATAATGATTTTTTTAAAACACCATACTCCGAGATGGATAATTTTTATAATTGACATTTTTATTTGTCTGTTTGCTATTGTATTAGCCTATCTTTTGCGTTTTAATTTTAATATCGAAAATGATGAAATTAAAAGTTTACAATTTGTAATTCCATTTGTAATTGTAATAAGATTAATAAGTTTTATTATTGGTAAATCTTATGCGGGAATTATTAGATTTACCAGTACTAAGGATGCAGAAAGAATTTTCATTATAATTTTTATTGGTACTTTTTTCTTTTTATTTAGTAATGCTATAAGATACTATTTTATTGATGGAGCATTTGTTATCCCAATATCAATAGTTATTATTGATTTTATTACCACTGTTTTTATTATGACAACCTTGAGGATTGTGGTAAAAATCTTGTATTTTGAAATAAACCATCCAAAAAAAGATCGTACAAACGTTGTAATATATGGAACAGATCAATTAGGATTGATTACTAAGCGTACTCTGGATCGTGATGATGAAACAAATCACAAAGTAATAGCATTTATTGAAAATAAAGGACAAATTATAAAAAGTAAACTTGAAGGAACAACAATATACGGGGTTGATAATTTGGAAGATATTCTTGAAAAAAATAATGTTTCAAAATTGATTATAGCGAAATCAAATATTGAAAAAGATATAAGAAATAAAATAATAGAAATTTGTTTAAGTTTTGATGTTCAGGTATTAACAGTTCCGGAAGTAAGCACATGGATAAATGGAGAACTTAGTTTTAATCAGATAAAAAACATTAAAATTGAAGACTTACTTGGACGAACAACAATAAAGCTTGATAAAAAACAGATCAAGAAGCAAATATTAAATAAAATTGTATTAGTAACAGGTGCGGCAGGCTCTATTGGAAGCGAAATAGTTTATCAGCTTACAAAGTATAATCCAAAAAATATTATTTTATTCGATCAGGCAGAATCTCCTTTATATGATTTGGAACTTACACTTAAAGAAAGACATAATTTTCAAAATTTTAAAATAATTATTGGTGATATTACAAATAAAGATAGATTAAGATTTGTTTTAAAAAAATATAAACCAACAGTAATTTACCATGCTGCAGCTTATAAGCATGTTCCCATGATGGAAAAAAATCCTGCAGAAGCAATAATGACAAATGTTGTTGGGACTAAAACAATTTCGGATCTTGCAGTAGAATATAATGTGGAAAATTTTGTTATGATTTCAACTGATAAAGCAGTGAATCCAACAAACGTAATGGGAGCTTCAAAAAAAATTGCAGAAACCTATACCGGAGTATTAAATCATCATCATAGTACAAATTTTATTACAACACGTTTTGGGAATGTTTTAGGTTCTAATGGTTCTGTAATCCCTCGTTTTGCCAAACAAATTGAAAATGGAGGTCCAATTACTGTAACGCATCCCGATGTAACTCGATATTTTATGACTATTCCCGAAGCTTGTCAATTAGTGCTTGAAGCTGGAGCAATGGGTAAAGGAGGAGAAATATATCTTTTTGATATGGGAAAATCCATAAAGATAGTTGACCTTGCAAAAAAGATGGTTAAATTATCGGGCCTAGAATTAGGAAAAGATATTAATCTTAAATTTACAGGATTGCGTCCTGGTGAAAAATTATACGAAGAACTACTTTGTAATGAGGAAAATAGTATTTCAACTCATCATTCTCAAATAATGATAGCAAAAGTAGTTGATATTGATCAGGAAAATTTCATTAACAAGCTAAATGACTTGATATTACTTGTCAAAACATTTGATAATTATAAGATTGTGGCCAAAATGAAAGAATTAGTTCCTGAATTTAAAAGTAAAAATTCTGTTTACGAAACCTTAGATAATGGTGGACAATAAAATAAAATTTTATCACAATACACAGGTTCAAATTCGTTTTAATGATATTGATATTGCAGGACACGTAAACAATGCTGTACATCTTTACTATTTTGATTATGGAAGAATGCAGTATTTTAATAAAATTTTTGAACAAATTATTAATTGGGGTGAAAAAGGTTTTGTAATAGTCAATATTAATATTGATTATTTTAAACCCATTTACCTTGATGAAGAAATAATTGTTGAAACAAAGATCAATAAAATTGGAAATAAAAGCATTGAAATGGTTCAGCAAATACGCTTGAAAAACAATATTGAAGAGATAAAATCGACAAATAAAACAATACTTGTCGGCTATCATTATAAGAAAAACTACTCTTTTGAAATTCCTGATAAGTGGAAGAAATGTATTATGGATTTTGAAAAAGTTTAATCTAGGAATAAACAGGGTTTTACTTTAAAATATCATATCATTTATTAGAATTCCAATTAACTATTATAAAACACAAAAATTCAAGCCATTATAATTTGGAGTATATGCACAATATTTTGTGTATAAGTTGCAAATCAAAGCTGTTTTTAAACAAAATTTATTTTATAATTTTAAAAGTTCAATAATTACATTTTTTATGTTAAAAAAAGGAATAATAGCCATTATTATAATTATTGTAATTGGAATAATTGTTTTTGCAGGTATTCATTTTTTAAAAAAACAAACCATCCCTGATTCAACAGTAATTAATGCTGTGCCCATAAATTCTCCCTTAATTTTTGAAAGCAATAACATTATTGATTTTTTTGACAAACTTCAAAACCAAAACAGTTTTTGGAAAGATTTTAAAACAATTCCCGTATTTAAAAAACTTAATAAACAAATAAATTATTTTGATACTTTATTTGTAAGGAAAAACTACCTCAAAGAAAATGTACTGGCAAGGCCTGTTGTTATTTCTACCCATATTACAGGAAAAGATAATGTAAATTTTCTTTTTTTGATTGGGTTAACAAACAATATAGATGAAAACAGAATTTCTGACCTGATAAAAGAACTGTTAAAAGGTAAGGGGATAATATCTCAACGAAATTACAACAATACAATAATATATGATGTTAAAGTATCTAAGCCAGATATAGATAATTTCTCATATACTGTTTCCAATGGGATTTTTATATTTAGTTTTTCTTCAATTCTGGTTGAAGATGCTGTAAGACAAATAAATTCAAACGCATCATTAAACAATGATAAAAACTTTAAAAAGGTTTTTAATACTGTTGGAATAAATGCTGAAGCCAATATTTATATAAACTACTATTATTTCCCGAAGTTTATTGGATTGATGCTTGACAAATCATATAAGCCATATATTCAGGTTATTAAAAATTTCTCTAATTGGAGTGAATTAGACCTGAATATAAAAGATAATATGGTATTGCTTAATGGTTTTACTTATACCAATGACAGTGCTTCAAATTACATGAATATTTTTCTCAATCAATCTCCTGTTAAATTAAAAATCGAAAAAGTATTTCCCGCAAACACTTCTACGTTTATTACTTTGGGAATTAGTGATTTTAAACAATTCTCAAAAGACCGTATTAAATATTTAAAAGACGAAGGTATTTATGGAGAATATAAAAGCAGTATTAATAAAATTAAAAACAATTATGATGTTGATATTCAAAAACTATTTGAATTATTTTTTGAAGAAGAAATAGCATTACTTTATACCGATATAAACGATCTTAATGTCAATCAAAATTCATTTGTGGTTATTAAAACAAAAAGTAAAAGCCAGGCAGAAGAAAATTTATTGGAATTGTTAATAGCTTATTCGGAACACAGCAACACTAAATTGTCATCATTATCGGGTGTTTGTAAAATTGATAACGAAACATCATACCCATATTACAAGATGCCGATTGATGGTATTATTGATTTATTGTTTGGAGATATTTTTAAAAATGCCAAAACCAAGTATTTTTCGTTTTATGATAACTATTTGATATTTTCTACAAACGTAAAATCTCTTACAACTTTTATACATGCCAATATTTTGCAAAAAACATTAAAAGGTGATATTGCCTATAGTGAATTTACCGATAATTTATCGTCAAAATCAAGTTTTTATTTCTATACAAATATCAGCACATCAAAAACATTTATAAAGAATTTTTTATCAGACGATTTAAAAATAGGTCTTGACAGCAATATCAATACTATAAAAAAATTCCAATTTATTGCTTATCAGTTTTTCCCAAGTAAGGACATGATTTACAATAACATTATTTTACAATATAATCCGGTTATAAAAGAAAAGCCGCACACTATATGGCAAAGCCATCTTGATACAACAATAAATTTTAAACCAAAACTTGTTATTAATCACAAAACTGATGAAAAAGAAATTTTTATACAAGATGACAACAATAATATATATCTGATAAATTATGCAGGCAGAATACTTTGGAAAGTTAAATTAGACGAAAAAATAATAAATAATGTTTATCAAATTGATGTTTTCAAAAATAAAAAATTACAATATTTGTTTAGTACAAAATCAAAAATTTATTTAATAGATCGTCTTGGTAATAATGTTGAACGTTATCCTGTAAATCTTCGTTCGCCTGCCACAAACGGAATTGCCCTGTTTGATTATGATAATAGCAGAGATTACAGAATTTTTGTAGCATGTGCCGACAAAAAAGTTTATGCTTACGATATTGAAGGCAACATAATTAAAGGATGGGAATTTGAGCAAACAGAAAAATTTGTTTATAACCCTGTTCAGCATTTTAGGATAAAAACTACAGACTATATTGTTTTTAAAGATAGTTTAAACACATATATAGTTGACAGAAGAGGTGCCGAAAAAGTAAAAGTTAAAAGGCAATTTCCAGCTTCGCATAATAATTCATTTATATTTGAAGGAAAGTCGAGCAAAAACAAAGCAAGACTTGTAACAACAGATATTAATGGAAATGTAATATATGTTTATTTTGACGGTAAAGTAGAAACAAAAAAAGTTAAAAAATGTAATCCCAGTCATTTTTTCGAAAATAAGGATTTTGATGGCGATGGATGGAAAGATTTTATTTATGTAAACAACAACAAAATTGAAATATTTAATAGAAAAGCATCTTTATTGATGTCGCATACTTTTACATCTGAAATAAAAAACAAACCGGTATTATATATTTTTCCCAATAATAATAGAAAAATTGGTGTTGTTGATAGGGCAAACAATGAAATTTATTTATTCGATAGTGATGGAGAAATATACGAAGGTTTCCCATTACGAGGCATGACCATGTTTTCTGTGGGACATTTGAAAAGTTCAGCAAAAATGTTTAATCTTTTTGTTGGCAGTAACGATGGCTTTTTATATAACTACGAAGTTTACTAACAAAACCATATTTTATTAATTTTTTTCACTATTTAATTTTTTAAAATTATTATTTTAGTACTCTCTAAATTATAAGCCTATGAGAAAAAAATTAATTTATACGATATTGATCACAATTATCTTTTCTCAAGCAAGCTGTAATGCTCAGGAAAATAATGATAACAATATCCAAACCGAAAAACAAACAAATAATATGAACAGAAAACCTGTGGTGGCAGGACAATTTTACCCTGCTAACGAAACTCAACTCAATAAAGACCTTGAACTTTATTTTGCTAATGCAGAAAAAAAACAATGCGATAATATTTTAGCAATATTGTCTCCGCATGCGGGTTATGTTTTTTCGGGGCAGGTAGCTGCGTCAAGTTTTAATCAGATTGATGAAAACAAAGAATATGAACACATATTTATAATTGCATCAAGTCACAGGGCTTATTTCAAAGGAGCATCAATATATAACCTTGGCGATTATGAAACCCCGCTTGGACTTGTTAAGCTTGATACCGCAATAGCAAATAAACTGATAAAAGAAAATAATATTTTTGAATATCACTACAATGCGCACTCGCAAGAACACAGCCTTGAAGTTCAACTTCCCTTTTTACAGTACAAAATGAAAAAAGAATTTAGTATTGTACCAATTGTTTTAGGAACACAATCATCTGAAGAATGCAAAATAATAGCAGAGGTGTTAAAGCCATATTTAAACAATAAAAATCTTTTTATTATAAGTACAGATTTCTCACATTATCCCGAATATGAAAAAGCTGTTATTATTGATAGTTTGACAGCAGATGCAATTGTATCAAATAAAACAGAAAACTTTTTAAATATCATAGATGACAATAAAAGCAAAAAAATAGCCAATCTTTCTACAAGTATTTGTGGATGGACTTCGGTGCTTACATTAATGTATATGACCGAACAAAACGATGATATTAATTACAAAAAAATACAATATCAAAACTCAGGCGATAGTAAATACGGCGACCACAACAAAGTTGTAGGATATTACAGTATAGCATTAAGCGAAAAAGAAAACACAGAAAAAGAATTTTCGTTAAGCGAAAAAGATAAAAAAGACCTGTTAAAAATTGCACGTAAAACAATAGACTTATACACTAATGAGAAAAAAATGTATAAGATAAAAACCAAGGATTTATCGGAAACACTTAACGAGCATTGTGGCGCGTTTGTAACCCTGCATAAAAATGGAAAGCTGCGTGGCTGTATAGGGCGATTTGAGCCCAAAATACCTCTGTATGATGTGGTACAAAGTATGGCAATTTCGTCTGCCACACAAGATCGACGTTTTGAGCTTGTTAGTAAAGATGAATTGGAAGATATTGAAATAGAAATATCGGTACTTACTCCTCTTAAAAAAATTGAATCGATTGATGAATTTGAACTTGGTAAACATGGCATTTACATTAAAAAAGGTTATCAGAGCGGAACTTTTTTACCTCAAGTAGCTACCTCAACAGGTTGGACAAAAGAAGAATTTCTTGGTCATTGTGCCCGAGATAAAGCAGGTATTGGTTGGACAGGCTGGAAAGATGCCGATTTGTATATTTACAGAGCTATTATTTTTGAAGAAAAAGATTTTGAAGATTAAAAATTACAAATATTTTTTGATAGTTTTATCTTTAATTATATAGTTATAAATTAATTCCTTATCTTTATATCCTTGTTTAAGGATTTTATTCAGAATGATATAATTAATAATATTAGAAAAACAATTGGAGGATTAAATTATGACAAAACAATTAGAATTATACAAATGTGAAATTTGTGGAAATATTATTGAAGTAATGCACACGGGGGCACCAGCTTTGGTATGCTGTGGTCAAAAAATGACATTGCTTACTGAAAATATTGCAGATGCATCGGTTGAAAAACATGTTCCGGTAATTGAAAAATTAGATAATGGATGGAAAATAAGCATAGGTGAAATTGAGCATCCAATGATAGATAGTCATTATATTGAATTGATTCAACTAATTACGGAAAATAAAGTTTATACAAAATTCTTAAATCCAAACGATAAACCAGAAGCTATATTTAAAATAGATGCTGATAATATTATTGCAAGGGCTTATTGTAACATACATGGAAATTGGAAAAAACAATTATAATTAATAAAAATATTATGCAAAATAATTCTATAATACGACCACAAATACTAATTAACGATATTAAATTAAGGGGAGAAAATGTGCCAAAATCAAGTTTACGTAATATAAAAAAAGCTCTGGTTACTTTTCATAATCTTGAATCTATGGCAGTTAATATTTATCGTTTTCAAATAACAAAAAAGAAAAACGAGTTAAATAAAATTTTAATAGCTTCTATGTGTAATGAAATGACTCATTTGCAGGATTTTCAAGTAAAACTTTTTGAATATGGTAAAAAACCAAGCATTTTAAGACCAGCTTATCTTTTTGTTGGAATAATTTTTGGAATTTTTTCAAGATTATTTGGAGAGAGAAGTATATTAAAAACAGGTGTTTGGGTAGAAGCGAAAGCAGTTCATCATTATGAAAAATTACTTAACTCAATACAATGGGATAATGATACACGTATAATGATAGAGAAAAATCAACAGGATGAAAATGAACATATCAATAGATGGAAAAATAAATTAAAACAATTATAAATAAATTAAAAAGGGAGGATTTTATGACTAAATTACAAGGAACCAAAACAGAACAAAATCTTTTAAAATCTTTTGCAGGTGAATCACAAGCAAGAATGAGATATGATTATTTTGCCAAGCAAGCAAAAAAAGAAGGTTTTGAACAAATTTCGGCAATATTTATGGAAACAGCTTTGAATGAAAAAGAACATGCTAAAAGATTTTTTAAATTTCTTGAAGGAAATATGGTTGAGATCACAGCCACTTATCCTGCGGGTAAAATAGGAACAACATTAGAAAATTTAAAAGCATCAGCCGAAGGCGAAAATGAAGAATGGACAGAGCTATATCCTGAATTTGCAAAAGTTGCAGAAGAAGAGGGATTTAAAGAAATTGCAACAGCTTTTAAAATGATTGCGAAAGCAGAAAAAGCACATGAAGAAAGGTTTACGAAATTATATGAAAATATTGAGAATGGTGAAGTCTTTGAAAAAAATGAAGTAATGGTTTGGAAATGTCGCAATTGTGGTTATCTGCACACAGGGAAAAAAGCTATTGATAAATGTCCGGCATGTGTACATCCAAAAGCATATTTTGAAATTAAAGCTAGTAATTATTAAATTAAAAAATATTCAAAGCTTTAAAACCCAAAAATCATGAAAAAATATGTTTGTATCGTATGTGGTTATGTTTATGACCCTGAAAAAGGAGACACTGATAACGGAATAGCTTCAGAAACTAAATTTGAAAATATTCCCGATGATTGGGTTTGCCCTGAATGTGGGGTTGGTAAAGAAGAATTTGAGCTTGATGAATAACTTGTAAGGCTATAATAAAATGAAGGCAAAAAAGATAAAAGAAAATATTTATTGGGTAGGTGCAATTGACTGGAGTGTTAGGAATTTTCACGGATATCTTACTCAGCGAGGTACAACATATAATGCATATTTGATAATTGATGAAAAAATCACGTTGATAGACACAGTAAAACCCGGTATGGAAGATGAAATGCTGGCAAGAATATCAGATATTATAGATCCATCAAAAATAGATTACATAGTATCTAATCATGTTGAAATGGACCATTCCGGAGGCTTGCCAAAGATTATGGAGCTTGCTAAGAACACGACAATAATTACATGTCCCAATGGGGATAAAGGCTTAAAAAAACACTATAAACAAGATTGGGATTTCAAAATTGTAAATACCGGAGATAAAATTAATTTGGGCAAATTATCATTACAATTTGTTTTAACACCAATGGTGCATTGGCCCGATAATATGTTTACATATATACCTGAAGAGAAATTATTATTTTCGAACGATGGTTTTGGACAACACTTGGCTACAACAGAAAGATTCGACGACGAATATTCAGAAGATATTCTGATGTTGGAAGCAAAAAAATACTATGCAAATATTGTTTTACCATATCCTAATCCTGTGAAAAAAGCATTAGAACAAGCAGGTAATCTTGATATTGAAATTATTGCACCAAGCCATGGAATTATTTGGAGAAAAAATGTTGCAAAAATTGTAGGAGAGTATCATAAGTGGGTTTCTAATAAAGAAGAAAAAAAAGCCATTATTATTTATGATACAATGTGGAAATCTACCGAAAAAATAGCTAGGACACTACAATCGGTTTTCGAAGATAATGGCTATAATGTGCCTTTATATAATCTGCAATTTAACCACATGTCTGATATTATGACAGAAGTTTTAACTGCGGAGTATGTTTGTGTTGGCTCACCAACTTTGAATAAAAATATTATGCCTTCTGTTGCAGGATTTCTTACTTATTTTCAAGGGTTATCACCAAAAGGGAAAAAAGCAATTGCTTTTGGCTCTTACGGTTGGGGAGATCAAAGTATACCAAAAATTACTGAATTTTTCAAAAATTCAGGACTGGAAATAATAGATACTTATAAAGTTAATTATATACCGGATAAGGATGTTTTAAACGAGATAAGTGCAAAACTAAATGAAAAATTAATGCAAAAATAATTAGCATTTCAAAATAACAGAATACATAATCAGAGCATTGTGTCAACAATTTAAAAAAATTCTATTTTTTAAATCATCATTTTTTTTAGAAATAATAATATTATCTGTACATTTGGGAAATAATCAACTTCTCTGTTAAAATTATTGACCATGAAAAATATGAAAGTATTATGTTTTTTTGTAGTAATCTTATTGTTTTCTGAAAACCGCATGTTGGCTCAGACATTCTGGACTGAATCATTTCAGAATGTCTGTGCATCCGGTTGCTTGGCATCAGGGTACATTGGACCCAACGGAGCCTGGTCTGTTACTAATACTGGTGGAAACGGAGCAGAATCAAACACCTGGTTTGTAAGTGGGGCCGAATGTGGTAATGCTGCAGGTGTATGTGGTACAGACTGTGGCATAACAGATCCCTCGCTCCATGTTGGTTCTACATATTTTATGTATGATCCCGGTGCTGCATATCTTGACGGTTCAGGATTCTTTAGTGCTTTTACTGACAGACGATCAGAATCACCTACTATTGATTGTTTAGGAAAATCAAATATTACACTCGATTTTAATTATATAGAAAATGGGTGGGGAGCAACAGATAATGCTACTCTCTGGTATTATGACGGAACTACATGGTCTCAACTGGTTGATTTGCCTAAAACAGCTGTTACATGTGGTGGAGGACAGGGTCTGTGGACAAACTATAATCTCCTGTTGCCCGCAAGTGCAAATAATAACGCTAATGTAAAAATCGGTTTTAGATGGATAAATAATGATGACGGAAGTGCAGCTGATCCATCTTTTGCTGTTGATGATATTACATTGACTGTACCTGTTTCCGGAAATCCCCCGGTAGCATCCTTTACTTCTTCAACAACTACTGTATGTGAAAATGGTTGCGTTGATTTTACAGACCAGAGTACCTCATCCCATGTTGGTGGTATTACAAACTGGGACTGGGATTTTGGTGACGGCAACAATTCAAATCTGCAAAATCCTACAAATTGTTATACTACAGCCGGAACCTATACTGTTACCCTGGATGTAACCGATGCTAACGGTGTTGACGATACAATAATGGTAAACTATATTACTGTACACCTAAATCCAACAGTTGATCTCGGATCTGATTCTGCTGTTTGTTCTGATGCAATCCCTTTTACATTAGATGCTGGCGCCGGATTTACATATTTGTGGACAGGTAGTTCGACCAATCAAACCCTTGATGTGAATACCACAGGCACTTATTTTGTTACAATAAGTGATGGAAATTCATGTACCGCAACAGATGATATTGATATTACAGTGAATGCTAATCCTATTATTGATCTCGGATCTGATTCTACTGTTTGTGCCGATGCCGTTCCTGTTACCCTTGATGCCGGATCCGGATTTACATATTTGTGGACAGGCGGATCAATTAACCAGACCCTTGATGTTAATACCACAGGCACTTATTTTGTTACAATAAGCGATGGAAATTCATGTACTGCAACAGATGATATTGATATTACAGTGAATGCTAATCCTATAGTAGACCTTGGTGCCGATTCTACTATCTGTGCCGATGCAGTTCCTGTTAACCTTGATGCGGGAGCGGGATTTACATATCTATGGACAGGCGGTTCAACCAACCAAACTCTTGATGTGAATATTACAGGAACCTATTCAGTTACAATAAGTGATGGTAATACCTGTACCGCAACAGATGATGTTGATATTACGGTAAATGCTAATCCTGTAATAGATCTTGGTGCCGATTCTACTATTTGTGCCGATGCTGCTCCTGTTATCCTCGATGCTGGCGCCGGATTTACATATTTGTGGACAGGCGGTTCGACCAATCAAACCCTTGATGTTAATACCACAGGAACCTATTTTGTTACCATAACAAAAGGTAATTCATGTACCGCAACAGATGATATTGATATTACAGTGAATGCTAATCCCATTATTGATCTCGGATCTGATTCTACTGTTTGTGCCGATGCCGTTCCTGTTACCCTTGATGCCGGATCTGGATTTACATATCTATGGACAGGCGGTTCAACTAACCAAACCCTAGATGTAAATGTTACAGGAACTTATTTTGTTACCATAACAGACGGTAATACTTGTACTGCAACAGATGATATTGATATTACAGTAAATACTAATCCTGTAGTAGATCTTGGTGCCGATTCTACCATCTGTGCCGATGCTGTTCCTGTTACGCTTGATGCCGGAGCGGGATTTACATATCTATGGACAGGCGGTTCAACTAATCAAATTCTTGATGTGAATACCACAGGAACCTATTTTGTTACCATAACAGATGGTAATACTTGTACTGCAACAAATGATGTTGATATTACGGTAAATGCTAATCCCGTAATAGACCTTGGAATTAATCAAACAATCTGTGTCGATGCTGTTCCTGTTACTCTTGATGCCGGAGCGGGATTTATATATTTGTGGACAGGCGGTTCAACTAATCAGACCCTTGATGTAAGTACTACAGGAACCTATTCAGTTACAATAAGTGATGGTAATTCCTGTACCGCAAGCGATGATATTGATATTACTGTAAATGCTAATCCTGTAGTAGATCTTGGTGCCGATTTTACCATCTGTGCCGATGCTGTTCCTGTTACGCTTGATGCAGGAACCGGATTTACATATTTGTGGACAGGAAGCACAACTAACCAGACACTTGATGTATTCTCTACAGGAACATATTCTGTAACCATCACCGACGGGAATAATTGCACAGCAACTGATCAATCTGTAATTACTATTATTTCAAGTCCTTTACCTAATATTTTAGGGGATACAACTTTTTGTGATGGTAGTTTTACTACATTAAATGCCGGTTCAGGTTATTCCGGTTATAGCTGGTCTACTACAGAAACTTCACAGTCGATTGATGTTAACAGCAGTGGTATGTTTTCTGTTACTGTTTCTGATGTAAATGGTTGCACCGGATCAGATAGTGTTTTTGTTACTATGGAAACAATACCAACTGTAAATGTTGTAGATCTGTTTAATGTGTGTAAGATAAGTTCATTTGCGGTTGAAAATTCAACGATATTAAATTATTCATATATACAATGGACTACAAATGGAAGTGGAACATTTTCTGATAATTCGGTACTTATTCCTGATTATATACCCACTCAAACCGATTTGGATAATGGTAGTGTTAATCTGATTCTCAATGCTTATTCAAGCTGTGGAGCATTTTCTGATACAATGCATGTTGTATTCTACAATAATCCTGAAATATCTACAGGCTTCGATACTACCATAAATAGTGGAACAAGTATTGCTATGTATGCTAATGGTGGTATCAGCTATGCTTGGAGTCCTGTTGATTATCTTAGCTGTACTACTTGTGCTAATCCCGTTTCAACACCTTATGCAAATATTACTTATACTGTTGTGGGTACAGATATTAATGGTTGTATGGGTTCAGATGATATTACCATTAATATTGACTTATCGCAGGATATATTTATACCAAGCGCATTTTCCCCTAATGGTGATGGGCAGAATGATGTTTTGTTTGTTAGAGGTAAAGGTATAAAAACACTAACTTTTATTGTGTTTGACAGATGGGGCGAAAAAGTATATGAAACTGCCAGTACTGAATACGGATGGGATGGAACCTACAGAGGAAAAGAACTTGATCCCGGAGTATTTGTATATTATGTAGTCGTAACTTTTAACGACGACACTACATATAAAAATCAGGGTAATGTAACCCTTGTAAGGTAATTTAAACAGATAGTAAAATAATAATCATAATATTATGAAAAAAACAATAAGATTCTTGATTATTATGATGATTAGCAGTAGCATTTATGCACAGGATATTCATTTTTCACAGTTCAGTCAGGCACCATTGTTTGTAAATCCTGCCCTTACGGGTGATTTCAATAGTAGTCACAGGGCGCAGTTGAACTATAAATCACAATGGGCAAGTATTACTACGCCATATAAAACTATGGCACTACAATACGACCACCTTATGAATAGACTATCGTTTACCCACAATAAAATTGGACTCGGCTTTGTTGCATTGAAAGATGTTGCAGGCGACTCAGGGTTTGGAGTTACATACATTATGGGTTCTGCTTCATATATTATGGAGCTTTCAAACGGACACATTCTTGCTGTTGGTTTTCAAGGGGGATATGCCCAGAATTCTATGACATCTCAAAACCTTACATGGGATAATCAGCATGACGAAAATGGCTATGATGCTTCCATGCCATCATACGAACCGGATTATACCGAAACTGTTGGCAGATATGAATTAGCCGCAGGCTTGCTTTATAAAGCTCAGCTCAATAGACATAATAAAGCCAAACTTGGACTTGGTATGTATCATATTAATCCTGCCAAAGTGAATTTTAACTCTAATCTCAGGGAAAATCTAAACAGGAAATATACAGCATATTTTTCTTTCGAATCTCATAAGAAATCTACCAATCTTACTATTATCCCCGAAGCTTTTTACCAGATGCAGGGTTTACAGTATGAATTTGTTTTTGGGAGCAGGTTGAGGTATGAATTACAGCAAAGCTCAAAATATACAGGTTTTATTCAGCAGGTACTATTTTCAATAGGCGCTTATTACAGAAATCAGGATGCTTTGATTTTGACCTCGGGTTTTAGCTATAGAAACTATGCTTTTAGGCTTAGTTATGACATTAATACATCCAGGCTGACTAATATAAGTTATGGAAGGGGAGGTTTGGAACTTTCGTTGATTTTTACTGCCCCATATAATAAAGGAAAAGGGAATTCTCTGATCTAAAAACCAAATAAAAATGAGAATGACCCTTAAATAGTAATTATTAAATTTATACCTATGAAAACATTAAAACAAACTATTTTTCTTGTGTTATTAATAATTATAAGCTCAGGAATATTATTGTCGCAAACAGTAAAACCAGCAACCAAAACCGTTAAAGAAACAGTTCCCGAACTTGATGCAATTACCGGAGCAACAGAAATTGATTTGGTTGTACCACCAATTCTTGACGCTACTACAGGAGCATCAACTATGTATTACGATTCTTTACCTATAAAAGAATTGTTTGAAATAATTAATAAATCGAAAGAAGCACATGTATTAAGTACAGTTAACGCTGATGGTTTGCCAAATGCAGCATATATGGACCCCAATGTTGTTGACGACAATACTCTATTGTTTTATATTCCTGCTGATGCTCTTACCAGAAAAAATATTGATGCAAGAAAGTATGCCATGTTTTCTTTCTACATAGATGCAGAAAACGGGAAAACATGGAAAGACCTATACAGGGGCGGTCGCATGTTGTTAAAGAAAATTGATGATGCAGTGATTATTGAGAAACTATCGAAAAAAGCAAAGATTAACGAAAATTATAAGAACGATGTTCTGTTTATGAGAATAGTTAAAATTATTCCTTTTTCTTAACCTGTTTAGTATTTATACCACAGATTATTTTTCAAACAATCTCAATACGATTTATTCATCAAGACTATTCATTAATTCATCAATAGTGGTGGTTGCAAGACAAACAGTATCATCACATGCTCCGTAATATACAAACACTTCACCATTTGGTTTAACAACTGTGCCGTTTGTGAAAACAACATTACCAAAAAATCCCTTTTTTTCATAAGGTTCTTCAGGCAATAATATTGGATGTTTACCTCGTTTAAGAATTTTTGACGGATCTTTTAAATCAAGCAAAAGAAGTCTTAATGAATAAGCGCTGTTATCTCCTTTTCCATGAATAATTGTAAGCCATCCGTCTTTTGTTTTAATAGGAGGAGCGCCTCCACCAATTTTATGACTTTCAAGTTTTGAACCATCGGGACGTAAAATACACTTGTTGTTTCCCCAATGTATAAGGTCGGGTGATTCTGCATACCAAATTGAAGGTAGTCCAAATCCCTGATTATGGGGTCTGTGAAGAGCAATATATTTACCATTTACTTTTTCTTCAAAAATTGCTACATCCTTGTTTAAAGGAGGAAATATTATTCCCTTACGTTCTATTGTTTTAAAATCTGTTGTTGTTGCCAACATTGTTGAGTATCCATCTTGTGAAACAACGGTATAATTTATATAATAAACATCACCAATTTTAGATACACGTGCATCTTCAACGCCGTAAGTTTCACTTTCTATACATGGATAAATAAATGGTTTTTCATCAATTTCAAAATTAATTCCATCATCACTTCTCGCAATATGTATATGACTCATTGTTGAAAGATAATCTCTCCCTTTATAAAAAACTCCACGCGTATCTTTTAATTCAACATCGGGGTCGTTTTCTGATATCCTTAATATTTTTGCTGTGCCAACGTTATCCTTAAAATCATAATAAGGAACACAAACATAGCCTTCCTCTTTTATGCAATTTTCGGCAACTCTCATTAATAAAATTATCTGGTTATTGTAAACAGTAGCGCCGGGATTAAATGTACCTAATACATTGTATCCTTCTTTTGAAGGTTTAAGCATTGAAGGCGTAATTACCGGATTATTGGAATAGCGTTTTAACATATTTATTTAAGTTTAATATAATTGATTATCAATATTAATTAAAAATTCAAAGGTAAATAATACCGCTTATTATTCAAAATATCAGATTGTTTAATTATTCCGTTTTTTATTATTATAATCACTTAAAATGACCTTACCGTCATGAAAGTCAAAAATGATGTAGTTTGTTTTAATCTCATACTCTTTAGTCCACTCTTCATCAATTGGATATAATTCCTGATTATATGTTGAAATACGCATAAATATTTCCGGCAATCCATCTTTGTCATAATCCTCAATATTAAATTGATTGGGCTGGCTTCCATCAATTCCATATTCATATCCCCCATCCATTTCAAAAGGGTAATGAATAGTGTCTTTTGTGGAAGATAATTTAATACTCATTTTATAACAACAATGAGCACCTCCCGAATAGCTAAATGATAGATAATCGCTTATTCCATCTCCATCAAAATCTCTATTTTCAAGGTAGTTTTGGCTTTCCTCAACAAATTGTTCTATTTCATTTACAATTGAGTCAGTTGAAACGTTAATTTTTGGTGAATTCTTTTCGCCATTTTGTTTAGAATATTTGCATCCTACTATAGCGAGTAATAGTAAGACAAAAATAGTATGTAGTTTGATTTGTTTCATTGTTGTATTGCGTTTTTATTTTGTCATTATTTAATAAAAAACATTATATATCATTAATAGTGCAGCAATAATAGAAGTTGTAGCAAAAATAATTTTTAGAAATTTAGGTTTAGTTTTCAATGTTAGTTTAGTACCAATAATTGCTCCAATAATTCCACCAATTGCCAATGGAATGGCTAATTTAATATCGAAATGTCCAGAACTCAAATGTCCTAAAAATCCAGATGATGCAGTAACCATAACTAATGCAGTTGATGTCCCTACTGCAATTTTCATTGGAACTCTAATAAGTAATACCATTAAAGGAACCAAAAAAGAACCGCCAGAAATACCAACCATTCCAGAAATAAAGCCTGTAAATAAGACAATTGGGACTACAAAAAATAGGTTTAAAAAATATGTTTCATTATTTGATTGTAATTTTATTATAAATCTGCCTTCAGCCTTCACTTCCTTTCCTAAAGGCTTTAGCATTAAAAAAGCAGCCAATGAAATAAATACAGCAAATACAATTTTCAATATTTTATCATTAAAAATATCAGATAGAAAACCACCTAAAAAAGCCGAAACAATAGTCATAATTCCAATAATTAATACCAATTTCCAACTAATAACTTTATTTTTACCGAAAAAAATAGTTGCAAATAAAGAAGATAACACCAAAATAAATTGTCCTGTTGTTGCTGCTTCATGCATACTTAATCCTGTAAAAGCAAGAGTTACAACATAAAAATTTCCTCCACCTCGACCAGACATAGTCATTATTGCGGCAATTGAAAATACAATCAATGCTAATAGCCAAATATTCATTTCTTACTTATTAAGATGTTTAAATAAATGGCCTGGTAATATTGCTTGCATAAATTCATAATATCCGCCTTCAATTATTTTAATATTTTCATAGCCACTGCTTTTAAGATAAGCAAAAGCAATTGTACTTCTTATTCCACTCGAACAAAATACGCCTATAAATTTATCTTTAGGTAGTTCACTAATTCTTGATGGTAGTTCGTGGAAAGGTATTTCTAAAACAGTAAAATGATGTTTTAGTTGTAATTTTACTGTTTCAACTTCTTCTTTTGCTCTGACATCCAACAGCACAGCGTTTTCTCTTTCAAGAAAGGTTTCAGTATTTATTTTGTGTTGTCCAGTACCAAAATATTTGAAATCCATGCTACTGATTGTTTTTTCTAATTCATTCATAATATTTTCCATTTATAATTATTATGTTATGAGTTCTTTGACATGAACGCAAACGATCAATATGTGGAGCGGTTGGGAGTTGAAAAAATGCACTTTTTTAACCCATATACATAGCAAATTCAATAATTTCAAGTTTTACAACTCACTCAATTGCACTATACATATTATGTGTGCCAATTATGAGCAGAACATACCTATTCCTAAGCTCTATAAAAACTTTAAAAATACAAATAAAGTTTCCAAAAGCAAAAGAGTAAGTTGAAAATCCCAAAGGGTGCAGGTTTCTTATGTGTGGGAGTGAGGTCTTGAAGCATTATCCTGTGTAAATCTCATATTTATTTTCATATTGCCCGCATACCTGTGGAAATGCTTTTACTTTAGTAGTTTAAAAACTACTTTTTATTTATGGAATTCGACAGGAGTCGCGCACCAGCTGGGGGTAATTTTATCAGATGACAATTATATTATATTAAAAATCAGTCTATTTTCAATTTATTGTTAGCAAGTTTTTTCAAAATTTTAAATGATTTAAGTCTTTTTGAAGAAATTAAACCAATTAAACCAATCAAAATAAAACTAACTATTTGAAATCCGATAGAATAAATTATTGAAATTAGTATTGAGTGTCCTTGTTCATAAAAGTAAACGCCGATCGCAACAGAAATAAAAAGCCATATTACAGAAAAAAACACAAATAAGACACCCATTATCCCCAAAATCAAAGCATAAAGTTTAGCATCTTTTTTTACTGCTATAATAATTTCATTTTTTAAATATTTTGCAACTATTTTAAATGGTGTTTTCAATACATTTAGAAATATCTGCATTACTAAATATATAATTTCTTTAAAACTGTTTTTGTCAGAATTATTTTCAGAGTCTGTTTCCTTTTCTGTTTTAGAATCATCAGACTTATTAATTTTATTATTAATTATATCTTCTATTCTATTAAAAATGTCTTTTGATTTCATATTTTCCGTTTAATAAAAATTATAAATGTCAAGTTCTAAATAATGGCTAACGTTTGGCTAAACTGCGTTTTAATGCAGTTTAGGTTATGTTACCAGGCGTATTTATTGTTTTATTAATTTTTTTGCTAATGTTTGTTTATCTGTAATTACTTTTATTATATAAATACCTTTTGGCTGTGAGCTTAAATCTATTTCTGTTTCTTTGCCAGCGTATATTTGTTTTCCATGTAAGTCTATTACTTCTATGTATTGCACATCATGTGTATTTATTGAAATTTTTCCTGTTGTTGGGTTGGGATAAATTATTAATGAATTAGTTTCATTAAAATCAGAAATATCTGATGTGATTGTAAAATTAGCAATGAAAGTGCTGTCTTGAGTTACTATAAATGAATAAATAGTATCTATTGAAACTTCTGTTCCGTTTTCTGTCCAATTCGTAAACATATAACCTATTTCAGGTATTGCTGTTAATGAAACTTTTTCGCCTGGATAGTAATTTCCTGCACCTGTTATATTTCCTGAATTTGCAGGGCTTACATTTGCTGAAATTGTATTTTTAGGACAAGTTGTTTCATTAAAACTTGCTGTGATATCTTTTCCTCCCGACCAATTTAAATTCATATACGTAGTATCATCTACTTGTATACAAATAAGGTTTGAATTGTCAGTTGCATTGAAATAACTGAAATTAGAATTATTTCCATTTTGCATATTTAAACTCATTAGTGAATTATGATTACATTTCAAAAAAGTAAGAGCAGTATTATTTGAAATATCCAAACTTGTTAATGGATTACTATAACAATTCAACATAGTAAGAACAGTATTTACTGAAATATCCAAACTTATTAATGAATTATAGCTACAATCCAGTATAGTAAGAGCAGTATTTGCTGAAACATCCAAACTCGTTAATAAATAACCTGCACATCTCAAAGTAGTAAGAGCAGTATTATTTGAAACATCTAAATTAGTAAATTGATTCCAATCGCAATCTAACACGGAGAGAGCAGTATTTGCTGAAACATCTAAGTTGGTTAATGAATTATGGCTACATGTGAGAGAAGTAAGAGATATATTTGCTGAAACATCTAAACTTGTGAATAGATTATAATGACAAAGCAAAGAAGTAAGAGATGTAAAAGCCTCAATGCCTGTTAAATCTAAAATAGATAAATTGTGTACATCTATTGTTCCAGCATATGCAGTGGCTTCCGTCACCGAAATTTCTCCGTTACTATCTGTGTTTATTGTCACATTATTCAAAAGATAAGTTTTGAAATTTGTATCAGGAATATTAACATTCTGTGCTTTAACAACTATGTTCAAGCCAATAAAGGCTAGTGATAAAAATAAAACTTTTGTTGTTATAAGTTTTTTCATTTTATTAAATTTTGTTGATTATCTTGTAATGAAATTAAATGCTTTTCGCAATGTTTTATTAATTGTATACAACTTATTGATAAAACAAATGTACTAAAAAACTAAATATAAATCCAGAATAAACAAAAAAAGGGAAGTTTTCTCTTTTTGGGCTAAAGCTCATTTAATTTTTGTGCTTTATTTCCTAAGATAAAGCTCGGGGCAAGTGATTCACGAGTCCGTTTGCCTATACATGGAATTTATTGGGGTATAAATGAGCAAGAGCATTACATACATGCATAAAGTACCGGTATTTTACTGTACTATTAGTTTTCGCGAAATTGTTTGTGTGTTTCCTATTATTCTAAGTATATACATTCCTTTAGGAAACTCTGCCAGCGATATTTCTGTTTTGGTGTTTGTAATTTCTTTATTTTTTATCAGCTTGCCCTGTATATTATATATCATTACATTATTTATTGTTGCCTGCGATTGTATAAATATTCTGTTGCTTGCAGGATTGGGATAAACTGTGAACTCATTGATTAAGACTTCATTGATTGAAGAGCCAGAGTAATCAGAAATTTTTGATACACCTGTGCTAGTGGCAACCCAAAGGTCATCCTGTGAATCTATCTCCAAATCCCTAATTACGGGACCTATTAATCCATTTGACACATCAAAATCATGCCATTGTCCACCACTATAAAAAGCGATTCCTCCTTCAGTTACCAGATAATCAACATAAATACCAGCCCATATACATCCTAAAGAATTTATTTCCACATCAACTGTTGGATTCAATGTGTCTGGAGCAGGTAGTATATACATCATTGTATGATTTTCTACAAAAAGATTATTATCATCGAATACTGAAACACCATAAACTGTACCAACCCATTTATTATCGTTTGCATCAACAGCTACAGACCGCACGATGTCGTTTAGTAAGCCCTCATTTTCTGTATATTCTGTAAAGTTTGTTCCATCAAATTTTATAAGCCCACCAAGGCCTGATCCCATCCAAGCGTCACCATTCGAATCAAAATCAATTGATACTATACCTCCAAATGGTAAGCCATCAGACATGTTGTAACTGGTCCAACTTGTTCCATCAAAAATAGTAAGTCCATCATAGTCGCCAAACCAAAGTTCCCCATTTGATTTTTCTTCTATTATTTTTACACGATTATCTCCCAATCCATCTGCAATAGTATACGTAGTCCATGAACTTCCATCGTATTTACTAGCTCCAAAATCGGACCCAACCCATACGTCTCCATTTGTTCTTACACAAATGGAGAAAATAGAGTTGTCTACCAATCCTGAATCCATTGCTACTGTATGAGAAGTCCAGGTGGTACCATCGAATTTTGAGATACCAAATTGCGTTCCAAACCATGCATTGTCTTGTGCATCTACAACAACACAATTTACACTGTTATTAACTAGGCCATCTATAGTGGTATAATTTGTAAATGTTTGAGCTTGGGTTAAACCAATAATTAATAATGATGCTATAAGTATGTATAAGCTTTTCATATTATTGAGTTTTAATTATTTTAATAGATTCTATATAATCGGTATTGTACAATTTTATAAAATAGACTCCTTTGGCGAGAGTAGATGTGTTAAGAACAATGGAGTTTTCATTTTTTGAAATGGATTCTCTCATGAGCAATCTACCATTAATGTCACTAAGTTCAAGTGTTGAATTTTTTTTGAGTTGATGCTCGATAACTATTCTGCTCCCAAAAGGATTTGGGAAACATGAGAATTGATTTTCTACATATTTCTCATCAATACCTGCATAATCGTTATTTGAACCAATAGTAGGGCTTAGTTCTGTAAAACCTCCAATTCCATTTGGAGATCTACCATAAGAACTGTCAGCTGCCTGTACTCCAAAAGACACACTGTCAATAATGGTGCTGTCACCATAAGCAAGTATTAATTCTTCTCCTAAAGAAGACAATCTGAAATTAGCATGATAGCCATTTTGCTGACTATCCTCATCTGCCCATATAACCAAATAGCTGTCGGGAGGTATTATAACATCTGGTAAAGGCCATTTTGTCGGAATACTTGAATTATCACTTAAAAAGAGCCCGCTAGTTGACATATCACTAAGGCTAGGATTATAAAGCTCTATCCAGTCTTCATATTCTCCATTCTGATCTTGTATCATGGTATTGTTTGCCTCCAGTTCATTGATTACCAATTCGCCTGGTTGAATTTGACTTTGAATGGTATAGAATTCATACGCTGCTCTTTCAGGAGAAAATCGTCCGGCAGAATCATTTTCAGCATAAATATAGTATTGGATAGTATTTCCAGAAACGGAAATCATACCCCCAAAAGTACCATCACCACTTGCACCATCATTTAGTAAACCATTGTCAAACATTTCTACTTCCTGAAAAACACCATTAGTACTGAATCGATATGCTAGATATACTGAAGAAGCATTCTGTACCTGAGCCGTAATATAAATGTCATCATATAATAAGACTTGTTCGGGGAAATGTTGAATTGAATCTATATCTGGTGATCCCTGAAAGCCGGGGTATGATAACAAATACTGTTCTCTATTACTCATTAACTCTGTAATACCCGGATAGTCTATCAAATCAGAAACAGTCATGTCAAGATTATCTAGATACATTTGATAAGAATAAAATTTGTTTGTATCATTTTGAACTGAAGAATCAATAATATTTCGAAAAACTATGGCTCTATTTTCATATTCCTGATTTGAAATATTTTCCTCAACAATTGTTCTAATATGTGCAATATACATTCTTCTGAATCGATCATTTTCAAATAGATTTCGTAGCAAGGGTCTTTCGTAAACAGAAAATGAATTGTAGTGTGTTAGCGGATCCAAAGTAAAAGCCTCCTGAATGGTAAAGCCATCATAATAAAATTCGGAAGCGTCAGCTAGTCTGAAACTACCAAAAGACATGTTCATATCCCATAAAATAGGATTAAACCTTCTATTGTCGTCTTGATAAATATAATAATTCTGTGCATAACCAACATAGGAATCAAAATTCACGAAAGTATAATTAAGTGCATGCATCCACAGAGTTCGGTCTACATTTAAAATATGTTGAATATCTTCGGGGTGGTCATTTAAAGTATCAATTAAATTATACAATTGTGTCCAGCCAAAGTCCGATTCCATATCATACAATGAGTAATAATCAGAAGTATCAGTACCTGGAGAATTTCCTAGATTGGCATTTTCACCGTAAAGATCTAAGTTTTCTGGGCTGCATTTAAAAAATGCATTATTACGTGAATCAAAATGTTTTGAAACAAAATCCTTGTTTACAGCTTCGATACTAGTATATAATCCCCAAAGAGTGTCATTGATATATACATTGGCGTAGTTAGCTTGGGATGCAGGCATGTATTTACGAGCAATTTCATAAGTTAAAACTTCGCGCACGAATGAAGGGTCCTGAATAACATTTCCCAGCTTGAGTTTGTCGATGCCCTGATGATTCTGCCCATTTATCATGTAATCTAGCTTAATATTGAAAGGGTTTTTTGTTCTGTTTACACTTACTGAACTATAGCCTTTGTACCTCACCCCAACATTATCATAAAAAACACCATCAATTAGGAGAGAGCACAGAGTTCTTTCTTTAAGACCATCTACATAAAGGCTATCAAGCACATGATCCCAATCTGTTTCATAAAAATAGAGCTTAATTTCGCGTATTGTATCTGTATGATAAAAGTCTGTTTGAGCAAACAGACTTTTACCAGCTAGAATAAGTATAAGAACAAGATATATTCTAAATTTCATATTTATTTAATCAATGAAATACTCTTAGTTGAGACTGCACCATTAATATCAGAAATTCTCATAATATAAATCCCATTTTGCAATTCAGAAAGATTAATACTTGTTGTTAATTTCTGTGATTTTATTATTCTTCCTGTGCAATCAATGATATCAACTGTATAATTTGATCCAGCTATTCCATCTATTGTAAAAACGCCATTTGATGGATTTGGGTATACCGACCATTCTTTCATTTCTAATGATGAAATACTGGTTAGTCCACAAGGATTGTTTAATAAGGTCATGATTCCAGGGTGAGCACATTCGTACCTGAATGCTTTAGGTGGGCCTCCTCCATTGTATTGCCAAACAGTATTTCCAAGAGAATCTACCTCATACATATAAGATTGCGATAGATTTACAAAAGTGTTTCCATTTGACATTCTATCTGATGCTGATTGCCCATCTGCATTATCAAGGCAATTATGTCTCCATGAATAAGAAGTAGGTTCAAATTGCTGTCCTGAGACTAAATCATAATTGTAACCGTTTACTGGAGTTAAAATAGCATCAACAGTTGAGTTGCCACTGCTTCCTTCATTATTAAATACCTGAAGGTAGCCAGCATTAGGTCTTCCATCTTTTAACCAACGCACATCATGAACAGCAGCTGGAACAACCTGTGTGCCTGATGCTCCATAGTTTCCAGGGTTACCCCATCTGTATAAAATATCTCCACCCATTCCAGAATTTCCTCCTAAATGAGTTGCTGCTTCAACTGTTGTTGTACTGTGATCAATAATGTAAATTTCACTTGAATTTCTGCATGAAAAAGCAATTTGATCTAAAGTTGGATTGTAATCAATTCCGTTTACATGAAACCAATCTCCACCACTAGGTGGAGGTCGATCTCCCGATTTAACAACAGGAGGCGGTGGTGCCGTTGCATCAATCATATTTATATCTATAAGTTCTGGGTGATCAGACACTACTCCGTAATTATCTTTAGAGGCGTCATAATCCTGAATCATGTGATCCCAAATATACCATTCCCAAACAACCTGACCTCCAGTTCCATTCTGAGCGATTTCAACAATACTGGTTGGCCATAATTCACTACCATAATCAGATGCTCCTGCTTGTTGTAGTTCAGATGTTGATTTTACATTCCAAGCAGTAATCAAAATATTATCTCCAATTAAAGTAATGTCATGATGTTGACAATAATCTGAAGTTGAATATACAAAGTCCCATACAACATTTCCATTTGCATCACGTTCTTCTATCAAACCACCAATTGCAGCCCCATTTAAAGAGTTGCCACTGTACACAGTTCCTCTTACAATGTTTCCATTATCTTTGAGTTGAACTGTATAGTTACAGTTTCTGGATGTGCTCCATGAATAAGCAATATCTCCATTTTCATCTATCAGATATGCAGTACTTTGATTTTGTTGATTGTAAAGTGCAAATCCGTCAAAACTTTGAGCAGATAGCTGAAAAGTAATGCCTATAATAATAAAACATAGAATGTTGATGTTTTTCATAATTTTTAAATTTAGTTAATTAATAATCAATATTAATAATATAACAAAAAAACGAAAATTTTTATTTTTATAGCTTACGATATTTTGTGAAAATGTTATGAAATTTTATTCGTTTTTAGGTTTAATACCTCAAGGATTACCCTGAGGATTATTTATTATTTGAATTAATAGTTATAATAATACTTGTTAGACATTGTTAATTATTAATTCCTTCGTTTAGGATGCTGTTTTTTTCTATCATAAATTAGAAAGCTCAGAGCTTTGTCTACAAATTCCTTGTAATTAATTTTTTGCTTTTCGGTTAAAAGTGATTTTACTTGTTAAAAATACAGTTTTAATGAATTTTCTTGTTTAGATCTAATAGTTTCTATTTGTTTATTGTGTTGTTTAGCAAGCACCAAAAACAAAGATTGCTGGTTACTATCTAATTCTAATATCTCAATAGATATTAGTCTAAAATAATGGATGCGGAGGAAATTCAGGATGTTTAGGTTGGGGCTATTGAATAGACGGCTATTAATTTTCTTTGAAATCAGTTTGAACTTACTATTTTTTAACAAAGTTAAGCATGCAATAACTTTATGATATTTTGAAAAAAAGTTGAATTATTTAGTTGATAATACTTGAAATTGAGAATATGAATTCCTGAAAAAAAGTTAACTTAAAATTTAATCAACAATAATTTTTTCAATATAGTTTTCATTAATTCTAATTACATACATTCCTTTATTTAAGCTAGATACATCAATATTTAAAAAGTCTGTTTCATTATTTTCTTGTAGTACTAATCTACCATAAAGATCAAATATTTCAACTGTATTTATTAAATTTCCATTAGATGCAATATTCAAAATATTATTTACAGGATTTGGGTAAATGTTAATATCTGATATATCTTCAAGTTCTTCAACAGAAAAAGGTGAATTGCTAGCAGAAATTGTTGGTTCCATTACTCCAAAAGACCCAGTTCCATTTGGATATCTACCAGTTGTGAAATCTGGTATTTGAATATCATATAAAACAGAATCTAAAATATTTTCTGTGGAATAAGATAAATAAATAGCTTCACCCGATTTAGATAATTTAAAATTAGAATGTAAGCCTTCTTGCAAAATATCATTATCTGCCCATATTACCAGATAATCATTAGCCCCTATTATAGTATCAGGGAATGGCCATTTCATTAAATTTGATTTATCGTCTGACAAATAAAGCCCAGATAAATTAAAATCTTCATTTGCATTATTATAAAGCTCTATCCAATCTTCATATTCACCAGCATTATCTGTTATATAACTTTGATTGTTTGCCATAAATTCATTAATTACAATATTGCTAGGTAAAATTTGCTGAATTGTATGAAATTCATATTCTGCTCTTTTTGGAGAAAAAGCCCCAGCTGTTGTATTCTCTGCATAAATATAATATTGAATTAATACCTCTTTAGGAATTGATGCTCCAAAAATACTGTCTCCAGCAATACCATCATTGTGTGCACCATCATCATACATTTTAACTTTATCGAATACATCATAAATTCCATAACGATAAGCAAGAAAACAGCTATCTGGATAATTTATTTTAGCAGAAACCCAAATATTATTTCCAGTAACAACAGTATCAGAAATAATATTGATTGAAGGTTCTCCCTGAAATCCAGAATAGGAGTTTAAATAGCTAGTTCTTCCTTCAACAAAGTCCTGTATGCCGGGATACTGAATCATTCCGCTTGTTCCACCAACTGTTACATCAATATTGAAAACAAAATCATTATAGCTATAAAATTTATTGGAATCGTTTTGCACACTGGTATCAATCAGCATCTGTAATGCTTGTGATCGAGTATAATATTCGCCAGAAACAAAGTTCTCATTTACAATTGTTCTGATATGTGCAAGATACATTCTTTTCTTTGTAGGATCATTTATAATTTTTTTTATCAATGGTCGGGGTGATACAGAATATGTTAATAGTCCACATGGATTAAGATTTTTAGCTTGTGGAATTGATATCCCTCCTGTCATTGCAGATGTTCCTCCATCTGATAAACGAAAACTCCCAATAGACATATTTAAATCCCATAATATAGGATTAAATCTTCCATTTTGGTCCATAAACAAATAATAATTCTGGGCATAGGCTATATAACTATCAAGATTAACCAATGAATAATCAAAAGCAAGCATCCACAATGTTCTATCAACATTCAGTATGTATTCAATACTATCTGTTTGATTATTTAAAATATTGATAAGATTATAAAGTTCTGTCCAACCAGAATCAGATTTTAAAGTGTAATATGGGTAATAAGCAGTAGTATCCGAATTATAATACTGTAAATTTGAATTTGACCCCATAGGATAATCTAATACATCTGGATTACCTTTAAAATATACATTGTCTCTAATTCCAAAATAAGTTTCTGAGAAATTCTTATTTACAGCCTGAACATTATTATATAGACCTAAAAGTGTATCATTTACATAAACATTTGCATAATTTGCATTTGAAGCTGGCATATATTTTCTTGCAATCTCATACGATAATACTTCACGTACAAAGGAAGGATCATGTATAACATTACTTAATTTAAGCTTTTCAATTCCATGATAATCTTGATTTGATATAATATAATCAAGTTTGATATTAAAAGGGTTTTTAATATTTGCTGTATCTACGGAGCTATATCCTTTGTATCTAACACCAACACTATCAAAAGAAACCCCATCAATTTCAAGAGAAGCAAGTAGTCTTTCTTCTTGTCCAGCAATAAATAAACTGTCAAGGATATAATCCCAATTTGGTTGACTGAAATAGATTTTAACTTCTCTTATATAATTGTTATCATAAAAATCACTTTGAGCTTTAATCTTTATACCACTAAAGAAAAGAGTTAAAACTATAATGAATAAAAATAATTTAGACATTTTAGCCTTTATATTTAGACACATATTTTATTTGGTTACAATAAATTTTAAAGATTTTTGACCTGTATTGATTAAGTAAATTCCATTAGAATAATTTTCTAAAGAGATAGATAATTTGTCGTTATTAACAACATAAAACTCATCCATTGTCTGACCTAAAGAATTTAAAATCTTAATTTTATTATTGTCTTGACCAAGATCATTTTCAATTTCAATATTTAAGATTTGGTTTGCAGGGTTTGGATAAATATTGATTTGATTATTAAAACCTGCATTCTTAACTTCAGTAGGAAACTCTAATTTTGAAACTCCATTTCCTGTTGCTATCCAAATAATATCCTGATTATCAATAGCCAGTCTTTTCACCTGATTATCAATTAATCCATCAGTTACAGCATAAGAAACCCATGTTGTACCATCAAACTTTGTTACTGCACCATCGAATAAATAATCTACAAATATTCCAAACCAAATATTACCCTGAGAATCTTCTTCAATATCTCTTACTTGCTCTCCATACAATCCATCAGCAACTGTATAATCAGTAGTCCATATATCACTACTATTAAAAACCGATGCTCCATAGAATGTTCCAACCCATTTATTATCATTGTGATCAACATTTAAAGATGTAATATTGGTATCAATGATATTAGAAGATGCTCCAAAATTTGTAAAATTTGTGCCATCGAATTTTGAAATACCAGCACCAATGGTTCCTATCCATATATTATCCTGTGAATCAAGAGCTATATTTGTCAAAAAATCAATAGATAAACCATCAGCAGTAGTATAGTTTGTAAAGTTTGTTCCATCAAATTTTGATAGTCCAGAATAAGTGGCAAACCAAACATTTCCAAGCGAATCTCCACGAATATCATTTATTCCATCTGCAGGAAGTCCATCTGTACTTGTATAGTTTGTCCATATAGTGCCATCAAATTTATTAGCTCCTAAATCTGTACCAACCCAAATATTATTATTAACGTCAACAGCAATACATGTTGTATAATTATCAGTTAGACCATCTATAGTCGTATAAACAGTCCAATTAACATCATCAAATTTTGCTACTCCAGAACCAGTCGCAAACCATTTATTATTATTATGGTCAATAGCTACACCTCCATTAATATAATTATCTGGCAAACCACTATTAGCAGAGGTATAATTAGTAAATACCTGAGCTGCTAGAAAATTTGAGAGAAATATCAGAAATCCTATTATAATTATTTTTTTCATATTCATCTTTTCTTATTTTAATAGAATTATTTTATGATTTGTTACAGTGCCATTTTCATATATTATTGAAAGATAATAAATTCCAATAGAGTATTTTGACAAATCCATAAAATTAACATTTTCATTCGTCTCTAAAACTTCTCCTATAGAATTTGTTAAAATTACTTTATTTAATTGTGAATTTAAAATATTGATCTCTCCATGGGTTGGATTTGGATAAACTAAAACCTCATTGTTAACCACATGATTTTCATTGATTTCTGTCACAACATCTATGACTATAGTTGAAGTATCACTACCACAACTATTTGTTACAATTAAAGTAATTGTATATGTTCCATCAGCTGAGTATGTATAACTAGGATTTGGCATAGTAGAAGTATTTCCATCACCAAAACTCCAGTTATAAGACGTTGCATTTGTTGAGTTATCAAGCAATGTTACTGTAGAACCAGAAGTACTATAATAAAAATCTGCTATTGGGAATGCTTCTACAGTCATTGTAATTGCATTTGAGTTTGCAGTTGCAGAAACAACGCATGATTCCGAAGAAGTCAAAGTACAGGAAACAACATCACCATCATTAATTGATGATGTAGAATAAGCTGAACCTGTATAAACTAGACTTCCGTTTAAATGCCAATCATAAACTGGAGTGGCACCTTCATTTGTTCCTGTTGCAGTAAATATTACCATATCACCATCACAAATTGAGTTACCAAGGTTAGAGGCTATGGAAACTCCAACAGTTAATGGAGAAGTTACTGAAATAGTTAGATTATTTGAACTGACAGTGCTTGCTGTAGCACATGCAAACGAAGATGTTAATTCACAAGTAACCACATCACCATCATTAAGTGAAGAACTACTATATGTACTACTTGTACCAACTGAGTTACCATTTACAAACCATTCATAAGTTGGTGCACTTCCTTCTCCTGTTACAGTCGGTGTAAAACTAATGTTGTCACCACCACATATTGTAGTTGCAGAACCAACAATTGAAATAGTTGGTGTTACACTTGATGTAACCGTCATCGTTACAGGTGAAGATGTAACCTGAGAAACTGTAGCACAACTAGATGAAGATGTTAATTCACATGTAACAACATCACCATCATTAAGTGAAGAACTACTATATGTACTACTTGTACCAACTGAGCTACCATTTACAAACCACTCATAACTTGGCGTATTACCTTCTCCAGTTACAGTTGGAGTAAAAGTTACATTATCGCCAACACAAATTGTTGTAGTAGATGCAGTAATTGTTATTGTTGGTGTAAGAGAAGTGGTAACTGACACTAATAATGAATTTGACGATGCAGGATTATTACTAGAACAAACCTCTGATGAAGTCAATTCGCAAGTAACAATATCACCATCGGATAAAGCTGAATTTGTATAAATCAAACCTCCTGTTCCAACTGATGTACCATTCAAGTACCATTGATATGTTGGAGATGACCCTTCATTTGTAGGAGTTGCAGTAAATGTAACATTATCACCGGCACATATAGTTGAATTACTAGCAACAATACTAACACTAACAGCAACAGGTGTTTCAATTGTAGCCGTTACTGGAGTTCTGCTACTAATACAATCATCACCAACTTTAACTTCCCAGTCGTAATAAAAATAATAATGCGTTAAATCAGAACTACTTTCAGTAATAGAAACAACACCAGCAACTTCATATGGATATGAAACATTAGCATCATTTCTCCATAAATCAACATTAGAAGTTCCAGAGAGTCCTAATTGATAATCTGTTCCAATAGGGACATCAAAATTAAGTGTAATTCTACTTACTCCCGCAGGAATATTTACTATTGTAGATTGAAGCACTGTACCTCCACTATTTCTAAGTTCAATTTCTCTATCACTTGTTGAATTAGCATTAACCTCTACAGAGACAATTTTCATGTCAACTAGTGCATCAAAAATTAAATATCTAGTATTTGTAGTGTAATTATTACCATTTGCGTCACTATCAGTATTACCAACATAATATATATCAGCACCTGTAACATCTTCTACATAATAAGTAGTAGTTGAGGTTAAGGATGGTGTTGTATATGATACACCAGTATTAACAAGATTACCCCCTGTTGATGCATCGTACCAATCAAGTGTACCAGTACCTGTTGCAGATAATGTAACACTTCCATCATCACATCTTGAGGCATCAATTGTTATAGGTGCGGTTGGAAGCGCAACTGTAATATAATTGGTTTCAGTATAGGTATCGGTGCCTGATGTATTTGTAGCTGTCAATGAAACAGAATAAGTTCCATTAGTAGTATATGTGTGAATAGGATTCTGGTCTGTGGACGTATTTCCATCACCAAAATTCCATGACCATGAATCAACGCCTCCTGTTGATTCATCTGTAAAACTAACGACACCAGTACATGTAGAAGTAACATCCGCACTAAAAGCAGCAGTAGGAGAAACAGTACCAAGTACATTTACAAATACGCTTGCAGTATCAGAACACCCTATGTCAGTATTGGTTATTGTAACAAGATAAGTTGTAGAGACAGTAGGGTTATCATTTGGATTTTGACTTGTAGAGGTAAATCCTGAAGGAATTGACTCCCAGTTATAAGTATAAGTTGGACTTGTTTCTGTAACTGAAATTGCATCTCCACTTAGAGTTACTTGATCTCCAGAATAAATATTTTCTGAAGAAGCATTTGCACTCGCTACTGGTCCTCTAACATAACACTTTGTATACCTGTATGCATGTGTTGATTGTGCAAATGATTTTGTCCAAAGTTGTGTTCCTGTTGAATTCACTTCATAAATATTTCCCATAAAATTATTTACTAGCATATTTCCATTTGGCAATTGTTGTGAATTACCTTCATTATTTGCTGTAAATACACTTGTGAATTGATATGCAGATGAGCTTGGTGTCATCTGACCAGCTGTCATATTATAGTTATATCCATTATAAGGTGGGTTAAATACATCAACTGCTGTTTTACCTCCTGTACCACCATTGTTATTATATCCACAAAGATAATCAGGGTAATTTGGATTATCACTTGAAACCCAATGTGCATCATGTATCGTATTAAATACTGTGCTACCACTAGCATCCCATGATGCAGGATTACCCCATCTATAAAGAAAATCACCACCCATACCAGAATTACCTCCGGCATGTCCAGCAGTTTGTGCTGTTGTTGTACTATGATCAATAATAAATATACAATCCATATAGTGCATACTTATAGCTATTTGATCAAGATTTTCATTATAATCTAATCCATTCATGTGGTATCTGTCAGGCAAAGTACCTCCATAATTTATATCCAATAATTGCGGATTATTAACAATTGATGTAACATAATTATCTTTTGAAGAATTATAATCTTGACATAGGTGATCCCATAAATACCACTCCCAAACTATTGTCCCAGTAGTTGATCCGGTAGGCTTAACTTCAATTATCTTTTCTGCCCAAAATTCGCTAGCTGATGATGAACCTGCTTGAGTTGCTTCTGTAGAAGATCTTTTATCATAAGAAATAATTAGAACATTACCATTTGGCATTGGACATATATCATGATGAGCAGTATAGGTAGAACTATAGTAGGTATAGTCCCAGGCTACTGTTCCATCCCAAGTAACTTTTTGTATGCCACCTGTAAGAGCACCAGCACCCGACCAGCTAGTGTTACCATCAGGCTTGTATGTTCGAACCAAAGTATCACCTGGAATTAGATATGCAGAATAAGCAGATCTTGCAGATGATGAAAAAGTCCATTGATGATAAATAGAAGGAGAATCTGCAGTATCAACTAAATAGGCCTTTGTACCATTTTTTGTAGCATAAAGCGTATAAAGACCCCATTGTTGTGCATAAGATGAAATAGGAAAAGATAATAGTAAAATAATTCCTAATAATAAAGTAGTCTTTAAAAAGTAATTTTTCTTCATAATTATAAATTTTTAGAATTTATTAAAACAAAAATATTTAAATTTAGTGTGAAATAATTACGATATTTTGTAAAAATGTTATGAAATCCGATTAGTATTATAGGCTTAATGTCTTCATTGTTACCCCAATAATTATTTAATGTTAAAATCAATAGTTATAATGATATTTGTTAGACATTGATAAGTATTAATTCCTTCGTTTAGGATGAGATTTTTTTCTATCATAAATTATTAAATTCAGAGCCTTATTTACAAACTCTTTATAATTAACTTGTTGTTCTTTGATTAACAGTGATTTTACTTGTTCAAAATGTTGAAATGTTATAATTATTTTTTGTTTCTCAAATACTTGTATTTCTTTTAGGATGGAATCTTCATTATTCTTGTTATTAGTTTCCAATAAGCTATTGAAATACAATTTTAATGATTCTTCTTGTTTATATTTTATAGATTCCATTTGTTGATTGTGTTGCTTAGTAAGCATTAGAAATGAAGCTTTTTGTTTATTATCTAATTGCAGTACTTCTATAGTCTCTATTTTAAAATCTTTTGGTGGATGTGGAGGAAATTCATGGTGTTTAGGTTTAGTTATGATAAAAAAACTTATCAATCCAATATTTAGTATAAACATAAAAAGTAAAGCCCACTTATAAAATTGTAATTGTTTCATCATTCATAAAGTTTATAGTTAGATGTCAGAGATATTTGGGAAATTATTTCTTCAGAGACTTCTGTATTATTTGTATTGTCTTTTATATAATTATTTAGAAAGTAAACATTTAAGATTATCAAAATTATGGCAGCGACAACAGACATTCTCAGCTTAACCATTGTAATAGTTTTGTTTTTTGCAGAATAGATATTGTTTTTAATCTTTAAATAAAGATCTGAATCCGGCATTGCTCTTTCAATTCCATTCAAACTATCTAATATGGATTTTTCCCATTGTTCTATTTTATTATTTGCATCCATTTTGTTTACTTTTTATTTTAGACAATTCATTATTGATTTTCTTTCGTTGTAATACCAAATATTTAATTTTTCTCTTAGATTTTTTTTAGCTCTCTGTAATAAGGATTCTGTAGCTTTTAATGAAATTTCCATAATATTTGCCACCTCTTGTCTTGGTAGTCCTTCAATAAAACTTAAAATAAAAGCTGTTTTTTGATTATTTGAGAGAGTATCAATAGCATTAAATAGAATCTTTGCTTTTTCCTTATTTTCCAATAATATTCCAGGATGTTCAAAATCGTGTTTATTTATTTCCGTTTCGCTAATTCTAAAAAATGAAAATCGTTTTTTTCTTTTCAAAAAATTAAGAGAAGTATTAACTGTAATTTTATATATCCATGTACTTACTGAAGATTCTCCTTTAAATGTTGCTGCTTTTTGATAAATTTTTATAAAAACATCTTGCATAACTTCTTCTGCATCTTGTTTGTTTTGCAGATAACTGAGTGATGTATTATATATTTTATTGCAGAATGAATTGTACAATATTTGAAACGCTTTCTTATCTCCGTTGGATATAGATTTTAGTATTTCTTTAAAATCATCCACTTATTAATTGTTTTTCATACATGCTTTCAAAAGAGTGTTCTTTATTTTTTTCAACAAAGTTAAGGATTTAATAAGCTTATCGTGTTATGATATTTTGTGAAAATGTTATGAAGTTTTGTTTTTCTTTTATTGTTTTCGGATTACTCTATTGTTTATAAATCTCTAACCATACAAAAAATCATAGAATCTGCATGTCTGCTGTTAGTATTTTGGTGGTCATCGTATCAATATTTTAAAATATTTTTTATGTCTAACTATTTGTATTGACGTTGGTTAATTGGGTTAAACAACATACCCAATTACAGCATTTGCCACAGCTCTTGGTTCCGGTGGTAATGAGAAAATATTTTTTTCGTATTCACTATTATATGGCGAAATATTTAGTGTTTTTCCCTCAACAACAAGTGTGCTGCTACCTCCCGGGTCAAAACCCATTGCTTTTTGCATACCAAATTTCAACATAATATCTGCCATGTCGATATGTGTAGCTCCCACCGATTCACGAATTCTGCCGTTAATTGTAAGTACACTTAGGTTTCCTTTTTTATCAATTCCAACAGCAATTTTTGGTCCTCGCATATCAACAAAGTCTAATCGGGCAGCTTGTGTACTTATAGAAAAAGCTGTTTTCCAACCTTCTTTTTTCATATTAATACAGTTTTTGTTATTATCCACAAGCATTGGTCCTGCCTCAACAGCATGTTTAATATTTTCTAAACCAACAATTTTAATTTCAAGCTCTTTATCAATTTCGTTCCACGTTTTTGGAAACATATTTGCAGGAAACGATAATATCACTCCAACCGGAATTATTTTTACATTTTCGCCTTTTTTGGTTTTAATGATTTCTTTGATAACATTTCCTGCTAATCGCACAATTATTCTGCCATCGCCAAAAATATCTTCCTCATTGTGCATTAGATCATAATAGCATACAGAATTGTTTTTTGGTTTAACAGCATTATAATTATCAGCGGTAAATTTTATTGAAGCAGTATTATCTGATATTACCATTCCTTTTGATGCGCTTACAAGCTTAATATCAATTTTATTGTTATTATAAAAAATAAGAGCAGGTTTATTAAATAATGGAGCACTAATTGTTTTTCCCTTAGATATTAATAATCCCAATGGTGAACCTATATACGATTCTGGCAAACCAAGTTTACCAACAAGTTCGGGGTTAAGAATATAACCGCCATTCCATGCAATTTTAGAAATGCAGTTTGTTTGCTTTTCAAATTCTTTAATAAATGCTGTAACACGTTTTGTGTTGTTGGGACTTGAAACAATTTCAAATTCCCATTTTTTACCGCTAAGCTTATTGGTATTTGCCATTATGCCGTTCCACGGATTTCCGTCCTTATAAACTCCACTCACATATTTGTAATCAACATCAGCTTTTTGTTTTGATGTGTTTTTCATATTATTTAAAACAGTATCTATTGGAGAACCATTGGTTTCGGCATCTTTTCTAATTTCATCAAATACTTTTTGTTCACCATGTTTTTCGCAAAGTTGTTTGAACAAATCACTTTTCAAAGTTAAGTGAAAATCTTTTGCTGTTTGGATAGGAGTAGGGTAAGCCAAGGTAGCCCTAACCCCGGCAGGTATAAATTGAACATACCCACTATCTACAGGAATACCCATAATGTTAGCAGCAATGGGATATGATGCTTTGCCAATATGAAATCTATCAATATCAACAATATCAGTCATAATTGCTGCTTCCCTTCTATTGGAAATAATAAAGCCTCCTTTTTCTTTTACATGCCTTAATTTGCTTAATGCCAATTCTCCTAATTGAGCAAAATGAATTCCAACACACAGTTGTTGTGTTTTAATTACCTTAAGTATTTGATAATCGTAAAGCAGCTTTAATTCAGTATCATTTTTTTTAATAATATAATTAATTATATCATCTGCAGTTGGCCATCGCCCAATAGATTTTTCTTGTGCAAAAACATATATAGGGGCTATATTTTTAAAGTTTTTCTTTAAAATTTTTTCTGTTAACTCTTGTTGAATAGGCAATTTTAATCTTCCCCTAACAGATTGTAATGCAAATAGCTCAAGTTCATATTTCACAAACTTTCCTGGAAAATATGCAATTGGGGCATTGGATTTTAATCTCTTTACAAGAAATGGTCTATCGTCAATTGCAAGATAAGTACTTGAGGTTAATTGTGACAATGCAAGATTCCAGTCGGTAAAAAAGTGTGAACTTTGCTCAATATTTTTTATTATTTCAGGATCTATAATTTTACTATATAAAAGATTGATTAACCCGGTTAGTTCCTGCAAAGTAAAATCATGATAAGGATAGTAGTTTTTGTTTCTGTGCCTGTATGATAATGAATGGTCGTGCCGAACATCAAATTCTCCGTTTTTATAATTAAATATGTTGTCGGCAGCATTATAAAACTCTGATAATTTTGATTCAGGAATTTTGTCTTTGTCAGGATTTGTTTGAACAAGGTTTTTTGTAAATTTTAAAATTATACCTTTTATTTGTTGTTTTTCAACTCTGAAGAAACTTGGATCTATAAGTGATTTTAAATAGATCATAAATGCCAGTCTGCCATATCCGGGCATATATTCTCTATTGTCTGTATTCAGGATAAATTCAAGGTCTTTATTGGTGAATTTAGATATTTTCCTGTATTTTTCTAATTCATTTTTAACAACTTCAATTGATTTATCATTTGGTTGTAATTGAAGATATAATTGTTTAATAACATTTTCGAAATTTATTTTTAAAGAATTAATACTATATCTACTATTAACAGCATAACGATTATGCTTTATTTCATCAATAAACTTATGGGGGAAGAATACTCTTGAGGTAATATCCTGCAAATGTTTTGATGTGATATTAATGCCATCATACTCAATAATTTTTAACCTTTGTTTTTCCGAAAGATGTTCCCCAACAACCTCTGCATAAACATTTTCGGGGTGATATCTGCGACAAAAAATTGGAACTCCTGTTGCTGTTGCTTCAATAATCGGTAATCCTCTGCCTTCTGTTTCGCTTGGCAGAAGTATTAGTGAAGCAATATTATAAAGTTCGGGAATGCCAATAGGTTTTTCAAACTTATTTTTAAATTCTTCACTATCTAATTCACTAAACAAGAAACCCAGAAATATGTTTTTTCTGAATTTATGCGGAATATTATTTATTAATTCGGCAAAACGCCTTATTAATTTTTCAAAATATTCGTATTGACCTTCAGGTATAGGTCCTGTAACAAGTATAGTAAGTTTTAATTTATTTGTTTCGCCAAATTTTTCTGCAAATTCCGGAAAATTTAAAAGTTTCTTAATCAACTTAAATCCAATTTCAATTTTTTTTCTTGAAACAATTCTTGTTGGCTGAAGAAAAACAATATTTTCCGATAAGAAATTATTTAGTGTTTTTGTTTTATTGCCAATTAATATGGGACGAGGGTTTTTACTGCTTACCAGTTTATTTTTTATAACATCTATTACAGAATATCCTATTAAAGTTTCCTGATATCTGCTAAATATTTGTTCAAACTGTAAAAAAGCATTTATTTTTTGTCTTTTGGTTATGCTTGTATATTCTTCAATATTAATTGCTGTCCCAACTTCTGTAACATTTGCAGGATTATGACCATTAATATTAATTAGGTGATCGGTTTGCTGATTATTAATGTTTAGATTTATCCACGACCTTGATTCCCATGGATACAATACCTCAATTTGTGAGAAAAACTCTCCAACATCAGAATTTGTAAAAAAGAAATCACGAGGTCCGGGTTTTAAACTGCGTTCTTTAATATCAACTTTTCTATTTCCACCTTCCCAGTAGAAATCATGATTATTATTAATAACAGGAATTCCCAGATATTCTGAAACCAATACATTTGCTAAAGCTAAAGAAACGTTTCCGGGATTAGAATTTGTATTGATCAAATATAAAAGTCCTATATTATTATCTTCAATATATTTTCCCAGTTTGTTTGCAATTTTTAAAACCTGTTTCCAGTATTTAATAATAAGATTATTATATTCTTTGCTGCCACGTTCTAATTTGGTGAAGAAAAAATCCTGATACAGATCCCAGTCGTCAAAACCTTTTATTTCTTTTATTTCAAATTTTTTTGCATCGGGATGAATTACTTGATTTGCATTAGGATAAAATTTGCCAGCTATATAGTGTAAAGGAATTTCAGGAAAAATTCCACTAATTACTTTTGCATATTTTTCAATTTCCAAAGTAACTCCGTCGATAGAATAATAGAATGTAATAAATGCCAGACCGCCTTTACCTATAAGGTCTTTAAAAGTATTGTACGACGATTTGCACTCAATTGTTGGAATTGGCTTATTTTCTTTAAGCTTATCAATAAAAAGACCAAGGTCGAACCAGGTATTAATTTTTTCCTTGTTCAATTCCTGCATCATTTTCTTTGCTGTCATTCTTCGTTTCATATGTTTGTGTTTAAATCAAGTCATGGACGTTTCATAATCCTAAATTTTTTTGTCTAATATACGAAATTTAATTGATATATTAAGTATTGTCAACGAATAGTTAAGGTAATGTTTATTGCAAACATTATCTGTCTGATAGGCAGGATGTTTTGAGAGGTATAAATTGTTAACACGAAAAATTTCTGGATTTTCTATCGATTATTTTTTTGATTCTATACATTTATTTAGTTTTAATTTAGAAATCCAAACGTATTATAGGATGTTTTAATTTGGTTTAAGGATTATATTTTATTACTTTTATCCTTATTCTTTATTTTATAAGATGCTAAAATCAAAAAATATATTACTTATATTACTTATTTCTGTAATTAATGTATGTGGATTTTCACAAACTACACTTTGGTCTGAAACATTCAGCAATGTTTGTGCAAGCGGATGTGCAACTTATACAGGACCCAATGGTGCATGGAATATGAATGTGTCAACCGGAACAAATTCAGGATCATGTAATATATGGTATGTAAGTTGTGCAGAAGAAGGACATGTGGCTTTAGCTTGTGGAACAGGATGCGGCACACCGGGAAATTCTTCACTTCATGTTGGAGATCAAACATTCTTTTTTGATGGTGGTGCTGCTTATGATGCCTCACAAACTACTAACAGGCGTACAGAATCTCCAAATATTAATACAACAGCTGCAGGAGCAAACACTATTACACTTGCGTTTACATATATTGGATATGGTGAACCTGGCAGGGATAGATGTCAATTACTTTATAGCATTAATGGTGGCGCTGCATGGTTGGTTTTAGAAAACCCTATCCCAGTAGCTGTATGTTGTCCTAGTGGTCCTTGTGGTGGACAATCACAAGGACGTTGGACCGCTCGTTCATATACACTTCCTGCTACATGTAATAATATTACTAATTTTAGAATAGCTTTTAATTGGATTAATGATGCATCAAGTGAAACTGATCCCTCATTTGCTGTTGATTATATTACTTTACAATATACTGCACCAATGCCTGTTACATGGTTGTCTTTTAAAGGATATAATGCAAACAATGTAACTTCTTTGAAATGGGAGACAGCTTCTGAAACAAATAATGATTATTTTGAAGTTCATCAATCTTGTGATGGTCTGGAATTTACAAATGTTGGCAAAGTAAAAGGTGGTGGAAACTCAAATAAATTGAGATCTTATTCTTATTTTTCAAGTTCTTCAGAATCCAAACTTTCATATTATAAGATTAAACAAGTGGACTATAATGGAGATTTTCAGTATTCAAAAACCATTGTTATCAACAATAATGATACGTCTAATTATATTTTTTCTTTGCAAACCAATCTTATTTCCAACTCATTATCTGTAATAATAAATGCTGTTGTTCAAAATTCCTGTTATGTCGAAATCAGCGATATTTCAGGCAAGAAACTTGTTGTTCAGCACATAGATTTGTTAGAAGGAGATTCTTTTTTTAAATATAATGTTTCTTTTTTTAAGCCAGGAATGTATTACATCGTTATAAAAGATGAAAATAATCAGAAAGTTATAGCCAGCAATAAATTTATAAAATTATAAAGTGTATAAAAACTACTTTTTACCCTTCATTTTGATGAAGGGTTTTTTATTTAGTAAATTATAACAATTTTGTAATCATTATTTTTACTTATATGAAATTTGTTGAAAAAATTATAAGCTACTTTGAGAACGAAGGAATTCCATTTATTCATTATTTTGTTGGATTTATTTTTATTGTTTTATTTCGAAATTTTATTGAGCTATATGCAACCAGGCAGGATAATTATCTTATACAAGTACTGTTTTATACCCCTTTTTACTTTGCCCTAGCAGCTTGGTTTATTCTATTATTTCGTTTTTTTATAAAAGAGAGAATAGAAAAAATTGCACGGATTGTGCTTGTTTCTTTTGTTCTTATTATTATACCTCCTGTATTAGACAGTATCATCACATGGGGAGGTCCTGTACGTATGAAATATATTGGAGTTAGTGACTTTAAAAGCATTGTTGAAAAATATTTCACTATCTTATTTTCTTTTAAAAACAACCAACAATCTATTGGTCAACGCGTAGAAATAATTATTACTACAATATTGTCGTTCTTCTACTTTTATTATAAGATTAAAAGCATTTGGAAATCGATACTTTGTGCTTTATCTGTATATACAAGCATTTATATTTTCGGAATTTTCACTTTTCTAGTTAACAGCTTAATTCAATGTTTTAATATTGAAAGTGTTCTAGATATTCTTTTTTTAGCTAAATTCTATTTTCTCATTTCAGTAATATTTCTCATACCGATATTTTATTTTTATAATAAAAAATATTTTAAAGCGCTAATGAAAGATTTAAGGTATGAAAGGTTAATTCATTTTTTTCTTATGTTTTTTTTAGGGTTTATACTTTTTTTTAATTTCAAGAAAGATCCAGATTCTACAATAGCATTTATTAATAGTGAAATTATATATTATTTTATTCTTATTCCTATCTCTATTGTTTTTGCTGCATTATTTACCATAATGATAAACAATATTCAGGATGTAGAAGGAGATAGGATATCAAACATAAACAGACCGTTGGTTTCTGAAAAAATTCCTTTAGTGTCATATAAACGTATTGCTTGGTTAGCTTTAGTTATTTCACTTTTGGCATCACTTTTAGTTAACAGAACATGCTTTATCCTAATTTCTTTGGTAATAGGCAGTTATTATGTTTATTCATGTCCGCCTTTAAGGATTAAAAAAATACCCATACTGTCAAAGTTTATTGTTGGTATCAATTCATTTTTAATGGCATTGATGGGCTATGCGGTATTTGGGGGTCCGGTTTTAACTTTTCCTTCCGAGTACGCATTTTTTATTCTTGTCCCCTTGTCGCTTGCGAGTAATTTTATTGACCTAAAAGACTACGGGGGAGACAAAGCAATGGGTATATTAACTTTGCCGGTAATTTTCGGATTAAGTATTTCAAAAATAATTATCAGTGTTTTTACACTTTTCTCCTATGTAACAATTTACCTTATTATAAAAGATTACCACTTGCCTGTTTATATAGAACTTGCTCCTTTTTTACTTTGTTTGCTTCATATTTATTTCTTAAACAGGAAAAATTATAAGGAAAGACCTGTTTTTGCAATATATCTGAGTGGACTAATTGCTCTTTTAATTATTCTTATCAATCAAATTAGATAAATGAAAATAAATTTTTACGTATTTTTATTATTTTGATTTCCCAAAAACTCTTTTGATCCATTTTGGCAAAACCAAAACACCAATAAATAAATAAGGATAATATGTTACTAATCTCCATAAAATAGCCATAAGAGTAACCAAGCCGAGAGCAGGAATAAATTCTGCCATATAATCGGAGAACACCAATTCAACAATACCGCTTCCTCCTGGAGTTGGTATTATTACCATTAATAACCACATTACCAATTGGCGTGCAAATATTAATAAATTTTCGCCAAACGAAGGAATGGTTTGAGCTATTGAATTGGGCAATCCAAAAATTAAAGCCAGTAAAAGAAAATTTAACACCCAGTATCTTGCTGTCCATGAAAAAAAGGTTGATAAAAAAGCTTTAGCCCAAAATGTGAAAGATCTTTTTTTCAATTCATTTGATGCCAGAATTAGATCATTTCCGGTATTTTCAGCTTTTGTTTTCCATTTTTTAAAAAACCGCAATTTGAATATTTGCACAATTATTTTTTTTATAGCACCCGGATTAATAAATAAGCCGTAGCTCATAAATAATACCCATAAAAATTTTATTGAATATGCAACAACAGCAAACAGAAAATATTTATTTGTTAAATCAATAGAGGCAACAGTATCTGTGCTTCCAATAGTAAAAAGGTCTGAACTTCCTACTGCTAAAACAATAATTGGAAATAATATTATAAAATATAATTCATCTAATAAGGATGTTGCCATTACAACGGCAGTGCTTTTACCAACACTAAGACCTTCTTTGTGTATAAATACAACCGCAACACTTGTTCCGCCAATGGCTCCGGGTGTAATAGCAGATGTAAATTCCCATAGCATAATTATATTGAAACTTTTTCGCCAATTTAATTTTTTTTCTGTTAGTATACGCAACCTGATCATATATCCGAAATCTCTTATAAACATCATGATCAATGACATGAAAATAAATAGCAACATATACCATGAAAAAGTTATAAGAGAAAATGCTTTAGGGTCAAATTCTTTGTATAATAAATACCCAACGACCATTAACCCAAGTAATATGGGGAAAATAATGCGTGTGGGTCTTATTTTTTTTAATATTTTATCAGAACTGTCAGCCATTTTTAATCGGAATAAAATTAATGTTAAAAACACAAAGAGCAAAAGAATTTATTAAGATTGTATATTTAAAGTGGCGTAATTATTCAGTTGTAAAATATTTATTTCAGTATAGACTGTTTCTGGATAGGCTTTACAAAACCAAAATTGCATAGAATCAGTTATGCCGAGCAAATAGGTTTGCATTTTTTATGCAAACCTATTTAGTCGAAGTATAGTTTTTTTTATTTTAATTTTATTTTTACTTTTGCACGAATTATTTTTAAGCATTGGAACTTCTTGATAAATACCAAATCCATTTAAATGAGCTGGTTGAAGGAGTTAATTGCTTTAATTATATTATAGATAAAAAGTTCTTTGAGCATTTTGAAATTACAGAAGTTAATGATGTTGATATTGTTGCAGAAATAAATATTGAAAAAAGGTTTAATATTATAATTTTAAGATTCAAAATATCGGGAAATATTAATGTTTCTTGTGACAGATGTCTTGAAAACTTTAAACTTAATATTGATCATGAAAATGAGGTGTTTGTTAAATTGAGTGATGGTAGTAGTGAAGAGCAATCTGAAAACATGATTTTAATACCAAAAACAGAATCAATTTTGGATATAACACAACATTTGCATGAATTTATTTCATTAAATTTACCACATCAGAAGGTGCATCCGGAAGATAAAGAGGGCAATAGTACTTGTAATAAAAAAATGCTTGAAAAAATTGAAGAGTACAGTATAGGTAATAATGAAAATATTAACGTTTCAATTTGGAATGAATTAAATAAATTAAAAAATGGCACACCCAAAAAGAAAAATTTCTAAACAAAGAAGGAATAAAAGAAGAACGCATTATAAAGCTACAGAGGTAACATTAGCAAAATGTTCAAATTGCGATGCAGTAATACGTTATCACAGAGTTTGTCCCGAATGTGGATTTTACAGGGGAAAACTTGTTATTGAAAAAGACGTAGCTATCTAAATAGAATATTTATGAAAATAGGTATTGATGTTATGGGTGGTGATTATGCTCCTGAAACTATTGTTCTAGGAGCAATAATGGCTGTTAAAATATTAAATGATACAACTATTGTTCTTATTGGAGACAAAAGAAAGATAGAAGATATTATTTCAAGAGAAAATTTTACCGGTAATAATATTGAAATAGTACACGCAAGTCAAGTAATTGAAATGGGAGAACTTCCCGCTAAAGTATTTCCCAAAAAACCTGACTCTAGTATTGCTGTGGGATATAAACTTCTTGAAAAAAAAGAAATACAAGGGTTTTGTGGTGCTGGCAATACCGGGGCAATGATGGTTGGAGCTTTGTATTCTGTAAAACAAATACCGGGAGTTATAAGACCTTGCATAATGACTACTTTGCCTCGAATTAGTGGCAAAGATGCAATATTATTGGATGTTGGAATAAATATTGATTGCAAGCCCGATGTCCTTTATCAGTATGGAATAATTGGTTCGCTTTATGCGCAAGTAGTTAGGAATATAGAAAATCCTAAAGTTGGATTATTAAATATTGGAGAAGAAGAAGAAAAAGGAAACCTGCAAACAAAAGCAACACATTCCTTAATGAAGAATAATAATGAGTTTAATTTTATTGGTAATATTGAAAGCAATTATTTATTTGACGATTCAATTGCGGATGTTATAATATGTGATGGATTTACAGGAAATATAATTCTGAAAATGGCAGAAAACTTTTATTCATTAATGAAACAAAGAGGCCTTGAAAATGATGAATATTTCAACAGATTTAATTTTGAGACTTATGGAGGAATACCAATTTTAGGAATTAATTCAACAGTAATTATCGGACATGGAATTTCTAATGAAATTGCTATAAAAAATATGTTATTACAAACACAAAAAGTTGCAGAAGTTAATTTATCAGAAAAAATAAGAGAAAGATTTAAGTAATGCAAAAACTAAAAGCTAAAATAACAGGAGTTGAAGGATATTTGCCTGACTATATTCTTACAAATGAAGAGTTAAGTAAAATGGTTGACACTAGTGATGAGTGGATCATGACTAGAATTGGTATTAAAGAGAGAAGAATATTAAAAGGAAAAGGAAAAGGCACATCCGATTTAGCAACAGAAGCAGTTAATAATCTTTTGAAAAAAATGAATATCGTTTCGGATGATATTGATCTGGTAATTTGTGCTACCGTTACTCCTGATATGCAATTTCCTGCAACAGCCAATGTAATAAGTGATAAAGTTGGTATTAAAAATGCATGGTCATTTGATATTAATGCCGGTTGCTCGGGGTTTTTATATGCATTGGCAACAGGCGTACAATTTGTTGAAACAGGTAGATATAAAAAAGTATTGATAATTGGTGCAGAAAAAATGTCATCAATTGTTGATTATACCGATAGGGCTACTTGTCCGATTTTTGGTGATGGTGCAGGAGTTGTTATGTTGGAACCAACAACAGAAGAAGAAGGAATAATTGATATGATGTTGCAATCCGATGGAGTTGGTCGTGAATACTTACATCAAAAAGCCGGAGGCTCTGTTAAGCCGTCTTCACATGAAACTATTGATGCCAAAGAACATTTTATTTTTCAAGATGGGCAACATGTTTTTAAATGGGCTGTTTCAAGAATGGCAGATACCTCTGTTGATATTATGAAAAAAAATAATATTACTCCCGAAAACTTAAATTGGTTTGTTCCTCATCAGGCAAATATGAGAATTATTGAAGCCACTGCAAAACGAATGGGAATAAAACGGGAACAGGTGATGATAAATATACAAAAATATGGAAATACTACTTCTGCAACTTTACCCATATGTCTTTGGGAATGGGAAAATAAATTAAAGAAAGGTGATAATATAATTTTAGCTTCTTTTGGTGCAGGTTTTACATGGGGTGCAATTTATATTAAATGGGCTTATGACGGAATGTAATTTTAATAAAATGGAAAATAAAAAAGGGTGTTTTCATATGAAAACACCCTTTTTTATTGTAAAACTGATATTAATTATATGTAATATCAACAACATGTATCATTCCTTCGACAACAGTTAGTCCACCAGTATTTGCAGAATATATTTTTCTATTTGTTTCCGTTGCTGGAGGAGGGTTAACTGAGTGATTCTCAACTCTGTCATATTCAAAATCAACACACATAAATGTAACATTTACATTTCCACCTCTTGCAGGTACAGCAATTGAATAATTACCACTTCCGTCAACAGCTCCCACATAAGTTAGGGTCTTGTAAGGATAGCCTGCTACAGGATTATCAACAAGTTCAGAAGCATCAATTATTGCAATAATTGTTGTTCCCGAAGGAGCGTTTTCAATATCTGTAGATGCATTAGAAACATCTAATTGAGCTTCTACTTTTCCCTTAATTGTTGCAGTTGGTATTGGATCAGGAACAACTTCTTCCTCATCTTTTTTACATGCACTAAATGTTACCATTAAAGCTAAACTTGCTAATGATAATAAAACTAATATTTTTTTCATTGTTTTATATTTTTAATGTTAATAATTTAATTTACTATTAATAATTATTTTTAAAAATGAAACATTAAGAAAATTGCTCCAAATGCATTATCTGTATCAAGTCCCCAGGTGTTTCCTCCGCCTGTTTTTATTGTTTCTTCAATAAGCTCAGTGCCGGTCCATTGTTCTTCCGTAGCTTCTCCGTCGCCTGTTTTAGTTAAGCCAAGACCATAGCCAAATTCTCCACCAACAGACATTTTTGGAGCAAAGAAATATTCAACTCCAATAAAACCACCTACGCCGAAACCAATAGTTTTTCCTGCTTTTCGTTTCATTACTCTACCCGTAGCAGTAAGGTTTGTTCCAAAGTTGGTTGTAGGAGGATTAGTAAAGTCAACAGAATATGGATTTCCATATTCATAATTTGTGTTACCGGAAGTGCATGTAAACATAAATTCACCACCGTAAAACCCCTGAACTCTTCCATGACCTCTTCTAATTTCATAACCCAAGCCTATTGCAATATTTGTATTTGCAACAGTTTCTTTGTCTTCAACTACTACTAAAGGATCAGGAACAGGAATAGAATCTTGCATAATATATTCAAGATTTGTTACTTTTCCGGTTGCATACCTAAACTTAATTCTAATAGCAGAAGCATCATCAAGAAAATACTTAGCATAGATTGTGTTTGCTGCGTCAGTAAAATTAAACTGAGCAGAGTTATTTGCAGTTCCGTTAAAAGTGTTTCCAAAGTAGTTGACAATTGGTATTGCATTTATTCCAAGACCAATATCGCCAGCTTCAGGCAAAATGTTAATGCCACGTTTAGAAACAAATTCACCGTCTCCGTCTTCTTGTGCATTAACGACGCCCTCTTGTGCATTAACAAGCATGAACGTACAAAATGCCAATACTAACAACAATGTAATTTTTTTCATAGTTTATAATAATTTGTTTTTAAATATTTAACATTGTAAAAATACTATTTTTTTTTAATTCCAAATAAAATTTAAATAAAATTTTCTCCTTTTTTGATTTTAACGTCATTAACAATTTGTTTGATATTCTGCTCGTCCTCTTTTTTACAGATTAATAAAGTGTTTTCTGATTCAACAACAATAAAATCATTTAAGCCCTGAATAACAACTAGTTTTTCATTAGGCACATTAATTATACAGTTTTTAGAATCGTACAACATAACATTTTTACCGGAAATGGCATTTTTTGACTTGTCTTTATCAAAATGTTCGTATAATGATCCCCATGTTCCAAGGTCTGACCATCCAAAATCTGAACATAAAACAAAAACATTTTCGGCTTTTTCCATAATGCCAATATCCACAGAAACATTTTTACATTTAGAATATGTTTTTTCTATAAATTCTTCTTCATTTTTTGTATTATATTGAGCTGTGCCTTCTTTAAATAATGAATTTATATCAGGTAAATGAGTGTTAAAAGCTTTGTTTATTGATTTTAATGACCAAATAAATAGTCCTGAATTCCAAAAAAATTCACCGCTATCAAGGAAAAATTTTGCTAATTCAAGATTAGGTTTTTCTGTAAAGGTTTTTACTTTAGTTATGTTTTTTTTACTTTTTATTTCTTTGTTGTTTATTTGAATATAGCCATAACCCGTATCTGGTTTGTGTGGTTTAATTCCAAGAGTTAAAAGGGCATCATTGTTTTTTACAAATTGAAGACCATTATTAATAACATTAATAAATTCGGTTTCTTTTAATATTAAGTGATCAGAGGGGGCAACAACAATATTTGCATCAGGGTTTTTGAGCAATATATGAGAGTTTGCATAGGCAATACATGGTGCTGTATTTCTACGCATTGGCTCAAGTAAAACCTGCTCTTCTTTGAGTTCGGGCAATTGTTCTAACACAATATTTTTGTATTCTTTATTAGTAACAATATAGTAATTTTCATTAGGGCATATTATTTGAAAACGCTCAAAAGTTTGTCTTATAAGAGTTTTTCCTGTACCTAAAATATCAATAAATTGTTTTGGTGTTTTTGTTTTGCTAAGAGGCCAGAATCTGCTACCAATACCACCTGCCATTATCACACAATAAGTGTTTTTATCCATATTACAACTATTTAACCAAGTTCTTTAAAACAAAAATATATAAAAAAATTAAATAAACCTATAATTTTCGAAAAATTAACATATAAACTTATTTGTCGTTAATAATACAGAAATCAACAACTTGCGCGTTATGGTTTACGATATATAATTTACCGTTTACAACATCTTTGCACTTATATCTTTTTCTTATTTTTTCTAAAACTATAAATTGTTTTCCATTGCGTAAGGTAATTTTGTGACCTGCTCCAATATCACCTAATCGTAATTTTTCATCATCATCATAATTTTCCAATATTTTATGTATTTGAGCCTTATAATTGCCTGCAACTCCTTTTTGAGAAAACATTGTCTTTTGTAATACTTCTACTAAGTCACAAGGAAAAACATCATGACTTATAGCTTCTTGTATTAAATTTTTATAAATTAAAATCCATTGTTTGCCGTGTGCCGATACTCTGTTTTTATATTTTTCCCATGCTTTTAAATGTGCAAGTTCATGCAAAAAAGTTAAAAAGAACGCATATTTATTTAAATTTGAATTTATTGTAATTTTATGTCCATTGTTATTGTTAGGTGACATATAATCGCCAAGCTTAGTTGTACGAGGTTTTGTAATTTTAAAAAGTATCTTATGTTTAATAATTTGATTGTAAACATAATCAACCGCGTTTTCAGGCAAGTATTTTGCTAAAAAATTTATGTTCTCTTTTTCATTATTCATTTACATAAATGAATTAATTATTTTTCAAACGCTATATTATTCATTTAATTTGTAATTTTAAAAATTATTTTTGTTTTATGGGCATATTTTTTCATATAGGCAGATATTTTGCATTGATTGCTAAAGTTTTATCAAGACCTGAGAAAGGAAGAGTGTATATAAAACAAATATTTAAAGAAGTTGATGCTTTAGGCTTAAATTCACTTGGAATTGTTGTAATAATTTCTTTTTTTTTGGGTGCTGTTATTACTATTCAAACAGCATATAATTTTGAAAACCCCCTAATCCCCCTGTATCTCATAGGCTTAACGGCTCGTGACTCTATGCTCCTTGAATTTTCTTCTACAATTGTTGGATTAATCCTTGCGGGGAAAGTAGGGTCTAATGTTGCTTCAGAAATTGGCACAATGCGTGTTACAGAACAAATAGATGCACTTGAGATAATGGGCATTAATTCGGCCAGTTATTTGATATTGCCAAAAATTTGCGGCTTGGTATTATTTGCTCCCGTGCTTTTTATTGTCAGTAATTTTGTTGGTATAATAGGAGGCTGGGTTGCAGGTGTTGGAACCGGCGCCGTTACATCTTATGATTTTATTTATGGATTACATTATGCTTTCAATCCTTTTTATATAACATATTCGTTTACCAAGTGCCTAGTATTTGCTTTTATAATTATATCTGTTTCTGCTTATCATGGTTATTATACCATTGGGGGAGCATTAGAAGTTGGTAAGTCGAGTACAAAAGCTGTGGTTTATAGTAGTATTTTGATACTAGTTTTCAATTTAATTATTACTCAAATAATGCTTACATGATAGCCGTTGAAAACATATCAAAATCGTTTGGCGAAAATAATGTGTTAAAGAATATCTCTGCAAAATTTGAACAAGGAAAAGCAAATTTTATTATAGGACAAAGTGGTTCGGGAAAAACAGTATTAATAAAATCGATAGTTGGTTTACACGAAGTTGATGAAGGTAAAATTATGTATGATGACAGGGATTTTACAAATATGAACATTAAAAAGAGAAAAAAAATTAGAAAAGAAATAGGAATGATTTTTCAGGGAGGTGCTTTATTCGATTCTGCAACTATTGAACAAAACATAAAATTCCCCATTGATATGTTTACAAAGCAAACCACAGAGGAAAAACTAGAAAGAGTAAATTTTTGTTTAAAAAAAGTTAATCTGGAAAATGTAAACCATCTTTATCCTGATGAAATTAGTGGGGGGATGAAAAAACGTGTATCTATAGCGAGGGCTATTGCATTAAATCCAAAATATTTGTTTTGTGATGAACCAAATTCCGGACTTGACCCAAAAACTTCCATCGTAATTGATAATTTAATAAAAGAAATAACAGAAGAATTTAATATTACAACAGTAGTAAATTCACATGATATGAATTCTGTTATGCAGATAGGAGACAATATCATGTTTGTATATCAGGGAGAAAAATGGTGGGAAGGGAATAAGGAAGAGATTTTAAAATCAGACAATAAAGAACTCAACGATTTTGTTTTTGCATCAGACCTTTATAAAAAAATCAAAAAATCAATAAGTTGACAACAAGGATAAACAGTTTTTGAATTTAAAAATCATTCCGTAAAACCAATTTCACAACATTTTCAACATGATGTGTGTGGGGGAACATATCAACAGGTTGTACTTTTTCTACTTTATATTTTTCATCAAGCAAGGACAGATCTCTTGCCTGTGTTGCAGGATTACAGCTTACATAAACTATTTTTTTTGGACTTATTTCCAGAATAGATGAAATAACATCTTTGTGCATCCCAACACGGGGCGGGTCGGTAATGATAATATCAGGCTTGCCGTTTGCCTTGGTAAAATCATTATTTAATAAATCTTTAATATCGCCTGCAAAAAATAATGTATTTGTGATATTGTTAAGTTTAGAGTTTTCTTTAGCATTAATAATTGCATCTTCAATATATTCAATCCCAATTACTTTTGAACATTTGTTAGCTACAAAATTTGCAATGGTTCCTGTTCCTGTATAAAGATCATAAACAATATCATTGTTCTTAAATTCTGCAAAATCTTCTACAATTTTATATAATTGATATGCCTGTTCGGAATTTGTTTGATAAAATGATTTAGCACTAATTTTAAATTGCAAATTCCCCATTTTTTCAATAATGTAATCTTTTCCTTTATAAAGTTTGATTTCAAGTCCCTTAAACGTTTCATTTTTTTTTGGATTTATTACATACATCAATGCAGTTATCTCAGGAAATTTTTCATGCAAATGATTTAATAAAGCCTCTTGTTTTTCTTTGTCGGAATGATGAAAAGATATTATAACCATTACATTTCTGGTAGTGCTTGTACGAATTATTAAATTTCTTAAATATCCGTCATGATCTCTGATATCATAAAAATCATAATTGTTTTTTGATGCAAATTCTTTTACAGCCAGCCTGATATCATTTGAGGGTGAAGCTTGCAGGTAGCAATTTTTAATATCCAGTATTTTATCGAACTTTTTTGGAATATGAAATCCCAGAGCATTCATATCTTTGATATCATTTTCAGAGTCTATTTCATCTTTTGTAAGCCAGCGTTTGTTCGAGAAAGTGTATTCCAGTTTATTTCTGTAATGCAATGTATTTTTAGAAGGCATAATTGGTAAAAATTCCGGTAATTCAATTTTTCCCAGTCTCTCAAGGTTATCTTTTACCTGTTGATGTTTATAAAACAATTGTTTTTCGTAAGGAAGCATTTGCCATTTACACCCTCCGCAAACTCCAAAATGCTCACATGCGGGCTTTATTCTTTCATCAGAAAATTTATGGAATTGTACAACATAACCCTCCATATAATTTTTCTTTTTTCTGTTGATCTGAACATCAACAATATCTCCTGGAATTGCATTTGGAATAAAAACAACAATATCGTTATATTTTGCAATAGCTTTACCTTCTGAACCAATATCGGTAATTGTAAGATTTTCCAGCTTTGGATGTTTTCCTCTTCGTTTGCTCAATTTATTAAAATTTAAATAGTTTTTGCAGACATTAAATAGGTGGCAAAAATAGAAAAACAATATAAGAGATTGTTTAAAAACATCAATTTTTAAACGAATTTATAAAATAATAGTGGAGGATTATTTATTCAATACAATTTTCTTTACAAATGAGCCATCATCTGTTTTAATTCTGATGAAATAAGCCCCTTGATTATATTTTTCAAAATCTATTTCAATTTTATTTATATCAATATTATATTTTTCATAAATAATTTTTCCTTGTAAGTTAAACACCTCTACGAAATTGATTTTAGAATCAGACTTTATATTAATAATTGGCAGAGTACTAGTTTTTTTATATTCGTTCAGAGAAAGCTTTTCGTAATTTTTTTTGTCCTTATCATTATTGTTTTTTAAAACAACCTCTCCATAAAGAACAACACTTAAAACAACAAGAATACTTGTAATTATATTAAATTTCATAAGTTTATTGTATAGTTTGTTTTAATTAGACGCAAAGAAAGTGAAAAAGGTGACATAAGAATATGTTTTTTTAAAAAGTCAATATTTTTTTGCAATTGTGAAAAGATATTTTACTTTTGTGCCTCCTTAAAAAAAGGAAATATTTTTCGGGGTATAGCGTAGCACGGTTAGCGCGCCTGCTTTGGGAGCAGGAGGTCGCAAGTTCGAATCTTGCTACCCCGACAATTGAAAGGATTAGTTTGTTGAAATACAGGCTAATCCTTTTTTGTTATCCCGACTACATCCCGACAATATTTAAAACTCAGGGATTTTTTAATATTTTTTCATTGAAAATTATTAACTTTGTTTCATGAAAAAATATTTAACCAATTAAATTATTTACAATGAAAAAAAGATATGTTTATTTAATACCTATATTTTTTACTGTTATTGTCTTTTCTTGTACTCCAAATGAGGAAACAATAAATGAATTATATGAAAATTCTGTTACCTGTTATAATGACAGCAACTTTTTTGGTGCTGAAATATATTTGGATAGTATTGCAACTCTTTATGGAAAAACTTCTGTTAAGTATATTGATGAAATTTATTCAATGAAAAAAGAAATTATTAATTTATCAGATTCAGTTAAAATATCACAATATAGGATGGAAATAGAGGAATATAAAGAAAAACAAAAGGATTACAATTTTCAATATGAAGAAAAGAAACAAGAACATGATAAACTATTGAAAAATTTCAAAATTAAAAAAGATGATTTTGATAAAACGGAACGATATACACATAAAAACCAACGCTATCCTAACAGCAAAACAATACTTGCAAGAGTTGATAATTCTGGATATAAATATATAGTAAGTAGGTATCATGATGATGATTGGATATTTCATGAAAAAATATCAGTTTTAATTGATGAAAAAAAGAAAACATCAAAAAAAATACCATCTTATGATGATGATAATGTTAGGGATAATTATGCTGGCGGTATATATGAAAAAATTTATTTTTTTGGAAAAAATGATAACGGAATATTTAAATTTATTGCAAAAAATTATGATAAAACAGTAAAAGTTAGATTTCATGGAAAATATTATGATGATGTTACTTTATCATCTAAAGATAAAATAGCTATTAAAGAAACATATGATTTAGGTATATTAATAGACGATTTAATAGCTCTGAAAACTAAAAGTAAAAAAATTAAACTGAAAATTAAGAGAACAAAAGCAAAAATTGAAAATTTTTATAAAAAGAATAAATCAGTGAAAGGTTCAAAATAATTAAAAAGGTTTTTTGTTTAGCATATAAATACACAAAAAAGAAGCCTTAAAAATCAAACTTATCTAATATTCCCATAAAGGCTTTTGGAATTGTAATACATCTCATATAATCATGATATTTCAACTTGTGTTCTAATACCTTAATCCTTTGTTGTATTTTTGTTTTATTGCCTTTATAGTGTTCTTTTACTTGTCTAACCCAAAGCTTCTCTAACTCACTTAAAATAGCCCAGTATCTATTATGGTGATAGTCATATTTGCCTCCTATTTGAGATCTGTAATATATCCTATGACTATAAGCAAATCTGCTTTTCCAAGTTAATGAACCATAACATTTATAAAGTATTCTACACCTCCTATGAGTTTGTGGACACTCAAAATATAAAACCTCACCTCTACCCAAATTACTGGGGAGTGTAGTTAAATAAATTCTGTAATTGTGTTTAGTTACTTCATCATTATAGCAACTTGTATTTGTATAATTAAGTTCTATGTATGCCTCATCTTCAGTATATGCTGTTTTTAATCCTATTGAGCTATCATTAGACCAAGTTAATCCAGTAGAAATATGTCTGCCTTTTTGAATTTGTCCATTTTTTAATAATAAACTCAATTCTATTCTTTGAATAGTATTTGTTGTCATTGCTCCGGTTGAACATCTACCCATTTTCTTTAATTTATATTAAACAGAAATAACCTAAATCCTTAAGGATATTTAAGCATAGTATTTTACAGCTTCATTGATTTTTTTATCCAGTTCTTTTATTGCATCACTTTCAACGGTTATTGTTTCTTTAGTGAAAATATCCGTTATTTTTGATTTTAACCGACTTACTTGCATACGATTTTTATAGTTTCCTTTTTCTTTGGCATTTTCAATTGTTTGATAAGCTTCAATCGGCAAATTTTTTACATCACCACCAAGCAAACGGATTTTCTCAATTAGCATACTAAAAATAAAGTCATTTGGGTTTTTCATTTCTTGTAAATTAATATTTATTAATTTGAGTTTTTTAATATCAAAATAATGTTGTTTCCATTTATCAATAATATAAATATAAAATTTTTCATTGTAAAGCAATGAGGCTTGTAAATTGTTTGTTTTTAACTGTTTTTTCAATCGGTTTTTCATTCTAAATTCATATCTTAATACATTTCTGTTTTTATACAGTTCCGGTATGGGTTGCTTTTTTGCTTTTTGTTCTACAACTTTTTTATAAAAAACTAATTGTTGATTTACACTTTTTGGATTTTTTGAATTTGAAAAATATATTCCATCCGGTTGTTCTAATCGGTGAAAATGTTGTAATTGCCCAAAATGACTAAAATAAACACTTTCAGGGTGCTTTACTATTATATTTTGTGCAATATCAATTCTTTTTATTTCTGCTTTATCAAATGGTAAATGTAAACTATCACTTATTTTTTGAATTGCATTTTTAGTATCAGAAAGGCTTAATGTTTGAAAATTATCACCTAAATAATATTTACACAAACTACTGTCTTTAATCTTAACACACATTTCACTAACAGAAACCTTTAAATTTCCAATATAACCACTAATTGATACATTTCCATTATTAAAATAGTGTTGATTTACATTTTCTAAATAAGCAGGAATTTCACTTAAAAAATCTGTTTTTGGTGTATAATCTTTAGTTAATATTAAATCAACATTATCATACATTGCTTTTTGGATAAAGTGTAACCAAAAGTGTTACAAATAACATCTTAATATAGAGATTAGGATAAGTCTTCATTTTTTGCCTGTTTTCTTAAATTCTCAATTTCATTATTTAGTTCACCATCTGCCAAAAGATTATATAATGACATACGGTTGTTTTTTTGACCTCTGGCAATAAATACTTCCATCTCTGTATGATTGTTATTAAAAATTAACAATAAAGCGTCTGTGGTTGTTCTAACATCACCATAGGCAAACAAACTTTCAATATCCGGTACAAATACACTTGATATATTTCTGCCTTTGTTTATTGATTTATCTGCTTTCCGTTTTGCAGTAGCTCTAAATTTGTCGGGTAAATCAGTATAATAGATAAATAGATTTCCTTTTTTATTCCTTAATATTTCAAAAGCATTGTATGTTTCTGTACATGAAGTACAATCAAATCTTGTTTTGCTTTTTTGGTTTGGAAGTTTAGCAAACTTGTACAAATCTGTTAAAATCATAACTCACCCCCTTTGGTGCTGATTAGTTGCTTTATTTCACTTTCAGGATAATAACGCCTGTTACCAATTTTTTTACTATTGATAAGTTTAAATTTATCCCACCGCCAAAGAGTTGTACTACAAATATTGAATTTTTGTATTACTTCATTTCTTGTGTAAACTTTTTCTTCATGTTTTTGTAAAATGGTTTGAGCTGTTTGGTTTGCTATACTTTGCCCAAACTCCATTAAATCACCTGCATTAATCGTTATATTAATGTTTGGATTTTCTTTAATAATTTCTGTTATATTCATCTTAAGTCTGATTAAATTCAACAATAAATTTTAATCGTTTTGCAAAACTAAAGTGTAAATATAAACACAATGAAATCCACATAACAGGCTTATGTACAGATATTAAGCGACCTGCTTTAATGGTCGGCTTTAGTCGGTTAAATATGTAAGTGTTTGAAAAAGAGTAGTGTCTTAGTGTATTTTAATGGTCGGCTTTTTCTTTTGCAGATTCTAATATCTGTTCAAAACATCTAATATGATTTGAAGGGCTTTTCTTTTTGTTTAATTCCATTCCATTTTTACCATCTGTAAAAAAAGATTTTATTTTTTGTTTGTTTTCTATCCTGTCTAAATTAATTTCTCCTAACATCAATTCTAAAAAATCTCTTAATGCTGACTTATGTCCTTTGCCTCTGTACAATATTAGCCATTTTATAGGGCTTTTAATATTTGCTTGGGAATTACTAAATATTGCTTTAAAGTCGCTTAAATCTGCTTCTATAAAGCCCTTTTTAGCCATTAACCTATGTACTCTACAAACTCCATCTTCATTTAAGATTGGACTGAAACCTGATAGATTTTTGGCAATTAGTTTTTCTTTATTAATAATTATAGTGTTTTTTATATCATTAATTTTGTTCACATAGTGTGAGTACATTTTAATGTTATCACTTTCATTGTGGTACACACCATTAATAATGTTTTTATTAAGAAGTATCGCTAAAGTATTTATATGGGGAAAATCATTTAGAGTTGCTAAATCATATAATATATCTTGTGCATTTTCATATGCTTCATTTCTTCTTTTTTGAAGAATTTCATAAATTCCATCTATAAGCCCAATTCTATAATTAGCATTATAATTGAGTGATTCATTTAATGATAATTTTTTTTCAGATAGTATTTTATTAAATCCTTTATTGATAGTTTCAACTAAATGACTATCGGATAATGGATAAAGGCTATTGTAATTAGTTATAAAACATTCTGCAATCTTTTCACTTAATATTAAGCATTCTTCTAAGACAAAGGAATTTAGCTTTAAGATAAATAGACGTTCTTTTGTAGTAAGATTATTATCCTTATCTTCTAAAATATCATTAAATAAATCTATTGATTTGAAATATTCAATCTCTGATAGGACACTTTTCATTCTGCAATTTTAAGAAATTCATTAGTACTTTGCCATATTTTAAGTACCTTTTCTGCATGTTCTTTACCATCTGCCTTAATGTACTTTAAAAAGGCTTGTTCTGTCTTATGTCCGCTAATTGACATAATTGCCAAAGTTGGAATATTATCTTTATAGGCATTGGTGCAGAATGAACGCCGTGCCGTGTGGCTACTTATTATTTCATATTTTGGATATTTCTTTTCATGTTTTAATCCATTGTAAGAAACTGTTTTAATGAAAACTTCATTTATTCCGGCAAGTTTTGAAGCTTTTTTTAAATAATCATTATATTTTTGGTTACTTATGGGTTCAGGAAGTAAGCCACTATATTTTTTTAATATTTCTTTTACTGTATGATGTACAGGAATAACAACTTTTTTTCCAGTCTTTTTTTGTTTTAGTTCTATAAATTTTCCATTGATTTTGTCGGGTGTAATTTGTTGTAAATCTGAGTATCTTAACCCTGTCCAACTTGCCACAATAAATTTATCTCTTACCTTTTCTAAATATGGTTTATTTGAAAAATCATACTTATAAAATTGTTTCAATTCCGATTTGGTTAAATAAATATTATCGCTTTCTTCTGAAATTGTTTTAAATTTTCTACTCTTATATTTTTGATATTTATTTATACCTTGTTCAAATGCTGTATTCAGGAATATCTTAAGAGTTTGTATTTTTTTTCCGATGGTATTTGTGGCTAATCCTTTTTTTCTCAATAAATCAATAAATTGTTGGTAAAATTCTAAATCAATATCAATAAAATCAGGCTCTTTAAACTCCTCTGCATACTCTTTAAGGTATCTAAATGTTACTATATATTCACGCCTCATTTTATAACAAACAGGGTTGCCTGTATCAGTATTTACTCTTTTATCTGAATTGTTTATGAAGTGTTGAATAAAACCAAACAGAGTGGTGTTGTTCTGCAAATATTTATCAGGATTGTAAAATTTATCTATTGTAGTGTTTAGCCATTCATTGTTTATTTTATCTTTATTGGAAGTATTATCAAATTCTTTTATGATACAGTTTTGTAATTTATTTAAATTTATTTGCAAATGGTTAGCTTCATTAAACTCTGCTCTTTGTCTAATACTACCATTTTTATTATTCCAATAATCAGGATTTATTTGTTTTTGTGATTGAGCTACAATGTCAAATTTTCTACCATTTGAAAATCTTAATAAGATTTTTGCAGGATTGCTTTTTTTAGCATTTACAAAGAATTTAATTTTTGCCATGATAATTATTTAAAAGTTCATTGCAAAAATAATAAACATCCCGACATTATCCCGACATTTTTTAAACTTATTTAAAACTAATTAAAATATAGATTAAGTTTGCTTTTTCAATAAAATATCTAAACAGCTATATTTCAGAGCAAAAAAGAATTGTTTTATTAATCGTTTGGTTTAATTAAATTTCATTGATTTTAATAGGTTGTAGTATTGCTACCCCGACACTAAAAATTTAAAGCCTTGCATTTTTGCAAGGCTTTTTTTATTTCAGTATATACAATCATTAAAATGTTTTTAATTTTACCTCGTGCAAAATGCAAAAATAAATATAAAAGGAGCTAATGAGAATAACCTTAAATCGGTTGATGTTGAGATTCCTCATAATAAGTTAACCGTTATTACAGGAATATCGGGTTCGGGAAAATCATCTCTTGCTTTTGATATAATTTTTAAAGAAGGGCAACGCAGATATCTTGAAACTTTTTCAAGCTTTGCCAGACAACATCTTGCTAAATTAAATCGTCCTGAAGTTGAACATATTTCAGGATTAAGACCTTCAATTTCTGTTGACCAGAAAACAACTATCAGAAATTCACGCTCAACTGTCGGCACATTAACCGGATTATATGATTATTTACGCTTAATTTATGCACGGCTTGGTAAAAGCGAGATTAAAAACCTTGAAATTAGCAGAAATCTTTTTTCTTTTAATTCACCAACGGGTGCATGTCCCGCATGCAAAGGTCTTGGTGTAACAGATAAAATTGATTCTGATCTTTTAATTGACAGTCCTGAAAAAAGTCTTAGAGAAGGAGCTTTGCTTATTACAACTCCAACAGGATATATTATTTATTCTCAGGTTACCATGGATGTAATGGATCAGGTATGTAATTCCGAAGGATTTAATGTTGATATTGCATGGAAAGATCTTACCGATAAACAAAAAGAAATAATTTTATATGGGTCTGATAAAATAAAAATTCCTTTTGGAAAGCATACGCTCGAATCAAGAATGAAGTGGAGCGGAATAACAGCAAAACCTCGCGAAGAAGGTTATTATAAGGGAATTATTTCGATAATGGAAGAAATACTAAAACGTGACAGAAATAAAAACATTCTTCGATTTGCAAAAACAATAACTTGTGAAAGTTGCAATGGCAAAAGACTATCAAAAAAAGCATTATCAGTAAAATATAATAACAAAAGTATTTCCGATTTAGCAGCACTTTCAATAATAGAATTAAATGAAGAAGTAAATAATTTCAAAGGAAAAGTTGCCGGATCAATAAAAGAACAAATATTAAAACGAACAGAACTTTTAATAAAACTTGGACTTGGATACTTAACCCTCAACAGAGAATCAACAAGTTTATCGGGAGGGGAAGCACAAAGAATTCGCTTGGCTAACCAGTCTTGTTCAAACCTTAGCGGTATTCTTTACGTTTTTGATGAGCCTTCTATTGGATTGCACGAAAAAGACAATATACAACTTTTACGGGTTCTTAAAAATCTTGTAGCAATAGGCAATACTGTTGTGGTTGTGGAGCATGACGAATTAACAATTAAAAATTCCGATTGGATAATAGATATTGGACCCTTGGCGGGAAAAAATGGAGGTGAAATTCTCTTTTGTGGTGCAACAGATGAATTTTTAATTTTAAAAATTCAAAAAAGCCTAACACACGATTATTTAACAAATAAAACCAAATTCCCTAAATTTAACAAAAGAAAGGGAAAAGGAGAAATTAATGTTGTTAATGCGAACAAAAACAATCTTAATAATATAAATGTCGATTTTAAACTTAATAGTTTAAATGTTATTTCCGGAGTGTCTGGTGCAGGTAAATCATCACTAATTGAGTTTTTGCTCGAAAATACATTTAAGAAAAAAAATAACGACATTATCAATTCTATAATTCATATAGATCAATCTCCAATTGGCAGAACACCAAGAAGTAATCCTGTTACATACACAAAAGTATTTGACCATATCAGAGAGATGTTTGCTAAGCAACCGGAGGCTAATGAAAATGGCTGGAAAAAAAATCATTTCTCTTTTAATGTTGTTGGAGGAAGATGTGAAGATTGTCATGGTGCAGGAGTCAAACAAATAGGAATGCACTTTATAGGCAATATTGATGTTTTATGTGATACTTGTTATGGAAAACGCTTTTTGGATGAAACACTAAATATAAAAATTAGAGATAAGAGTATTTATGATATTTTAGAAATGCAGATTGACGAGGCTCTGTTATTTTTTAATGATAACCCAAAAATTGTAAAAATATTATCAACGCTAAACCAACTTGGACTTGGTTATTTAACTCTCGGACAACCGGCAACAACTCTTTCGGGTGGTGAGGCACAAAGAGTAAAGCTGGCAACAGAGCTTAGCAAAAATACAAAAGGACACACCTTATACATTTTAGATGAACCAACAACAGGATTACATATTGCGGATATAGAAATTCTTGTAGAAGCATTACAATTACTTGTAGATAAAAGCAATACAGTTATTTGTATAGAACATCATCTCGAAGTTATTAAATCTGCAGACCATGTTGTTGACATAGGACCTGAAAGTGGTAATAATGGAGGAGAATTAATTTATCAGGGAACTCCTGAGAACATTGTTAATTGTGATAGATCATATACAGGCAAAGCTATTAATGAAGAATACAGCATAAAAAAAGAACTTCTTCCAATTCCGTCTTCTAACATAAGTAAAAAAGATTCAATATATTTTAAGGGAGTTACAACAAACAACTTAAAAAATATTGATATTGAATTTCCAAAAAACAAAATAACTGTTATAACGGGTGTTTCCGGTTCGGGAAAATCATCTCTTGCTTTTGACACCTTATTTTCAGAAGGACAAAATAGATTTACAGAAAATCTGTCAGCCTATGCAAGAACATTTTTTGCGAATTACAGTAATGCTGATTTTAGCGAATGTAATGGATTAACTCCAACAATAGCAATATCTCAGAAATATATTAAGGGAAATCCAAGAAGTACAGTTGGAACAATAACAGAGATTTACGACTATTATCGTTTGCTTTTTTCAAGAGCAGGAAATACATATCTGCCCGCCAGTACATTTTCATTTAATCATAAAGATGGTGCATGTGAAAAGTGTAATGGATTGGGAAAAGTAATTGTTGCAGACACGGACAGACTTATTACAAATCCAGAAAAATCGTTATTGAATGGAGCATTAGGAGGCACAAAAACAGGTAAATTTTATGGAGACCCTAATGGTCAATTTATTTCTATACTTAAAGCTGTTGGCAAACATTATAATATAAATTATGAATTGCCATGTAACAAGCTTTCTGAAACAGCATTGAAATTAGCATTTTATGGCACGGGTGATATTATATATGATGTAAAATGGGATTATAAAAGAAAAGAACGAAAAGGAATATATGAGTTTAATAAAAACTGGATAGGATTTTTAGAACATGTTAATGAAGAGTATGAAAGAAAACATGCTGATAAGCGTTCTGAAGGAATGATGAATGTAATGAAAGAAATTACATGCCCGAAATGCAATGGAAATCGTTTGAAAAACAGTGTGCTTAATGTTAAAATAAACAATTGTAATATTTCTGAACTTTCTAAAAAATCAGTTGTTGATAATATTAATTTCATTGATTCATTTAGTAATTCAAATAAAACATTTCGCAATATCTGTATTGAAATAATACGTAGATTAAAATCATTACAAAACATTGGTCTTCCTTATCTTACAGTTGACCGAAGTAGTGAAAGTATTTCGGGAGGAGAAGCCCAAAGACTAAGAATAGCATCATTGCTTTCATCAGAAATTTCAGGAACAACTTATATACTTGATGAACCTACTATAGGATTACACAACAGAGATACCGATAAACTTATTGAGACGATTACCAAACTACGAGATATTGGGAATACTGTTGTAATTGTTGAGCATGATGAAAAAATAATAAAATCAGCTGACAATATTATAGAAATTGGTCCTGACGCCGGTAATAATGGCGGAGAAATTGTTTTTGAAGGAACGATTAACGAATTACAAAAAAGTAATACTAAAACAGGGAATTATCTTAATATTGAAAAGATACAAATTGGGAAGAATTATTCCGTTAATGCCAAAAAAGAATATATCTCAATAAAAAAAGCTAACGCAAACAACCTTAAAAATATTGACGTAAGTATTCCCATAAATTGTATTGTTGCAGTAACAGGGGTATCGGGTTCGGGTAAAACGAGTCTTGTGAAAAATGTTGTTTCAGACAGTGCTAAGGATAAAAAAGCTGTATTATGTGAATCAATTTCAGGTTTGGACAAATTCGACAATGTTTTTTCCATTAGTCAAAAAAGCATAACTGCAAGTATTACAAGCAACATGGCTACTTACATTGGATTATTTGATATGATCCGCGATATTTTTGCCAATAGTTCTCAGGCTAAAACCAATAGAATAAAAAGGCAGGATTTCTCTTTTAATCAAAAAGGCGGACGATGTGAAACATGTAATGGAAGGGGAAAAATTAAAATAAGCATGGATTTTTTGCCTGATATTCATATTGTTTGCGATGATTGCAAAGGAAAAAGGTATCAAAATATTGTTCTCGATTGTACTTTAAACAATAGAAACATTTATGATGTACTTGAAATGACAATTTCTGATTTTGAAAAGTATATTTCAGATTTACCCATTGATAAAAAAGCTGTAGATCAGATTACTAATTTTGTTAATATTTTAAAAGACATAGGACTTGAGTATTTAAAATTAGGTCAGGAAACAGGCTCGTTATCAGGAGGAGAATCTCAGCGTTTAAAACTTGCAAAGGAACTTACCAATAATTCAAAAGGAAGAAATTTGTACCTATTTGATGAGCCCACAACAGGATTGCATTTCGAAGACATTAAAAAGTTATTAATATTATTTGATAAACTTATTGTGAACGGACACAGTATAGTAGTTATTGAACATAATAATACGCTAATTAATTTTGCTGATCATATTATTGAGTTTGGTCCTGAAGGTGGAGATAAAGGCGGAGAAATCATTAATGCTAAATAGTGGTTATACAAACAAAATAAAGGAATTAGTTCTTTTTATTTCATTTTAAAATTTTCAATCAAAATTTTTAATCCATTTGATATATTTTTCATATATTACGCCAAATTTTAAATTTATATAAAATGATTAAGAAAATTCTATTTCCGTTTTTACTTTCAATTTTACTTGTTATAGGTTTAAGTATTAAAAGTATTGCCCAAGAAGAACATGCGACAGAACATAATGAAAATAAAACAACTATTGTTGAAAATGAACATAGTGAAACACATGATGTTGACAATGTAGAAGGAGAAAATAATGACAACAAATCACATGCAACAGAAGAAGAGCATGGAGAAAAGGAACATCATGGCGGAATGGAACCATTATTTTTTATAGTTATTGCACTTGTTATTGGTGCCGTAATAAGGCATTTTTTCAAAAAGGTTCCTTTACCATTTACTGTTATATTGTTGATAATAGGAATTGGATTAGGACTTATCAATCGTTTTGGTTGGTTAGGAGATTGGGGAAAAACATTTAGTTTGTCAATTGAATGGGCTGGTAATTTTGACCCTCATGCTATTTTATTTGTTTTCTTACCGATATTGATTTTTGAAGCTGCATTTGCCATGGATATTCATACATTTAAGAAAACCGCATTAAATTCAATTATTCTTGCTGTGCCGGGTATTATTGTGGCACTGATTTTAAGTGCAGGTTTAGCAATGTTATTAAAATATTTTAATATTGGTCTTAATAGTTGGGAATGGAGCATAGCTTTGATGTTTGGCTCTGTTATCAGTGCAACAGACCCTGTTGCAGTGGTTGCATTGCTTAAGGAATTGGGAGCAAGCAAAAAACTTGGAACACTTATAGAAGGAGAATCATTACTTAATGATGGTACTGCCATTGTTATTTTTATGGTTTTTTTCGTTGGAATTACAGGAGCTAATGGAGAAGACCCTTCGTTTATTTTAGAGTTTGGAAGAGTTGCTTTTGGAGGCATATTAATTGGTGTTATAATAGCAGGGATTACCATTGCCTGGGTAAAACGCGTTTTTAACGATGCTTTAGTTGAAATAAGTGTAATTATTGCAGCTGCATATCTTGCCTTTTTTGTAGCCGAACATTTTTTGCACATGTCGGGTGTACTTGCACTTGTAACATTAGGATTAGCAATGGCCGGCGTTGGTAAAACAAGAATAAGCCCCGAGGTTGAACATTTTTTGCATGAGTTTTGGGAATTAGCTGTATTTATGGCCAACGTATTGATATTTATAATTGTAGGAGTGGTAATTGCTCAACGCACAGAATTTACAGCTTATGATTTTATTTTATTAGGTATTTTCTATGTTGGAATTCATGTTGTTAGGGGCATTATGCTTATTATGTTTTATCCGCTTATGAAAAAAATAGGATATGGCTTAGATAAAAAAGAAGCAACCGTTTTGTGGTATGGGGCACTGAGGGGTGCAATTGCATTAGCATTAGCATTAGTTGTAATGGGTGTTGATGATAAATTTATTGCCCATGAAATTAAAAACCAGTTCTTTTTCTTAACTGCTGGAATTGTAACGTTAACATTGGTAATAAATGCAACAACAATCAAATTTGTTGTACAGAAATTGGGCTTAACAAAAATTGCACCTGCAAAAGCATTAATGATAATGAATGCAAACCAATACTTGAGAACAAGTACTGAAAATGCAATAGAACGCCTTAAAAAAGACAGGTTTATCAGTAATGCTGATTGGGGTTCTGTAAAAGAATATTTGCCAAAAAAGGTTAAAGTCGAAAAGCTTGAAGGAGTTGAAATTGAGAATATCGCTGAAATGAGAGAAAGAATTCTTGAAAAAGAAAAGAGTAGTTACTGGTCTCAATTTAAAGATGGAATGCTTGGTCCTACGGCTGTTCAGATGTTGTCCAGTACAATTGACGAAATTCTTGATGAGGGTGGATTGGTTTCATTATCAAAACGAAAAGACCTCGAATTACTTATGAATCCTCCAAAAATGCTAAGTAAGATGCAATCAATGCCTTTATTAAACAGAATAACAAAACAAAGGTTTTTTGAAAGACTTTCTGTAAGTTATGATATTGCCAAAGGATTTATTGAGGCTCAAGATGAAGTAATTAAGCTTGTTGAAAGCATGAGCAGAAGCCTTGATGCTGATGATAAAGAAGGCGAAAAACATCTTGAACAAATTGAAAAAGAAATAAATGAAAATAAAATTGAAGGATTAACCTTTATTAGAAATTTAAGAAAATCATATCCGGAAATTTATGATGCAATTGCTACAAGACAAGCAATACGTTCATTATTGAATTATGAACTAAAAACAATTGAACGCTTACAGAAAAACGGACGGATTAATTATGATGAGGCCCATAAAATGATACATAGCGTTGAAAAAAGAATGAAAAAACTTCTTCTTGCTCCTCCAAAAGTTAGGGTGCCGGATGCTATTGAACTTATTCAGGAAATATCATGGTTGCAAGAATTAGACTTAACTACTTACTCAAAACTTGGTAATTTATTTCAAAGTAAAATATTTTCAGTTGGAGAAAAGATTATAAAAGAAGGAACTCAGGATGATAGTTTTTATATAATTACCAGAGGAGCAGTTAAGGTAACTGTAAAAGATGAACTTATTGCTGTTTTAGGACAAGGGAAAGTAGTTGGGGAAATTTCAATTCTTACTGGAGCTAAAAGAACGGCAACAGTAACGGCAGAATCACCTGTTACAGCATTATTGATGTCGAGGGCTGATTTTAAGGCAATTTCTAAAGAAACAGATATTCTTGAAAATAATTTGTGGAAATTTGTTGGAATGCGACTATCAGAAAACATATTAAAAACTATTGAGCCTTATAACATATGGAAACACAAAGATTTTAGAAAATGGCTAAAAAAGGGTGAAGTAATTTCAACAGAAAATGAATTAACCGTAAACACAGAAAATAAAATTGCAATTTTAATACATGGCGAAGCAAAATCAGATGGCAAAACATATAATGCTCCTGCTTTGATTGAAAACAATGACATTAATTTGCTTTCTGATTCAAAATTATTTGTTTGTGTTAAAAAAGAAGATATTTAAATCATGAGTACACGTTTCCCGACTTTTTGCGAGGTAGTTCATTTAAAACACATATCAATATTTTATTAATATATCTTGTTTAATTAATACTCGAACAAAACCAATTTTTAAGGTGCTCATAAGTGAAAAGTTTGAAGACTTCGTATATAAAAAATAATATAAATACTTTTCCTGATAATCCTTCAGATTTTGAGATATTATTCAGGAGTTCTTATAGCAACTTATGTGCTTATGCCAATAAGTTTTTGAAAGATATTGATGCCTCAGAAGAAATCGTACAGGAATTATTTTATAATCTTTGGTCAAACAGGGAAAGTCTTAATATTACATCATCTGTTAATTCATATTTATTCCGTTCTGTTCGGAATAGCTGCCTTAATATGATAAAACATATTAATATCAGGGAAGAATACAAAGAATTTAACGAAGCCGAAATAAAGGGTAAAGAGGTAAATTTTGAAGATACTCTAGAAACATCTGAACTGGAACAAAAAATAAGGAGAACAATTGACATGTTGCCTACTGAACGCAGAAAAGTGTTTATTATGAGCAGATATGATGGGTTGAAATATAGAGAGATAGCAGAAAAATTAAATATTTCGATAAAAACAGTAGAAAATCAGATGGGAAAAGCCATCAAATTTTTGCGTGAACAATTATCGAATTATTTAATCATTGCATTTTTAGTGATGATAGAATTTTTAATAAAAATTTTTGAAAAATGAATAGGGGAAACCCATTTTCGAATTGTCATTAGTATAGAAAGTATCAATGAATAGTAAAAATGAAAATATAGACCATAATCTTTTGATGTTATACCTGTCAGGTGAAGCTGATAAGTCTCAGATAAATCAGGTAAAAATCTGGCAGAACCAATCAAGGGAAAATGTTCAATATCTGAACAAGCTTGAGGAATTATGGATAGAAACCGGAAAATTATCTTCTTCTCCTGTTGCTGTCGATATTGATGATGCATGGAACAAGTTGTCGGATAGGATATCGTTAGACAATGAACAAGTATTAAAGACCGATCAAAATCAAAAAAATAAAGTTGTTTATTATTTCACCAGAATTGCAGCGGTAATTATGTTATTATTTGGGGCATATTTTATTTTTAATTATTTGACAGAAAAAGACACACAGCTAACTCTTGCAAGTAATGACAATGTTATTACTCAAATATTGCCCGATGGGTCGGAAACTTCTTTAAATATAAATTCAAGATTAATATATCCTAAAACATTTTCTGAAAACAAAAGAGAAGTTAAGCTTGAAGGTGAAGCATTTTTTAATGTTGAACATAAAAAAGAACAAGAATTTATTATTCATGCTGGTGATGCAAACATAAAAGTTTTGGGAACTTCGTTTAATGTAACAGCATATCCTGAATCTGAAGATATAGAGGTTTTTGTTGAAACAGGCACAGTTCTTTTATATTGTGTAAATAACTTAAATGGCGATTCTGTTGCACTTGAATTAACACCCGGAACAAAAGGGATTTACAATAAAAAGAAAAAAACCATTAAGCGCATAGTTGAAACATTTAATAATGATTTGTTTTGGAATAACAAAACATTAATTTTTGAAGAAACAGAACTGTCAAAGGTTATTGAAATATTAATTATTGATTATAATGTTGAAATTACACTAGGAAACGAAAAAATAAAGAATTGTTTATTATCGGCAAAATTTAAGAATGACTCTATTGAAACTATCTTAAATGTTATTGCAGAATCGTTTAAGCTAAATATTACCAAAAAAGAAAATACATATATTATAAATGGCGACGGTTGTTAATTTTAAGAAAATAGTAATAATTACCATTCTTTTGTTTGGGATATTGTGTTTTCGTTCGAATAATATTTATTCTCAGGCAAATTTACTTAACAAAAAAATATCACTTTCTGTATCAAATATCAAACTGAAAAATGCTTTGATATATATTGGAGATAAGGGAAGTTTTAAGTTTTCATATAATGCTGAAATAATTAATAATGACAGTATTGTATCTATTAATGTCAATAACGAATCCATAAAGAAAATACTTGATAAAATACTTGATAATACTGTGCAATATAAAATTGTTGGAAACCATATTGTTCTTCTGAGTAAAGAAAAAAATAAGCGTTTACAAAAAGAAAACAAGAAAAAAAACTATGAGATTACAGGATATATTATTGATTCACAAACAGGGGAAAAGATAAAAAATGCCACGGTTTATGATATAGATGGAAAAAGAACAGTTATTACTGACAATAATGGTCATTATGTAATTTTAATTCCACCTGACAAAGAATTCAGGGGGCTAACATATTGCAAGCGAGGCTATCTTGATACGGTCATAATTATAAGACCAATTAACCATAGTAAAATAGACATGCATCTAAACCCTAAATTTCTTGTTGTAGATAAAATGCCTGCAAAAAAAATCCAAACAGATACCAATAAAATAGATAATGAAGCAATTGTAAATTGGTTAGTTGATGATGAGTCAATAATTCATTCCCAAAACCTAGATGTATATGAAAAGAGAATAGGACAAGTTTCATTTTTACCCTATAAGGGCACACACACTTCACTTAATGGAACATTTGTAAATAATTTATCACTCAATATTTTAGCAGGATATTCAGATGGTGTTGACGGAGTAGAAATAGGCTGCCTATTAAATATTGATAGAAGTTATGTAAATGGTATTCAGATTTCCGGATTTGGTAATATTGTTGGTAAGTATACAAAAGGAATTCAAATTGCAGGCTTTTTTAATAAAAACACAGGCTCAATTAAGGGAGTTCAGATTGCAGGTTTTAACAATGTTGTGCTAGATACAATAACCGGAGTGCAAATTGCAGGATTTAGTAATGTTCTTAATGGTAAAATGAAGGGATTTCAAGTTGCAGGATTTCATAACCATACAACAAAAAATGTTGACGGAGCTCAAATTGCAGGATTTATAAATTCGACCAAACAGGATGTGGTTTTAATGCAAATTGCCGGTTTTATTAATTATTGTAAAAATGTTACAGGTATTCAAATTGCTGGTTTTCTAAATCATACAGAAAATGTTAGGGGTGGACTTCAAATTGCAGGTTTTTTAAATTATACAAAAGATTTAAAAGGAGTTCAGATAGGATTTATAAATGTTGCCGATACCAGTTTGGGTGCCTCAATTGGATTTTTTAATCATATTAAGAAAGGTTATCGTGCAATTGAAATTTCTGCCAATGAAATATTCTATACAAATTTATCGTACAAATCAGGAACAAGAAATTTTTATAATATATACAATGCTGGTATAGACCCAAATAATTATGAAAAATGGTCAGTAGGCGTGGGAATAGGAAGCATTACAAAACTGAATAAAACTTTTGCGATTAACTTTGAATTAATATCAAGTGCTGTTAATGAAACAAAAGTCTGGGAAGATGAATTAAATCTTTTAAGCAAAATTAATACTGTAATGGAAATAAAGATATTTAAACATTTCTCTTTTGTTGCAGGACCCGCAATTAATTTTCATGTTTCTGCTATTACTAATTCGGAAATAGGTAATTTTTCTTCGACAATTGCATTAAATCCTTTTTATGAAAACACATTTGGGAAAAATCAAATTCAAATGTGGATAGGAGGAAGAGCTGCCTTTAGGTTTATTATTAGTAAAAATGTTTAACTAAAGAAACTAAAAAGTAATAATACTACTATCTTTAAATATTAAAATTTACAACTATGAAATCATTAACTAGAATTTTACTATTCTTGATAGCATATACTTTGTTCTCAAATATAGATGCACAAAATGCTTATTTGTCACCTTCGCTTAGTAATGTGATAAATGAAAATAATAAAACATATTCTGTGTTAATTGTTTTAAACGAACAAATAGATTTTGAATTACTTAAAGCTGATTTTAATAGAAATAAAATCAGTATTGATAAAAGAGCAAAAACAGTTATTAAGCTTTTGCATGAACAAAAAAACAGGTGCCAAAAAAGTATTATAGAATTTATAGACAAATATAATTCATCAAAATCTGTAAAAATTGAAATCAAAAAACAACACTGGATAAGTAATTTAATATTAGTAGAAACAAACAAAATGGGAATTGAATATCTATTAGACAATAATGATATTAATTATTTGGCACTTGCTAGTCAAGGCATAGAATTAGTTGAGCCAATTGAAACACCAGCATCATCAACACTAAAAGATCTTGTTGCTCCAGAACCTGGTCTTATTGCTATAAATGCTCCTGCAATGTGGGCATTAGGTTATACTGGAAGAGGTACAGTTATTTATGGATATGACACGGGAGTTTGGCCAAATCATCCTGCATTTAGCAATAGATATATGGGATTGTTTTATCCTCCCGAGCAATGTTGGTATGGGTTTTGGAATGCTACACCTACAGGAGTTCTTAACAATCATGGAACACATACCTTGGGAACTGCAATAGGATTAGATAAAAGTATAAACGACACCATTGGAGTAGCTTTTGAAGCTTATTGGATTGCAACAGATATTATTAAAGGTACTATTAATGACATTCCTCCTGTTAGCGATTTGGTGGAAGCATTTGAATGGGCATTGAATCCCGATGGAGACACATCTACAGTATATGATATACCAGATGTTATTAATAATTCGTGGAGGTGGAGAGATCAAATAGACACCGTAGAATGTCAGGGATTTGTTGTTGATTTATTAAATGCAATTGAGGCTGTTGGAATTGCAAATGTTTTTTCGGGAGGTAATACCGGACCTAGTAATACAGGTTTAAATTCACCCCAAAGAGTAAAAACTAATGTTGTTAATTCATTTTGTGTTGGTGCAATTGATGGAAATGTTGGAACATATCCTATTGTTAGTTTTTCAACAAGAGGTCCGACGCAGTGTCCGGTTAGTGATAGCTCATTATTAATACATCCAGAGGTTGTTGCTCCTGGATACAATGTGCGGTCTGCATGGAATACTGATGAGTATCATACAATTTCTGGAACCTCAATGTCGTGTCCTCATGTTTCTGGGGCTATACTTTTGTTAAAAGAAGCTTATCCTTTTTTGCCGGGAGAGGAATTAATGAAAGCACTATATTATACAGCAATAGACCTGGGAGTTATTGGTGAAGATAATGTTTATGGAATGGGTCTTATTGATGTATATGCCGCTTATGAATATCTTGCTTTAACATATACCCCTGTTTCTCCAAACTATCCATATGATGTTGCTATATCTCAGGTTTTAGGTCCTAATAGGGAGATATATTGCGATAGCATTATAAATCCCGAAGTATTTGTTGTAAATTTAGGAGATAGTACAATAACTGAATTTACATTATATTATACTTTAAATAATAATGTAGAGCAAAATGTGGTTTGGACAGGAATATTGCCAGCAAATAATGATGTTAGTGTTATTTTGCCTTCAATATCTTTACTCCAAACTGGCGATTTTGAATTTAATTTCAGGGTTGAAATTGCCGACACTCTTGTAGATATTGATTGTCACAACAATAGACGATACTATAAATCAAAATATCTTCCTACATATTATGCACCATTTTATGAAGATTTTGAATCAGGTATTGACACTAACAAGTGGATAATTACAAATTTTGACGGAAATGAAACTTGGGATACTGTTGCAACTATTCCATATACTACCGGAATGTATTCATTATATATCCATTTTAATACGAATATTGAAGATGGAGAAACAGACGAGCTATTATCATCATTAATTAGTCTATCAAGCCTAAGTTCGTTCGATACTTTAACTTTATCATTCGATGTAGCCTATCAAAGAAGAACCACCGTGTATAATGACTCTCTAAAGGTATACATGTCTGATGACTGTAGTCAATCATTTGCTTATTTATTATATGAAAGTGGGGGCTTGGAGCTTAGTACATATAATACTCCAACATATAATTTCTTTCCCATTTCTTCAGCTCAATGGAAACGTGAATTTATTCACATAACAGGATTAAGTCCTAGCGATGAAATATTATTAAAATTTATTGGAATAAATGAAAAAGGAAATAATTTATTTATTGATAATATTATGCTAGAAGCAGGAGCAATTTATACTAATGTGAAAAATGTTGTTAATACAAAAATTGATATTTATCCAAATCCTGCAAAAAATGTTTTATATCTAAAAAGTGACAATGTTGTTGAGGTAGAAATATCTTCAATAGATGGGAAAAAAATACAAAAAGGAATTTACAATGGTGATTCTAAAATAAATATAAAGTCGCTTTCTAAAGGACTTTATTTTGTTACCATAAAAGATAAAAATGGAGTTTTAATATTATCAAAAAAAATTATTAAGAGTTAGAAAGCTCTTTTTAAAATTCTAACTATCCCTTAAAAAATATAGTTTAAACAAAATACATTCAAAATATTTATAAAAAAAGACTCTTCAAGTAGGGGTATTTTTTTTTTGAATTGTCTTCCTATTGAAAGTACAATTATTTAAACAAATGAAAAAGCTAAGTATTTTATTAATTGGAATTGCATTATTAGCAATATCGTGTCGCGACACATTTCACATGGGCATAAGAGGAAATGGGAATATCGTTACAGAAGAAAGATCTGTATTGTCTTTTGATGAAATTAAATCAAGCGGTAGTTTTAATGTATTTATAACTAACGATAGTATAAATAGCATAGTTATAGAAGCCGAAGAAAATTTAATTCCCTACATAAATACGAACATAAATGGGAACAAATTAACATTAAAAAAGCAAAATAATAGGAATTTACGTAATACCGAACCCATAAACATATATGTTAGAACAAACTCTATTTCTCATGTATCTTTATCTGGTTCAGGTTATATTAATATTGAAAATGTTAATACAAGTTTTTTCGAACTGGATATTAGTGGGTCAGGAGGGGTTGATTGCGAGGCTGATGCTAACTATATTGACGCTGATATTTCAGGATCAGGCGAATTAACTTTAACAGGTTCTGCGGACAAAACAGAATTACACATTAGTGGTTCAGGAAAAATAAACTCTTATAATCTTGAGCAAAATACTTGTTTTGCAAAAATATCAGGATCAGGAAATATATATGCTAATGTATTAGAACTTCTTGATGTTAGGATTTCAGGGAGTGGAAGTGTCCATTATATTGGTTTTCCTGCTATCAACACAAGTATTTCTGGTTCAGGGAATGTAATTAGTCATAATTAATAACTCGAATTATAAAAAGATGAAAACAATAAATTTAACAATCGTAATTGCATTATTAGCAGTTTTAAGTTTTAATGTATGTGCACAAGAAGAAGTTGAAAAAAATAATACTATTGTGCGATCAGTTCAAATAAGTTTTGTGACTCCACTTGGAACAAATGGGATGGAGTCTTGGAACGTATCAAACAATTTTTCTTTAAACATGATTATCGGATATTCAGGTGGACTAAAAGGATTTGAAATAGGGGGACTCTATAATATGATTAAAGAAGATGTAAAAGGTTTACAAATTGCCGGATTTGGGAACACTGTAATGGGAAATGTTATTGGGTGTCAAATATCCGGGTTTTCAAATATAAATAAAAAGAATGTAAAAGGTTTACAAATTGCTGGATTTAGCAATACAATAATTGGAAATGTAATTGGTTGCCAAATATCCGGTTTCTCAAATATAAGCAAAAAGAACTTGAATGGAATACAAATTGCTGGATTTTCAAATATTATTGCTGATAGTGCAACAGTATCTCAAATATCAGGATTTTCAAATATTGTAAACGGTACTATGACAGGAATGCAATTAACCGGATTTATCAATATTGCAAAGTCAATGCCAATAGGTACTCAAATTTCAGGATTCGCTAATATTAATCATGGAGACATAAAAGGATCTCAAATTACTGGCTTTGCAAACATTAATTCAGGAAACCTTAAAGGCGTTCAGATATCAGGTTTTTTAAACTACACTAAAAAACTTACTGGTGCACAAATAGGATTTATAAATATATGTGATACTGTAGAGGATGGAATATCTCTTGGTTTCCTAAGTATTGTAAAAAAAGGATATCGTTCATTTGAATTAAGCGGAAACGAATCTTTTTATGCAGTTGGAAGCTTTAAAACAGGAACGGAAAAATTCTATAATATCATTTCTATTGGTAGTCGTTTAGAGAGTAATTTTATTAAATGGGGCTGGGGGTATGGAATTGGAACAATGTTTCCTGTTACTGAAAAAGTAAAAGTTAATATTGATGGCATAGCTTACCATATAAATGAAGACGAATGGTGGACGGGTAGACTAAACATGCTTAATAAGATCAACTTATGTGCATCGATGCATGTATCAGACAATTTAACTGTCTTTGGAGGTATGACCTGGAATATACAAGTGTCAGATATTAATGACAGAGAAGGAAATCCTGTTAATTCACCAATAGTAAGCTGGTCTGCTTATGATAAAACAATAAGAAATACAAATGTTAAAATGTATCCTGGTTTTACTGTTGGTGTGAGATTATGAAAAATAATTTCTTGATTATTATATGTTTTGCAAAAGCATCAAAATAATTAGTTTATATTATAATGCATTTTTAATTCTAAGCATAGCCTTTTCAACAATGCTTTTTGGGCATGCAATATTCATACGTTGAAATCCTTCTCCTCCTTTTCCAAAAACTCTGCCGTCACTTAATCCTACTTTTGCTTTATTAATTAAAATTTTATTTAACTCTTTATTTGACAAGCCCAACTTACTAAAATCTAACCATAATAAATAAGTTGATTCCGGATTAACAAGTTTTATGTCAGGCATATTGTTTTCTAAAAATGATTTTACAAAAGAAACATTACCGGCTAAATATTGCATTAATTGATCTAACCATTCTTCGCCGTCATTATATGCAGCTTTAAGTGCAATCAGACCAAAAATATTTCCCATGTTCAAATGAAGAGTATCAAGCATTTTATTGTATTTGTCAAGTAGTTTTTCATTACTAATAATTACTGCCGAGCTTGATAGTCCTGCAATATTAAAAGTTTTACTTGGTGCAACACAGGTAATGGTAATATCAGAAATTATATTTGACAAAGAAGCAAGCGGAATATGTTTATACCCATCAAAAACAAGATCAGAATGTATTTCATCAGATAAAATTAAAATATTGGTTTCTATACATATTTTAGCCAATTTTTCAAGCTCTGTTTTAGTCCAAACCCTGCCAACAGGATTATGAGGACTTGATAAAATTATCATTTTAACTTTATCATCAATTAAAGATTCCAGATTTTCAAAATCAAAAGTATATGTACCTTTTTCATATTTTAGTTGATTTTCAAGCATAATTCTTTTATTATCTTTTATTGCCGAGAAAAAAGGAAAATACACAGGTGGCTGAACAATTATTTTATCTCCGGGATCTGTAAAAGCTAAAACCGACATATTTATTGCAGGTACAACTCCCGGACTGAAACTGATCCAATTATTTTTAATTTCCCAGTTATGTCTTTTTTTCATCCATGAAACAACGGAATTATTAAATTCCTCTCCTCGAAAAGTATATCCAAGTATTTCGTGATCTAATCTTTCTTTAATTGCATTAATAATAAAATCGGGAGTTTTTATGTCCATATCGGCTACCCACATAGGAATAACATCATCGGTCTTAAAAATAGTTTTTCGTAAATCGTATTTTACAGAATTACTATTTGTTCTGTCAATTATCTCATCAAAATTATATTTCATGATTCGCTATTTATTATTAACCAAAATTAGTTATTTTTATGTTATTCATTTATCAAATAATGCTATTTGTGTATCCAAATTGACAATTAGAGAATTGTGTTTTTATTTTTACAAAATTTCACGTAATTTTATAAACCATTATTTTTATTTGAAATGAAAAAAATATTTATCAACATCCTTGTTTTGTTGTGTTTAGCTTTGTCGGCCGAGAACAATACTAGAATTGATTCTTTGCTTCAATTGTTAGAAAACGATATATCGGAAAAAGAAAAAGTTAAAATTTACGTTGATCTTGGAGCTCTTTATTCTGTTTATTCTCCACATGAAGCAGAAGAATTTTCTGAAAAAGCATATAATTTAGCAGTAAAAATAAAAGATACTGAAAACGAGGCTAATGCAATAAACAATCTAGCAGTAATTAATTATTATCAGGGAAATTATAACAAAGCTCTAAAATTCTATCAAAAGGCATTAAATATTGATACAGAAAACGGAAGAACAGAAAATATATCAACACGATTAAGCAATATTGGTGTTTTATATGCAGATCAGGGTCAATTTGATAAAGCAATAGAATATTATAACAAAGCACTTAAAATTGATGAAGAACTAAACAATAAAAAAAGTATTGCAGTTAGACTGAATAACATAGCATTGATATATACTCGTTGGGGAAGATACAACGATGCCCTTGATAATTTTCAAAAAGCATTAGAAATTGATAAGGAATTAGGCAATCAGGAAGAAATTGCAATAAGGCTTAATAATATTGGAATGATATTTTTATATCTTGAAAAATATGAACAATCTATTGAATATTTTAATCAGGCACTAGCAATAGATGAAAAACTAAAAAATCAAAAAAATATTGCAATTCGTTACAATAATTTAGGAAAAGCTTTTAATTCATTAAACAATTATAAAAAGGCGATTGCTTATTATAATAAATCTCTTGAAATAAATGAGAAAATTAATAACAAACGAGATATTGCAATTGGTTTAAAAAACATGGGTGAAACATACACAGAATTAAACAAATTTGAGGAAGCAATACAAAAATTAAATTCTGCTCTTAAAATTAATATTGAACTTGGAATTAAATCTGAAATAAGCAAAGTATATCAACTTATTGGAGTTGTTTACAATAAAAAGAAAGACTATAATAACGCAATAGATAATTATCGTAAAAGCATTGAGTTGAGCCTCGACTTGAATTTGTTTAATGTTTCAATGAAAAATCACAAAGACTTATCGGAAATGTATAAAATAATAGGCAAAAACGATATTTCATTAAAACATTTTAAACAATATACCATATTAAAAGATTCCTTAAGTAATGAAGAAAACAGCAAACAAATTTCACTTATTCAGGCAAAGTATGAATCGGAAAAAAAAGAAAGAGAAATAGTATTACTTAACAAGGATAAAGAATTAAGTGAATCTAAAATAAAACAACAAAGAATTTTAATCTATATATTTATTTTAATTGTAATTGTACTTGCTGTTAGCTTTTTATTGGTTTTTCTTTATTTGAAAAATAAAGAATACCGAACAAAAAATAAACTTAAAGAAGAGTTAAACATGTATATGCAAAAGGCACTACGACAACAAATGAATCCACATTTTATTTTTAATACATTAACATCTATACAATATTTTATTTTACAGAACAATATTGTTGAATCGAATAAATATCTTTCAAAATTTGCCAAGTTAATGCGACTTACATTAGATAATTCTCAACATAACACAATAAGTATAGAGGAAGAGCTTGAATCTCTTAAATTATATCTTGAATTGGAATCATTGCGATTTGAGACAAAATTTGATTTTGAAATAAACAAAAAAAATATTGAAATTAATGACTATCAAATACCCACATTATTAATTCAGCCATTTGTTGAAAATGCTATTTGGCACGGATTAATGACTAAAAAAGAAAAAGGTAAAATATTGATTGAAATATCCAAAAGCAACAATATTGTTGTTTGCAAAATTGAGGACAATGGTGTAGGAAGAAAAAAAGCTAATGAAATAAAAAATAAAAAGAATAAAACACATCAGTCTTTGGGAACAAAAATAACAAAAGCAAGATTAGACTTAATAAACTCATTATATGATAGTGATATGAATATAATTTATACAGATTTATATGATGGTAACGGAAATGCAATTGGAACTAAAGTTGAAATTTATATACCGGTATTTAATTAAATTTAAAAGAGATGTTAAAAACTGTAATTATTGATGACGAATATAAAGCGGTTAAAACCATTGAACTTATATTAAAAAATCATTGTAAAAATATTGAGGTATGTGGAATCGCAAATTCTGTTAAAGAAGGCATTGCAATAATTAACAAATTTAAACCGGATATTGTATTTTTGGATATTGAAATGCCGGAAGCCAATGGTTTTGATCTGTTAGAACAAATAGATGAAAGAGATTTTGAAGTTATATTTATTACAGCCTATAATAATTATGCAATAAGAGCAATAAAATACAGTGCTTTCGATTATATTTTAAAACCGGTTGATATTGATGAGATTAGTAAGGCAATTGAAAACGTTAAGAAGAAAAGAAAATCTGATAATAAGCAATTTGAAAAATTTGAAATTTTACTCGAAAACATTCAGTCAAAATCACCAAAAAAATTAGCAATTCCAATTTTTAACGGAACAGAATATATTGATATTGATAAAATAATAAGAATTGAAGCCGATGGCAGTTATTCAAATTTTTACCTTGTAAATAAAATAAAATATGTTGTTTCTCGTAACTTAAAAGAATATGCCGATATACTTGAAGGAAATATCTTTTACAGAATACACCGCTCACATTTAATTAATTTGAACTATATACGTAAGCATGTTAAGCATCAGGGAGGATATATAGTTATGGAAGATGAATCAAGTGTTCCTGTTTCACGACAGAAAAAAGACGAATTTAAACGTGTTATTAGTAATTTTAATTTGTAAAAGATAAAATGAAACGTCATTGCGAGGACGAAGCAATCTGTTAATTTATACCGTCATTACGAGGAAGCATGACGAAGTAATCTGTTAATAATAATGAGATTGCCACGTCATTTTATTTCTTGCAATGACGGTTAAATCGGCACTTAATACCTCAATCCATCAGCTTCACTTAAATAAGCTTTAATTGAACCCACAAGGATTTTAGCTTTAACAAGAACAGGAACTTTGTTTTTATCGTCAGTAACCCAAACAGTAAGATCTTCTCCTCCATCAAATATTGTCCCTTTTACCATTTTGGCTTTAAATTTTATGCAGCTATAGTCTTTATTATTACGGTCTGTTATTTTTTCTTTTCCCAAATACCGTATGTAAATATTAAATATTTCGTTGTCTAGTATAATTTTAATTGGAAACTTTTGATTAATTTCTGCATTCGAAAAATCAATATTTCGCGCATAATATATTGCAGTTAAGGGATCGTAAAGACAAGAAAGAATATCTACAGTATCCTTTCTTTCGCCATCATCAGTACAATATAAATCTGCATAAATTTTGTTTTTTGTATAATCAAAAATATACTTATTATGAATTACATTACCTCCTTCAAAAACTTTACGACTAAAAAATGCGGTTTGCAGTTTTTCCTGATAAATATAAGAAGTATAAAGGTCTCTTACTTTATAGAACCAATCCCAGTTATTATAAGTTCTTCCATAGCTTGTAAATTTATAGCAATTACTGTTTTTGTAATTTGCAGAATCGACTTTAAAATACACATAACCGGCATTAACCCACACAAAACCCCAATTATAATATATTTCCATACTTAATTTCTCGCCGATCTGGAATGTTGTATTTTCTTTAAAGCACTGAGAAAAAATATTATTTAAATAAATAAATAAACAAAATAATAATATTGTAGATTTTAAATTCATTTATATAAATCAGACAATTGTTTCTAAATGCTTAACGTATAAATAGACAATAAGGTTATAAATATCTATTGATTTACTTTACCAATTTTTTCTTCTATCGAAGCAATTTTATTTTGTAATCTTTTTTCTTTGTTTTTTCTGATATCAAGCTTAATTGAAGAATATATCCTGTCAGAATCTTTTTCTAATATGTCATGGGCTTTTTGAACTATCGCTAAGGCTTCATTAAGTGTTTCTGTTTCAATAATAGTGCCCATTGCTGTTAATTTATAATCTTTGCAATCGTTTCTAATCATTTCAATTACCTTGCTAACATAATTACTTACACTTGAACCCTTGTCGGTTGGGAACATTGCAAATTCTAATAATACTGACATAGTTTTTCAATTTTATATTTTGTGTAAAATTACTGAAAAAGTAAGCAATTGACAATTAACAGAGGGCAATTTAAATTCAGTCATGCGCTTTAAGAAGACAAATTTCAATATATCTTGTATTATTTTAAAGAATTTTTTAATTTTACAGCAAATAGATGTTTATAAAAATCAATTAATAATTAAACTTAAAAGTATATGTCAGGACATAGCAAATGGTCAACTATTAAGAGAAAAAAAGGAGCATTAGATGCAAAAAGGTCAAAAGTTTTTTCTAAAATAGTAAAAGAAATACACGTTGCAGTGAAAGAAGGAGGTGCATATGCTGAAACAAATCCAAAATTGAGATTAGCAGTACAAAATGCCAAAAGTGTAAATATGCCTAAAGACAATATTGAAAAAGCTATTAGCAAGGCAGATAAAGAAGGAGATAATTTAATTGAAGTTACATTTGAAGGTTATTTACCACATGGTATTGCAGTATTTATTGAATGTTTAACTGACAACAATCTAAGATCGGTAAGTAATGTTAGAGCTGTATTTACTAAAAAAGAAGGAACTTTGGGAACAAATGGTTCGTTAAATTTTTTATTTGAGCGCAAAGGAATTTTTACAATTAATAAAGGAGAATTAGATCCTGAAGAATTTGAGTTTGAAATTATTGATGCCGGTTTAGAAGAGCTTGAAGAAGTGGAAGACAAGTTTATTATAACAACAGCATTAGAAGATTTTGGTAATATGCAAAAGCAATTGGATGAAATGAATGTTGAAATTGAAAATGCAGAGCTTCAAAGAATACCAAATGATACTAAGGTACTTAAAGTTGAAACTGCTGAGAAAGTATTACGAATTATTGATGCATTTGAAGATATTGATGATGTTCAAAATGTTTATCATAATTTGGAAATGACCGATGAGCTAATGAGTAACCTTGAAGAAAATTAATGAAATTCAAATACCCCGCCTCTTGCGGCGGGGTTGTTAAGAGTGGCTTCTATTATTTAAATACAAATTTATATAACAAAGATTTTCCAACCATATCTTCATCAGGCTTAAAATTAATTTTGCTTAATTGCCCAATTACATATTTCTGAAATTTTGGGTGCCCGTCAATTTGTTTGATATCAATATTGCCTAATTCGTTTATTGAAATATCAACCACTACTTCTCCCTCAATCTTGTTTTGTTTTGCAAAATCCGGAAAATCAAGAAATCTGCTAATTTTATTTTTTACCTTTTTATTTTTATCACCATAATCGTTATTACTAAAACAAGTAGTTGAAGCAATAAAAGAAAAAAGTATTACCAGTGTTATAACTTTAATATTTTTCATAATTGTAAATTTAAATTGTTAAAATTTTGATATTTGACTGTATGACGCACTTGATAATATTATTGTTACAATAAAAAATGAATCTTTTATAATGCACACACAAACTGATAAATACAATGATCTTGTTTTAAGAAAAAATTGTAAAAGGTGTTTTTGAATTTTATATTCTAAAAATCATACAGAAATAAATATCTTTGTGCCTCATTTATACCAATACACTTTAGTGAAGAACATTAGAAATTTTTGTATAATAGCCCATATTGATCATGGGAAAAGCACGCTTGCTGATAGATTGTTGGAATATACCAATACAATATCAGGAAAAGATTTGCAAGAACAGGTGCTTGATAATATGGATATTGAACGTGAGCGTGGCATTACTATTAAAAGTCATGCAATACAAATGGAATATAATTTTGAAGGAGAAAAATATTTATTAAATCTTATAGATACTCCCGGACATGTTGATTTTTCGTATGAAGTTTCTCGTTCTATAGCTGCCTGCGAGGGAGCATTGCTTATTATTGACTCTACACAAGGAATACAGGCACAAACAATATCCAACCTTTATCTTGCTTTAGAAAATGACCTTGAGATAATACCGATAATGAACAAAATGGATCTTGATAATGCTATGCCCGACGAAGTTCAAGACCAAATAATTGATCTTATTGATTGTAGGCCGGAAGAAATTATCCACGCAAGTGGAAAAACGGGTATGGGAATTGAAGAAATTTTAAAAATAATTATTGAAAAAATTCCTGTTCCTAAAGGAGATTCCGAACAGGAACTCCAGGCTTTGATCTTTGATTCTGTTTTCAATTCATATAGAGGTATAGTTGCTTATTTTAGAATATTTAACGGACAAATTAAAAAAGGAGACCACGTAAAATTTTTTAATACAGGAAAAGAGTATCACGCTGAAGAAATAGGAGTGTTAAAATTAAATCAAGAATCGCGTAATTCTCTTGGTGTTGGAGATGTTGGATATATTATTTCGGGAATTAAAAATGCAACTGAAGTAAAGGTTGGAGATACAATTACTCATGTTGAAGAACCTTGTGAAAATGCCATAGATGGTTTTGAAGATGTTAAACCAATGGTATTTGCAGGTATATATCCTGTTGATGCTGATGATTATGAGGAGTTGCGTTTTGCAATGGAGAAACTTCAATTAAATGATGCCTCATTAACTTTTGAGCCGGAATCATCTGTTGCTCTTGGCTTTGGTTTTAGGTGTGGATTTTTGGGTCTGCTTCATATGGAAATTGTTCAAGAACGATTAGACAGAGAATTTGACATGAATGTTATTACCACCGTGCCAAATGTTTCATATAAAGTATGTACAACAAAAAAAGAAATTATTGATGTGCATAATCCTTCGGGTTTGCCTACTCAAAATCATATCGACTATATTGAAGAACCCTATATTATTGCACAAATAATAACAAAATCAGAATATCTAGGTTCAATAATGAATTTATGTATTGACAAAAGAGGCATAATGAAAAATCAGGTTTATTTAACAAGCGACAGAGTAGAAGTAACTTTTGAAATGCCTCTTGGCGAGATTGTTTTTGATTTCTACGATAAACTTAAAAGTATCTCTAAAGGATATGCTTCTTTCGATTATCATCAGTCATCTTATAAAATAGCAAAACTTGTTAGATTAGACATACTGTTAAACGGCGAAATGGTTGATGCCTTATCTACATTAATACATTTTGATAATGCTTATGATTTTGGCAGAAAAATGTGTGTTAAGTTAAAAGAGTTAATTCCTCGTCAGCAATTTGACATTGCAATTCAGGGAGCTATCGGCTCAAAAATTATTTCCAGAGAAACCGTAAAAGCTTTACGTAAAGATGTGACAGCAAAGTGTTATGGAGGTGATATTACCCGAAAAAGAAAACTTTTGGAAAAACAAAAGAAAGGCAAAAAGCGTATGCGTCAAGTAGGAAATGTTGAAGTTCCTCAAACTGCATTTTTAGCAGTACTTAAATTGGATTAAAAATAACCTAAATCATTTTATCTATTTGTAGAGGTGTATTATTTTACGTTTGTGTATTAGGTGCTGATACAGTGCTTTATAAAATCCCGATGTTGTAATTCTGTATAATCCTAAAATTCAGTTTTTAACACAATGTAGAAGTCATAAGTGTAAATTGTGTGCAGTTATTTATAAAAATATTAATATTTTTATAGCTTAATTAAATTTACCAAAACTATGAAAAAGCAATTAATTCAATTATTAATTTTTACCTGCCTTATTAATTTAAACCTAATTGCAGGACCGGGAGACACCACAGTGGTTCAAACACTTACATTCGATAGTGTTGGACGTAATTATATGTTCAATTTTCCTATCGACACAGGTCAGACATACGAAAAAATACTAATGCAATATACCATGCGTTGCAAAGACGGATTGGTTTCGACACAAGCTGCGCCAAACGATAATGGATGTGGCGAATGGGATTATAGCTGCAATACTTACATTACCGATTCAAGTTATACAGATTCATTAAAAGCTACAGCACCCAGCCATGTGATAACAGGATTTTCGGGCACAACTTTCGATTATACCACTCAGCCTACATTCACTTATTATTCGTACAATCAGCAAAATGTGGTTTACAATTCTACTACATCAGAAACTACTGCAAATATTGGTGTAGGAACAGTATTAATGGCAAATCCTTTTGGCACATCCGGCAAGGTTTCTAAATCACAATATCTGTTTACAAGCACTGAACTTACATTGGCAGGACTTACTGCTGGCGATATTACAAGCATTAAGCTAGATGTAAATACTGCCACCACAGAGGCCAAGTTTTTGCGAATAAGAATGAAAAATACTTTGGCTGATACTCTTAATGCCAGCTACCCAGAACTAACAGGTTTTACCGAAGTTTATTTTCTTAATACCACTCTTGTGAATGGTATTAACGACTTTTTGTTTTACAACAATTTTACTTGGGATGGCACATCAAATGTATTATTAGAAATAAGCTACACAAACGATGCCGGCGGAACAGATAATGTTATTGTAGGACATGATGCAGGTGCAAAAATGGGATTGTTAAGCATAACAAACGATTATTGTTTAAATTTCTCAGGTAATAGTCGTGTAATGCTTGGAGCATCAAATTTTTCTGCTATCAGCGACGAGATCACAATTTCGCTATGGTGTTACGGTAACTCCAATATTATGCCAGCAAACTCTTATGCCTTTGAGGGCAAAGACAATCTAAACAGACGTCAGGTAAATGCTCATTTACCCTGGAGTAATTCCAGAGTATATTGGGATTGTGGTAACGATGGCTCTTATGACAGAATAGACAAACTTTTTACAGAAAATGATTTCGAAGGTAAATGGAATTATTGGACTTTTACCAAGAATACTAACACAGGTAGAATGAAAATGTATTTAAACGGTGTTATATGTTATTCGATATTGGGCAAAAATAAATTAATCGACTTACAGAATCTAAGTCTTGGTTCATCAGAAAATTTTACAGGATATTATTATGGTATGTTAGATAATTTTAGAGTTTGGGATATTGAATTGTCTCCTACAGAAATTGCAGAATATATGCATAAAGATGTTACGCCATCTCATCCCAGCTATGCAAACCTTGTAGCCAATTATAATCTTAACGAAGGAAGCGGGACAAGCACATTTGATCAATCGGCAGCTGGCGAAACAGGTTTGATAGAAGGAACTCCTGCCTGGAGAACCATTAGAGGACGAGACTTGTTTAAAAGTTTTGTGGAAACTACAGAGCGCCCTAATGTAACATTTGTTCAGGGAGTTTACAATCAAACTACTACTACTATAAATATTATTGACTCAGTAGAAAACAGTCCTAATATTGTTTATAGTTATACAGTAATAGGAACAGACCTTATTCCTGTCGATACAAATTCTTATTACCAATCGGGCTATTATTATGTTTATGATGATATAACAGGCAATATTGTTGATTCTGTGCTGTTTGTAACAGAAAATACAATAAACATATCAACTCTTAACTATTATGCCAAGTATCCATCAAGATTTGAAATAATGTCTTTTGTAACACCCTACGGACTTTATCTTGATTTAGGTATTGATGGCAAAACATGGCAGTTTGACGTATCAGATTTTAACCCAATACTTGAAGGCACAAAACAATTGTGGATGGGAAATGGAGGACAAAATCAAGAAGATATTGATATTAGATTTTTATTTATAGAAGGAACACCTCCAAGAGATGTAATGAATATTCAACAAATTTGGAGAGCAGGAAGCGGCAGATCATATACCAATATTATAGCAAATAATGTAACAGAACCTAGAAATATAATTCTAGATCCGGCAGCATCAATGTATAAACTTAAAAGCTCTATTACTGGCCATGGACAAGAAGGCGAATTTATACCCAGAACACATTATTTAAATATAAATGGAGGAGCAAATGAAATGCAATGGTCTGTATGGAAAGAATGTGCCGATAATCCTATCTACCCTCAAGGTGGAACTTGGATATATGACCGCGCAGGTTGGTGTCCGGGTGCAGCAACCGATATGAAAGAATTTGATTTCTCTGATATAGTAACATCTGGCGACACAATAGAAATAGATTATGGTGTTACAGCAGGTTCAGGAACCAGCAATTACCTTGTAAACAATCAGCTTGTAACTTATGGTGCAATTAATTTCACTCTGGATGCAGCCATGATAGAGATCATAAGTCCATCAATGAGAATTGAGTACGGTAGGGTAAATCCAATTTGCGGAAGTCCTGTTATAGAAATAAAAAATACAGGTTCTAATGAGCTTATCGGTTTACATATTGATTACGGATTGGAGGGCAGTTTAGATTATTCTTTTGATTGGACGGGTAGTTTAGAGTTTTTAGAAACCAAACAAATAGTTTTGCCTCCTGTCAGTTGGGATTATTTTCAGGCAGACAGCAATCGTTTTCAAGTAACTATTAGTAATCCAAATGGCGGTAATGACGAATATGCCTATAATAATACAATGTTTACAAATTTTGTTGCTACTGATGTATATTATACAAATGGTGTTATTGTTGCGTTCCGAACAAATAATGCAGCCCATGAAAATCATTATGAACTAACTGATGTTTATGGAAATTTGATTTACTCAAAAGGAGGTTTGTCAAATTCAATTACATATATTGATACAATAATATTAAGCCCCGGATGTTATGACCTGACACTATATGATAATGATGATGATGGAATTTCTTGGTGGGCAAACAATGATGGTGCCGGTTGGCTGAAAATGAACAAACTAGAAGGAGGTACTGTAATGCAATTCCAAGCAGATTTTGGTAAACAAATAAGTCATAAATTTTCAATTGATAATATTACAAATATTAAACAAGTTAAAAATGGCTTAGTTAATATTTATCCAAATCCCACAAATGATATTTTAAATGTTAATATTCAAATTTCGGGAAAGGATAATGTAAACATTAAATTATTTGATACTTATGGACGGTTAATATATAGTGAAGAAACCAATGTTCATGGAGCCAAACACATTAAAATTAATATGTCAAATTATTCTAAAGGAATGTATTTTATTGTAGTAAATGGATCCTGTATAAATCAAACGAACAAGATAGTGGTAGAATAAAATAGTGTCAGCTTGAGTGGAATTCTGAAAGAATTATGTCTCGAAAACAAACTATTTTCATTTGACTTCGTCGAATGTTACACATTTCTCGATACAATTTTTCCAAGAAAAATCACTCGAAATGACATAGTATTTAGCTTTAAATATTTATCCCGAACTCACGTTGATACAGAAACCGGATTAGGATTTTTTAGACCATGGCACTAATAAATGATTCAATAGTTGTTAGAGGGTTTATTAAATTTGCACAAAAAGTATAATAAAAAGATTTTTTTTTGTATTGTTGTAGGATTAATATAAAACGACAAATACAATGAAAAATATATTTTTGATATTCTTACTAATAATTACCAATTTACTAAATGCACAAACTGAGGTTTATCAGGTAATAAATGAATCGGAAGCTAAGATTCAACAACAAAAAGACAGTATAGAATTACAAAGTTTGATTGATAGTGCTAATTTAGGTAATTCAGACAAACAATTAATATTAGGCCAGATGTACCGAACAGGGCAAAGACCAGATGGTAGCAATATTCAGGTAGCCCAAGAAATTGGAATACTAGAATATTATAGCAACAGTTTTGTTACCGATTATAAAAAAGCTTTGTATTGGTTGTTGAAATCGGCAAACAACAACAATACTCTTGCACAAAACGATTTGGGTTTAATGTATGATTATGGGGAAGGAGTTCCCGAAAAAGGCGATTCTGCTTTTTATTGGTATTCAATTGCGGCTAAAAAATGCCTTGCAGAAGCACAAAACAATATTGCCAGATTATATTTTTTGGGCAAGGGAGTAACTATGAATTATATTAAAAGCTATACTTGGGCAGGTTTAGCAGTAGATAATGGAAGTGCAATGGCTGAAAAAGGTATACAGATGTTGAAAGAGGCGCTAAATGATACAGAAATTGAAGAGGCAGAAAAGTTAAAAGAGAATTTAAAGAAAAGGCTTATTTGTGATGATAATAATTTATGAAATAAAAAATGAAAACATACACAATTATTCTGCTTACATTTTTAAGCTTTTACCAATTAGGCGAGGTATTAGCTCAGGACACGCTTGGAGGAATTATAAAGTATACCAGAACAATAAAATTTACATACTCTCCCACAGGTAATCCCAAATGGGATAATTATGCTAAAACATTACCCGGGGAGGGTAAATTTGATAAATCACTTTACTTTACAAGAGAAGAATCACTTTACATTTCACCTCTTAGTGCTTTAGAAATGAAAGGGGCATTGACAAAAGCTATGTATTTGGCAAACTATGGCAAAACACCTAAACCTAAAGTTTTAGAATTATATTGCGATCTTAAAAAAAATAAAAAGACAGAACAGCTTGAATTTATGACTCGCTATTTTATTACAGAATCAGACATAATCCAAAAAAACTGGAAACTGATTAATGAGAAAAAGAAAATACATAATTATACATGTATGGCTGCAAAACTGATAAGTGAAAAAGATACCATAATAGCATGGTTTACTCCTCAAATACCTATAGCTGTTGGTCCAAGTGAATATTATGGATTACCCGGCCTTGTGCTTGCTGTAGAGAGAAATAGTGAGACCATTTTACTGGCAACATCAATAGAGTTGGTTTTGACCGATAAAGATGTCTTAATTAAACCCGGTATGGGAAAAAAAGTTTCTAAAAAGGAGTTGGATAAAATAGTTGCAGAGAAAGTTGAAGAATTTAAAAATACCGAGGGAAATACAGGTAAAAAAGATCACTATAAAAAGTGATTCTTAATCGATTATGCAAAAGAAGTAAATTCTTTTGTATAATTCGGGTTAAATTTTTTTACCTCATTAAACCTTTTAATGATTTTACAATCTAAAATATCAGTTTTGCTGATTTTTTATAAAAGAAGTTTATTTTTAAAGAAGTATTTTTATCGAAAATTAAATAAAAATTTATTGATATGAAAAAATTATTTATTTGTCTGCTTACATTTACATTAGTATTTGGTGCCACTCCCAAAAAATTATTTTCTCAGGAAATAGAAGGCGGAATGGTTAAATATCAGGAAATAACAAAACTTGATTTTTCCGGAAGAAAAGGTCCGGGTATGGATAATCAAAGAATTAAGGATTTTATTGCTAGTCTTCCCGAAGAAAGTAAAATTGTAAAAACATTACATTTTACAAAAGAAGCTTCTTTATATGAAGAAATAGAATCAGAAAATGCAGATGTAGATCCAAATGTACGAAGAGCTACTTTCTTTATGAGTATGAGAAATAAGCCCAAGCCAAGCATTGTTAAGATATACAATGATTTAGAAAAGAATAAAACAATTGAAAAGTTAAATTTTATGACTAGAGATTTTATTGTCGAATCTGATATCGAAACAAAGAATTGGAAACTTTCGCCAAAAATGAAGAAAATATTAGATTATACCTGCATGAATGCTTCATTAATTATTGAAAATGATTCAACAGACAATGACACTATAGTAGCATGGTTTACTGCCGAAATCCCAATATCTATTGGTCCTGAAAGATATATTGGTTTACCGGGTTTAATTTTAGCAGTTGAGAAAAACAGAGAGACAATATTGTTGGCTTCTTCAATTGAGCTAACGACTCCAGAAAAGGATGTTTTAGTAAAACCATCAGAAGGGAAAAAGGTAACACAAGAAGAATTAGATAAGATTATTCAGGAAAAGGTTGAAGAATTTAAAGCAACTCGAAGACAGGGAGGAGGAGGTCATCGTGGAGGTGGTGGTGGATATAGGCATTAATAAAAGTTTATAGGTTTAAAATTATGTTAAAAGGTTTAAGAATTACTGTATTTTCTTTATTGGCATTAAGTATTTCTATATCTAGTTTTTCTCAAAAAACAATTACAGGTAGGTTAATTGATGAAAAAGGCGAAGCATTAAGCTATGCAACAGTGGCATTATTAAATCCTGGCGATTCTACCTTAAGATTTTTTGGTGTAACAAATACAACAGGAAAATATCAAATTAAAAGCATTAAAGAAGGCAAGTATATAATGCAGTTTTCTTATGTGGGAATGAAAGTTGATTACGACAATGTTAACATTACGTCCGGTTCAACGGGTAATTATGGCGATAAGATAATGAGGTCAGTAACATTAGGAGAAATTGAAGTAATAGCAGAGTATATACCAATTACTTTTAAAAGCGATACCGTAGAATACAATGCAAAAGCCTTTGAAACAAAGCCTGATGCTGTTGCCGAAGACCTTTTGAAAAAAATACCGGGAATTGAAGTTGATGAATCTGGAAACATAAAAGCACAGGGAGAAGATGTAACAAAAGTGCTTGTTGATGGAAAAGAATTTTTTGGCAATGACTTAAAAGTAGCTACCAAAAATTTGCCTGCTAAAGCAATAGATAAAGTTCAGGTTTATGATAAAAAATCTGAAGAGGCCGACTTTATGGGGATTGACGATGGTGTTCGCAACAGAACTATTAACCTGCTATTGAACAAAGATCATAAAAAAGGCTATTTTGGTAATATTGAAGCAGGAGGCAGTTTAGAAGAGTATTACAAGGCAGAAGCAAAGGTTTACCGTTTTTCTACTAAGCTTCAGACAGCTATTCTGGGAATGTACAACAATATCAACGAATTTGGATATTCATCTAAAGGGCATCAACAATATGGTCAGACTGTTAATGGGTTAAACGCCAGTCTTGCCGGCGGACTTAATATGTCGTATAATGTTAGCACTAAAAGACGTTATTTTTTTAGCTATCTTGCAAGCACAACAGATAAATTGTTAGATCAGCAAACATTAACAGAGAATTTTTTGAAAGGAAATTCATATTTTCAGGATGATGTATTAGACGAGGAGGAAACAGATTCACCACACACCTTAAATTTTGGGGTACGTCACAGATTTAACCCCAACAGTAAATTAACTATCGATGGTGATGCAGATATTAGTTCCAATAGTAATTTACGTAATGCCTATACTAGTACAAGTAGTGATGATACATTAATAAATAGATTAGAAAATACCACCAATACTATTGTGGATGTTATCAATGCTAAAGGCAAGGCTGTTTATATCCATAAATTCAACGAAGAAAAAACTCAAATCAAAACTAAATTATCTGCAAATTATGATAAAAATATCTCAGAGATTAATTTGAATAATATTACATATCTGTTTAATCCAACAAGCATTGATTTTATTGATCAATATCAAAATAATAATACAGAAGAGTTAGATTTATCGGTAAAACCGGCAGTCGTACAGAAGTTTAATCAATCTTGGAGCCTAGACCTTGAATCAGAAATTGGTATAAACACAGAAAGTCTTGATCGTAATTCCGGATTCAATAATATTATACTATTAATATCCCAGGTCGATAATTTTAAGACAGAAAGAACATATGTAAATCCCGAATTAACTATACGTAGAGGTACTAGTCAATCACAAATGCGTCTTACACTCGGAGCAGGTTTAAATCAGTTCAACAAAATTTATACAAGCTTTATAGATGTTAATTCTGTTAATCTGGAGAAAAGCTATATGCATTTTCTACCCGGATTTAGTTATGAAAATAGTTATAGAAAGGGCAGACGTATTAAGCTGCGATATCGCTCAAGTGTTGAAATGCCAACAGTAAACCAATTGTTACCGATAGTAAATACAATAAATCCATTATCGCTATATCAGGGAAATATCAACCTTACGCCAGAGTATAATCATAACCTGAATTTAATGTGGGCAATTTTTGATCAATTCTCATTTACATCGATGTTTTCGCGTATTGGCGCCGGATATACAAACAACAAAATAAGCTTTTCGCGATATATAAACGATGATTTTATTCAGATAATTACACCTGTAAACGTTGATTATTATTACAATGCGTATTCCTTTGTGTATTTCTCAACCCCTATTCGTAAGCTTGGAGTTAAACTTAATATAAGATCAAATGAATCGTGGAATCAGGGAATTAGTTATATAAACTTCGAGGAAAATATCAATACCAGTTTCACACATACCATTAAAATAAGTGTAGAAAACCGTACAAAGAAGAAGTGGGATGTAAATGTAGGTGGTTCTGTTAGTCTTACCGATTCTAAATTTTCTATTGCCGAGTCTCAGAATAATATATACTACAACACCAGCTATTTCTCTCAGCTACGCTTTACTCCAAATAATAAGTGGAGCTTCGATACCGAGGGTAGTATGCTAAATTATAGCTCAAAGAATTTAACAGAATCGCTAAGTATTCCGTTGTTAGGTGCAAGTATTAGCTATTTCTTTATGAAATCAGAAAAGGCATCATTTACTCTTCGCGGATTCGACCTTTTAGACAAAAGCTCTAATATTTCCCAGGTAGCAAGCTCAAATGCTATTATGTATCAACAAAGCAACACAATAGGACGATATATAATGCTTATTTTTAAGATGAAAATAGGAAAGAATTAATTAATTTTACAAAAAATAGGGTAAACAAATTCTCGTTCAGCTTAGTATTGTAATTATTAAAAAATTAATAAGATGAAAACAACTAAAATTTTAGTATTGATAGCAGTTAGTATTGCAATAGTATTTACTGCATGTAAAAAAGATAAAGAAAATATTTCTGATTCTGAATTTGGCGATGATGAAGCAAATATCTTTTTGCGTTCTGTTGATTATGAGTCGAATGTTATTAAACCATTAATAAAACCAAATGATTATTCTTTTTATACCGAAGGCACTATTGAGTACAAACTTGATGGCGAAGTAATGGCAAAAGTTGATTTTGGTAATGGAGAAAAAGATCAATGGGCGAAAAAAACAGTAGATGGAAAAACCTATGATTTTGATTTAACAAAAAAGAAGAAGGATTGTAAATATGAAAAAAAAATTGTAAGACCTCTTGTTAAAACTGACGACTGCAAATATATAGTAGAAGGGACTATTGAATACTACGAAAAAGGTAAATGTGTAGCAACTATTGATTTTGGTGATGGTACATGCGACGAGTGGGCTACTAAAACCTGGTATGATGGAAGCAAGAAGTTTAGTTTAAGAAGAAAAGGTAAAGATGATGAAAAAGGAAAAAAATAATTAATGGGAGAAAATAATAACGCAAATAAATTATAACAAATAAGGCTCACAATTAAATAATCGTACCACATATAACTACACATTAAAACATTAATCCCTAAATTTATTCTCTAAACTTTTTTATTAGTAATTATGGCAATGCATGGTGAAAACAATTATTATTTTACTTAACTAATTCAACAAGCGCATTCCTATTTAATATCTCAACTTGTTTTTTCTCAATTTTAATAAGCCCATCCTTTTGCATTTCACTAACTGTTCTGGCAAACGATGGTCTTGTAACGCCAAATAATTCAGCAAGTTCTTGTTGAGTTTGATCTAACTCTATTATATATAAATTATCTTTGGCAAGCTTTAATATATATTGTGCAAATTTTCTTTGTATTGTAGCAAAAGTAATGGATCTGATCTTATTCGATAAAAATTGACTTCGGTTAGATATAGCATTTAGGAAATTATCCAGAATTTTTACATTCGATTGCAAAAGTATTAAGAACTCGCTTTTATGTATAAGCAATAATTCTGTATCCGTAACTACTTCAACATTCACTGGAAACATGTTGTTTTTACCAAAAATAAAAGCAATGGCTATAGGTTCCGGAGCATGTATATCCTCAATTTTTATTGTTTTACCTGAATAATCTATCATCTCCCCTTTGACATAACCTTTTAAAACAATCATTAAATAATTGCATTTTTCACCACTTAAAGCAATAATTCTTTTTGACTTATATTTTTTAATTTGATAATTTATTTTTTTGAGCAAATCTTCAACATCTCTTTCACTTAATCCCCTGAATAATATTGAGTCAGATAATGTTTTGTACATAATTATAATTTCTTTATTGATTGTAACATATGTTACATCTTTTTGTTTTAGATGATAGTAATTTTGTTTTAGAAATAAGTCTAAAAGCTTGTGTCATAAAAACAATGATAAAATTAACTTAAATAGTTTAAATTCATTAAAACTCAAGAAAAAAATTACAAATTATGAAACGAGATATAGTAAAAATAGACGAAGAATTATGTGACGGTTGTGGATTATGTATTCCAAATTGTCATGAAGGGGCTTTACAAATAATTGATAATAAAGCCAGATTAGTGAGTGATCTTATGTGCGATGGCCTTGGTGCTTGTATTGGTCATTGTCCACTGGGTGCTATTACAATTGAGCAACGCGAGGCTGAAGCTTATGATGAAGTAAAAGTAATGGCAGATATGGTAAGCAAAGGTAAAAATGTTGTAATTGCTCATTTAAAACATTTAAAAGAGCATGGAGAAGAAGGTTTTCTTGAAGAAGGAATAACATACTTATTAAGCCATAAAGAAGAAATAAAATTTGATGTTGAAGAAATTATAAATGAAGTAAAAGGAGGTAATAAAATGGAACAAGATGAATACAAATTAGCTTGTGGATGTCCGGGTTCAATGGAAACGAGTTTTGAAAGTGCTTGTGATTCCGGGTGTCAAACAGAATCAGCAAATCAGAAATCAGAATTAACACATTGGCCGGTTCAAATGCATTTGATCAATCCGAGTGCATCACATTTTAGAAACTCAGATCTTGTTATTGCTGCAGACTGTGTAGCCTTTTCTTTAGGAAATTTTCATAAAGATTATCTAAAAGGAAAAACTTTAGGTATTGCTTGTCCCAAACTGGACTCAAACATAGAGGTTTATATTGAAAAATTCCAACAAATGATCGATGAGGCCAAGGTAAATACAATAACAGTAATGATGATGACAGTACCTTGTTGCGGAGGTTTAATTCAATTGGTTAAGGCTGCTGCCGCAAAAGCTGAGCGTAATGTCCCTATTAAACAAATAGTAGTAGATATTCAAGGTGAAATAGTCTCAGAAGACTGGGTTTAAAAATTTAAAATGAAAAGATTAAAAACAGTAACTTTCCTGATAATTGTTTGTATTATTACAATTAATGGATATTCTCAGGAATCTAAAACACAAAACAAAATGAAAATAACAAATGTTAAAAACGTAGAAATAAAAGAGACACCACACAAAGTGGATGTCAGACTTCTTTATGATCATGAAAATGCTCAGGTAATGCATATTACATTGCAAGCCGGAGAAAGTTTAAAACCACATAAAACACCCGTTGATGTTTTCTTTTATATTCTTGAAGGCAATCCACATATATTAGTTGGAGAAGAAAAAAAACAGGTTGAAAAAGACGATCTTGTAGAAAGCCCAAAAAACATTGTACATTGCTTATATAATGAAACTAATAAACAGGTTAGAATATTAGTAGTTAAATCTCCAAAACCAACCAGTGCTACTAAAGTATTATAATTTATTATTTTGACAGATTATAAATTGATATAAAATTTTACAAAAAATAATAGACAAAACATATCTTTTATTAAAAACATGTAGATTGCGTACTAAATGATAATTTTTTAAGATTAATGATTAAAAAGATCATAAAAGGTTTAGCACCTCCTCCAAAATGGAGAATACCTGTAATAATATTAGTTGGAATATTTATGGGGTTGGGAGCCTATTCTGTTTACATATCTAAAGCATGGTCTTATGTTTCTGACGAACCTAAAGCTTGTGTAAATTGTCATATTATGGCACCACAGTATGTTACATGGAACCATAGTTCACATAGAGAGGTTACCAATTGTAACGATTGTCATGTTCCGCAAGATAATTACTTAAACAAATACTATTTTAAAGCCAAGGATGGTATGAATCATGCCTCATTATTTACTATGAGAGCTGAAAGACAAGTAATCTTTATTGGTGAGGCAGGTAAAGAGGTCGTAAAACAAAATTGTATCAGATGTCATACAGATCTGTTCGATCAATCAAAATTAATTTCACAAACAAAAGGCAACTTTCAGGTTCATAATACTAACAGAGAATGTTGGGAATGTCATAGAGAAGTTCCTCACGGAAGGGTTAGTAGTTTATCTAGTGTGCCAAATGCAAGGGTTCCTGTACCGGAAAGTCCGGTGCCTGAATGGTTAAAAGAATTAATTAAAAAATAAAAAATTGAATTATGAAGTCAATTAACGAACGAGTAAAACGTAAGCCATGGTTAGGCTGGGTGTTATTTTTAGTTACAATGGTCGTAGTATTCCTGTTAGGTCTACTTGCATCTTCAATTACGGAAAGAAGAGCTGAAGCTGTATTTGCTTATACTCCACAAGTAGAACTTTCGGAGTGGGAACCAAGAAATGAAGTTTGGGGCGAAAATTTTCCAAGGGAATTTCAATCTTATTACCAAACCGAAGACACTACTTTTAAATCCAAGTATAATGGCAGTGCCATGATCGACATGTTGGAAGTAGACCCGCGATTAGTTGTTCTTTGGGCTGGATATGGATTTTCTAAAGATTACAATCAATGTAGAGGTCACTATTACGCAATTAAAGATTTACATAATACTTTAAGAACTGGTGGTCCAACAGGAAAAGATGATGGTCCTATGTCGGCAACTTGCTGGACGTGTAAAGGTCCTGATGTCCCCAGAATTATGCATGATCTAATGGATAAAATGGGCTCAAAAGAAGGTTTGGCAGAATTTTATAAAGGTAAATGGTCAAGGTGGGGAGAAGAAATTGTTAATCCAATTGGTTGTGCTGATTGTCATGATCCCGAAAGCATGAACCTTCGCATTTCTCGCCCTGCTCTTATAGAAGCCTTCGAAAGAAACGGTAAGGATATTACAAAAGCCACTCATCAGGAAATGAGATCACTGGTTTGTGCTCAATGTCATGTGGAATATTATTTTAATAAAAATAAATTTGAAGGCAGTGCATATTTGACTTTTCCATGGGACAAAGGAATGACTTGCGAAGATGCCGAAGCTTATTATGATGAACTGGGCTTTAAAGACTGGATACATACATTAAGTAAAGCTCCAATGTTAAAAGCACAACATCCCGGTTATGAGGTTTATCTAACAGGGGTACATGCCGATAGAGGCGTATCGTGTGCCGACTGCCACATGCCATATAAAAGTGAAGGAGGTATAAAATATACTGATCATAAAATTCAAAGCCCTCTTAACAATGTTGCTAATTCTTGTCAGGTTTGTCATCGTGAAGAAACAGAAAAATTAGTAGCCAATGTTATTGAAAGACAAAATAGAATTATTGAAAACAGAGATAAATTAGAAGAATTAATTGTTCGTGCTCATATTGAAGCAAAATTTGCCTGGGATAATGGTGCAACAGAAGAGCAAATGCAAGCAATTTTAATGGATATCCGTCATGCACAATGGAGATGGGATTATGCAGCTGCCAGTCATGGAGGCTCATTCCACTCACCAGTTGAAACCGGTCGAATTATTTCAACAGGTATTACTATTGCTCAGGAAGGCAGAATTAAATTAGCCAGACTATTAGCTAATCTTGGTTTTAACAAAGAAATACCTTATCCTGATATTTCCACAAAAGCTAAAGCTCAGGAATATATTGGATTAGATATTGCAAAACTAAAAAGCGAAAAACAAGAATTCATAAATACTTTAGTTCCTCAATGGCTTGAAAAGGCTAAAGAAAGAGAAAATTCCTGGTCGGTTAAAAGTCTTTGATTAAATTTTAATGAACAATAATAAAAAAACTATTTGGCAATATCCATGGGGATACAGCGAGGGTTTTGTAATTGCAATTACCTTAATGATCTTGGGGTTTGCAATAAATTATATAGGAAAAAGCACAGTATTTTCCCTGCAGTGGCCAGTTAATTTATACTTTGGTATAGTAATTATAATTCTATTATTGCTCATCTATTTTCTTTTTAAGAAAAAACCGGTTGTAAAGTGGTTTTCAGGCACCAAAGCCGCAATAAGTGCAATTTGTTTTTACACTTTTTTGGTATTGTTAATGGGTTTTATTCCACAAGACTTACCAAAAGCAAATGGTTTTATTTACAAAATTGGCTTATTTGATATAGTTCATAGTTATGCATTTTTATTTGCACAAACCTATTTTTTGACAATTTTAGGACTTGTTATTTTAAGAAGGAGTTTTCCTTTAAAAGGTAAAAATATTGCTTTTTTCTTAAACCATTTTGGATTATGGTTGACTTTGTTTGCTGCAAGTATTGGCGCAGGAGATATGCAAAGAGTAACACTTACAGCAAATATAACAGATACTGTGTTTTATGGAGTTGATAAAAACGGAAAAACTATTCACGACCTCGGGATTGCTATACAGCTTAATGAATTTCAGATAGAAGAATATTCTCCAAAAGCATTTATTATTGATGATGAATCAGGAGATATTTTAAGTGAGGAAATATTTTATCTGGAAAAAGATAATAAGGGCGAAATTATGGATCTGGAAGTTGAGGTAACAGAATTTTATGAATATGCTGTAAGCATGGGTGTCGAATTTCATCCTATATATGATATTGGGGTTGCTCCGGCTGCTTATGTTATTGCTAAAAATAAAAAAACTAATGAAGTAATTGAGGGTTGGATAAGTTGTGGAAGTTTTAGGTTTCCTGGAAATTTTTTAGAATTACCTGATGGAATGTTATTGGTAATGGCAGAACCTGAAGCGAAAAAATATTCTTCAAAAGTTAAAATTTACACAAAGTCAGGTGATATTTCTGAAACTACTATCGAAGTTAATAAACCGTTTACTGTTGACGGATGGAAAATATATCAGTTAGATTATGACCAAAAAATGGGCAAGTGGTCAGACATTAGTGTTTTAGAATTGGTAAAAGATCCATGGATCCCTGTTGTGTATTTTGGAATATTAATGTTATTAATTGGAGCATTATATATGTTTTGGATTGGAAATAAGAAAAAAACAAGTTAATGGATATACTTAACTTTAATAATACTGCTTTTATTACAATTGCCTTATGGCTTATTGGCTCACTATTTATTTTAAGCGACCAAAAAATTAAAAAAGGTAGATTAATAGGGAATTTATTTACCATTATTGGAACATTAGTTATCATTGGTTTCGTAATTATTTTGTGGATAAAAATTGAGAGACCTCCTTTGCGTACAGTCGGAGAAACCAGGCTGTGGTATTCTGTGTTTCTGCCAATAGTGGGCATTCTTTCTTTTATTAAATGGAATTATAAATGGTTTTTATATTATAGTTTGGGTATGGCCATATTATTTTTAATGATCAATATTTTTAAACCTGAAAATTTTGACAAAACACTTATGCCGGCTCTGCAAAGTCCATGGTTTGTTCCTCATGTTATTGTTTATATATTATCTTATGCATTGTTGGGAGTATCATCGCTTGTATCGGCTTGGGGACTTTTTTTACACAAATTCAAAACTTTTAAGCCCGAACTTTTAGACAAGGCTGATAAGCTTGTTTATATGGGATTTTCCTTACTTACTTTAGGCTTATTGTTTGGCGCTTTATGGGCAAAAGAAGCATGGGGGCATTATTGGACATGGGACCCTAAAGAAACATGGGCGCTACTTACCTGGTTGTGTTACTTGCTGTATATACATTTTAGGTTTAAACATAAAAAGAAAACACTTGCAGCCCTTTGGATTCTTGCTTTAGCATTTGTAATACTATTGATTTGTTGGGAAGGAATTAACTATCTTGCTGTAAGTGGAAATTCTGTACATACATATTCTAGTTGACCACAAAAATCAAAACACTTTATTTTTTGAAGGTATAGCAATAAAATCTTTAAGGTAAAAAGGCTCAAAATATGCAATATCTTCAAAATCTTTTTTCATGTATTTTTGATATGCTAATTGCGATAAAAAGGAAGCGGACATATTAAGATCATTGAAAACAGCATTTTTATGCTTAATAATGTTTTGGCATTTAATTGCTCCATTTCCAAAAAAATGCACTTTATTTTTATCTAAAGTTTCAGAAAAAGAATTTTCTGTAATTACTTTGGCGGCAACCGGAGTAAGCTCTTCAAGGTGCATATTAAAAACAGAATAATATACTTCCATTCTGCGGGCATCTATCATAGGGCAAAACAATGTGTTTTTTTGATTTTTTTTAGTTTTATTAATATAACCAAAAGCAAGAGATTTTAAGGTATTGATACTTATCAGTGGGAGGTTTGCCCCATAGCATAATCCTTTTGCAAGCGAAACACCAATTCTTAATCCTGTGTACGATCCGGGTCCCTTGCTTACTGCAATAGCATCCAAATCGCTAACAGTTAAATTATTTTCAGTAATTATTTTTTCAATAAAAACAGATAATAATTTTGAGTGTGAATTATCAATATCGGTTTCTTTTAAGGTAATCAATTTTTCGTTTTTCGATAATGCTATCGAACAAATATTTGTAGTGCTTTCAATGCTTAATATTAAAGGCATATTTTATTCTTTTTCATTAAATAAGTTTTCTTTCGAAACTTTTTCAACCTTCATTTTATCCTTTAATTTTTTGGCAATTGCATTATATGGAGCGGAAACAACTTCTTCGTCTATAGTAAGACCTGAAGTAATTTCAATGTAATCACTGTCCTGAATACCTGTTTTTACAATTTTTTTTGTTACTTCCCCATCAACATATGTAAAAACGACCTCATCTATTTTTTCGTCATTTTCATAATTTTTATCAAGAGTATCAATTCTGGTTGTTACAGCTTGTATGGGAACAGCTAAAATGTCAAGAGCTGTATGGGTACGGATATCAACTGTTGCAGACATGCCTGGGCGAAACGGATAATAATTAGGCTCATTTTCCGGTATTAAATGCTTATAAGATTTAGGTAAAATTCTTATTTTCACTTCAAAATTTGTTACCTGGTCGGTTGCAATACCTGTAGAATTTGCAGAATTTGCAATTTCTGTAACAATTCCTTTAAATTCGTCTTCAAAATAAGCATCTACTTCTATTAAGGCGGTATCTCCATAACTTACATGAACAATATCATTTTCGTTTACATCTACTTTAACCTCCATTAGATAAAGATTTGCTATGCGCAATAATTCAGTTCCTGCCATTTGTGCTGTCCCAACAACTCTTTCTCCTTTTTCAATATTCAGTTTTGAGATCGTTCCGCTTATTGGTGAATAAATTGTAGTTTTTGATAAATTTTCACGAGCTTCTTTTAAAGATGCCTCAGAACTTTTAACAGAGAATTTTGATGCATCAACATTTGCTTTTGCAATTAAATATGCAGTTTCTGCAGCTTCATATTCAGAATCAGAAATAGTTTTACTTTGCCACAGCTTTTTCATTCTATTGTAGGTGTTTTCTTTATCAATAAGTGAAGCTTCTGTTTGTGCAAGTTGTGCTTTTGCAGAGTTCAGCATAGCCTCCATTCTGTCAGAATTCGACAAATAAATATCCGGTTTAATTTTCAGCAACAGATCACCTTTTTTAATTTCCTGACCCTCTATTACATAAAGTTCTACTATTTCTCCGGAAACATCAGGACTTATTTTTATTTCAGTTTCCGGTTGGATTTTGCCATTTGCCGTTATAGTTTCAACAATTGTTCGTTTTGTTACTTCCTCAGTATAGATTTTATATGTGTATGCTTCACCAAACCATCCCATTTGTTTCCCGATTATGGCAAATACTAAAAATAAAGCTGTAATAATTAATAAATATCTTAATGTTTTATTTTTTTTCATTTTAATTATAAGTTTAACACAGGAAAATGAAGTTTATTAACCGTTAAAATTAATAATTATTTTTAATGTTCGTATAATTATAACCCAAATTTGATTTTATTTAATATATTTGTAAGTTATAATAAACATTATATTTTATGAAGAGAATAATTTTCCTATTTGTAATTTATATTATTATCAGTACAACTTCTTTTGGTCAGGAAGCTTTAAAGCGTAGTTTTAATGAGGCAACTCGCTTTCTATTTTTTGAAAATTATGGAGAAGCATTAAAATATCTATCAATTGCATATAAATCCGAACCCGATAATGCAAATGTTAATCACCTTATAGGGCTTTGTATAATAAACAGCCCTATTCATAAAGAAAAAGCTATTCCTTATCTTTTAAAGGCGGTAAAAAATATAACACCTGAGTACGAAAAAGAATCATATAAGGAAAAAAGGGCACCAATTGAAGCTTATTTATATTTGGGACAGGCTTATCATTATAATTACCAGTTTGACAAAGCTATAGCCGCATTTAATAAATACAAAGAATTGTTGCCTGATAATTCTGAAGAAAAACTGGAAAAAGCTAAACACTATCTGTATTGGTGTATGAATGCAAAAGAAATGATGAGGGATTCTGCTGAAATTAAAATAACAAATATTGCAGAAGTAAATACAAAATTTGACGAACACACACCGGTAATAAGTTCAGATGAAACAGTGATGATTTTTACTTCAAGAAGACCGGGTAGTACGGGAAATATTAGAACAGACGACGGAAGGTTTTTTGAAGATATTTATATATCTAAAAAAGAAAATGAAAAATGGGGAGTTCCTGTAAAAATAAGTGAAAATATTAACTCTAATGGACATGAAGCTACAATTGCGCTTTCTGCTGACGGAAAAGAACTTTTTATATACAAAGATGATTATGGTGTAGGGAATATATATTCGAGTAAATTGGAAGGAAATAATATTTGGTCTAAACCACAAAAATTAGGCTCTAATGTTAATACAAGTTCAAATGAAACACATGCCACTATTACATCAGATATAAACACTCTTGTATTTGTTAGTGATAGAAAAGAAGGCTATGGAAAAACAGACTTATATATTGTTCGTTGCCTTCCCAATAACGAATGGGGTTTTGCACAAAATATTGGCAATGTCGTTAATACCAAATATGAAGAAGAAGGAGCTTTTATTCATCAGGATGGAACATTTTTGTTTTTTAGTTCAAAGGGACACAATTCTATGGGTGGTTTTGACCTCTTTTATTCGGAATTACAAGATGATAGTACATGGTCTGAACCAACAAATTTAGGATATCCAATAAATACAACGGGAGATGATGTTTTTTATGTTTTGTCTTCAGATGGGAAAAGAGCATATTATTCTTCTTTAAAAGAAGGAGGAATGGGAGGAAGAGATATTTACCAAATGGATCTGCTCTCGTTACCAGAACGATCATCAACTGTAATTATGGGATATATTCGTTTAGCTGGTACTAAAAAGATACAAAAAGAAGTTACTGTAACTGTTTTAGATTTAAAAACAGATAAAGTATATGGAATATACAGACCAAATAAAACTACAGGATTACTTACAATGATATTACGACAAGGAAAAGAATATAGAATAATGCTTGAAGTAGAAGGGCGGAGTTTTAAAGAAGATAGATTAGTTGTTCCAGGAAATTCATCCCTTTTTGAAACTAATGACCCAATATTGATAGAAACAATTGGTACTGTTGATTAAAATTGATTTACGATCTTGGATGAAATTGAATAATTGTTTCTCTTAAATATTCTCTATCTAAATGAGTGTAAATTTCAGTTGTAATTATTGATTCATGTCCTAACATTTCTTGTATTGCACGCAAATCAGCTCCCCCTTCAACTAAATGTGTGGCAAATGAATGTCTGAAAGTATGTGGACTGATATTTTTCTTCAACCCTATTATTTCTGCAAGGTTTTTAATAATTGTAAAAATCATAACTCTTGTTAGTTTTTTCCCACGTCTGTTTAGAAAAACAATATTTTCTGAATCTTTTGCGATATTCAGTTTATTTCTATCGTTATCCAAATATAAATTTATTTCTTTTATAGCTTTATTACTTATTGGAACAAGCCTTTCTTTATTGCCTTTTCCAATTACTTTAATAAAGCTTTGATTAAAATACATATTTGTAAGCTTTAATTCAATAAGCTCTGTAACACGCAATCCACAGCTGTATAATGTTTCAAGCATGGCTTTATTCCTTTGTCCTTCAGGCTTACTAAGATCAATTGCAGAAAGTAATTTATCAATTTCATTTACATTTAATACTGTTGGTAATTTTCTTCCAATTTTAGGAGTTTCAATTAATGCTGCCGGATCTTTTTCAATTTTTTCTTCAAACAATAAATATTTATAGAATGATTTTATACCCGAAACTATTCTTGCCTGAGACCTTGGACTTAGCCCCATTTTATGTACCCATTCTAAAAAATCTTTTATGTTTTTATATTCAACCAATAGAGGAGAAATATTGTTATTTATTTCAACAAATTGCCTAAAGAGTTTAACGTCATGAATATATGCATCAATAGAATTTGCGGAAAGAGAGCGTTCAATTTTAAGGTAAGATTTATATTCTAATATTGCTTCTTTCCAAATCATAGCTTTTTCAAATGTTTTTCAAAATTACGTAATTAAAATGACTAAATTATTAATTGCGAATGCTTACATAAAAAAAATTATTTGTATTAGTTTTGTACTTTGAAAAAAAATTATTGTATGGCTAAAAAAGAACCCAAACTTTGGAGTGATTTTAATTCCTTTATAAGAAGAAATAGAAAACGATTTCTTGTAAAGCAAACACCAAAAGTTATTTGGCTTACAGGATTATCAGGAGCCGGGAAAACTACTTTAGCCTTAGAATTGGAAAAAGAAGTTTTAAAAAAAGGATATTTTACCAAATCTTTTGACGGGGATGTAATGCGAAGAGGAATTAATAAAGATTTGGGATTTAGCGAAGAAGATAGAAAAGAGAATATCAGAAGAATTGCAGAAATTGCAAAAATATTTATTGACAGCGGTATTATTGTTATTTGCGGATTTATCACACCCACACACGAAATGAGAGAAATGGCAAAATCTATAATTGGGCATAAAAATTTTATTGAGGTTTTTGTTAATTGTCCAATTGAAGAATGCGAAAAAAGAGATGTGAAAGGACTATATGAGAAAGCCCGAAGAGGAGAGATCAAGGATTTTACAGGTATAGATTCTGCTTATGAAACACCAAAAACCCCCGACATTGAAGTAAGAACAGACTTATGGTCGGTAAAAAAAACCACTAAATATTTATTAAAATCGGTATTGTCAAAAATAAAATTTAAAAACAAAAATTTGCCAATTGCATAATTAAATTAATATTTTTAGATGAAAAAATATAATATTACACACTTACGTGAATTAGAAGCAGAATCAATTTATATTATTCGCGAGGTAGCTGCACAATTTGAAAAACCTGTATTACTATTTTCAGGAGGAAAAGATTCTATAATAATGTATTATTTGGCGAGAAAAGCTTTTTGGCCAGCCAAAGTGCCTTTTTCATTAATGCATATCGATACAGGACATAATTTTGATGAAACAATAAAGTTTAGAGATGATCTTGTAGAAAAAACAGGCGCAAAACTAATTGTTGCTTCTGTTCAGGAATCTATTGATGAAGGGAAGGCAACTGAAGAAACAGGATATAATGCCAGCAGAAACTTGCTGCAAACAGGAACTCTTTTAGATGCAATTGAAAAGAATAAGTTTGATGCTGCACTTGGAGGGGGAAGACGCGATGAAGAAAAAGCCAGAGCAAAAGAAAGATTCTTTTCTCATAGAGATGAATTTGGACAATGGGACCCAAAAAATCAAAGACCGGAATTGTGGAATATTTTCAATGGTAAAAAAAATATGGGCGAACATTTTAGAGTATTTCCAATAAGCAACTGGACAGAAATGGATGTGTGGCAATATATTTATCTTGAAAAAGTTGAAATACCCGATTTATATTTTACTCATAAGCGTGAAGTATTTTTAAGAGATGGGGTTTGGCTTGCAAAAGCTCCTTTTATGAAACTTAAACCAAGTGAAAAAGCTATTGTTAAAAATGTGCGTTGTCGTACAATTGGCGATATTTCTTGTACAGGATTAACTCTTTCAACAGCACATAGTTTAGAGGATATTATTCATGAAGTAGCGGTAACAAGAACAACAGAAAGAGGTGGTAGAGCCGATGATAAAAGATCGGAAGCAGCAATGGAAGACAGAAAAAAAGAAGGATACTTTTAATTATTTAATAATCAGAACATGTCGAAAGAAAACAAAAAAAAGAAAACACAAGAAAGCGGAAAAGAATCAGGTTATCTAGATATGCAATTACTTCGTTTTACAACTGCAGGAAGTGTTGATGATGGTAAAAGCACATTAATTGGAAGATTATTATATGACAGTAAAGCTATTTTTGAAGACCAAATGGAAGCAATTGTGGCTGCTAGTGAAATGAGGGGTGAAGAACATGTTAATCTTGCTCTTTTAACAGATGGATTACGCGCGGAACGAGAACAGGGAATAACAATTGATGTTGCATACAGGTATTTTGCTACTCCAAAACGAAAATTTATTATTGCTGATACACCCGGACATATTCAATATACAAGAAATATGGTTACCGGAGCTTCTACGGCAAATGTTGCATTAATTTTAGTTGATGCCCGTAATGGAGTTTTAGAACAAACAATTCGGCATGCTTTTATTGCGTCTCTTTTACAGATACCACATGTTATTGTTTGTATAAACAAAATGGATCTTGTAGACTATAAAGAAGATATTTTTGAAAAGATTAGAAATGATTTTAATGCATTTTCCGCAAAATTAGACGTACAGGATATTCGTTTTGTTCCAATTAGTGCTCTTAATGGGGATAATGTTGTTGAGCGTTCAAAAAATATGGATTGGTTTACCGGACCAACACTAATGTATTTATTAGAAAATATTCATATTTCCAGCGATTATAATATGATAGATGCCCGTTTTCCTGTTCAGTATATTGTTCGTCCACAGTCAAAAGAATATCACGATTATCGTGGTTACGCAGGTAGAATTGCAAGTGGTGTTTTTAAGCCGGGTGATGAAGTTACAATTTTTCCTTCTGGATTTAATTCAAAAATTAAATCAGTTGATTCCATGAATCAAAAATTAAAAATGGCCTATGCTCCCCAGTCTGTAACTTTAACATTAGAAGATGATATTGATATTAGCAGAGGAGATATGATTGTGAGAAAAAACAATTTGCCTAAAAATAGTCAGGATATTGATTTAATGATTTGTTGGTTAAGCGAAATCCCAATACATGAAAAAGGAAAATATGCAGTAAAACATACTACAAATGATGTACGCTGCATTATTAAAGAAATAGTTTACAAGGTTGATATCAATACATTGGGCAGAAATACCGAAGACAAAACGATTGGACTTAACGAAATAGCAAGAATTAAAATAAGAACTACAAAACCTATTTATTTTGATTCGTACAGAAAAAACAGAATTACAGGAAGTTTAATATTAATTGATGAGGCAACTAATAATACTGTTTGTGCCGGAATGATAATTTAATATTGAGAACCCTCCTCAGCTATACTGGAAATTGAGGAACAACATCCAAAGGGGATTAAGCATTTCTGAACTATGCCCTATAATTAACTTATGCAGATTTTACATTTCCCACTTTCGGGAATATAAGCTTTAAGGTTTCTAATAACTCTTTGTTTATATGTCATATTTGTGATTCTGCATGCAATAATCAAAATATTACATGCAATAATAAGAATACGGACTCCAATATTAGAATTATAACATGCAATAATACAATTACGGGCTGTTATAATCATAATCCTAACAGCAATAATGGAAATAATGACTCCAATATTAGAAATACGGACTGCAATATTAGAAATACAGACTGCAATAATGGAAATAATGACTGCAATATTAGAAATATAACATGCAGAATAACAAATATTGCACTCCGCCAGAGATTAATTGACAAGCACAAAACAATAACTGATGCCTATAAGATAGTTTATGACAAGCATGATAGACTGTGGCAAAACATTGATAGTCTTGTTGGTGATTTACACTTTTTCAAGTATCAGCTTTAGAGAATAAATATACTCACATAGTTATTCCAAGAAAGTACTCTCTTTGCGAACTTGATTCGGGAAGAGATTTAGGTGGGGTCATAATTTTTAATTGAAATGCAGAGAGTTTCTCCCTTTTTTGTTATTTTTGGTGTATGAAGAAACTGATTGGAATATTCTATTGTCTTATATTTATTAGTTTTGGATTAATATTTTATTTTATTAAAAAACCTCAAACTTTTCAGGAATCAACAGGACATATTATTATTATTTTACTTGGTATTATATGTTTAATTTTTGTTTTTATTAATTATCAACAACTGAAAATCGAATAATTGAATTTCTTAACTTTAGGGAAAAAAATAAAAAATAAAAATGATATCAATTGCTGCAATACAAGATAAGTTAAATAAAAAGATTTTTGAAGAAGATTCTTCCGACCCTTTTATTCTTCAATATTATAAAAGAGAAAAATCTATAAAGTTTAGTATTCGTAAGGCTTTTAGATATTTGGAGGAACATGCAAAAACACCTGGGATAATTGGGGAGTTAAATTATTGGCAAAAATCAAAAGTTGATAGAAATGTCGAAAACTTAATAAAATATATAGAAAAGCTTTACCTAAAATTAGATAAAGAAATAATAATTGAATATTGTAAGAATTATGATCCGATTTCTCCTATTCTTATTGAAGAATTTGATTTAATTTTTATGATTAATTCATATTATGGGAATGTTTTACTTGATATCCTTTGGGCATCAGATATATCAGTTTCTGATGTGTTAAATATTGCAGAAGGTAAAATTGATAATAAGAATTTAGCTAGAAAACTACCTGATAAAATTAAACTTATAAAAAAAGAAATAATTCCTTTTATAAAGATTCAAAAAGACTATTCTGAATATATTAGTCCGATTACTGAATCTATTGATGCTTATAAACGCAAAATATATAAAGGGGCAAGTTTATTAGTCATAGTGGCAATTGAAGGTATGGTTAGAAAATTAGGGAATGAGTTAATAAAATCTCAAAACCTTGATGTTTCATATATAAATACAAAGTATCATTCATTAGATTCTTATCTTAGAAAAGTTCCATGGAAAAAGGACTTCAAAATTGAGAAAAGTAGGTTAATGTTCATTACTGGAGATTATGAATTTAAAGATGAAACAAAAAATACCAAAGAAGATGAATATGAATTCATAAATTTAAAGACACGATTAGATTTTTTAAGAAGAACTTTCAAAAGAGAAAGGGATTTAACTTTACATGGAAATGTTAAGTTGATTGGTGAAACTTGGGATTTGTATAGAAACTATTCTGCATTAAATGAAGTCTATTTGACTTTAAAATATTACTCCAAATTATATCCCCATAACAATGAAAAATAAAATCTAAAATCCCCTAAACCGTCTTCCTATATCTCCAAATAGCAAGTCCAATAATAGCAGTGGCATAAATTATCATAGCATATATCTCGCTAAGAATATTGGCAAAAGAAGAGCCTTTTAGCAGCACCATACGTATTACCTTAATAAAATAATAGAAAGGATTTATAATATTTACATTTTGTGCCCATTTTGGCATAGTTTCTACTGGGGTAAACAGTCCGCTCATAAGTATAAACACAAGCATAAAAAAGAATGTCATAAACATTACCTGCTGTTGAGTATTGGCTATGGTAGACAAAAACAGACCTATGCCCAGAGATACCAGCAGGTATAATCCGGCAAAAGTAAATAGTGTAAGTAGACTACCCACAATAGGTATATGAAATAGAAGCTTGCCTACGATAAGACCAAAAGAAAGCTCGAACAAAGCAATTATCAAAAACGGAAGTAGTTTGCCAATAATAAACTGATATTTCTTAATAGGCGTAACATTTATTTGCTCTATAGTTCCCATTTCTTTTTCGCGCACAATATTTAACGCAGTAAGAAACATTCCAATAATAGTAACCAGAATTACCAGTATGCCGGGTACCATATATATTTTGTAATTGAGCTCGGGATTGAACCAGTATGAGCTGGTAATATTTATGCTTTTATTTTTGAAACCCTTGGGCGGATTTTTCCACTTGGCAATTACATGTAGGTTGAATTTTGTTATAATAGATGTAGAATAAGCATTAATAAGTCCAGCTGTCATAGAGTTTACAGCATTTATCTGCAATTGTATATCTGATTTGTTTTCTCTTACCAGATTTTTTTCAAATCCGTATGGGATATTAAGAATTATATCGCATTTGTCTGAGGTTAGCATAGCACTGTTTTCTTTGTCAGAGAAAGAACCATAGCTCACCCTGTAAAATGGCGAACCCTCGAATTTGCTTATCAGCTCTCTAGATGTCTGCGATATATCTCTGTCTACAATCAGCATATCGATATTTTTCATTTCGAAATTGGCTGCATTTACAAGTACCAGAAGCATTACAATAGGCAACACAAATATCAGAGGCAACATAGTTCTGTTTCTGAAAATCTGGATAAATTCCTTTTGTATTATGTATAATATCGTTCTCACAATTATTCTAGTCTTGTTTTAAATTTTTTCACGCTAAGTGCCAGAAATAATAGAGTCATTCCTGCCAATATCAGCGTTTCTTTCCACACAAACATCAGTCCGGTGCCTTTAATCATTACGTGTTTTAATATTATGATAAAATATTTTGGAGGCATTATATGACAAAGCCATTGTAGCACATCGGGCATATTTTCTATAGGAAAAATAAATCCTGAAAGCAACATGGTGGGAAGTAATAGTGCAAACATAGAAATAAACATAGCCACTTCTTGGTCTTTTGCAATTGTAGATATTAATATTCCAAGTGATAGTGAAAGAAGAATAAATAGTATGCTCTCTGCAAGCAAAAGAACTATGCTCCCATTTATAGGCAGCCCAAAAACAAAATATCCAAGCAATATAATTGTTACTGCATTGGTAAACGATATAGCTACATAAGGTATTACTTTACCAATAATTATTTGCAAAGGTTTGAGTGGCGAAACCAGCAGCACCTCCATTGTTCCCATTTCTTTTTCGCGGGCTATAGATATTGATGTCATCATTGCCGAAATAAGCATAAGTATTAGCGCCATTGTACCGGGTACAAACATATACACGCCTTTCATACTTTCGTTGAATACCATTCGTACCTCTGGAACAATTTGCATTGGCATTTCTATATCTTTGTTCTCTTTTTTCAGGTAATCGTAAATTATTCCCGATGTGTAATTTACAATCATATTGGCTGTATTGGCATCCGATGCATCGGCCAATAGCTGAATATTGGCTGTCTTTTCTTTTTCTAGATTAGCTGCAAAATTTGGTTCGAATATTATTACCTCACGTATGCTTCCGTCTTTAAAAGCTTCTTCTATTTCTTTGCTCGAAGACAGATCTTTTTCAAGAATAAAATAACCTGACGATAGTATTTTGTTGGTGATTTCTTTTGTCACATTATCTTTAGATTTGTCTAAGATTGCAATATGCACATCTTTAAAATCGTTGGTAACAACATATCCAAAAATCAGGATTTGGGCAATTGGCATAGCAAATAATATAAGCATGGTACGCACATCTCTGAAAATGTGGTAAAACTCCTTTTTTATAAAACCTGCAAATTGTTTCATGCTTTACTCAATGTTTCGGGCCAGCTTTACAAATACCTGATCCATATTTTCTGCTTTATATTCTTTTTTCAGATTGTCGGGAGTGTCAAGCGCATCTATTCTCCCATCAACCATAATTGTAACTCTGTCGCAATATTCTGCCTCGTCCATATAGTGTGTAGTAACAAATACAGTAATTCCATTGTGCGCTGCTTCGTAAATCATATCCCAGAATTGACGGCGAGTAATTGGGTCGACACCTCCAGTAGGTTCGTCTAAGAAAACTATTTTAGGATTGTGAAATATTGCAATAGAAAATGCCAGCTTTTGTTTCCACCCAAGTGGGATAGATGCAATCAGAGTATTTGCATAATCGTTCATCCTAAGACGGTCTAGTAGCTCGGCAGTTTTTTCTTTTATATAGCTTCTCTTTAGTCCATAAATGCCAGCATAAAAACGAATGTTTTCTTTTACTGTCATATCCTCGTACAAAGAAAACTTCTGACTCATATAACCAATATTCTTTTTTATCTTTTCTGTTTGCTTGTAGACATCAAATCCGGCAACAGAAATTTTCCCAGATGTGGGTTTAGACAATCCGCAAAGAATTTTCATGGCTGTGGTTTTGCCTGCTCCGTTTGCCCCCAAGAAACCAAATATCTCACCACGATAAACATCAAACGTCAAGTTGTCGTTTGCAGTAAAATCCCCAAATTTTTTTATCAGGTTTTTTACTGTTATTATTTTATCGTTTGTGTTTACTGCCATTTTTAGTTTTCCATCAATCTCATAAAACAATCTTCAATGTTGGGTTCAATCTTTTCTATTTTTATTTCTTCATGATTATTCCCAATCAAGTAGTCTTTCAATTCATCGATATTTGTGTTTTCTTGCTTTGAGGTGTAATGCAAATTCTGCCCGAATAAAAATACCGATGAGGTGTTTTCATATTCCTTCAAATCATTTTTTAATCTATAAATATCGCGAGAACTAACAGAGTACAACTCTTCTTCGAAACTCTTAATAGTGTTAACTGGAGTATCTATCGATAATATCTTGCCCGACTGCATAAGTGCAATTCTATCGCACATGCTTGCTTCGTCCATGTATGGAGTAGAAACTAATATTGTAATTCCTTTTTCTTTCAGTCGTTTCAGCATTTCCCAAAATTCTTTTCTCGATACTGCATCTACTCCTGTAGTTGGCTCATCAAGGATAAGTATTGTGGGCTTGTGAATTAATGCACAGGAAAGAGCCAGCTTTTGTTTCATTCCTCCTGACAGTTTCCCTGCCAACCGCTTTTTGAATGGCTCAATCTGAATGTAAATATCTTTTATCAGATCATAGTTTTCTTCAATAGTAGTACCAAAAACTGTAGCAAAAAAATTAAGGTTTTCTTCAATAGATAAATCCTGATACAAAGAGAAACGTCCGGGCATATAGCCAAGTATCTTTCTTAATTTCTTGTAGTCTTTTACTACATCAAGATTATTAAGACTTGCTGTGCCAGTATCGGCTAATAGGAGAGTGGTGAGAATTCTGAATAGTGTGGTTTTGCCAGTACCATCAGGACCAATAAAACCAAACAGTTCTCCTTTATTGATAGAAAATGAAATATCCTTAAGAGCTTTCACTTTTCCCTTTTCATAAGATTTTGAAAGATTTTCGACTTTTACAATCTCTTCAGTAAAATTTGATATTTTGTTTTCTGTGTTCAAGATTTATTTTTCAGTTTCAAAATTTACTTCGCCTGGCATTCCTATTTTTAGACTTCCATCATTATCAACTGCAATTTTCACTGCATAAACTAGATTTACTCTTTCTTCTTTTGTCTGAATAATTTTAGGAGTAAACTCTGATTGCTCCGATATCCAAATTATTTTCCCTGCAAGCTCTGTATTCTCTTCCTTGTTCTTGTCGATTAATACTTTTACTTGTTGTCCAATCTTAATACTGCTTAATTGGTCTCCACTAACATAAACTCGAAGTTCTAGTTTAGAAAGATCTGCAATTTTGTATAATGGTTTTCCCATTATCGCAAGTTCGTGTTGCTCTACATATTTTTCTAGAATAGTTCCAGAGATAGGGCTTTTCAAAACAGAGCGAGAAATCATATCTTCTACCTGAACAATCTGTGAATCCATAACTTTTAGCTCATTAAGAACTGTGCTGTTTTGCACTTCAATTGCACTTATCTGTTTATCGAGAATATCAATCTGACTATTGATATCGTCCATTTGTTTTTGAGTGGCGGCTTCGTCTTTCAATAATTTCTCAACTCTTTCTTTTTCGAAAAGAAGTTTTTTCTTTTGCTCTTTTAGAACTGCAATCTGCGAAAGTATATGTCCAAATTTTGTAGAAACCGCTTGCTTTTGTGCAATTGCTTGGTCTTTCTTTAATGACAGCTGAATAGTGTCAATTAGTCCTATCAAATCTCCTTCTTTTAGATTTTGACCTTCTTTTATATTCAAGCTAATTATTTTACCACTTGATTCTGACGATACTACTGTTTCAACTGCTTCGAAATTGCCATAAGCATCAGATTGTTCTTCGTTGTTATTACAAGCAGTAATAAACAAAGCAAGTATCGATATTGTTATAATTATTCTTTTCATCTTAAAATCCTTTTAATGTTATATAATTGATCTTAGCTTGTTCAAGTTTTATTTTATGTATTGCCAATTCTATTTTGGCCATAGTTTCAGTATTTAAATCTGTGAGATAATCTGTAAATTTTATTACTCCATTTTTTAATTGCGATTCTGACTTTTTGCTTATGTTTTTTCTTAATCCAACAATTTGTTCATCTGTTTCAATCATCTTTTCCAGATTATCAATATCCGATTGAGAGTTGCGAATTGCAATATTCATGTTTTTATCAAAAGTCTCTTTTTGGGTGTCTATAATCTGCTTTGTGATTTCAATATTTTGTTTGTCATTTTTGGTTTTATTCCAGTCCCAAAGATTCCAGCTTAACTTTGCTCCAACAATATAAAATGAATCAAACTGATCGCTTAACATATTATATCCTGGTCTGCCATAACCAACTTGTCCAAAACCATAAATTATTGGATATCTCTTCTTTGATAATAATTTTGATGAGGCATCAAGTTTTGATTTTGTCAAATCAAAATATAAATCTTCTGGTCTTATTGTAGTGCTAGGTAAAACATTATTATCTGGTAATGCAATTATAGTTTTATCATTAATTTCTTTTCCTGTATATTCTGCCAGAGCATTAATCAATTTCTCTCGTTTGATTTTTAACTCCATTTGTTTTTGCTCAAGCTTTAATAATTCTGCAGAAAGTAGATCTTCATCTGATTCCAAAAGAACTCCGTTTGTAATACCTGACTTTATTATTGATTTTTGTTTTTCTAATATTCCTTTTGTCAATTCAAGCTGTTTTTCTGTTTCCTGGAAAACTAGAATCCCAAAATATAAAGAGTTGATAATGTCCTTCAATTTATAAAGTTCTACCTCGGTTTTTTGTAGATTAAGATTTAAATCTGCTTGCCCAATATCTTTTAGGGTTTTATTTATTCCTGCATCATACAATACCTGACTAAAATCAAGTGATACTGCGTACTGATCTTTTGCAGGCTCTGGAATATCAGGAGAAGGTATTTGTCCTATTCCAGGAATTTCTGGAAATTCAAGATCAATTTTTGTAACATCAGACTGATAAGTGGCTTTACCATTTAGATTCAATCGAGGATAATAAATAGTAGAAATACTTTTATTATTCAGATCATTAGATTGCTGGTAAAGCTTCTTTTGCTTGCTTATAGGATAATTATCTTTTGCTAATTCATAGCAATTGAAAAGACCTAATGTGTCTTGAGCAAATCCTGAAATATAAAATAACAGGAGCAGTATTAAAATGTATTGTTTCATTTCTTTATAGAATTAATTATAAATTTTGATACTTCAAGTTTCCTTTCTGCAAGAAAATCATCATAATCAGTTTTATTACTATCAAATTCTACAGCTTCTATTATTGCTCTTCCAGCTACAGGAAAAATGCACATTGATAGCATATTCACGAAAAGATGTCTTGGGTCAGTTTCTTTGATAATCCCTTTTTCAATTTCTTTATATACACTCTTATTAAATCCTTCAACAGGATTTTGATCTAATGTCCCGATTGTTTCTAACATAATAGTTAAGATTCCTTTTGGATTTCTATTAAGTTCATTCATTACAAATAATGGAATAGAAGGATTTTTCGTAATTAAGTCGATATATGAAGAGGAGAATTGTTCAATCTTATCAAATAATGGAATATCTTCTGATAGAAGTTTAATAGTTTTTGGAGCAAACTTCTTAAAAGCAGATTTAAATACTGCACCAAAAAGTTTTTCTTTGCTTCTATAATAATAGTGCAAAAGTGATTTGTTTATCTTTGCTTCATCGGCAATTTCCTGCATTCTCGCACCAGACATACCTTTTTTTACAAATATTTTTTCGGCAGCTTCTAAAATTTTATTTTCCGTTTCTTGTTGTAATTCAGCCATAAGTGATTAATTAAAAGGTTTAACTAAATAGATTAAGTAAATGATTTAACCAATTGGACAAACGTAAGACAAAAAAATGACTTAGCAAAAAAAAAGGGAAAAATAATAATTTATTATTATCTTAATTTTTTTTTACACTAGAAAATAAAATGTGGAGTGTAATGAATCTTTTTTAATACAATACTTCGGAATGAGTTTTTAATCTTGTTTTACGATTTTGTAAGTGCCAAATACTTTTCCTGAACGATCTTGAAGTTTCAAAATATAATATGCGGAAGAATAGCCACTTAAATCAATTGCTCCTTTATTGTTTTCAAGGTTTTTATTATAGATCTTTTTCCCGTTTATGTCAAATATGTCAGCAATTATTTCAATATTGTTTGCTCCTGTAATTTCAATATTTACAAAATCGTTTGTTGGATTAGGATATACAATACAATTAAATTCGTCAGATTCTATTTTGTCAATTTCAACTATTACTAATTTTGTTTGATGAAAGCCTTGTGTTAAAATTGCGCCACTATTTTGATAAGTTTCTATAACACATTCTCCTAATGTCCAACTTAAACTTACGTTTCCCGCTTCATAATAATCACCAGAACTACTTATAACCTCAGGAGATAATGATTGTGAAAATACATTTGTGACAATAAAAAGCGCTAAAACACTAACTAGTAAGACTTTCATGATGTTGATTCTTTATTATTATTTATAAAGTAAAAATAAACAATTTTTTTTGAGATTCAAAATTTATTTTTATTCTTTTTGTTTTGAATCAATTAATATCGTTACTGGACCATCATTAATTAGATCAATTTCCATCATTGCACCAAATTCTCCAGTTTTAATTTCATTTTTCACAAGCATGTTAAGAGCATTAATAAACTTATTATATAACGGAATTGCCAAATTTGGTTTTGCAACACGAATATACGATGGTCTGTTTCCTTTTTTTGTTTTTGCATGTAATGTAAATTGGCTAATTACCATAATTTCACCGTTTATTTCATTTACATTCAAATTCATTATTTCATTTTTGTCATTAAAGATACGTAATTGTGATATTTTTTTTACAAGCCAATCAATATCTTCTTTTGTATCCGTTTCTTCAATTCCTAAAAAAATTAACATTCCATAATTTATTGAAGAAACAATCTTTTTTTTAATTGTTACAGAGGATTTTGAAACTCTTTGAATAACAACTCGCATAATCTAAATGATTTTTCCAAACAATATTAGTAATTTTACGTATATTAATCAGCATATAATATTATTAATTTGAATTTATTAATGATGAGAAAGGTGTTTTTTGTAATATTTCAGTTTGTATTTTTTATATCTTTTAGTCAAATCCCTGCAGGATATTATGATTCTGCTGCAGGATTGAATGGAGAATCTTTAAAAATATCCTTACATAATATTATTGATAATCATACTGCTGTTGATTATTCAGCTATACATGCATATTACGAGTCAACAGATAAAAAACCAAATGGAAAAGTTTGGGACATATATTCTAGTGTAGCATCCGGTACACCTCCGTATGAGTATTCATTTATACCTGCAGATCAATGTGGTAATTATTCACAAGAGGGTGATTGCTATAACAGAGAACATTCATGGCCAAAAAGTTGGTATGGCGGAGAAGTTATGCCTATGTACACCGATCTGTTTTTGGTTTATCCATCAGATGGATATGCAAATGGAAAAAGAAGCAGTTACCCTTATGGTGAAGTTAATAGCGCAAGTTGGACATCTTTGAATGGAAGCAAGCTGGGAAATTGTGTTGCTGCCGGATATACGCAAACAGTATTTGAACCAATTGATTTATTTAAGGGTGATTTAGCCCGGTCATATTTTTATATGTCAGTAAGATATTATAATGAAGATAGTAGCTGGCCTGGCAGCGATATGGTTGATGGAGCAGAACTAAAACCATGGGCATTAAGCCTAATGTTAAATTGGCATTATAACGACCCTGTTAGTCAAAAAGAAATTGACAGAAATAATGCAATATATGTTATTCAAAATAATAGGAATCCTTTTATTGATCATCCAGAATGGATTGATTCTATCTGGAATCCAACATTTAATATAGAGATTATTCCGGAAAATTATCATATTAAAATATACCCTAATCCTACTGATGGAAAAATAATTATTGAAACAAAAGACTTGTTGGAAGTAGAGATAATTAATTTAATGGGTACAATTGTACAAAAATTTAAAAATACATCAAAAATTGATATAAGTAAGCAATCAAAAGGAATTTACTTTATAAAAATAACAAACAAAAAAAGCACTGTAGTTGAGAAAATAATATTAGAGTAACGGTTTTAGCCACTTTTGCTATTATTAACGATTATAATCTTCTTTTGGTTTTGCTTTTTTCACTACAATTGGTCTTCCATCAAGTTCGCTTTCATCCAGGCTACTGATAGCAGACATAGCTTCTGTATCATCGGGCATTTCAACAAATCCAAAACCTTTTGAACGTCCCGTATATTTGTCCATAATAATTTTCACAGAACTAACTTCTCCAAAAGCCTCAAAAACTTCTTTTAGACTATCCTCTTTAGTGTTATAGTCTAATTTTGCAATAAAAATATTCATAAAAAATAATTAAAATAATTAAAAAACTTTTCACAATAGTACTATAATTTCTTTTAAAAACCAAACTCTTTCACTTCTCGCAGTATAGTAATATGCTAATTATGTAATTGATATTGAATTATTCTTCTCGTAATTTTTCAAAAAAGTTTTTTAATATTTCTGAACATTCATTTTTAAAAATACCTTGAACTATTTTTGTCGACGGATGAAGAATATTTTTTTGAATTAAAGAAAACCCTTTTTTTTCATCATCGGCACCATATACCAATTTGCCAATCTGTGCCCAATTTAATGCCCCTGCACACATTACACAGGGTTCAAGAGTAACATACATAGTGCATTCATTCAAATATTTTCCGCCAATATAATTTGTTGCAGAAGTTATTGCTTGCATTTCTGCATGAGCTGTAACATCATTTAATGTTTCCGTTAAATTATGAGCACGAGCAATAATTTTTTCATTGCTAACAACAATTGCACCAACAGGAACTTCATTTTTGTCGAATGCTTTTTGTGCTTCCTGTAAAGCAATTTTCATAAAAAATTCATCTGTAAAAGTTGTAGTCATATTATATGTATTATTTGTAATACTTATCTTGATTTTGAAGTAACGATAGATTTCGCTATTAGCAAAAAATTCATCACTTTTGTATTTACAAAAATAAACTAAATTTTGAGAAATGTACAGAACACATACTTGTGGTCAGTTAAGAATAGAGAATGTTAAGAATGAGGTTGTTCTAAGTGGTTGGGTACAGAGAATACGAGATAAAGGCTCAATTATCTGGATAGATTTACGCGACAGATATGGAATTACACAATTGGTTTTTGATGAATCGATATGTGATGCCGAACTTATTAAGCAAGCAAAAAAATTGGGGAGGGAATTTGTAATAAAAGTAAACGGTGCGGTAATTGAACGAGAATCTAAAAACCCAAAAATGCCTACCGGAGATATTGAAATAAGAGTTGAAAAGCTTGAAATTCTAAACAAATCTGATGTGCCACCATTTACAATTGAAGATGAAACCGATGGAGGCGATGAAATAAGAATGAAATACAGGTATTTAGATTTACGACGTAATACCGTAAAAAATGCTTTGCAACTACGACATAAAATGTCTCAAAAAATAAGAAATTTTTTGGACACTAAAGATTTTACAGAAATAGAAACTCCATATTTAATAAAATCAACACCTGAAGGTGCTCGTGATTTTGTTGTTCCATCTCGTATGAATAAGGGGCAATTTTATGCACTTCCACAATCTCCCCAAACTTTTAAACAATTACTTATGATTTCTGGGTTTGATAAATACTTTCAGATTGTAAAATGTTTTAGAGATGAAGATCTCAGAGCAGATCGTCAACCGGAATTTACACAAATTGATTGCGAAATGACATTTGTTGAACAAGAGGACATTTTAAATACATTTGAAGAGCTTATAAAACATTTATTTAAAGAAATTAAAAACATTGATATTTCTTATAAATTTCCACACATTACTTATAATGATGCAATAAATTTTTATGGTTCGGACAAGCCGGATATTCGTTTTGAGATGAAAATTGTTGATTTAACCAAAGAGGTTAGAGGAAAGGGATTTATGGTTTTTGATAATTCAGAATATGTTGGAGGTATTGTAGCAAAAAATTGTTCGGAGTATTCAAGAAAACAGCTAGATAATTTAACAAAATTTGTTCAAAAACCGCAAATTGGGTCAAAAGGATTAGTTTATGTAAAATGTAATAATGATGGAAGCTTTAAATCATCGGTTGATAAATTTTTCACAAAGGAAGAATTTAGTAATTGGATGAAAATAATGAATGCGGAAAAAGGTGATTTATTGTTAATACAGGCAGGGAAGAAAATACATACATTAAATGCTTTAAGCGAATTACGTCTTGAAATGGGCGAACGCCTGGAATTGCGTGATAAAAACAAATTTTCTCCATTATGGCTTGTAGATTTTCCTCTTTTTGAGTGGGATGAGGAATCTAAACGATATCATGCAATGCATCATCCTTTTACTTCTCCTAAAGAAGAGGATATGGAATTGTTTAATAAAACCGCTGATAATGTAAGAGCAAATGCTTACGATCTTGTAGTAAATGGTGTTGAATTAGGAGGAGGCTCTATACGTATTCATGACAATAAAATTCAACAAAAAATGTTTGAATATCTTGGTTTTTCGAAACAAGAAGCAGAAAATCAGTTTGGGTTTTTATTAAATGCTTTTAAATACGGTGCTCCACCGCATGGCGGTATTGCTTTTGGTTTTGACAGACTTGTAGCTTTATTTGCTGGTTATGAGTCAATAAGAGATGTGATGGCATTTCCTAAAAATAATGCGGGACGTGATATTATGATAGATTCTCCATCATATATATCAAACGAACAATTAAAAGACCTGAATTTGAAAATTGATAAATCAGAATAAATTTTAAATTAATGGACAAAGATTATCCAAAAAATAAAGACCCCGATTTTTTTCAGCACGAAAATATAATAAATTCTGAAATACAAAATTTAATACTTGAAAATGCCAATGTATTAATTACAATCATTCAAGATGGAAGGATAAAATATGCAAATAATTTAACAATAAATAAATTAGGGTACTCGGCAAAAGAATTATTGAAAGATGATTTTATTAACTTTATTCATCCTGACGATCAAAGTTTTGTATATAATAACTATGTTAATCGCTTAAAAGGAATTGATTCTGACACATACGATTTTAGAATACAAAAAAAAGACAAAACTTTTTTATGGGTTAGAATTAGATCAGAGCTTATTAAACTAAAAAATGGATATGGCGTTTTGTCTTTTTTTTCTGATATAAACAAAGAAAAGCAAGCAGAACAAGACAAGATGGAGTATTCTAAAAATATGGCTTTTCTTTCGGAATCTGCATTAGCATTATTAAACTTGAAAGACGAAAAAGAAATATATACCTATTTAATAAAGTATTTGACTAAACTTATTGATGCAAAACTATATGTAGTATCCTTTATTAATATTAATGACAAAAATATTGTCCCACATATAATTGAAGGGGAAAACGATTTAAAGAGCATGATATCGGAATATTTTAAAAAAGATTTTGATAAAATTAATTTAGAAATTAGTGATTTTGCAATAGATGAATTATCCAAAGGCTCTTTAATACAAATTCCCGGGGGATTTTTTGAATTTGCATTTGGAGCAATTCCTAAAGAAATTTGTAATGATATTGAGGAAAAATACAATTTAGGCAATATTTTTTCAATAGGCTTAAATCGTAATGATAATTTGTTTGGATGTATTTCTTTTGTGCTTGAAAAAAATCAGACTATTAAAAATAAAGAGATTATTGAAACATTTATAATGCAAGTAGCTATTGCTCTATATCATATGCGCATAGAAAAAGAGTTAATTGTTGCAAAAGAAAAAGCAGAAACATCCGATAATTTAAAATCTACATTTGTTGCAAATGTTTCACATGAAATAAGAACACCCCTTCATGCGATTAGTGGATTTTCAAAAATTTTAAATACTAAAAATATTAGTGAAGAAAAAAAACATCAGTTTTTACAATATATTCAAACAAATTGTGATATTCTACAAAATTTAATTAACGATATTATTAGTATTTCTCAACTCGAAGCACAACAAATGCTAATATTTAAACAAGAATGTGTTATAAAGGAGATATTAAATGATGTTTATTATACATTTAGCGAAGAATTAAAAAGAAAACAGGATAAAAATGTCGAGCTTAAATTAGAGATACAAAGTGAAACCAATAATATCATTATTTTTTCTGATTCATTAAGAATAAGACAGGTGTTAAATAATCTTTTATCAAATGCAGTAAAGTTTACATCAAAAGGGGATGTAAAATTTGGATGTAAAATTAGAGATAACAATAAATTGTTATTTTATATTGAGGATACAGGAATTGGAATACCGGAAGATAAAAAGGAGTTAGTTTTTAATCGTTTCCAACGTATTAATAATTCAAAAAAAGAATTTTATTCAGGTACCGGTTTAGGATTAAGTATTTCGAAAAGCATTGTTGAGCTTTTGGGTGGTAAAATATGGTTTGAATCTGAAGAAGGTAAGGGTTCTATATTCTATTTTTATATCCCTATAGAAAAAAGGGGATACTATAAAGGAGGAAGTATTGATAAACATCAAGAGAATGAGTCATTTGATTGGACGGGAAAGACTATATTAATAGCAGAAGACGAGGATTTTAATTATTTAGTATTAAAAGAGGTTATTGGCGACACAAATGCAAAACTTATTAGAGCAAAAAATGGTAAAGAAGTCGTTGATATTTGTATGTCAGAACAAAAAATTGATTTGATATTATTAGATATTCAAATGCCGGTAATGAATGGATATGAAGCATGTTCCAAAGTAATAGAAAAATTTCCCGACATGCCTATAATTGCACAAACTGCTTATGCCATGGAAAATGAAAAGCAAAAATTATTACAAGCTGGTTGTTTAGATTTTATTACTAAACCTATTGATATTGATAAAATGATGTTAAAATTAAATAAGTATTTATTTGAAAAACTATAATTTATTAAGAATTTTTTGCTTGATATGCCATAGCATAAAGCTTCATTTGTTTTAACATTGAAAGCAAACCATTTGCTCTAGTTGGAGAAAGATGCTGGTCTAATCCAATTTCTTTTACAAAATATAAATCAGCATTAATAATGTTGGCTGGTTTATGTCCGGATAATACTCTAACAAGTAAAGCCGCTATTCCTTTAGTTAAAATGGCATTACTATCTGTTGTGAAATTTACAATTCCATCAACATATTCTGCATACAACCAAACATCAGATTGGCATCCTCGAATAATATACTCATCTGTTTTGTATTTATCATCAATTAGTTGAATATTGTTCCCCATTTCAATAAGATAGCTGTATTTATCCATCCAGTCATCAAAAACCGAAAATTCTTCAATTATTTCTTTTTGCTTCTCGTCTATTGTCATTTTAATTAAACATTTGTTTAACCTTTAATATGCTATCATACAAATAATCAATTTCTTCTTTTGTATTGTAAAAAGTCATAGAAGCTCTTATGGTACCATCTATTTTATAGTAGTCCATTATAGGTTGAGTACAATGATTCCCTGTTCGTACAGCTATATCCATTTTATCAAGCATCATTCCTGCATCAAAATGATGAATGCCATCAAGCACAAATGATATTATGCAAGATTTTTCTTTTGCATAGCCAATTATTGATAAACCTTCAATGGTGCTTAATTTTGTTGTAGCATAATCTAAAAGTTGTTTTTCGTAATTAAAAATATTTTCAAGTCCTATAAATTCTATATATTTTATTGCAGATGCTAGGCCTATTGCCCCAATGTAATTTGTTGTACCTGCTTCAAATTTGAATGGCAGGTCGTTGTAAACAGTTTTAGCAAATGTTACACTTTTTATCATGTCACCTCCTCCCTGATATGGAGGAATTTCTTCAAGCCACTTTTCTTTTCCGTATAAAACACCAATCCCTGTTGGCCCATAAACTTTATGCCCAGAAAATGCATAAAAATCAACATCAAGATCTTGTACATCAACTTCTAGGTGTTGAATACCTTGTGCTCCGTCAATAAGTACCGGTACATTGTGATTGTGAGATATTTCAATTATTTTTTTAATAGGATTTATTGTTCCTATAGTATTTGAAACATGATTAACAGCTACAAGCTTAGTCTTTTCATTTAATAATTTTTCCAATTCATCAAGAGCCAATTCTCCATTACTGAAAAAGGGAATAATTTTAAGTTTTGCTTTTTTTCTTTCACATAATAATTGCCAGGGAACAATATTAGAATGATGTTCCATTGCAGAAATAATAATTTCATCATTCTCATTTATAAATTTTTCTCCATAACTAAATGCAACAAGATTAATTGCGCTGGTTGTTCCATTAGTAAAAATTACCTCATGTTCGTGTTTTGCGTTAATAAAATTTTTAACCGATTCTCTTGCATTCTCATAGGCAAGAGTAGTTTTTTCACTTAAAAAATGGACGCCTCTATGAATATTACTGTTGTATTTTGTGTAAAACTCACTAATTATGTCAATTACCTGTTTTGGTTTTTGAGTAGTTGCGGCATTATCAAGATACACCAAAGATTTATTATAAATTCTTTGCTGTAAAATGGGAAAATCTTTTCTGATTTGTTCAACTTTAAATTCCAAGATTTTAGGGTTTAAATTAATAACTAATCTGTTTGATAACAATTTATTGTGCAGTTTGCACATCTTGTTAATTCGCCTCGCAAGCGTTTTTCTACTAAATCTTTTATTCTTTCTTGCAAAGGTAATATTCTTATTTTATTTATTACTTCTGCAGCAAAAGCAAACATTAATAACATTTTTGCTTCTTTTTTACTAATACCCCTTGCTCGCATATAGAACATAGCTTCTTCATCTAGTTGTCCAACAGTTGCACCATGGCTGCATTTTACATCATCGGCATAAATTTCCAATTGTGGCTTAGTATTCATTTTAGCATCATCACTAACTAATATATTATTGTTTGCCTGAAATGCTTTTGTGTTTTGAGCATCTTGCCTAACTAATATTTTTCCTGAAAATACACCAGTTGCTTTATCGTCAAGCATTCCCTTGTATAGTTCATTACTTGTGCAATTTGGTTTTGCATGGTCGATAAAAGAATAATTGTCAATATGTTGTTCTTTATCTGCCAAATAAATTCCGTAAGTTTGATTTTCACAATGCTCGCCATTCATTAGCACATTAACATTATTTATTATATTTCCTCCATGTAACGAAATGATGTTTGTTAGAGCATTACTTTTTTCTTTCTGTAACAAATAAATTGAATTTACTTTTTGAGCAAAATTATGTTCGTCTTGCATATTATAATAATCGAAAACAGCATTTTTTTCAACAAATATTTCTGTTACATTGTTTGTTAAATACTTTTGTTCTGACAAAGTATGGTCGCAAATAATTATTTTGGCCTGTGAATTTTCTTTTGCAATTATTAAATTGCGTTGCTGTATCATTCTATCTTCAGTTGTATATAAAATATTCACAATCTGAATAGCTTTTTCAAGAATAACATTTTCGGGAATATACATAAATAATCCATCCTGAGCAAAGGCAGTATTTAATGCAACAATACCATTATTTTTAGTTTTTGTATTATGTGTGTAATATTTTTTTACAATATCAGGATATTTTTTGCAAGCTTCAGCAAATCCGCAAATAATTACATTTTTAGGAAAATTTTCAAGGGGCTTATTGTTTTCATAATATGTTCCGTTAATCAGTAATACCAGATGTGTGTCCAAATCAGGGACATTACATTGAAAAACCTCATTAATATCTACCTCATATTTTTCCTGTTTAAATAATTTTTTATAATTATTATTAAATATTTTTCGGAAATCGGTATATCTATAATCATCATTGTTTTTATCGGGAATTCCAAGTTTTTCAAAATCGGCAATAGCTTTTTGCCTTATTTTACGAATAAAATCAGGAGCACCATTGTTTATCTCTTCAAGATTATCATTGAAAAGATAAATAAATTCGTCTTCAAGTTTTGATATTAATTTCAAATTCATATTGATTTATTATTCGCCTAATTCTTTTTTAATCCATTCGTAGCCTTTTTCTTCAAGTTCTAATGCCAATTCTTTACCTGCTGATTTTACAATTTTCCCATTGTAAAGAACATGAACAAAATCAGGTACAATAAAATCGAGTAATCGTTGATAATGGGTAATTACAATACTCGCATTATCTTTTGTTTTTAGCTTATTAACTCCATTTGCTACAATTTTTAACGCATCAATATCCAAGCCCGAATCTGTTTCGTCAAGAATTGCAAGTTTTGGCTCAAGCATCGCCATTTGAAATATTTCATTACGCTTTTTTTCGCCACCGGAAAAGCCTTCATTTACAGAACGATTTGTTAAGGCAGAATTTAATTCTACCAATTCTTTTCTCTCTCTCATCAATTTTAAAAAATCAGCAGCCGAAAGAGGTTTTAATCCTTTATATTTTCGTTGTTCGTTAACTGCAACTTTCATAAAATTGATCATGCTTACTCCTGGTATTTCAACAGGATATTGAAATCCAAGAAATATTCCTTTTTTCGCTCTTTCTTCAGGATTTAACTCAAACAAATCTTCTCCAAAATAATTTATTTTTCCTTCGGTAACATTAAATATTTCTTTACCCGCCAGAACTGAAGCCAAAGTACTTTTCCCAGAACCATTGGGTCCCATAATGGCGTGAACTTCTCCTGTTTTTATTTCAAGATTAATACCGTTTAATATTTTTTTCCCGTTTATTGAAACATGTAAATTTTTTATACTTAACATGATGAATTTTTTATTTTCAATAATTTATTAATAATTTAACCAACACTGCCTTCCAGACTTATCTGCAATAATTTTTGTGCTTCTACTGCAAATTCCATGGGCAATTTATTTAAAATTTCTTTTGCATATCCGTTTACTATCATACCAATTGCATCTTCGGTTGAAATGCCCCGCTGATTACAGTAAAATATCTGATCTTCTCCAATTTTTGAAGTTGTTGCTTCGTGTTCTATAATAGCAGAATTATTAGCAGCCTCTATATATGGATAAGTATGTGCACCACATCTGTTTCCAAGCAACAGGGAGTCACATTGAGAAAAATTTCTGGCGTTTTCTGCTTTTTTTAAAACTCTTACAAGTCCTCTGTAACTATTTTGGCTTTTACCTGCCGAAATTCCTTTTGATATAATTGTGCTTTTTGTATTTTTCCCAATATGTATCATTTTTGTTCCTGTATCTGCCTGTTGATAATTGTTAGTAACAGCAACAGAGTAAAATTCGCCAATAGAATTATTTCCTCGTAAAATACAACTAGGATATTTCCAGGTAATTGCAGAGCCTGTTTCAACTTGTGTCCACGATATTTTAGAATTATCTCCTTTGCAAATACAGCGTTTGGTAACAAAATTATAAATACCTCCTTTACCTTCTTTATTTCCCGGATACCAATTTTGAACTGTAGAATATTTTACTTCTGCATTTTCCATAACCACAATCTCAACAATTGCTGCATGTAATTGATTTTCGTCACGCATTGGTGCTGTACAGCCCTCAAGGTAACTAACATAGCTGTCGTCGTCGGCAATAATAAGTGTACGCTCAAATTGACCGGTGTTAGCGGCATTTATTCTAAAATATGTTGAAAGTTCCATAGGACAACGAACACCTTTTGGGATATATACAAAAGAACCATCGCTAAATACCGCAGAGTTTAATGCTGCAAAATAATTATCTCCATGAGGAACAGTTGAACCAAGATATTTTTTTATAAGGTCGGGGTGTTGAATAACCGCTTCGCTAAACGAGCAAAATATTATGCCTTTTTCAGCTAAAGTTTCTTTAAAAGTGGTTTTAACAGACACGCTGTCCATAACAGCGTCAACAGCAACTCCCGATAATATCTTTTGTTCATTAAGAGGAATTCCAAGCCTGTTGAATGTGTCTCGTAGCTCAGGGTCAATTTCATCTATGCTTTCTAATTTCTTCTTTGGTTTTGGAGCAGCGTAATAAATAATATCTTGTAGATCAATTTCAGGAATATTCAAATGAGCCCAGTTTGGCATTTTCATGGTTTTCCATTTTGCAAATGCCCTTAATCGAAATTCCAACATAAAATCAGGCTCATTTTTCTTTGCAGAGATCAATCTTACCGTTTCTTCACTTAATCCCTTCGGAATCGTATCATTCTCAATATTAGTTACAAACCCATACTTATAATCGCTCTGAGTTACTTCTTTTATTATTTTATCCTGTTCTTTTGCCATGAACTGCAAATGTAATATAAAGGATAAATATAAACAAGTAATTACATATTGCCGAAAAGTTTCCAGTATTGTTTTTTGGAGATAGAAATGTGAGAAAAGAAATTATAAAATTCAAGTATTTTTCATGTTAAAAGACTTTTTTTTTACTTTTGACCTTTAAAATAAGTACATAAAAAATGAGTGAAGACGAAAAAAAAATTGTTGAGATATCTGAACTGGGAGAGTTCGGATTAATTGAACATTTAACAAAGAATATTAAAATTAAGCATAGCTCAACGGTAAAGGGAGTGGGCGATGATGCTGCGGTATTAAATCATAAAGGAAAACACACTTTAGTTACTACCGACATTTTAATTGAGGGAATTCATTTCGACCTTGTATATACACCATTAAAACATCTTGGGTATAAGGCTGCTATAGTTAATTTTTCTGACATCTATGCAATGAATGCAATTCCAAAACAAATTACTGTTTCAATAGCTGTTTCAAGTAAAATATCGTTACAAGCAATAGAGAAAATTTATCAGGGCATTTATCTTGCCTGCGACAAATATGATGTTGACCTAATTGGCGGTGATACTTCATCATCAGTTACCGGAATGGTAATAAATATTACAGCTATTGGAGAAGCAAACAAAAAGGATATTGTGTACAGAAATGGAGCAAAAATAAATGATATTATTTGTGTGTCTGGCAATCTTGGTGCTGCATATATGGGATTACAACTACTTGAACGAGAAAAAACTGTCTTTAATACAAATTCAAAAATGCAACCGGAATTTGGTGGTAATGAATATATTCTTGAAAAATTGCTAAAACCCGAAGCAAGAAAAGATATTATTGAATTGTTTATGGAAAAAGAAATTAAGCCAACATCAATGATAGATGTTTCTGACGGTTTGTCGTCAGAGTTATTTCATATCTGTACACAATCAGAAACAGGATGTAATATTTATGAAGATAAATTGCCAATTGATACAAATACGGAGAAAATGGCAAAGGAGTTTAATATTGACCCAACAATTTGTGTTTTGAACGGAGGTGAAGATTACGAACTCTTATTTACAATCTCGGTAAAAGACTATGATAAAATTAAGGATATTGAACTTATTAGTATAATAGGACATATTACCAATAAAAAAGATGGCTTAAACTTAATAGTTAAAAACGGGACTTCTGTAGAGTTACAAGCACAAGGTTGGAATACTTTGAAAAATGAGGAGTGAAAAGATAACCGTTCACAAGGCTAATAAAGAAAATAACATAGTTGATAATTAACAGTAGGCAATTTGAGCAATGGAACTTGAAAGTCATGAATTATGAATATTACAAACGAATTATTATTTATCATATATTTTTACTGAAATTTATTGTAAATGGATACTCTATCGAAATAAATTGGTTATCACAAAATGTGACACCCAAATTTAAAAAATTAGTATCTTAGCAATTCATTAATCCATACTAAACTTATTATTATGAAAAATCTATTTTTAGTTTTTACAATTTTTTTAATCTCTATAACTGTAACAGCACAAAACGATACAATTAACGACCCACAAAACATTTTGGTTAATATTAATCAGGAAGCGCATTATCCGGGTGGTGATATGGAAATGTTTCAACTAATGTATATGAATATAAAGTGGCCCAACATAAAAATAGGAGTTATTGACGATTATGTAACAGTAAGTTTTAATATATTAATAGACAGTACTGTTGCGGATGTTGAAGTAATGAAAAGTATAGACCCGCAAATTGATAAAGCAATAACAGATTTTCTTAAAACATTAAAATTTGCTCCGTCCATTCAGTTGGGAACTCCTGTGAAAATGAATTTAATGATGAATATTCCTGTAAGGCGCAGGTTTGAGTAGGTTAAAAGTCAGATAACTGCTTTCTATTTTTTATCTCTTTTATTGGTAATGTCTCTGATAAAAAGTCCAATGCTTAATATTACACACACAATAAATACAACTATTACAACAGAATCAATAATGTTTGGGTGAATATCAACGCCTGTGGTTTCTTTGATAAGAAAGTGTATATAAGAATTTGATTTTATTGGGTTGCCAAGCTTAAGGCGTATCTGCCAGTGCCAGTCGGTGCAAACACAATAGCCCATTCCATACCAAATACCAAGCACAAACCACGAAATTGCAGTAATTGCAATTGTGATTAGATGAATTTTACGTGTTTTTCGCCATATCCAGCCAATAATATTAAAAATGGTAAACAGCGAATGGAAAATAATAAAGGTGGGTTCTAAAAATTCATTTTTTCAAGATAAATCGTAGAACCCATTAACGATTATCTTAAATCAATTCAAAATTAATACTTTTTTTCTAAATAATCATAATTTAAACTCATTTTTTTACAAATT
>Ga0208648_1000037_pt1 | contig 138101 bp, 108 predicted proteins | sample AntAceMetag02UKL_FD_184772 | JGI IMG/M metagenome (GOLD analysis project Ga0208648, IMG submission 184772) | Saline lake microbial communities from Ace Lake, Antarctica - Antarctic Ace Lake Metagenome 02UKL (SPAdes) (version 2) | ecosystem: Environmental > Aquatic > Non-marine Saline and... | reverse complement strand
ATTCAACTTTTTGGAATGATACCAGACCTATAATGCTCAAAGAAAAAGAATTAGAATTCATTCATAAAACAGATAGTATAAAAACTTATTATACAAGTGATGAATATTATGAAAAAATTGATTCCAGTTTTAATCGTATTGACGGCTGGTTTTGGTTAAAAGGAATTGGACATAGATACAGAAAAACAGGCATAGAATATTATGTAAGTGGAATTATTGAACAAGTTAATCCATTTGGAATTGGTGGATATAGACATAAGCTCCCCGCTTATATCAACAAAGAATTTAAAAACAAAATGTTATTGGAAACAAAAGGCTTTATTGATTATGGGTTTAGGAATGAAGATATTAAAGGAAAATTGGGAATAGGATTGACATATATCCCTTTAAAATTTGTTAGAACATTTATTACTATTGGTGATTATTATGACCAAATAAATAATTATGCATCTATTGAGCAAACCTTTAGTAGAAGCAATTATGTAAGAACTAAAGATTTTAGCATTGCTCAAAGAATGGAGATAACAAATGGTTTATTTGGAGAACTTACATTTGAATATTCATTTAAAGACCCAATATACGATTTGCAATTATCTGATTGGTCTGAATTGATTTTTGGAGAACTGAATACTCCAGACGAATTTGAGCCATACAAAAAAGCCGAAGTTAAACTGGAATTGAAATACAGGTATAAACAAAAATATTTAATAAAAGACGGGAAAAAAATAATACTCGGCTCTGACTATCCCGAATTAAGATTTATTTACAGAAAAGGTATTCATAATATTTTCGATAGTGAAGTAGATTTTGATTATATTGAATTTGGAGCAAAAGATAATGTTCAGTTAGCAAGATTTGGGTCTTCGAGCTGGGAAATACAATTTGGAACATTTGCAAATAGGAATAATCTCAGAGTTCTGGAGCACAAATATTTTAGAGGTTCAGACAGGTTTTTCTTTTCTGATCCAATAAGGTCATTTCAATTATTAGGACCAACATTAAATACAAGAAATGAATTTTTCAGGGCTAATTATCTTCATCATTTTGAAGGAAGTATATTAAACAAAATTCCGGTATTCAATCGTCTTAAATTATCATTAGCAGGAGGTGCAGGAGCTTTAATTATAAATGATCAGGATTTTGCTCATGTAGAAATGTATGCAGGAGTTGAGAAAATATTTAGAATTAAAAAACAACTTTTTCGTCTTAGTGTTTATGCCGTAACAGCTGATAATTCATTAAATAAAGCCGATTTCACAATTAAATTCGGATTAAGTTTTTACAATACCTTTACTGATAAATGGGATTATTAAATATCTATTCCAAAACAATTTTCTCTACCGCAACACCTTTATTGTTTGTTACTTTTATAATGTAGATACCTTTTGGCTGTGTACTTAAGTCTACTTCGTTTTCTTTGCCAGTATATATTTGTTTTCCCTGTATATCCATAATTTCTATTCTCTCTATTCCCTCTGCCTGTACTTTTATTTTTCCACTTGACGGATTTGGATATATTTCAATACCCAATTGACTTATCTCATCAATACCCACTCCATTATACACATGAATATAATCTATTAAAACCAAAGTGTCATTATCACACAAGCCATTTTCTGCTATCAGTGAAACTGTATAAAAACTGGCAGTATTATAAATATTGTACGGGTTTACATCCGATGAAGTATTTCCATTACCAAAATTCCATGTATAAGAATTTGATTCTTGCGATGTGTTGCTAAAAATTGCTATTGCACTTGGCAAATAAAGCACTGTATCAATTGCATTAAAATCTGCAACAGGATATGAATTTACTGTAATATAATTTACATACTCTAATGTATCGTTTCCACCTGTTCCAACAGCAATTAATGTAACAGAATAAATACCGGAGCTATCGTATTGTACAATGGGATTTTCCATGCTACTTGTTGAAGGTGTTCCTCCCTCAAAATACCACTGATAACTTATTGCATTTTGAGTTGAATTAATATATTGAACAGAATTTCCCTCGCAAATACTGGTTATATCAGCATTATAGTTAATTGTTGGAATTGGTAAATACGACCATTTTACTGCATCAAAAACTATTTGTTGTCCGTCAAGTCCTGTAGAATCGCCCAAATAAACATTTGAACTTTGTCCTGCATCAAAATTAAAAGATCCCAAAGAAACCCATTCATCAGAATAAGCACTTTGGTCAACAACAACAATAGAATCGCCGTATGCATGGCGTATATGATATATTGCTCCTGTTGCATCGGCATTTGTTGAAGGAATATATGCTGAAACTTCATACTTACCTGCATTTGCCAAATTTGGCACCCACGTAACCCAACATATATCACTTAAGGTAGCCATTGTAATAGTATACCATAAGTGATTGTTATATCCTGTATTAACATCATGAAAATACTTCATATGAGAAGTATTAAGGCTATTATTCATGTTAAAACCATGATTGTAAAAAACATCATCAATTAAAGTGTCATTATAAAGTACCTCCTGTCCCCTTGATTTAACTGACCATGCAATACCTCCATAAGTACCATTATAATCTAAATTTTGATATCCGTGATTATAACCGGGCCAATCGTAATATGAATCTACTCCGTCATAGCTTGGCCAACCACTAGTATTTTTGTTTCCATAAGGGTCGTTAAATATCAAAGTATGCTGTCCAACAACATAGCCAATTGTTAAAATTAAATGCCCTGAGGCTGTAAGCATAACACATAATGGATGTGGGTAACCGGTATCAATTTCGGCAGTTGTGTATGAAAATGTACACGAACTGTTCCATAGTTGATTTGAAGTTAAGTAATGATTTTCATGATATTGCCTCATGTATGAATTTGGTGAGCCATTGCCCCACATATAACCGTAGCCACCCCAGGCTGTTTCTCCGCCACCTGTTACATCGGGTGTATCATAATAAATTTCGTTAAGAGTATATTTATCGGCAACATAAGAGCCATAATCGCTTGTGTGTGAATAAGGACTGCTTACTTCTTCAGGCCATTTTGGTAATAAATTGTAATATGCAATTGCCATTATACTGGTAGTTGGAGCGCAAGAACCATAACCATAATGCCAGTTGGGTGTATCATAAACCTGATGCACATAAGGTGCTAATCCTGGAATTCTAACTTCTGCTTTTGTTGATTTTTCAATATTAAAATAATTGATAGAAAAACTACCTTCATGTTTGTATAATACTTCTCTTGATTTATTGTTAATATTTAATTTTACAATTTCCCGCTTATCATAATTGTGATATAGAATTTTGTTTTTATCAATAAAATTAGGCTGCATCTCAATTTCATTTTCTGTATTTGTTATATTGATAATATTTCCATTTAAATCGGTAATAAAAATATTGGCATCAATTAATTTTTGTTTTGTAATTTTTGTTTTATGATAAATTATATGTTTAGAATCAGGATGCCATTTGGGCGCAAGAGCTTTGTCAAGCATTTTAAGTTTACTATTTACCAAATCCCAAACAAATAAATTCTCGGATTGATACATTAGTTTTTTACTATCGGGCGACCATTTAGGATAAGCAGACATTTTATCTTTTTCCGAAATAATTGTTTTTATACCATTTGAAAGCTCAAGAATTACAATTCTGTCTGCTTTATTATTGTAAGCAATATATTTCCCGTCAGGAGAAATTGAAACAATATTTGAATATGTTTTTAGATCAATTTTACTTGTTTTTTTATTTGGATTCTTAATAATTAATTCATTACCAATTGTAAATATAATATCTCCATTATTAGAAAAACTAAGCTGTCCGCATTGATTAACAGATTTATGTATGTTTTTAATTTTACCTGTGTTAAGATCATAAATTGCAGGTGTTTGCTTGCCTTTTTCAATAATCTTAAAACCTATAAGATTTTTATCGGGAGAAATGGTAAAATAGCGACCAACTCCTGGAGCAGAAATAAGTTTTTCTAAATTACCATTACTTATTAGATATAAGGCCGATGAATAATTATCGGTAACAACAATTCCTGCATTTGTAATTTGCGGATTATTAAAATATCCTTGTTCTTCAATATCGTAATCTGTTTTAATGTCCTGAGCATTAAGTAGACAAAAGAAAAACAGCAAAAATAAAATTGATAGAGTAATTTGTTTCATAAGTTTATATTTTAATTAGTCCGTCCATTGCCTTTAAAGAAACTTTTGACTTACACATTTCCCGCTTCTTCAAGTATTTTATTCACAGCACCACTATTTTGTTTTACATAGTCATAAGAAATACCTGCTGACTCTTTTAAAACATCTTCATTATTTATCAAATTATCAAGCTGTTTGACAAGTTCGCCATAAGTGCTGATAGAAGTAGCTCCCTTAATATTGATCATATTTACAGCTTCGTTAAATTTTTGATAATTAGGTCCAAATACAACAGGCATACCAAAAACAGCGGCTTCAAGAATATTGTGTATTCCTTTGCCAAAGCCTCCGCCAATATATGCTATTTCGCAGTATTTGTAAATAGAAGATAGTTTTCCAATACTATCAATTATAAGACAATCAGCATTTTTTATGTTTTCATTATTAGTTTCCGACAAACAAATATGCTTTCTGTAAAGCATAGTTTTTATTTTATCAATATGCTTTTTATCAATTTCGTGAGGAGCAATAATTAATTTTATATCGTGGTTTGTAGTATTGAAATATTGGATTAACAATTCTTCGTCTTTTTCCCATGTGCTTCCACCAATTAAAATTAGTTTGTTGTTTTTAAAACTCTCAATTTCCTTTATTGGTGTTGAGTTTTCGGCAATATCAACAACTCTGTCAAAACGTGTATCACCTGCTACCGAAACATTATTAATATTATATGAATTTAATAGCTCTAAAGATTTTTTATCCTGAACAAAAATGTAATTAAAACTGTTTAAGATATTTCTGTACCATTTGCCGTACCATTTAAAAAATATCTGATCTTTTCTGAAAACAGAAGAAAAAACAACAGATGGGATATTGTTTTTATCTAACTGGGTTAGATAATTATACCAAAATTCGTATTTAATAAAAAAAGCAATTTTCGGTTTTACAATTGCAATAAACCTTTTAGCATTTCTTTTTGTGTCAATAGGCAGATAAAATACATAATCGGCTTTATCATAATTTTTTCTAATTTCATAACCTGATGGAGAAAAGAAAGTAATTAGTATTTTTAATTCAGGGTGTTTTTCTTTAAACTTTTCAATTACAGGTCTACCCTGCTCAAACTCACCCAGCGAAGCACAATGAAACCATGCAACATTATCTGCATTGTTAATTTTTTGACTTATTTGCCGGAAAATATTTTTTCTGCCCTTTATCCAAAGCTTTGCTTTACTATTAAAAACAGAAGCTGTTAAAATAATAAAATAATAAAATGAGATACTTATGTTGTATAAAAATGGCATATAGGGTTAATCAAAAATAATAATATTTATCAGGTAATCTTTTATAAAGAGGAATAACCCATCCAATTTTAAAGGAATGCAACATATCTAATCTCTTTTGAGTATCAACTTGCATTGTGCCAAAATCAAAATCTCTTCTCGATTGTGTCCATGCCTGATAAAATTCAAATCCTGCATAAAAGTTAAGTATTTGGGACTCCCCAATATACATATATCCAATAAATTCACTTACAGCCAAACCATTTGTAAGTTTATCATATCCTTTTTTAAAATCATTTAATATTTGCGGAGCACGATTACCATCGTTTTCTATTCTTATTTTGTGTTGTAATAATCCAAGGCTACCGCTTATAAACAAGCCTGAATTATTATTTACACCAAACAAAACAGGAAATATTTTACCTACTTTTACTCCTGTAAAAAAGCCTCTTTCTGATAATAATATAGTAGCATATTCACCATTCTGGTCAATTATATCGCCGGTAGATGTTTTTATGGCATCAAAAATTGAAGTAACCTCTTCTTTAAGTTTATTGCCAAAAAATGAGTTCCATTCTACACCTAAAATTATATTAGATTTGAATTTCACCATAAAACTACCCCCAATATTTGAATTTGCACCAAAACGAGTTGCAAGGTCTCCGTCAGGTATTTGATACATATATGATGCAGAAAACATTGTTGCAAAAACAGAACTGTCTGCCACCTCTTGAGAAAAAGATCTATAGACAATCAAAATCAGCAGAATAGCAGATAATATTTTACTTTTAAAAAGCATAGGATAATTTATTTTACAAAGCTATAATATTTAATCATTTTACACAATGAATGTTTTGATTAAACGGCATTATGGTTTTTAAAGTATTTAAAAATCTGAGTTTGATATAAAAAAATCGGCACATTGTGTAGAATTAGTTGCCACGTCCTTCTTTGTTAATGTTTTTTGTCCACCTAAAGGACGTGGCAACTAATGGATTTTAACAAGCTCATAGAAGTGACCTATTTAGTTATCTTTAAAATTGGAATCTTTTTTTAAGTATTCAAAAGTTAAATTATATATTTTTTTCAAATATCAATTCTCTTTTATTACATTTGAAGCCTATTAAAAGCTAACAAAAAATGCTTGTTAAAACATTTGGAAGTGCTGTTTACGGTATTGATGCAACAACAATAACAATTGAGGTTAATGTATCACAAGGTATTCGTTTTTTTTTGGTAGGCTTACCCGATAATGCTGTTAAAGAAAGTCAGCAAAGAATTGAATCGGCATTAAAGACAAACGGATATAAATTTCCCGGGAAAAAAATAGTTATAAATATGGCTCCTGCCGATATTCGCAAAGAAGGTTCAGCTTACGACTTGCCTCTTGCTATTGGTATACTTGCCGCATCTGAACAAATAAAAAACGAGAAATTAGACAAATATGTTTTAATGGGTGAACTTTCTTTAGACGGTAGTTTACAGCCAATAAAAGGAGTTTTGCCAATTGCAATTCAGGCACGTAAAGAAGGTTTTAAAGGCTTTATTCTTCCATCAAAAAATGCACGCGAAGCCGCTGTCGTAGATGATCTGGACATACACGGAATTGATAATATAATTGATGTTATTGAGTTTTTTAATAACGAAAAAGAACTTGAGAAAACAATAATTGATACAAGAGAAGAATTTTATTATAATTTAAATAAATCCGATCTGGATTTTGCAGATGTTAAAGGTCAGGAAAATGTAAAACGAGCAATGGAAATTGCTGCAGCAGGCGGACATAACCTTATAATGATAGGGCCTCCCGGAGCAGGAAAAACCATGCTTGCAAAAAGACTACCAACAATTTTGCCACCGCTTAGTTTGCACGAAGCATTGGAAACAACTAAAATTCATTCTATTGTAGGAAAAATTGATAAAAATACTTCCTTAATAACAATGCGTCCATTTCGTTCACCACACCATACAATTTCCGATGTAGCATTGGTTGGCGGAGGAACTTTTCCTCAACCCGGTGAAATTTCACTGGCTCATAATGGTGTTCTTTTTCTTGATGAACTACCGGAATTTAAAAGAACTGTGCTCGAAGTAATGCGACAACCACTTGAAGATAGAGTAATAACAATTTCAAGAGCAAAATTTTCTGTTGAATATCCTGCAAGCTGTATGCTTGTTGCATCTATGAATCCATGCCCCTGTGGTTATTATAATCATCCCGATAAAGATTGTATGTGTGGTCCGGGAATTGTTCAGAAATATCTTACAAGAATTTCAGGTCCTTTGCTTGATAGAATTGATATTCATATTGAAGTTGTTCCCGTTTCATTTAATAAATTATCGGAACAAGAAAAATCGGAAACAAGTGAAACAGTTAGAAACAGGGTTATTAAATCACGAGATGTTCAGATAAATCGATTTAAAGATATTAGTGGAGTTTACAGTAATGCACAGATGTCGTCTAAACTATTAAGACAGCATTGCCAAATTGACAAGTTTGGACAAACATTATTGAAAAATGCTATGGAAAAGCTTGGCTTATCGGCAAGAGCATACGACAGGATTTTAAAAGTTTCAAGAACTATTGCAGATTTATCAGATAGCGAAGATATTAAACCCGAACATCTTGCTGAGGCTATTCAGTATAGAAGTCTTGACAGAGAAGGTTGGGCCGGGTAAATAAATTATAAACACATGAAATTTATAGCAATATATCTATTTTTAATTATAAATGTTGTTGGCATTTATGCTCAGGGTCCTAATCCCGTTGTTTTAATTTCGGGAAGGGTTTTAAATGAAAGAACAATGCGACCTGTTGAGGTAGATGTTAAAATTGTTTATGAAATATTACCAGAAGGGAAAGAAGCCGGGATTGCAAGAACAAACCCGCTAACAGGCGATTATAAAATAATTTTACCTTTCGGAAAAAACTATGGGTATCTTGCTCTGGCAGAAGGTTATTATAGTGTTACAAAAAATCTTGATGTGTCAGAACTTAAGGAATATACAGAGATTGATGAACAGAATCTTTTTCTTGCACCCTTAAAAGTTGATCAGACAATAATTTTAAATAATGTGTTTTTTAAGAAAAAATCTGCAGAAATAAAAGATGCATCAATACCTGAATTAAAAAGATTTATTGAATTTCTTAAAGTAAATAAAAAAATACAAATAGAAATTGGTGGACATACTGACAACAAATGGACACCGGAAGATAATTTGGTAATATCTAAAAAAAGAGCGCAGACAATAATAGATTATATTTCAGACAAAGGTATTAAAGCAGATCGCATTATAGTAAAAGGATATGGTCAAACTACACCAATAGGATTTAATTCCGACAAAGAAGGAAGAGCAAGAAATAACAGAATAGAATTTAAGATTTTAAGTCTCGAAAAATCTAAGAAAAAGTAATTCGTGTTTTAGAAAATCACAACATTTTTTGATTCAACTTATACCCAACACCTTTAATTGTTTGAATAAGATCATCGCCTAATTTTTCTCTTAGCTTTCTTACATGAACATCAATTGTTCTTTCTCCAACAATTACTTCTTCTCCCCATATTTTATCAAAAATATCATCTCTAACAAATACTTTCCCCGGATTAGATGCTAATAAATTCAATAATTCAAACTCTTTTTTGGGCAAGGAGATTTCATCCCCATTTAATGTAATTATGTATTTTTCGGTATCAATAATTAAATTTCCATTATTTAATACTAAATTAATTTTTTCTGTCTTTATTTTTTTTTCTGTTCGCTTTAATAACGCTTTAATTCTGCTTATAAGAACTTTTGGTTTTATTGGCTTGGTAATATAATCATCTGCACCCGCATCAAATCCTGCAATTTGAGAATAATCTTCGCCACGGGCAGTTAGAAATGCAATAATCGTTTCATTTATTTCGGAGATCTCTCTAATTTTTTCGCAAACCTCAATACCATCCATTTCGGGCATCATTACATCTAAAAGAATAAGATCGGGCTTTATTTCTTTTGCCTTTTTTATAGCTTCAATACCGTTTTGGGCAGTAAATATATTAAAGCCCTCTTTTTTCAAATTATAGCTAAGAAACTCTATAATATCAGGTTCATCATCAACTAATAATATTTTTATATCGGTACTCATGACCATTATTTTTAATTACACATTAAATCGTATATGCAATAAATCACCGTCTTGTACAATATAGTTTTTTCCCTCTACACATAGCTTTCCTTTTTCTTTACATGCATTTTCACTTTTAAGCTCAATAAAATCGTCATATTTTATAACTTCCGCCCGTATAAATCCCCGTTCCAAATCACTATGTATAACTCCGGCAGCCTGCGAAACAGACATCCCTTTTTTAATTGTCCATGCACGATTTTCTTTAGGCCCAATAGTAAAAAAAGTCCTTAAATTTAATAAGTCGTAAGCTGTTCTTACAAATTTATTTACACCCGGTTCTTTTAATCCTATATCATTAAGAAATTCTAATTGTTCTTCTTTAGTTTCAAGTTCAGTAATATCAGCTTCTGCACCGGCAGCAATTATTAAAACAGATGTATTTTCATCTTTTACAGCATCTTTAACTTGCTCTACATATTTATTTCCATTAACAGCAGAATTTTCATCAACATTGCAAACATACATTATTGGTTTGGCAGATAATAATTCAAGATCGGCAACAACTTTTTTATCATCATCACTAACAGATACAGTGCGGACACTTTGAAAATTCTCTAAATGTTCTTTATAAATATTCAGTATCTCAAGTGTGTGTTTTGCATCTTTATCGCCCGATTTTACAATTTTATTTTGTTTTTCTATTTTTCGTTCAATTAATTCAAGGTCTTTTATTTGTAATTCAAGATCAATATTTTCCTTATCACGAACAGGATCAACACTTTCATCAACGTGGGGCAAATTGTCATCATCAAAACAACGTAAAACATGAATAAGTGCATCGGTATTACGAATATCGGCAAGAAATTTATTGCCAACACCTTCTCCCTGACTTGAACCCTTGGTTAATCCCGGCACATCAATAATTTCTATTGTGGTATGAATTACTTTTTCGGTAGGCTGTAGTTTTTCAAGTTCATATAATCTGTTATCGGGAACTTTAATAATCCCCATATTTGATTTATTTGTGCTAAAAGCAAAATTACTTGTTTCTCTTTTCGTATTTGAAATACAATTAAATAAGGTTGTTTTGCCTGTATTAGTAATGCCTATTATACCGCATTTTAGTGCCATAATGTTTTTTTTAAGGATGCAAATTTAGAAATTAAACCCCGATTATGCAATAGGAGACTTAAAAAAGTCTAACTACCTGTATTAGCGATGGTTAACTTCGACTTAGAGTTTCACCATTTTTATGTTTTTCAATCATAAATAGCCCTGTTAACATTAACTTAATATTAAAATAATACTCAGAGAACATCTTTTATTCCCAAACAAAATATTTTTACCATAAATTTTAATAACAAATTATTATGGATAATATATATTTAATATTTGTAATTATTCTTTTTGTACTTGCAATTTCCGACCTTATTGTAGGTGTTAGTAATGATGCTGTAAACTTTTTAAATTCTGCAGTTGGCGCAAAAGCGGCACCCTTTAGAATTATTATGATAGTAGCTGCATTTGGGATTTTGTCAGGGGCTATGTTTTCTAATGGCATGATGGAAGTAGCACGTAAAGGGATATTTCACCCTGAGCATTTTTATTTTTCGGAGATCATGATAATTTTCATGGCAGTAATGCTCACGGATATTCTTCTCCTCGACCTTTTCAACACTTTTGGATTACCAACATCAACCACTGTATCAATAGTTTTTGAATTACTTGGTGCAGCTGTGGCAATTTCAATAATTAAAATATATAATAATCCAAATGCACTTGGCATAGAAGAGTATATTAATACAGGAAAAGCTCTTGCCATTATAGTTGGTATTCTATTGTCTATTGTTGTTGCATTTTCTTCGGGAGCTTTAGTGCAATTTTTAACAAGATTATTATTTACTTTTAATTATGAGAAAAAATTAAAATATTTTGGAGCGATATGGGGTGGAATTGCGATTACGGCTATAACATATTTTATGCTTATTAAAGGAGCTAAAGGAGCTTCTTTTATGGATGATGATTCAAAAAAATGGATAACAGATAATGCTCTTGAGATAATTGGAATAAGTTTAATTGGATGGACAATATTGCTTCAGTTATTAATGTGGATATTCCGGATTAATATTTTAAAAACTATTGTACTGGTTGGGACTTTTGCTCTTGCAATGGCGTTTGCAGGAAACGATCTTGTAAACTTTATAGGTGTTCCTTTGGCTGGTTTTGAGTCGTTTAAAACATTTATGGCAGATCCCGGAGCCAGTGCAGATACATTTTCTATGGCATCACTTACAGGAAAAGTAAAAACGGATACTTTTTTGCTAATAATTGCCGGCTTAATAATGGTAACAGCTTTATGGTTATCTAGAAAAGCTAGAACTGTTATGAAAACAGAAATAGATTTAAGCAGGCAAGATAAAGGAGATGAGAGATTTGGCTCTTCATATTTTGCCCGTTCTATTGTTAGGGTTTTCAAAAACTTAGGACAAGGGATTGATGTTATTGTTCCAAAAAGTATAAAAACAGGTATTAACAAAAGATTTGACCAATCGCTTTACAAAGATAAAGTTTTAAAACAAGGTGATAAACCGGCATTTGATATGCTAAGAGCTTCTGTAAATTTAGTTCTTGCAGGTATCCTTATTTCATTTGCAACATCAATGAAACTTCCTCTTTCAACTACATACGTTACATTTATGGTAGCCATGGGAACATCTCTAGCAGACAGATCATGGGGAAGAGAAAGCGCTGTTTATAGAATAACCGGTGTTATATCTGTAATTGGTGGATGGTTTTTTACAGCAATATTTGCGTTTTCTATGGCATTTGTTGTTGCTAACATTATTAACTGGGGGGGAATTATTGGAGTTGTGATTCTTTTAATAATTGCAATATTAATAGTTTTAAAAACAAGAAAAATACATAAAAGAAAAGAAACAGAAAAAGCTAAAATTCAGGAAATGGATATCGATGATACAATACATCCTGAAAATATTACAGAAAGATGTAATTTAAACGTTTCCATAATATTACAAAGTGTTTCTGAAGTTTATAGTAAAACAATAGATGGCTTGATTAAAGAAGATAGAAAAACTTTAAAAAATCAAGTAAAACATGTTGCGGATATAAATAAAGAAACAAAAAAGTTGAAAGATAATGTTCACAAAACTATAAGTAAGTTTCATGAAGATTCTATTGAAACAGGTCCTTATTATGTTCAAGTATTAGATTATCTTCGTGAAACAACTCATTGTTTAACATATATTTCTAAACCGGCTTTTGAGCATGTTGACAATAATCACAAAGCACTGTTGCCTTCACAAATCGAAGATCTAACAGATGTTAAGCAAAATGTTATAAACCTGATCGATGAAATTCTCAGATTACTGGAAACTCAAAAATATGCTTACGTAGATGAAATTATTGCTCAACAACAAAATATACTTGAAAAAATTGATGAATATCGTAAAAAGCAAATAAAAAGGATTAAAGCAGAAGAGATTGGCACAAAAAACAGCATGTTATATCTTGGAATATATCACGAAACAAAAAATATGTTATTATTTGGTATAAATTTGTTAAAAGCTCACAGAGATTTTGTTAAATTTAATAAATAGAAAGCTATAGATTTAAAATATGAGATACTTTCATTTTTTTATTGCATTCATGTTAATTTCATTTAATTTGTTTTCAGAGAATAGCGATACAACTGAATTTGTTCCAAAAGGGGAACCAATTGTGAGTATCTTCAGTAATTTTAATACAAGCATTACAGATGAAAACAATAGTTCGGGATTTGAAATAAAGCGAGCATATCTTGGATATAAATATCAAATGTCGGAAGAATTTTCCACTTGCATAAAACTTGATATTGGAAGTCCCAATGATGAATCACAATATTCGTTATTAAGAAGATATGCGTATTTTAAAACAGCTGAACTTAGTTATAAAAAAGGAAATCTTACATGGAATTTTGGAATTATAAATTTACATCAATTTAAGTTTCAGGAAAAATTCTGGGCACACAGGTATATTGAAAGATCATTTCAGGATAAATACAAACTTGGTTCAAGTGCAGATATTGGCTCAAGTGTACTTTATAAACTAAACAAATATGTAAGTGTAGATTTTACAATTATGAATGGTGAAGGTTATAAAAGTCTCCAAATAGATAATACATATAAAACCGGAGCAGGTATTTCATTGTTTCCTTTTAAAGGTTTTTCTGCAAGGTTTTATTACGATTATTCCGAAAAAAGTGTAGCTCAATCAACTATTGCATCGTTTATTGGATATCGGTTTGAGAATCTATTTTCACTTGGAGGAGGATACAATTATCAAAAAAATAATGAGCTTGATATTGATCATAATCTATACGGGTTTTCTATTTTCGGAATATATAATGTAAATGAAAAATGGCAAATATTTGGTAGATATGATAAGCTTGAATCAAATATTTTAAGCGGTGAAGAAAATCCTTGGAATTACACTAAAAATGGAGAAGCAATAATTGGAGGAGTTCAATTTTCTCCAATTAAAAAAATTAAAATATCCGCCAATTATCAAAGCTGGTTGCCTGAGGCCAATGATATTAATAATTCTCAAATGGTTTATATTAATTTTGAATATAAAATTTGATATATTGCTCCAAGGTCGTAAACTAAAACAGAAAAATTGTAAAATTTGTTAGATAAAAAATAGTTTTTTATTCCAAAATGTCAGGACGTAAGCGTTTAGTTTTTTCGCAGGCTTGCTCCATTCGCCATTTGTCTATTTCAGCAAAATGCCCTGAAAGCAATATTTTTGGGACCTTATATCCATTATAATCAGAAGGTCTTGTATAGACAGGTGGAGCAAGTAAATTATCCTGAAAAGAATCGGTTAAAGCAGAAGTTTCATCAGAAATAACACCTGGCAACAGTCTTACAACACTGTCAACTATAATCGCGGCAGCAAGTTCTCCCCCAGAAAGCACATAATCGCCAATTGAGATTTCTTTTGTAATAAAAACATCTCTAATTCGCTGGTCAATTCCTTTGTAGTGTCCACACAGCAAAATTATGTTATTAAATGTTGAAAGCGTGTTGCAAATTTTTTGATTGTATTTTTCTCCATCCGGTGTTAAATAAATAATTTCATCGTATTTGCGTTGCGATTTTAAAAATCCTATTGCATCGGCAATAGGCTGAATTGTCATTACCATGCCTGCTCCTCCTCCAAAAGGAGAATCGTCAACCTTTTTGTGTTTATCTTTTGAAAAATCACGAATATCGTGCAGTATTATCTCTGCAATTTTTTTTTCCTGTGCTCTTTTAATTATCGAAATATCAAAAGGCCCGGAAAACATAGCAGGAAATAGTGTTAGAATATCTATTCTCATAAATAAGTTAGTAAAAGCCCATCCTAGCCTCCACAAAGGGGAGGAATTAAAGACAAAACAATATTTACTGCAAAGTTATTAATATTTTTTATAAGCAAAATGCTTATTAGACATTAATGATTTTTTTAACAAAATCTTCTAAAATATTATTTTTTAAAGAAATATTGTCAAAATCTTTGAGTATTAAGGGTAATTACATACTTTTGTAAGTTTGTGAAAAAAGTAATAATTTTAAAAATTAAAATCATTATTTGCCTGTAAATGTATTAATTAAGTTTTAACTTGTAATGGAGAAAAAAGAGAATTTGAATTTATCTGATGTTGAGCAAAATCAAATTGATGAGCCTTTAGGGGAAAAAGTGAATGATGTACCCCAAAAACAAGATAAGGAACAAAGTGAAGAATTAAAAGAAGTTGTTACTAAAAAACCACTTGTGGAAAAAGATACTGAAACTACAAAAGTAGAACCTATACAAGAAGAAAACCCGGACCTTTCGACAAGCTCAGGAGAAGAAGAAGATATAAAAACTTATGACGATGCAAAACCTGAAAATAAAACAGAAAACATTGTTACAGAAGAAATATCTTTAAATAATAATAAAGAAACTAACGAAAAAACATCAGAAAAAGATACTGCAGCAATAGAAGATGTTAAGGAAAAGTCCGAAGAAGAATTTGATTATACCAAAATAAGCAAAGAAGAATTAGTTGCTGTTTTAAAGCGATTAATTGAAAACAAACCTGTACAAAAAATAAAAAATGATATTGATGTTATAAAAACTAATTTTTATAAAAAACAGCATGCTGAAATTGAAGAAAAAAGGGAAAAATTTGTTGAAGCAGGCGGTGATATAGAAGATTTTTCTTACGGTGAAAATGTTTGCGAAGAAAACTTAAAAGCTTATTTACAACGATATAAAGAATTAAGAACAGAATACAATTCCTGCATAGAAAAAGAAAAAGAGAAGAACTTAGAATTAAAATACACAGTAATAGAAGAAATTAAGAATTTGGTACACAAAGAAGAATCTGTAAATAAAACTTTTCAGGAATTTAGGGAGCTTCAAAAACGATGGGGAGAAATAGGTCTTGTACCACAGGCTAAACTAAAAGGTTTGTGGGAAACATATAATTTACATGTTGATAATTTTTACAACTATATTAAAATCAACAAAGAACTCAGAAATCTTGATCTTAAAAAAAATCTTGATATAAAAATCAAATTTTGCGAAAAAGCAGAAGAACTTTTCTTAAACGAAGATATTATTGTTGCATCAAAAGACTTGCAGAAACTACATGAAGAATGGAGAGAAATTGGACCTGTATCCGTAGAGAAAGGTGATGAAATATGGGAACGATTTAAACAGGCTTCCGGAAAAATAAACAATAAGCAACAGGAATATTTTGAAGAAAGAAAAAAAGAACAAGAACAAAGTCTTTTGGCAAAACAGGTAATTTGTGAAACAATTGAGCAATCTAATGAAAGCATGTATAGCACCCATAAAGAATGGGAGAAAAAAACTAACGAGGTATTAAATTTGCAAAAATTATGGAATACAATTGGACCTGTTCCCCGTAAATTCAATAATGCAATATATCAACGACTAAGAGTTTCGTGTGATGTTTTTTTCGACAGAAAAAAAGAATTCTATTCTCAACTTAAAGGAGAACAAACCAATAATTTACAGTTAAAAACTGACATCTGTATTCAGGCAGAAGCAATTCAAAATAGTACTGAATGGAAGAAAATTTCCGATGATTTTTTTAATTTGCAAAAAAAATGGAAAACTATTGGTCCGGTATCAAAAAAGGATTCCGATATCGTATGGAAACGATTTAGAACTGCTTGCGATGTGTTTTTTAATAAAAAGTCTGAATTTTTTGCATCAAGAGCCGATTTGGAAGTTGAAAATATGAATAAGAAAAATGAATTGACAGAAAAAATTACCAACTATACAATTGTTTCAAATATAGAAGAAGACCTTAAGATGTTAAAACAATTTCAAAAGGAATGGACAGAAATAGGTCATGTGCCTCATAAATCTAAAAGTGAATTATATAATAATTATAGAGATGCAATAAACAAGCTTTTTGATAAGCTTGAGATGGATGACAATAAAAAGGAAATTTTCAAATTTAAGATAAAAATAGAGGGAATCTCAAAACAATATAATGCAAAAGAAAAAATATATGACGAAAAAGAAAATATTGCCAAAAAACTAAAGAAATTAGAAACTGATGTAATTACATTAGAAAATAATATTGGTTTTTTTGCTAATTCACCAAATGCAGAATCAATTATTAATGAGATGAAAAGTAAAATTGATAATGAAAGAAAAAGTGTGAAATTGTTTAAAAGCAAGCTGGATATAATAAGTAAAGTTAAATTTGATAAGGATTCAACTAATTGATTTAACAAAGTAATATTTTAAACACCATAATTAATATTATAAATAATGAATATTAAGAGATGTATTTTAATAATAATTTTTATTATAATAAATTTTGTTTTATTATCTCAAACCGGAAGTATTAGGGGCTTTGCATATGAAAAAAAAACAGGGGAACCGGTAATTTTTGCTCACGTATATATAAAAGGAACAAATTATGGTGGAGCAACAGATGTTAATGGATTTTACAATCTCACAAAAATAAAGCCCGGAAAATATACTCTTGTTTCTACTGCTTTGGGATATGATACTGTTTATGTTAAAATTAATATTATTAAAAATAGAATAATTTCAGAAAAAATTATTCTTTCTGAATCAAGTATAATGTTAGATGGAGCCGTTGTTTCTGCAGAACGCCAGGAAATGAGAACACAGATCAGAACTTCTGTGGTTAAAATTACTCCAAAACAAATATCTCAAATACCTACTATTGGAGCAGAACCTGATCTAGCTCAATATTTACAGATATTACCCGGCGTTATTTTTACCGGAGACCAAGGAGGACAATTATATATTCGTGGAGGACCGCCAATTCAAAATAAAGTTTTACTTGATGGAATGGTTGTATACAATCCATTTCATTCCATTGGATTATTTTCAGTATTTGATTCAGATATTATTAGGAATGTTGATGTTTATACAGGCGGATTTAATGCAGAATACGGCGGTAGAATATCATCAATAATGGATATTACTATGCGGGATGGAAATAAAAAGAAATTATCAGGTAAATTATCGGCAAGTCCTTTTGGATCCAAGCTTTTGTTAGAAGGACCGCTTTTAAAACAAACCGAAGAAAACAAAACATCAATAACCTATGTTCTTTCAGGTAAAACTTCTTATCTTGAAGAAAGTTCTAAATTATTATATACATACATTGATACAGCAGGTTTACCTTTTAATTTTAATGATTTTTATGGTAAGGTATCAATAAATGGATCCAGTGGAAGCAAGTTAAATGTTTTTGGATTTAATTTTAATGATAATGTTAATTATAGAGCAGTATCAGATTTTAATTGGAAAGCTTCGGGAATTGGAACAAATTTAATACTTGTTCCTGCAGGCTCATCTGTTCTTATTAAATCTAATTTTTCTTTTTCAAAATATGATATTACTCTAAAAGAAGAAAACCAATTACCTCGAAATAGCTTAATTAATGGCTTTAACTTTGGATTATCATTTGTTTATTTTCTTGGCAAAAACCAAATTGATTACGGCGTTGAAACACTGGGCTTTAAAACTAATTTCAATTATTATAATTCAATTGGCAGACATATGGAGCAAGAGGAAAACACTACGGAACTTGCTGCATTTTTTAAATACAAATTAAACCTGGGTAAGATGCTGATAGAGATGGGTTTCAGAACACAATATTATGCTTCTCTTTCTACTCTATCTCCCGAACCACGCTTGGGAATGAAGTATAACGTTACCGATTTTTTAAGATTTAAATTTGCGGGAGGCTTATATTCTCAGAATTTAATTGCAGCCAATTCTGACAGAGATGTTGTAAATTTGTTTTACGGATTTATATCAGGTCCTGAATTAGGAGACCTACAAGATGAATTTGAAGGCGAAGAAATTACACATGCTTTACAAAAATCTGTTCATGGTATATTCGGCGTAGAAGTTGATTTGTCAAATAGAATTATGATTAACATTGAAGGCTATATAAAGCAAAATACTCAACTTACAAATATTAACAGAAATAAATTATACGATGATAATGCTGATAATTATGATAAACCCGATAATTTAAAAAAGGATTTTATTATTGAATCGGGTGATGCTTACGGTGTAGATTTCCTAATAAAATACGACTATAAACGTACTTATGTATGGTTTGTATATTCTTTGGGTTATGTTAATAGAAATGATGGATACATTACTTATTCTCCGCATTTTGACAGAAGACATAATATAAATTTAGTTGCATCAAGAACTTTTGGGGATTTAAATTGGGAAGTTAACGGAAGATGGAATTTTGGTTCAGGTTTCCCTTTTACTCAAACACAAGGTTATTTTGAAAGTCTTTCATTTACAAATATTGGCACAGATTATACTAATTCTAACGGAGATATTGGAATTGTATATGCAGGTTTAAACGAAGGAAGATTACCTTATTATCACAGATTAGATCTGACCTTAAAAAGAAAATTTATTTTTAAAAATGACTCTAAACTCGAAATGAATTTGAGCATTACAAATATATATAACAGAGAAAATATATTTTATTTCGATAGATTAAATCATGAAAGAGTTAATCAATTGCCGTTTATGCCAAGTATTGGTATTAGCTATTTATTTTAAATTAACTAATTATGTCAAGCACTAAATACATATTTGTTACAGGGGGAGTTTCTTCATCACTGGGTAAAGGCATTATTTCTGCATCACTTGCTAAGCTGTTGCAGGCAAGAGGATATAGAGTTACCATTCAAAAACTTGATCCATACATCAACGTAGACCCAGGAACTCTTAATCCTTATGAACATGGCGAATGTTATGTTACCAACGATGGTGCTGAAACAGATCTTGACCTTGGACATTATGAGAGATTTTTGAATATTAATACCTCACAAGCGAATAATGTTACTACCGGCAGAATTTATCAAACAGTTATTGATAAAGAAAGAAGGGGCGATTTTTTAGGAAAAACTGTTCAGATAATACCACATATTACTGATGAAATAAAAAGAAGAATTAAACTTTTAGGTAAAAAAAACAAATACGACTTTATTATTACTGAGATAGGTGGTACCGTTGGCGATATTGAATCGTTGCCATATATTGAGTCGTTACGACAGCTAAAATGGGAAATGCCGGAAAATGTTCTTACAATACACCTTACTCTTTTACCCTATTTAAATGCAACGGGAGAGTTAAAAACAAAACCAACACAACACTCGGTAAAAACACTTCTTGAAACAGGAGTACAGCCAGATATTCTTATATTGAGAACTGAAAAATCGGTTAATAATGATATTAGAAAAAAAGTAGCTCTGTTTTGCAATGTTGAGGTCTCTTCTGTAATTGAATCGAAAGATGTTTCAACTATTTATGAAGTTCCGGTTTTAATGCAGAAAGAAAAATTAGATAGGATAGTGCTTGCTAAATTAAAAATGCCTTTAAAAGAGGAGCCAAAACTTACACCCTGGAAAAATTTTCTCAAAAAACATAACAACCCGAAAAAAGAAGTTAAAATTGGACTAATTGGTAAATATATCGAACTTGCTGATGCATATAAATCAATAATAGAATCTTTTATTCATGCTGGTGCTGAAAACGAATGCAGGGTAAACCTTGAATTAATTCATTCGTCAGAACTAACAAACAATACATATTCTGAAAAGCTTAAAGGTCTTAAAGGAATATTAATTGCTCCGGGCTTTGGACATCGAGGCTTTGAAGGAAAAATTTTAGCTGCAAAATACGCCCGTGAAAACAATGTTCCTTTCTTTGGCATTTGTTTGGGAATGCAATGTGCTGTTATTGACTTTGCAAGAAATGTACTTGGTTACGAAAAAGCAAATTCTTTAGAAATGGCAAGAAATACTCCATATCCGGTTATTGACCTTATGGAAGAGCAAAAAGAAATAATAGAAAAGGGTGGAACAATGCGGTTGGGCGCATTTCCTTGTAATGTAAAAAAGAACACTAATTCATATAGAGCATACAAAAGGAGTAAAATTGTAGAGCGTCACAGACACAGATATGAGTTTAATAATACCTATTTAAAAGATTTTGAAAAAGCAGGCATGGTACCTGCAGGAATAAATCCCGATACAGGTTTGGTTGAAATTGTTGAAATACCAAAACACAAATGGTTTGTTGGTGTTCAGTTTCATCCGGAATACAGAAGTACGGTTTTAAATCCACATCCATTATTTGTAAATTTTGTAAAAGCAACTATAAGTTAAGTTATTATTATGGCAGGAAAAGGAATTGATAAGAATACGGTTATTGGTATAGCTGTAATTTTTGTATTAATAATTGGTTATAGCATATTTACTAAACCATCTGAAGCAGAAATTGAATCTGCCAGAAAAAAACAGGATTCTTTGGCGCAGGTAGAAGAAAAAAATATATTAGCCGAAGCTGAGAGAATTATAAAAGAAGATTCTATTAAAAATCTTTCTACTGCAATTCCGGCAATTGATTCTTCTAAATTTTTAATTGAAAACTCAAATATTATTGATACTGTTGCATTAAATTTTGCTGACAGCACATCACTAAATGAGAAATACGGATATTTTGCTGATGCAGGAAAAGGAACACAAGAATTTTATATTTTAGAAAATAACAAAGTAAAACTCACAATATCATCGAAAGGGGGTCGGTTGTATTCTGTTGAGCTAAAAGAATATAAAACGTATTATGGAGAACCTTTGATATTATTTGACGGCGATTCTACCGAATTTGGGATTTCGTTTTTCTCACAAAACAGAACAATTGTTTCCGGTGATATGTATTTTACTGCATCAGACAACGAAAAAGAAATTATTGTAGACGATAAGGAAAAATCTCTTTCAATGAGATTGTATGCAGGCGAAGGTAAATATATGGAATATGTTTATACTCTTAAGCCTGATAATTATATGGCGGGTTTTGATATTAATTTTGTTAATCTTCAGGATGTAATATCATCAAATACAAACTTTTTAACTTTTAACTGGAGCATATATGTTTCACAGCAAGAAAAAGGAGCAAAATATGAAAACAATTATACTTCAATATTTTATAAATTTTATCAGGACGAAGTTGACTATATATCAGAACAAAAAAGTGGTACGGAAGATTTAACAACAAAAGTAAAATGGATAGCTTTTAAACAACAGTTTTTTTCATCTGCATTAATAGCTCACGATTATATTTCAAATGCAAGTGTTGAACAAGTTAAATTTGAAGAAGATCAACCATATTTAAAACACTTTAAGGCAGACATAACAATTCCTTATTCTTCTGTTGAAAATACAAATATTCCTTTTGATTTTTATTTCGGACCAAATCATTTTTCTACTCTTAAAGATTATTCTAAAGTAAATCATAATGGAGCAGAAGTTGATCTGCATCTTGAAAAACTTGTTAGATTGGGTTGGGGTATTTTAGGATGGATAAACAGATATATGGTAATTCCTGTTTTTAATTTCTTACAGGATTACATAGGTAGCTACGGATTAATAATACTTATTCTTACAATAATATTAAAAATGTTATTGTTGCCATTAACCTTTAAATCGTACATGAGTACTGCTAAAATGAGAGTACTTAAACCACAGATTGATGAGATAAGTAAAAAGTTTACTAAAGCACAATCGATGGACAAACAAAAAGCAACAATGGCATTGTACAAAAAAGTGGGTGTTAGCCCCATGGGGGGATGTCTGCCCATGGTGGTGCAAATGCCTATACTCATTGCACTTTATCGGTTTTTCCCTGCTTCAATTGAATTGAGGCAGAAGAGTTTCCTTTGGGCAGAAGACCTTTCGGCATACGATTCTGTTATTGATCTACCGTTTACAGTACCATTTGGCTATGGCGACCATGTAAGTTTATTTACTTTACTTATGACCATTTCTACTATACTATATACCTGGATGAACAATAAACAAACTGTTCAAACACAATCCATGCCGGGCATGAAAACAATGATGTATTTTATGCCAATAATGTTTTTGTTCTTTTTCAATAATTTTGCATCAGCATTAAGTTACTATTACTTACTTGCAAACCTTATTACATTTACCCAAATGTATTTGTTCAGAAAATTTACAAACGATGAAGAAATATTAAAAAAACTGGAAGTTGGTAAAAAGAAAGTTCCCAAAAAGTCAAAGTTTATGGAGCGGATTGAACAAGCTCAAAAGCAAAGGGGAAAGAAATAAGGATAACAATATTGTTTATTCATATGTTTTTTGTTACCACAGTACTGTTTTTACTTCATCCATCTAATACTATAACCTAAGTTAAACTCAAAAAATTCAGCACGTATAAAATCAACTCCTCTTACATTAACACCAATAGAGCAGTTTTTATATATTTCGCATCTTACTCCTAAGCGTTGATAGGCTTTTATAAAGTTACCATAATCCAGATGTCTTGCATATATGCCAATTCCACCAAGCAGAGTTAATCTGTTAACTATTACTTCGGGTTGTAATATTAATCCAATTGTTAAATTATCAATATTCCGGGTTTCTGTTGTTTCATCAGAATTGTTATTCAGTCCATCCCAATAATTAAGATCGGTACCTAATCCTATTTTTGAAACATTAGAAAGTTGATTAAAATAAATTGCAGATAAACCACCAATAGCAAAATAATTTTTCTGAGGATCTCCAAATCCCATCATAAAATATAAATCATCTGAACGGGCAACTCTACCTGCTTTAGGCAAGTTTTTATAATCCGGTCTGTTATTAAAACGGTATCTTAATTCAGCAAAAGGAGTGTAGAGATTAAAACCTTTATTAGGTTGTTTGAAACCTCCATTAGAAGAATGTATGAAATTTAATCCGGCTCCTAAATCCAATTTAGGACTTAAGCTATAGAACATTTTTAAGGCTATATCTAAACGAAAAGTTGTGCTTCCTCCAATAACATTGTTTTTAGGGTTGCTAATAGGGTCATAATAATCCCAATTACTCTCCATGCCAAATTGGAATTCTGTGTAAATTTCAAGCTTATTCCATCTTTTTATTGGAATTCCTAAAATGCTATAATAGGATATTGGGTATCCAATTTCCTTGGGATTATCAAATTTGCCAATAGCCAGTCCAAAACCATAATATGGACCTTTGTAAACTTTCTGCCAATCGGAATAATTAGGATTATGCCATAATGCTTTTAGTGCAAAAAACTGAAAATTTTCAATTGGTTTTCCTTGCAAATTATCTCCTCTAACAAAATTGTTTGAAGGAATTACTTTTCCATTACCATATAATCCCGAAATGATAAAGTTCTGCTTATTGTCAGGCTCTATAATCTTATCTTGTGAATAAGCTGTAATACTTAAAAATAGAACAGTTAATAATAAGATTATTTTCATACATTGTGTTTGACCAGCAGAGCAGGAGCACACCCATCTGGAAGTTCTAGAAAAAGTTTAAAAATACAAATTTATTTTCAAAAGCCAAAAGATGGGTTGTATTTTTCCAGAGGGTGAAAGTCCCTTATGCACAAGAATAACGTCTTGAAGTATTAGCAAGTGGCAAGGTGGTTTACAGTAGTTTATTTATTCATTTATTTTAAACCAATATGAACCTCCATGTTTTTCTACATTTTTTAGATTCTCGTGATTCCAAATCGGTGAAATTAAGCCAGATAACTCACTGTCTTCGTAGATGAAATAATTTGGTAAAATTGTCTCGTATTTTTTAGGATTTGCTAGTAAATACATTGCTAATCCATATTGCTCTGAATAAAACCTGTTACACATAAATTGTGGATAATCATAAGGCAAGTAAATATCATGAATGTGAACTATAACTCCTTTTTTCAATCTTGGCAATATCTCTAAATAGAAAACCATTGAATCAGAGTTTGGCAGAATCCTGTGTGAATTATCAACAAATAAAATGTCATTTTCATTTAACTCGTCCAATATGTTGAAATCAATATCTTCAAATGGTTCTCTTATAACTTTATTCGCTAAATTATCAATCTCGGCACGGGGCATTGGGTCAATCGAAATAATTTCAGTATCCAATTTTTGTTCAGTCTTTGCTTTGTAGGCAACTTTTGTCGAATTTCCTGAACCTATCTCAATGTACTTTTTGGGTTTATACTTTGTCAGTAAGGTATATATCCCAATAATATCAAGCCCTGGTAAAAATCCGTTATTCCATGTAGGTTTTATTGAATCGGTCTCTTTTTTAGAATCTTGTATTGTCCAAATTGAATCTTTTAGCGATAAAGATGTATTAATCAATTCCTTGTAATTATCACGATTTGAATCAATTATCCTTAATAAATCCTGATGGGCGGGTTTTCCGTGTCCATATCTTGGTTTAAAATCTACTTTATACTCAAGAAATAAATTTTGAAATTTTGGGTTCAAGAATCTATAAATCTGTTTTATCATATTTTTAAGTTTATTTATTGTTGCGGTGTCGCTTTTACTATGTTTGCCAAATATTAAGAATTTTATCCTTTTTTAGAATATAAAGATAAGAAATTAATTGCATTATTGTATAATTAAGGATAAAATACTGCTGAACTATGCCGCAGGTAGGAATTTTCGTATCTATGGGAATTTAATCTTTTCTTTATTCATTGATATTAAATATTCATAAATAATTTCAAGATATTTTTGATATATAAAATTCAATTTCTTCGTTTTTTGTAATTTTTATTGTGTATAAGCTAGGCTTGGCTTATTGTTGGTTGTTTTTAGCACTAACAAAATAAACTCCTGCAAATATTAGTATGGCTGATAATGATGCATTAAAAGATAATACATCCTGCCCTATGCTAATTGCTATTATTGATGCAAACAGTGGTTGCAGATAAATATATGTTCCGGCAATAAGCGGGCTAATGTGTTTTAAGGCAAAGTTATAAAGTAAGTATCCCAAAAAAGTTGCACCCAAAATAATATATAAAATTGAAAGCCATGCACTATTTGGTATTGAGCTATAATCAACACTATATATTTTATGTAGGCTAAATGGTAGAATATAAATAAAGCCAAACAGAAATATCCATTTTAAAATTGTCCATGGGCTGTATTTCATCATTAAGGGTTTTACAAGCACCAGATATAATGCAAATGAGGAAGCATTAATAACAATAAAAAGATTGCCCACAAAAGTATCTGAGCTAAACGAAATATTTCCCTGATTTAATATAAGTAAGGCAGCACCACTGCCACCAGCCATAATACCAATTATCTTATATAATGTTATTTTATCTTTAATTATAAAATACGAAAACACCAATACAAGTATTGGACTTATGGTCATTATAATTGATGAATTTATAGGAGTTGTAAGGTTTAGCCCTTCAAAAAATATTGTTTGATTAAGGGCAACTCCAAACACTGCACAAAAAGCCAGTTTGAAAAGGTCTTTTCTTTCAACTTTTTCTTTTTTATTAAAAAGCCCGAATAACCAAAATAATATTAAAGCCCCAAATATTCTTATAAAGACTATTGCCCGAGGGGGAAAATAATCGGGCATTATTCCTTTTGCAATAACATAATTTGCCCCATAAATAAGATTTGCACCCAACAGAGCAATATGGCTAACTAAGCTGTTTTTTTTCAATGAATACCTATTTGAAATGCAATAAATAATCGTGGCAATTCAGGGTAGGGAACAATAGCTTCCGGTAAATCAACAAAATTATCTTTTATCAGATCAGACAATCTGTATGATGCCGAAATAATATATCGGTTAATACCAATCCTGAATTTAACACCATAGTTTATGTTTTCAAGATAAATTAAGTCCTTATTTGTTGTATGTACTCTTCCAGCATTGTTTACATTAACAGTATCTAAAACATCTAAAGTATAATGCGATGCTCCGGTTATATAGTTTCCAAAAGCAGCAAAATCAACAAAATTTCCTATATGATTTCCTCTTTTCCCAAAATTTAAACGGGTGTAAAATTCCAATCCAAGATTATTTACAGTAAGCTTTTCCTTTTTGTGTTTAATGTTGTTGGGAAATACCTTATCATCTGTTTGTTTTATTCTGTATGTCCATTCTGTTATATGAATATCCCAACCAAGTGCCAAAAAGTTAGTCATGCGATATTTGTATCTTAAACCAATACCAAAGTTATGAGAATGTCCGTACAACATTTCTAATCCAGTACCTTCGGGTTTATCGGCTAAAAATCCGTACTCAAAATATAAATGTCTGTAGTTTTTTAAATTAGGACCAAATGTTTCAGGAATTGTATCTCCCGCCACATCTTCTTCTAAAAGGACTACTTGACTAAATAATGTGCTTGAAAATAAAGCAACAATCAATACTGCTAATAATTTTTTCATAATAGTTTTTTTTAATTTTTACTAAGCTCAAATTCTGCTGTATATTTTTTATAATGTGCTCTTATTGTTTTATTCCCTTTCAAATCAGAAAGAGAAATTATTGCTGCACGTTCCTGATAAACATCTATCAGAGTATAATAATCTAAAATTCCTTCTTCATTTTCTATATGATAAAACAAATAATTATTGCCTGTTGAATCTATCATATCTTTATTTATCATAATTATTAAATTGTTTTCTTCTTCAACAAAAGAAAAACTTGGCTCAAGCTCTTTTTTTTCTTTATCAAAAAAGAAAGATGCTTGCGGTACACCAAAACCATGTGCATAATCGTAATAGGGATAAAGGTCGGCAGACTTTTGAATTTCGTTAAACAGTTCCATATTATTTAAGCTCCTGTTTGTTTGCCATGCACAGGCAACAAAACCTGCCACCAACGGACTTGCAAACGAAGTACCTTGAGTTTCGTGCAAACCATTTTTCCCTGCTGCAACAACATGCCCATAAGCACAAACATTTGGTTTCATGCGTTTGTCGAAAGTTGGTCCGTAAGAACTAAATGATGTATGATAATCTGTTGCGGGATTTATACCACCTATAGATAAAGCACTATCGGCATCTGCCGGAGCACCAATAAATTTCCATTTTCCTGAGCCCTCATTTCCTGCTGCATTAACAACAAAAATTCCTTTTGCTGCTGCAAGATTTGCGGCTCTTGTTACAAAGCATGTTTTTCCATCCATATCGCGATAAAAATATCTTTGATGTGTATAACCCAAAGAGCTGTTTATAACATCTGCTCCGTTTTTATCAGCCCATTCAACTGCTGCAAGCCAATTTTCTTCTTCGCTAAAAGGCTCTCTTACAATTTCGGTACGAGCAAGCAAAAATTCTGCATCAACAGCCATTCCAATTTTTTTCCCGTCAATAATCCCCGCTATACATGATAATACATTTGTTCCGTGAGAAACATAACTATATACAAATTCTTTTTTCTTTGTAAAATCATAAGTTTTAATAATTCTTTTTTCTTTTCTTATATGCTCAAAGGCAGGGTTTACATCAACTGTTGGAAAACCCCCGTCAAATATTGCTATTCTCAGACCTTTACCCGTAATGTTGTGTTTTTCAAAAATACTCATTTCCATTCTTTCGGTTTGTCCTGACAATATGGTTTCATCATACTTTTTTGGATTATCTTTTGTTTTTATCTCTGCAAGAACAGACTGATAATATATTGGTATTACTTGTTTTACAAAAGACAATTGCTTAATTTTTTCAATTTGATCTGGATATGCCCAAACAGCAACAGCATTAAACCAACGAGTTTCTGATGTTATTTCTTCGGATACTTCACTTACTTTTGAAATGTAATTATTATTTAAAGGAAAATCTGTTGAATCATATAACGAAATATTATTTTTAATTCTTCTTTCAATAGCTTTTACATCAAAATAAGTAAAAGGATTAAATTTACTATCTTTTTTATCAGTGAAACATACCCAGTATTTGTCTTGCGAAAAAAGATTAGTAATGTATAAGACAGAAAATAATATTATTAGTAATTTTTTGTACTTCATATTGTCGAAATTTAATTATCTGTAAATATCTGAAAAATTAATATAATAGACAAAACTGGCAATATTTTTGTTATTATTGATAAAAAAATATAAACAAATTAAAAATATATGAAACCATTTATTCTTTTTACAATTTTCTTACTGTTCTGTTTTTCTTCTTTTTCACAAAATATTAAGCATATAGCAATGTTTGAAGGGGAAACCTATAACAACACAGGAATTTACGGAGCAACAAGCACTACTGTTTATCGTTATAGTTATTATTTCCAGGAATGGTTCCCGCTAATAATGACTGGCTTACCAAACATAAGCGGCAATATTAATATTCTTGACCTTGCTGTTGCCGATACTGGAACAAGTTATACAAGTGGTATATACATTATTGCTGATACAGCAGTTTATAATTATAATTGGTATTCTGAAGAGTGGTATGCCTTATCTAATGCTGGTTTAATTAGAAAAAATGATACTGTTCAATTATCTGGTATTTCGGCATTTGGCAAAGGAAGCAGCACCGATCACTCAATATTTTGTATTTCCGACACAAGTGTTTTTGAATATGAATGGTATTATCCACAATGGTTTCCACTTGCCAATACAGGATTATCAGTAAAGGTTGAATCATTGGATATTGCTAATAATATTAAAGCCTATCCAAATCCATTTAAGGAAAAAACGACTGTTGAATTGATACTTGATAAATCATATTCGGGAAAAGCATCTGTTGTAATTTATTGCTCAAATGGTGAAATTTTATTTGTAGATACATTTGAAGTTCTCAATAAAAGAATCATTAGCTATAAGTTAAATGAAAAATATCCCAGCGGTATTTACTATTATGAAATAAAAGCCGATAACACAAAAGCTATTTCAACTTTAATTGTTAATTAATTAATGCATCGGAAGTTTTCTTTTTACAACCAAACATCATATTAATTCCCAGTCTGAGATTTAAATTTCTTGTAGCCTGAGGCCAAATTGAACCCAAAACGTTATCTGTAATAAAGAAATACTGTACAGGACCCGTTTTAAAAATAAGTCCGGCTCCAACATTAGCAAAAGAATTGTTTATAATAGAATAACTTAGTGAAGCACTAAACCATTTTTTTACATTTGCCATGCCCGACAATGTAATTGAAGATAAAAATCTGTGCTGGTATAATTCTCCTCTGTAAAGAAATCCTCCGGTAAACATATTATTGATTTTATATGTGCCTCCTAAATATATTTTAGGGTTAAGATATGTATTATATTTTTCAACTTGATTTTCGTAAGTAAACAGGTGAATAACAGAATCAATTTGTTGGTCCATAATTTCCTCATTTAAAGAGTCATCTTCTTGTAAAAAATGAGTAACATCATATCCGTCAAATAAAAAAGTACCATTTGCCCTTAATGTTTGAGGATTATCTTTCCATCTGATATAACCAATGTCAATAATGCTTCCGTACAAAGTAATTTTTTCGTCATATTTATATACGGCTCCTATATCAATACCAAAACCAAGATTTTTACCATTCATTATTATTTTGGCAATATCCGGATCATCCAAATCCATTAAAGTATCAAGTTCAAACATAAGGGAATCGTTTTCATAGTCATAATCAAACTTATTTATACCATAAAACGGTTGAGATGTATTTACTTCCCAGTCTGTATGAATTGCATAATCATAATCTTCACTATCGGTATACCACGTAATACTGTTTTTACGTGTCCATGTATTAACTTTTCCAAAAAGAATTTTTGCATTCACTCCCAGTGTGAGTTTGTTATTAATTATTTTTGAAGCACCAAGTGCATATTCGCGATAATAAGTGGTACTTAGCCCCAAGCCTTCAAGGTCAATTATCTTACCCATAAAAGATTCACCATTTCCCTCATAAGCCAATGTAGCTAAGTCTTTTGGAAAACTAAATTTATAATCGAATTTTTCAGTTACGGAAAGAGTAAAATAATAATCCTTTTTCCACCTGTAGCCCACAGAAAGTAAATTTATTTGTGTCTCAAATGTAAGATAATTTACCTTTCGTAATCGTTTTAGAAATCTTTCATTATCAAAATCTGGGTGAAATGGGTGCATTAAAGAGTCAATATCATCATTCCATGGCATAACATTTTTTTTGCTAAAGCCGGTACTCCCAATATTCATGTGAACAGGAGGCAAGATCTGACCTGCAATTGGTAAAATGACACCACTAAAATTTAATTTACATTCGTGCTGAACTGCAGGATTTAGTAAATTAGCCTGTGGTAGTTTGTGCATATAATACATAGTATTATTTTGCTGTGCTTTTGCAATGTTTAATGTTGTTAACACCAAAACTATGATTGCAATTTGTATATATTTTATTTTAATCATTTTTGTAAAACTTTAAAAGTTAATCCAAATCGTTTTCATCAAAATTAAACTTGGCTTGTAGGCCAACTTTTACATCAATAGAATAATCGTTATAAAACTTTACGTTTTGTGTTGCATTGTTTGTTGTACAAATAGATCCTCTTAAAAATATATGGCTAACATTTTTTATTTTCTCAAGGCGAGCTTTATCAAATAATAATTCTGTAAATTTAAATGTTTTTGCTATAACTTTTCCATCTCCATCAAGAGTTCCTGATGCAATTACCTGTCTGGTTTCTGGAGTAAATGCAGAATCTACAACAGCATAAGTTACTGAATCTTCTTGTAGTACTACAAAGTAAATTTGAACTTCAACTTCTGTTGGCATTCCATTACACATATTTATTTTAAGTTTAAGATATTCAACAAAATCGAAATCTTCGTATATTTCTGCAAAATCAAGAGCTGTAGTGTCTTGTACTGCAAAATATGAAGCATAACCCCAAAGTGGTAATTCAAGTTCAACGTCAAGGTCAAACTGGCTTTCATCAGTAATGAAATTTTCATTATATGGAGCAACATTTCCATCTGGATTTGAATAGGACTGCATACCAAAATAAATATATTTTGGACCTGTGGAAACAATGTTATCTACTTCACTATTGTTTTTATCTAAAACAAAGTCTGTATCTATTGCTTGACCTATTTGACTTATCGTGGGTGAATTTATATCAATTGGATTAAGTAATATATCGTTTGTAAAATCATAAGTTTGTGTAACTGCATTGGGCATGGTATATGTAACAAAATCGCTAAACTGCATTTTTAAAGGCAGACCGTAAGAGTTTTTGAAATAAACATTAAAATGAGGGTCAACAAAATTAGCTGTTCCTTGAAACGTGTTATCAAATATCTCAAGGTGTAAAGTATCAAGAAAACTCATAGTATCCTGACCAAAATAGCCATACATTTCGTCGTAATATATATTTGACATTGATATTCCAACAACTGCCTGATCTGCAACATTAACAATAGAGCCTGAATTATACAATGTAAGCTCATATTCAATAGGTAACTGATTAATCCCTGATGAAAAATCAATTGTATAACCATTTAAATCTGTATAATACTCACTTGCAGAAAAAGTTCCGCTTGCATCAGTTATTGGTATGGTTTTAGAATAAACAACTCCATTTTTTTTCATATAAGGAAATCTAACAACAAGTTTTCCTGTATGCAAGTAATCAGATATTATATTTATATTCAAATCTGCGGATTTAATTATTATACTGTCAATTTCTTGTGAGCCATTTACTGCAAAAGTTTGATTTATTGATTTCGGAACCATTCCTGTGTCACTGGTTGAGTTAAAGCCTATTGCAGAAAAATCACTTTCTAAAAAAGTTTGATTTGCAAACGATTGGTCTGGTATTAATATAAAATCTGAAGCTTTAGCTGAAAATATGTGTTTATGATACATTAAGTATAAAAACCCTGATTCATCTTCAACAAAAAGTTCCATTGTATCAAAATCCTGCAATATATCTCTAATTGTAAGAGATGCTTTTATTCCCGGAGCCGCTAAATTTGGATTCCATTCTAAGTCTTCGGAAATTCTATCAAAATCGAAATGCTTCTTAACACAAGACTGAAACATAAGGGAACTCACTATTATTAGAAAGATAACTGAAATAATAAATTTTCTCATAAAGCAATAATTTATGGTTAATAATTATTATTAAGACTCAAAAATACTAAAAAAGGTTGTTTGATATAACTTATTTTTATCAAATTTAATTTATTACATCAAATAATTTACATATTTTACTGATTGTATTCATCAAATGTTTTGTCCTAATATACAATCTATTAATGCTTTGTATGGCAAATAATTTATATTGTGCTGCATTCAAGCCTATACAACCGCAATTAAAATTTTAATCAATATATTTCATTGATTAATCACAAATTTCAATCAGTTTGAAAAAATAGATAAGTATCTAACAATAAAAAAAATAACTTTACCTAAAATTTAATAAATGGATACTTCTATTTCAAATAAATTTGTTTGTGAATTTAAGGATAAATGCCCATTAATGAAGCAAAATATACCATGTCCTTTTAACAAAATCAAAGCTATGACAATAGATGAAATTCTAACATTTATTAATAATTCTTCCCCAACAGAAATTGAAAATATAATGAATAATTTCAGAGAATGTATTAAACTCAAAGAAATTAGAAAGGTAAAAGCAACTGCATAAACCTACATTCTGTAAGGTACTCCAATTCCCAATAATTCCATAGATTTTTTAATAATTTTCGCGACACAAGAAGATAGTGTTAACCTAAAATCTACAATATTTTTGTTATCAGCGCTTAAAATCGAATATTCATGATAAAACTGATTATATTCTTTCGCTATATCATAAGAAAAATTTGCTATTAATGCAGGAGACATGTTTTTAGATGCTTCATTAACAATATTTGAAAAGCCATAAATTAACTTTATAAGATTAATTTCATTAGAATTTGCTTTTATTTTTTCAGCATTAAATTTACTTAGTTTGATATTTTGTTGCGCCGCTTTATTTTCTAAAGATCTAATACGTGTATAAGAGTACTGAATAAACGGGCCTGTATTGCCATTAAAATCAATGGATTCTTTTGGATTAAAAAGCATACTTTTCTTGGGGTCTACTTTAAGAATAAAATACTTTAAAGCACCAAGTGCTATTGTTTTGTAAACACTCTCTTTTTCTGCTTTTGAAAAATCATCTAATTTGCCAAGTTCGTCTGCTTTTTCTTTTGCCACATTTATCATGTTTTCAATTAGATCATCGGCATCAACAACAGTTCCTTCGCGTGATTTCATCTTTCCTTCGGGTAATTCTACCATTCCATAAGAAAGATGAAAAATATTATCAGACCAATTGAAGCCCAATTTATTTAAAACAAATTTTAAGACTTTAAAATGATAATTTTGTTCATTGCCAACTACATAAATATGTTTATCAATATCAAATTCTGTAAATCTTTTATGAGCAGTTCCAATATCTTGTGTAATGTAAACAGATGTTCCATCGGAACGTAATAATATTTTTTCGTCTAATTTATCATTTGTTAAATCAGCCCATACAGAATTATCTTCTTTTTGAATAAAAATATTATTTTTTACTCCATCTAAAACCAAACTTTTTCCAAGTTTATATGTTTCAGACTCATAATAGGTTTTATCAAAGTTTATTCCCAAAGTTTTATATGTATCTTCAAATCCATCATATACCCAAGCATTCATTTTTTTCCAAAGTTCAATAATGTCTTTGTCTCCACTTTCCCATTTTTGCAACATTTTTTGAGCTTCAACAATAAGGGGAGCTTCTTTTTCTGCTATTTCTTTTGTTTTGCCTGTGTTTATTAATTCAGTTATTTGTTTTTTATATTCTTCATCAAATTTTACATAAAAATTCCCCACTAACTTATCTCCCTTTATATCTGCTTTCTCAGGAGTAATATCATTGCCCCATTTTTGCCATGCAAGCATTGATTTGCAGATATGAATACCCCTGTCGTTAACAAGATTAACTTTGGTAACATTATGCCCTGCTGTTACCATTATTTTTGAAACAGAATCGCCAAGCAGATTGTTTCTTATATGTCCAAGATGTAAAGGCTTATTTGTATTGGGAGACGAAAATTCAATTAAGATGTTTTGTTTTGCATCGGTATTTTGTTCAATTTCAATATTTTCATTATTGCTGATTTTCAATAAGTAATTAAGCCAAAAAATCTCTGAAACAACAATATTTAAAAACCCTTTTATAACATTATAAGAGCTTATTATTTCTATGTTTTCAACAAGATAAGTTCCAATTTCATTTGCAAGGCTTTCGGGCGATTTTTTAATCTGTTTCACAAAAGGAAATACATTAACTGTATAATCTCCCTTAAATTCTGTCTTGGTTTTTTGTATTTGCACCAAATTTTTATTTAAAACCACACTAAACAAAATTTTAACAGCATCAATAGTGCTACTTTGAAGAATTTGCTCTATATTCATGTATAATAATTTTAAGCAAAATTAAATAAAACTAATTATTAGAAAAATTTATTAATTTTAACCAAGTTTACAAAAAAAAAATTTTCCCTGAAAATGAAGAAGATTAGGCGTAGCATATATTATTTTTTCCCGTTTCAATTATTTCTTGTTCATTTCAAACGAAATCAGGTACTTATTTTTTTCTGGGTATTGCTTTTTGGTCTTATTACAAAACAAGTATTTTTTAAACTTGGTGCATATTCTCTTTTCTTGGCTCCCGAGTATTTTGATAATGTTAATTTTTGGTCGTTTTTTGTCTATGGTATTTCCATCGGAAGTTTTATTACAGCATTTAATATTTCAAGCTACATAGTAAATGGATATTATTTCCCTTTTATAGCAACACTTGCACGCCCATTTTTTAAATATACCATCAATAACTTTTTAATACCATTATTGTTTATTATAATTCTTATAATCAACAGCGTGGGATTTCAACTTGAAAACGAATGCTTAAGCATAAAAGATGTTATTTATAATATATCGGGACTTATATCGGGGATTATACTCTTTATTATTATTGCCCTTTCGTATTTCTTTACAACAAATAAAGATATTTTTCGAATGTTCGGATTAGCTGATAAGAAAATAGAACCCACAAAAATTGCAAAACCCATTAGGGTAATTCTTCAAAACGATTTACAATGGAAAAAACTTAATACACCACGCGAAAATATTGGAAAATGGAGAGTTGAAACATACCTGTCGGGATTTTTTAAAATTAGAAGAGCCCGAAATACAGGACATTACAGCAGAGAAATGATGCAAAAAGTATTAAGACAAAACCATTCAAATGCTGCCATGTTTGCTATTGGCATTATTGTTATAATACTGGTATTTGGCATTTTTATGGATAACAAATTCTTTATGATTCCTGCAGGAGCAAGTTTTTTAATACTTTGCACTCTGCTTATAATGTTTTTTGGTGCCATAAAGTCGTTATTTAAAGAATGGTCGTTTATTGTGATTTTGTTTGTAATTTTTGGATTTAACTTTTTTATTGGCAAAGTTTTCAAAGATTTAAACAATACCGCTTACGGTTTAAATTATAGTATAAAACAAAGCGGTGATAATCTGGAAAACCTAAGCTATTTTAATTCATTCGATTTTCATGGAGATTATAAGGAAACAATTAAAATTCTTAATAATTGGAAAAAGAAAAATATTGACCCCGATAATCCCGAAAAATTACCAAAAATGGTTTTTATCAATGCCAATGGTGGTGGTATGAAATCAATGATATGGACTTTTTATTCTCTTGCATATCTTAATAAACAATTAGATGATAAATTATTTAAAAGAACACAGTTAATTTCCGGTGCATCGGGAGGAATGATTGGGGCGGCATATTTTAGAGAACTATTTTTGCAAGAACAATTAGGAAATATTGATTCTTGCCTGAACAACAATATTTTAACACAGCTGTCAAAAGATATTTTAAACCCTATTGTATTTAGTTATTCTTTTAACGACTGGTTTTTAAAAATAAAAAAGTTTAAGTATAATAATTTCTCATATTATAAAGACAGAGGGTATTCTTTTGAAAATAAACTCAATGAAAACACTAATCATGTTTTAGATAAACCCTTATGTTATTACAAAGAGTTTGAACAACAATCATTAATCCCAATGATGATCTTTACTCCTACAATTATTAATGATGGAAGAACCCTTATAATATCGTCTCAAAACATTTCATATCTTCTTGCAAATGATTTTAATAAAAAAACTGACAGACCTGCCAATGTAGAATTCAGAAAACTATATAAGCAATATGGAGCAGATAGTTTAAGATTTTTAACTGCTTTAAGAATGAACTCTACTTTCCCTTATATTGCACCAATTATAACAATGCCGGGAAAACCCCAGTTGCAGATAATGGATGCGGGTATCAGAGATAATTACGGAACATCAACGTCATTAAAATTTTTATATGTATTTCAAGACTGGATAAAAGAAAACACAAGTGGAGTAATATTTTTGCAAATTACCGAAGAAAAGGCAAAAGTTTGTAAAAGCAAACCTGTAGATATTTTTCAGTTTACAAAACCTTTGGGAAATGTATATTCAAATATTTTTAATATACAAGAAATACATAACGACCAACTGGTAGAGTTTTCTGGACATTGGATGAATGAAAACATTAAATTTATTAGTCTGTATCTAGAGAGCAAAGAAGACAGAATATCATTAAGCTGGCATCTTACCAAAAAAGAAAAAGAACAAATAGTTAAGTCAATTTATTCTCCTTTAAATCAGGGTGCAATACTTGAATTAAAAGAAGAATTGTTACAATAAATTATATTGCAACTATTTTATAACACCATTTAATAAGTGTTGTTTTTCCTAATATTTAATAGTAACAATGCCTTGAATTGGTTCAGTATCATTGTTCAATGTAATAATATATATGTATGAACTTAGTGGCAAAGCTCTGCCTTTAAATGTTCCGTCCCAGGGCTCTGTATATCCTTTTGATTCAAATATAACATTACCCCACCGATTAAATATCTCAATTTCTACATTGGGGTATAATTCAATTCCCCTAATATTCCACACATCATTTGAACCATCGCCGTTAGGAGTAAAAAGAGTGGGTATTTCAAGACAGGAAACATTAAGTTCGTTTACCATAAATGTTTCATCAAACACACAATTGTTATAATCGGTAACAGTAATAGTATATTCGCCGGCACTTAAACCTGTTATTAAGGCTTCGGTTGCCTGATTAGACCAAAGGTATGTGTAAGGCTGAACACCTCCGTAAACTATAATAGAGATTTCTCCATCAATATTTCCAATACAACTAGCCGGAACTATTTCGTTAGAAAACAATATCTCTAAAGGCTCCGTAATAGTGATTTGTCCGGATTCAGTACAAAAAGCATAATCGGTAATAGTAACAACATAAACGCCACTTGTTAAGCCTATACATGTTGATGCTGTTTGTGAATTAGACCAATTGTAAGTATATGGAGGCGTTCCTCCGGCAACAACAACTTGTGCATATCCATTGTTACCACTATGGCAATATACATTTTGCGAGTTAAAAGTAAATAATAAACCATCGGGTTCTATAATATCAATTTTTGGTTCTATTAATTCACAACCATTATCATCAGTTATTGTAACTGAATATGTTCCTGCAATAAGATTATTTATTGAAGAGCTCGTTGCTGAATTATTCCATAAATAATAATATGGACTTGTTCCTCCCGAAACTATTAGAACAATTTGACCGTCAGTTAATCCAGTACACGAAATATTAGTAATAATAATAGAATCTGAAAGAGGAATTGGTTCATAAACCAATATAGAATCCGATGCAAAACAGCCTATTCCGTCTGTTACGGTAACATTATAATAATCAGAGTTTAAGTTTGTTAATGTTGTATCGGTTAAACTTCCTTCCCATACAAAAGTAACCGGAGATACTCCGCCAATAATATTAACACTTGCAGTGCCATCAGAACCACCATTACATGTAATATTCGTTGACGATAATGAAAATTCTGGTGCGGGATTTATATTAATAGTTACACTCGAAACATCAGTACAACCAAAGTCATTTGTAACAGTAACATAATAAGTTGTTGTTGAATCTGGAGTAGCACCGGGATTAGCAATATTCGGGTCATCCAGACTTCCTTGTGGCTCCCATAAATAGGTAGTTCCTCCGCTGGCATTTAAAATAGCAGTTTGCCCCTCACAAATTGTATCACTTGTAGATGAAGCAGATGCAGTAGGTAAAGGATGAACATAAACATCAACAGTATCAATATCTAAACATCCTGTAATAGAATTTGTAACGGTAACATAATAAGTAATATCTGCAATTGGAAATACAGTTATTGCTTCTGTTATATCTGTTGTGTTCCATAAATAATCACCACCGCCCGTTGCAGTAAGTATTGTTGTGTCACCAATACATAATGATGTATCACCGCTTATGGTAATAATTGGTAATGGATTAACCGTAACAATATATGATGATGTGTCGGAACACCCCGCTCCTCCAATTGATACAGTAACATAATAGGTAGTATTTATAACAGGTGTAACTGTTATTGCATCAGTATTAGCGCCATTGTTCCAATTATATGTATCTCCTCCACTTGCAGTGAGTGTCGTAGACTCCCCTTCACAAATTTCATTTGTTCCTGTAATAACAATAATAGGGATTGAACTAACTGTAACTAATTGTGATGCAGTTGCTGTACATCCTGTACCCGTATTTGTAACCGTAACAGTATAAGTAGTGCTTATAGCAGGTGTTATTGTTGTTGCCGCCGTATTATCCCCACTACTCCATTCGTATGTGTCTCCACCACTTGCGGTAAGTGTTGTTGATTCTCCATCACAAATAGAAATTATTCCTGTAATTAAAGGATTTGGGGCAGGTATAACGGTTACAGTTATTTGTACCGGATAGGCCGGACAAACCCCATTAAAACCATTTACTGTATATGTTGTTGTCGTTGTAGGAGAAACAATAATAGATGCTGTTGTTGCACCCGTGTTCCACAAATAAGAAGTAGTTCCGCTTGCTGTTAATGTAACAGATTCACCCTCACAAATTGTAGAAGCAGGAGGCGTAATAACAACTATTGGTGTATCGCATGGAACCTGAATACAAAGAGTTGTTTCAGTAGGTGTGATATCATTTATTTCAGTTTCAATATCAATTCTGGAACCACCGTTAAAATCTGTGTGTGCTGTTGTTATAGGAGGAGGAGCAAAAGTTCTTTTTGTTGCCGTAAAAGAGGTATCATTACAGCCACTTTCGCCAATCATATTTGTTTTAATTAAATAAAAATCGTATCCCGTTGTTCCAATTGTTCCAATAACATATCCGTCATCACTTGTTTGCTGTCCATTACTAAAAATATTAAAACTCATGTCTGTTCCATAGTGCATAGCAAATTCAATTGTTCCTGCACTTGATGCTTTCATTAAAAAACTTTTAAAATTAAGTGGAAGTAAACTTGCAATAGTAAAACCGATTATAGTAAATCCTCCATCACTTGTTTTATTAATACTTTGGGCTTCATCAGCAAAGCCAATATCATAACTATTTGACCATGTAATATTACCGGCTCCGTCAATATCAATAATATAGGCATCAGAAGCATCTATACCTGTAACAGACTCTGTTGTGCTTCCCGAAACAATAATACTTCCATTATTAATTAATTCTACTGCATTTGCAGATTCCTCTTCATCATCATCACCATAAGTATTTAACCATTCAACAACGCCGGCAGTACTGGTTTTTAATATTACAATATCCGTTGTAGTATCAACACCTGCAAAAACCTGATCTGTTTTACCAACCACAATATATCCGTCTGAAGCTTCTTCAACTGAATATGCAACATCATCATCGTCTGGACTTATTTCAACTGCTCTGTCCCACAATAAAGTTCCTGAACTATTAGTTTTTACCATATAAATATTGGTTGAATCTTTAGTGACAGTCCCAAAACTATATGTATATCCTACAGATAAATATCCACCATCAGATGTTTGCATTACAAAGTTTCCACAATCACTGTCTCCACCTCCATAAGAATAAGACCATTGCTCAGCCCCTAATGCATCTGTTTTAATAAGAAATAGGTCATCATAATCTGAACTCATCAAGGGGTCAGATGAGCATTCTCCTGTTAAAATGTAGCCACCATCAGATGTAATTTTTACATCATTTAAAAAATATGTGCCACCAATTATGGCTAATTCTCCATCTCCGTATTCTTTAGCCCATTCAATCGTTCCGGCTGTGTCAACTTTTATTAATGACGAATATATTGGTGGAAAACTAAAATTTCTACCCGAAATAATAAAACCACCATCTGAAGTTTGCTGAACATTCGTAAACAAATCCATCATACTTGCATTATAAGTTTTTTGAAATGTTATTTGCGAATAAACAACTGAACTTAAGGACGAAACAATTAATATTAATAGAATAAATATTTTCATAATTAAAATTTTTTGGTTAAGAAATTTGAAGCTAAATTATTAAAATAAAACAAAAAACAAAAATTAATTTTATATTTTTTTTGTTTGGATACTTAATTTAGTTTTAAATAATTTTTTAAATAACTTTGCAGCATGTTGCAAGAATATGACATAATAATTGTGGGAGCAGGTCATGCAGGTAGCGAAGCTGCTGCAACAGCTGCCAATATGGGGTCAAAAACTCTTTTGATTACTATGGACATGAATAAAATTGCACAAATGTCATGTAATCCGGCAATTGGTGGAATAGCAAAAGGTCAAATTGTAAGAGAAATTGATGCACTTGGTGGGTATTGTGGTATTGTTACAGATAAAACAATGATACAGTTTCGTATGCTAAATCTTTCTAAAGGTCCTGCTATGTGGAGTCCCAGAGCACAATGCGACAGAATGCGTTTTTCTGAAGAGTGGAGAGATATTTTAGAAAATACAAGCAATCTTGAATTTTGGCAAGACTCAGTTACTGAGTTGATTACAGAAAACAATGTTGTTAAAGGAATAATTACTCAGTTAGGAATAAAATTTTATTCAAAATCTGTAATTTTAACAAACGGAACATTTCTTAATGGCTTAATGCATGTGGGCAATACTCAGGTTGAAGGGGGCAGAACATCAGAGCCCGCATCTTATGGCATTACAGAACAGCTTGTAGGTCTTGGGTTTACGACGGGAAGGATGAAAACAGGCACACCAGTTAGAATTGATGGACGAAGTGTTGATTTTTCAAAACTTACCGAACAAAGTGGAGATGAAAATATTCAAAAATTTTCTTATTTATCTGACAGCACAATTAAATTAAAACAAAGAAGTTGCTATATCACATATACTGATAAGTTTGTTCATGAGGAATTGGAAAAAGGATTAGACCGTTCTCCTTTATTTGATGGAACCATTAAAAGTATAGGACCAAGATATTGCCCCAGTATTGAAACGAAATTAATTACGTTTCCCGAAAAAGATAGGCATCAGCTTTTTTTAGAGCCCGAAGGTGAAAGCACAATAGAATATTATTTAAATGGTTTTTCCTCATCATTGCCATGGGATGTACAGTTAAATTCACTTCAAAAAATTCCAGGATTTGAAAATGCAAAAATATTTCGTCCCGGCTATGCTATTGAATACGACTATTTTGACCCAAGACAATTAGGCGTTACATTAGAAACAAAACTTATTAATGGTTTATATTTTGCAGGTCAGATAAATGGTACAACAGGATATGAAGAAGCTGCTGCACAAGGAATGATGGCAGCTATAAATGCTCATCAAAAAATTAATAATAAAGATAAATTTGTACTTGCACGCGATGAAGCTTATATTGGTGTTCTTATTGATGACTTAGTAACAAAAGGCGTTGATGAACCATACAGAATGTTTACATCACGGGCTGAATACAGAATTCTTTTAAGGCAAGATAATGCAGATGTCAGATTAACTGAAAAATCTTATAAAATAGGTCTGGCTTCCGAAGAAAGATATAAAAATGTTTTGAAAAAAATAAAAATGCGAGATGAACTAATTGATTTTATAAATAATTACAGCATTAAACCGAACATAGTCAACGAGAAACTCAACGCATTAGGAACATCTGAACTCAAGCAATCTGTAAAATTAAAAGATTTAATATTACGCCCTCAAGTAAAGATAAACGATTTAATTGAGGTTATTTTATCTTTAAAACAGAAAATTGAGACTTTCCCGACTAATATAAAAAATGAAATTATTGAATCTGTTGAAATAGGTATTAAATATTCGGGATATATTGAAAGGGAAAAACTTATTGCAGAAAAAATAACCAGGCTAGAAAATATTAAGCTAAAAGATGATATTGACTATAATAGATTTCATTCAATATCTACTGAAGCAAAGCAAAAGCTAAATAGAATAAAACCAGCAACAATAGGGCAGGCGTCAAGAATAAGCGGTGTTTCACCTTCGGATATTAATGTTCTTTTAGTTTATATGGGACGGTAATGTTCCACGTGGAACATGCTTTTAATTTTTAAGTAATTAAGCTATGTTGAATAAATTAACAATTAAAGGAAATATAGTAGATGTTATAGGTAGAAGAATTTATAAGGGCATTGTCTATATCGAAAATGAAATTATAGTTAAGATTGAAGAAAAAGAGGTAGAAGAAGATATTTTTATAATGCCGGGTTTTATTAATTCCCATGTTCATATAGAAAGCTCAATGCTTACCCCAGCATCTTTTGCAGAAATAGCTGTAAAACATGGAACAGTTGCTGTTGTTTCAGATCCTCATGAAATTGCAAATGTTTGTGGTAATAATGGAATAAATTTCATGTTACAAAGTGGCAAAAAAACTCCGTTAAAATTCTTCTTTGGTGCTCCATCATGTGTGCCTGCAACAAGCTTTGAAACATCAGGACATATATTAAGTTCAAAAGATATTGATAATTTACTAAAACGGGATGATATATATTTCCTTAGCGAAATGATGAATTTTCCCGGCGTAATATATAAGGATAGTGAGGTTTTAAAAAAAATAGAATTTGCCCATAAATACAAAAAAAAGATAGATGGACATGCTCCGGGTTTATCGGGAAATGACTTAAAAAAATATGCTGATGCAGGAATATCAACAGACCATGAATGTATAACTATTGAAGAGGCTGTAGAGAAAATTAAATTTGGCATAAAAATACAAATACGCGAAGGCAGTGCCGCTAAAAATTTTGAATCATTGTATCAGCTAATAGATCTATATCCCGATATGATTATGCTATGCACTGACGATTCTCATCCTGACGATTTATTAAATGGCCATATTAATTTACTTGTTAAAAGAGCTTTAAATAAAAATTTAGATTTATTTAATGTGTTACGCTCCGTTAGTTACAATGTTGTAAGTCATTACAATATTGATGTTGGTTTGTTGCAAACCGGAGATAAAGCAGATTTTATAATAGTTGACAATCTTAAATCGTTAAATATTGAAAAAACCTTTATTAATGGCAATATTGTATATGATGGAAAATCCACAACCTTTACTAATAAGGAAACAACGATTATAAACAATTTTAATTGCAATAAAATTAATGAAAGCGATATTAAAATTGAAAACGCCGGAGAAAAAATAAAAGTTATTAATATTATTGATGGCGAGCTGTTTACCCAGTCATTTATTTATTCTCATAAACAAACAGATAAATACATTTCTTCAAATATAAACGATGATATTTTAAAAATTGTTGTTGTTAACAGATACAAGCCCTCAAAACCAATTATTGGTTTTATAAAAAACTTTGGTTTAACAAAAGGAGCAATTGCCGGCAGTATAGCACACGACAGCCACAACATTATTGTTGTCGGAACGTCTGATAGTGAGATGGTTATTGCCGTGAATAAAATTATTGAAATAAAAGGAGGCATTGTGGTGTGTAACAATGATCAAACAGATTTTCTTGAATTGGAAATTGCAGGCCTAATGACAAATAAAAACATATATCGTGTTGCAAAAAAATACGAATTGCTTGATTTTAAGGCAAAAACATTGGGCACAAAACTTAAAGCACCTTTTATGACATTATCGTTTATGGCTTTACTGGTTATCCCGGAACTTAAAATTGGTGATAAAGGATTATTTGATGGAAATAAATTTGAACTTACATCTCTTTTTACAAAATAAATTTTCTAGTTTTTATGAATTTTAATCAAATCATAAAATATTTTAATTACAAATTATTTTCAAAACATAAAAACGGACACAGTATTCATTCTCCGTTTATTTTTGATTTGATTGTTAATGTTTTTTTAGACAAAACCCAATATAGCCCATATAAGCAAATAGAAGCCCATAGAAAGACCCTTCTTAATTCCAAACAACTTATTCAAATAAATGATTTGGGTGCAGGAAAAAGCCCTGTAAAAAGCGAAAAATTGGTCAAAGAAATCGCTAAAAAATCCTTAAAAAATAAAAAGTATTCTCAAGTCTTATTTAAAATTGCAAAATATTATAATTCTGAAAATATTTTAGAAATTGGAACATCTTTTGGAATTACAAGTTTATATTTTTCTTTGGCTAATTCAAGATCAAAAATTGTAACAATTGAAGGATGTGAAAATATTGCCAATATTGCTAAAAATACATTTTCAAAATTCAACATTAATAATATAGATCTTATTGTCGGAAATTTTGATTATGTGCTTCCCGGAATAATAAATAATATTGATACTTTAGATATTGTTTTTTTTGATGGAAATCATAAATTAAAACCCACTTTAACTTATTTTGAATTATGCCTGAAAAAAGTAAATGAAAATTCAATTTTTATTTTTGACGATATTTATTGGTCAAAAGAAATGAATAAAGCCTGGAACATTATTAAAAACGACACAAGAGTTTCATTTACAATCGACATATTTTCTCTTGGATTGGTTTTCTTTAATAAAAACGTAGAAAAACAAGATTTTATAATCAGGTATTAATTATCAATATTATTGATTTGATAAAATTATATAATACTTTTACATTAAAATTTCAAATAGTATATAAGTAATGATTTTAAATTTTATTAATTGGAATGTTAATCCTGAGATTTTTTCAATTCCCGAAGATATTTGGTTGGTGGGAGGATTAACTGTAAGATGGTATGGATTATTATTTGCCGCGTCGTTTTTTGTTGGGTATTACATAATGGCAAAGATTTTTAAAAAAGAAGGCGTAGGTGAAAAAGTACTTGAAAAACTTACAATCTACATGGCTCTTGGAACTATTTTGGGAGCAAGAATTGGTCATTGTTTATTTTATCAACCTGACTATTATTTAGACCATCCTTTAGAGATTTTAATGGTTTGGAAAGGCGGATTGGCAAGTCATGGTGCAGCTATTGGCATTTTACTCGCAGTATATATATTCTCTAAAAAAGAAAAGAAAACTTTTCTGTGGGTAATGGACAGAATTGTGGTAATTGTTGCTTTATCGGGACTTTTTATTAGAACAGGAAATTTAATGAACTCTGAAATTGTTGGAACAGTCACCGACAAGCCCTGGGGGTTTATATTTACAAGAGAAATTCATTATCTTGGCAATGCTCCTCGACACCCTTCACAAGCTTATGAGGCGTTATCATACTTTATAATTTTTCTGGTTTTATACTTTCTTTATTTTAAAAAAGGTTCAGGTGAAAAGCCCGGTTTTTTATTTGGCATTTTCCTTATTTCAATTTTTACAATGAGGTTTATTATTGAGTTTATTAAAGATATTCAGGTTGATTTTGAAAGCGATATGGTCTTGAATATGGGTCAAATACTAAGTATTCCATTTATTCTTTTAGGAGTATTTTTATTGTTTCGGGCATTAAAAAAATCTGAAAATTAATTTATTATTATTATCAATTTTTAAATCATAGACTTGCTGATTTTAAAACAAATAACCAAGCTAACATCTTTGTAATTTTCACAATACAAAAACTTTCCCTTACTTTGCATTTCTTTTTTAAGAATTTATGGTATTAGAATTTCTCATCAAAGGTGTTATTATTGGTTTTACTGCTTCAGTACCATTAGGTCCTATTGGTGTATTGTGTATTCAAAAAACTATAAGCAAAGGGCGAATAAGTGGTTTTGTATCCGGGCTGGGAGCCGCTGCTTCAGATATGTTTTATGCTATTATTGCTGGTTTTGGGTTATCTTTTGTAACTAATTTTATTCTTGAAAACCAATTATACTTAAAAATTGCTGCTGCTATAATTCTTTTTTATCTTGGGTTTAAAATTTTCTTTACTAAAACTGTTAATGAAATTCAACAATCTAAGAAAAAAGGAACAGGTCTTTTTGGTGATTTTATTTCCATCTTTTTCTTAACCGTTTCAAACCCATTAGCATTATTCTTTTTTGGTGGTGCTTTTGCTGCATTTGGCTTTGCTCCTGAGGGTTCCGGACTTACATCAATTATGCTTTTAACTGTTGGAGTATTTATTGGAGCCGCCTTGTGGTGGACAATTTTAACTACCATTGTTAATTTATTCAGAAGCAAATTTAAAATAAAACGACTCTGGTGGGTAAATAAAATTGCAGGTGTTATTGTAATATTATTTGGGGTACTTGCAATTATCAGTATTTTCTATCTCTCTGAAAACATAGTAAATGAAACGATAAGATAAAATTACTTTTTTTCAAACAACAATTTTCCCATCTTCCATCTCCAATGTTCTATCCGACATTTTTGCCAATTCTATATTATGAGTAACAATTATAAAAGTTTGTCCCATTTCTTCTCTTAACTTAAAGAACAAATTATACAATTCTTTTGTATTATTAGAATCAAGATTTCCGGTAGGTTCGTCGGCAAAAATTACCGCAGGGTCATTTATTAAAGCTCTTGCAATTGCCACTCTTTGTTGTTCTCCTCCCGATAATTGACCCGGCTTATTAGAAAGCCTGTCTCCGAGATTTAAAAAATTCAAAATATCTATTGCTTTTTTTTCGGCTTCTTTTTTATTGCTTTTTGCTATATATGCAGGAATACAAACATTTTCCAAAGCAGTAAATTCAGGTAATAAATGATGAAACTGAAACACAAAACCAATATTATTATTTCTAAATCTTGCCAACTGCTTTTCTTTTAGTTTATCAATATTTACATCGTTTATTGTAATATTGCCGGAATCTTGTTTATGCAGGGTTCCTAATATTTGCAATAATGTAGTTTTTCCCGCACCACTTGAACCTGAAATAGAAACAATTTCCCCTTTTTTAATGTTTACATCTACTCCTTTTAAAACCTGAAGTTTTCCGTAAGACTTTGTAATGTTTGTGGCTTTTATCATTTTCTTAAATAAAAAAGTAAAAATATATAAACTGCATAAGAAATTAATAGCAATAGTCCTTTCCACCTGTTAAGTATACCTCCTTTGAGCGGAATTATAAATAAAAAAAGTAATGCAGATATACCAAGCATCCAAAAAATATCGAAATTAACAATTCCCTTGTCAATATTTGATATTGGTGTAACAATACTTGTTATACCTATAATTGCAAGAACATTAAAAATATTTGAACCAATAATATTGCCTATTGATATGTCCATTTGTTTTTTAAATACCGCAACAATAGAAGCAACCAATTCTGGCACACTTGTGCCAAAAGCAACTAATGTTACTGAAATTACTCTTTCGCTTATATCAAAATTTCTGGCAATTTCAATCGAGGAATTTACAAATAATTTTGCTCCAAAAACAAGTCCTACACAAGAAACAATAATAAAAATTATTGCCAAATATAATTTATGCTTTGGTTTATCAATGCTATTGTTATTTTCAGTTTTTTTTCTTGAACTACGTATAGACCAATAAATAAAAACAATTATTGATGTTATTAATATTGCGCCTTCCCATCTTTCAATTATATAATTTAATATAAAAACATAAAGCAAAATGCTTGAAAGCATCATAACGGGCCAATCGATCTTTATAGAATTACTTTTAACAGGAATTGGCAAAAGTAAAGCTGTAATACCCAAAACAAGTGCAATATTTGATATATTTGACCCTATAACATTGCCAATTGCAATATCGGGATGACCATTTAAGGCTGCCTGTAAGCTTACTATTAATTCCGGTGCTGATGTCCCGAAAGAAACAACAACAACACCAACAACTAAGGTGGAAATCTTTAAATGTCGGGCAAGAGAAACACTTCCCTCAATCAAATAATTTCCACTTACTGCAAGAACTAAAAATCCAGCTATAAGAATCAAATATTCCATTTTGCAAATATTACAAAACAAAGATAATATCTTTTATATTTGAATTTGCATTGGTTTAATTTTTGTGAGAAATTTTTTCTAGTTTTTATTTAATTATCTACTTTTATAAAAAATTAAAAAATAGTATGTCGTCAAAATTTCTTTCTTTTCTTTTTATCATATTTTTTATATTTAAAATAAGTTTTTCACAAGATACTATTATAAGTGTTCCCGAAAACGACACATTAAAAATTTTACAAGAAGAATTAAATTACAAACTTATTCTTGCTGCCGATAGCGGAAATGCAAACAGGGTATTAGAATTACTTAAAAAAGGGGCTGATGTTAATTCAAAAACTTATGATGAAATATCTGCCCTTATGTATGCCTCTCAAAACGGAAATTATGAAGCAGTAAGGGTTCTTGTTGCAAATGGTGCAGATGTTAATTTAACGCCACAAAGTGGAGAAACATCATTGATCGCTGCTGTAAAAAGCAATCACGAAAATGTTGTGCAATATTTACTCATGAGAAATGCAGACCCGTCAATTTCTGATAATAACGGGAAAACCGCTTTGCATTATACTGCTGCGTATAATTATTATGTTTTAACCGACATGTTATTGTTTTACAAAGCAAATATTGAAGAGAAAACAAATGCTGGTTATACACCACTAATGATAGCCTCTTTTTATGGAAATTATTCAACCGCAAAATTGTTAATTGAAAAAAGTGCAGATGTTAATGCTGTTGATAAATACGCATTTACTTCTTTAATGCTTGCATCACAAGTTGGAGATTATGATATTGTAAAATTGCTTGTTGAAAATAATGCTGAGATCAATAAAATAAACGATAAAAAATCAACCGCATTAAGCCTTGCAATAAGAAACGGGCATTCTGAAATTGTTTATTTCCTGCTTAATCATGATGCCAATATAAAATCCAAGGACAAATATCACGATGACCCATACAAACTTGCAGTTGCTTCTAATCAATCAGAAATTGTTGATACTCTAATCAAAAAAGGAGTGAAAAATAAGTTTTTGCCATATTTTAATAAGCTATTTTTCTCATACGGCTTTAATTTTAATCAAAAAAATTTCATGTTTGAAACTAAACTGGGAATTATTGACAGTAAGTTTAAATTGAGTTTTGATATTGGAATTGCAAACAATTACTGGGCAAAAAGAGTTCTTGTTAAGCAATCGGATAACGTTTATGAGCAATTATGGGAAAGGCGCTCATTTCTTTTTATTGATGCAGAAAAAAGATTTAATATTTCTGCAAAATTAGAAAACCAAAACGGAATATTTGTTGGAACGCGAGGCATATATACTTATGGCAACTACAGAGGAATTAACACAAAAATTGATGACAAATTTCTTTTTGTTCCTCAAATAGGATTTTACACAATGAATAATTATGTTGCTGCAAAAATAAATTATGAATATATCGATTTTAAAGTAGAAGGAATTCCTAAACATCGTGTCAATTTTTCTTTTATTGTTTTTCTTAATATTAAAAGCCAGCAAAATGCAAATTCTCACATATATTTCTAATAGTTTTGCGAATATGAACCGATTTAAAAGCATATTACTTCTTATTTTTTCATTATTAATGATAATTAGTTGTGGTGATTATGATGAATATACCGATGAAGATTGTTATGATTATGATTATTCTGACTGTAACACCATAGAGCCGGAAGAAGGACATTTAATGATTAGTTTAACAATAAATAAACAAAACCCCGAAGTTGTAATTACTGTTTTTGAGGGAGATATTGAAAACAACGATATTATAGCTTATGACACTATTGACCAACCCTTTTTTCAAGTTCCGGTTAAGCTTGACAAAAGCTATTCTGCAACAGCCAAATACAAAGTTGATGACAAAACAATTATTGCAATAGACGGCGATAAAATTAAAAAAACATCATCTGTAATATGTGATTCTACATGCTGGGATATTACAGGAGGCTATATTGATGTGAAATTAAAATATGACAACTATTAATTTATTACCTGCAAAATGAACAGCAAATACATAAAAACTATATCACAAAATTTAAATATTTCTGATACTCAGGTAAAAAACACTTTGAAATTACTTGACGAAGGAGCTACAATACCTTTTATTAGCAGATATAGAAAAGAAGCAACAGGTAGTCTTGATGAAGTAGTTATTGCTGCAATAAAAGACCAAATTACCAAGTTGCTTGAAATTGATAAGCGTCGGGAAAGTATAATTAAATCATTAAAAGAGCAGGAAAAGCTTACAGATAATCTGCTTGAACAACTTAATAATGCGACATCATTAATTGAACTTGAGGATATATATCTCCCATATAAACCCAAGAAAAAAACCAGAGCATCTGTTGCAAAAGCAAAAGGTCTTGAACCTCTTGCCAAAATTATATTTGAACAGAAAATTACCGATATTGAAAACAAGGCAGGATCATTTTTAAATGACGAAATATTAACAATAGAAGATGCAATAAGCGGAGCAAAAGATATTGTTGCAGAGTGGATAAGTGAAAATCAACATGCAAGAAATAAAATTCGGAATCTGTTTCGTGGCGAAGGGAAAATATTTTCAAAAATTATTAAAACAAAAAAAGAAGAAGGAATAAAATACGAAGATTACTTCGATTTTTCAGAGCTTATAAACAAGTGTCCTTCACATAGAATTTTAGCCGTATTAAGAGGATTGAACGATGGATTTTTAAGAGTCTCCGTTTCGCCTCCTGTTGAAGACGCTATTTATATTCTTGAAAAATTATTTGTAAAAACCCTCAATACATCAATTTATCTGAAAGAAGCTATTACAGACAGCTATAAAAGGCTTTTATCTCCATCAATAGAAACAGAAATAATTAATTATTATAAAGAAACGGCAGACGAGGATGCGATAAATGTTTTTGCAATAAATTTAAGACAATTACTACTTGCTGCACCTCTTGGGGAAGTAAGAACACTTGCAATAGATCCCGGATTCAGAACCGGTTGTAAAGTTGTTTGTTTAGATGAACAGGGTAATTTACTTACAAATGCTACAATATATCCTAATCCTCCCCAAAAAGAAGCAAAACAAGCTTCCGGTAAAATATTATCATTAATAAATGCTTATAAAATTGATGCTATTTCAATAGGAAACGGAACAGCAGGCAGAGAAACCGAAACATTTATTAAACGAATAAGATTCGAAAAAGACATTAAGGTTTTTGTGATAAATGAAAACGGTGCATCAATCTATTCAGCATCAAAAGTTGCAAGAGAAGAATTTCCCGATTATGATGTTACGGTAAGGGGCGCAGTATCAATTGGCAGAAGATTAATGGATCCGCTGGCAGAGCTTGTAAAAATCGACCCAAAATCGATAGGAGTTGGTCAATATCAACACGATGTAAATCAAAAAATGTTACAGCAAAGCCTTGACCATGTGGTTGAAAGCTGTGTTAATCTTGTTGGTGTTAACCTTAATACTGCAAGCAAATATTTGCTTATTTATGTTTCAGGATTAAGCTCGCAACTGGCTCAAAATATTATTGATTTCAGAAAAGAAAAAGGGAAATTTGAAAATCGGGCAGATTTAATGAAGGTGCCACGCATGGGAGATAAAGCATATCAGCAAGCAGCAGGATTTTTGAGAATTTCAAATAGTAAAAATCCTTTAGACAACAGTGCTGTTCATCCCGAAAGATATAAGCTTGTAGCAAAAATGGCTAAAGATGCAAATTGCTCTGTTGAAGAATTGATAAACGATGAGAATCTTCGCAATAAAATAAATATAAAAAATTATATTAATGATGAAATTGGTTTGCCAACCCTAAATGATATTATAAATGAATTGGCAAAACCCGGTCGTGACCCAAGAAAAAAAGCAAAAGTTTTTGAATTTGCAGCCAATATTAAAACAATTGAGGATCTAAAAACAGGTGAAATATTACCCGGTATTGTTACAAATATTACAAATTTTGGAGCATTTGTCGATATTGGCATTAAACAAGACGGATTGGTTCATATTTCAAATATTAAAAATGAATTTATAAAAAATCCCGCCGAAGTAGTTTCTTTGCATCAACATGTTAAAGTAAAAATAATTGATGTTGATATTGAAAGAAAAAGAATACAATTAAGTATGAAAGACTTGGAGTAAAGAGAAAAAATTAAGTCAAAAATAAAAAAGTCAAAGAAATTGAATCCTATATAGCCATAGGGTTTTTTAGACAATATGTGTTTAACTTAAAATCATTTTGTTTTTCATAAAACCATAGATGTCAAGCCCACCAAGGGATAAATTATTAAATTTATCAGGCACAATGTTTTTTAGCCGATTAAAATCTTGTGGCGATATCCCTAAAGTAGTACCATTAATGTATTTCTCACTATCTAAATCAGACAATTTTAGCAATTTCAAATTCATCGTATGGTAACCAAATCCAAGAAAATATATTCTTTCAGCTTCTTGAAGATGATGATAAATATTATTTGCAAGGGAGCTGCCTTCAAACTCATATATTGTTTTAATAGATTCACTTAGTTCTAATAAAGAGCTGAATGTCCCGAGTTTTTTACTAAAAGCTCTATGTTTTGAATTTCCCTCCCATGGCAGGCTCCCTAATTTACCAAAAACATGAAAAATTGGTATTTCTTTAATCTTTTTTGCAGTTTCATTATCAGATAATCCAAAAATACTTTTTAAAGATGTAAACAAATAATGTTCAAGTATTCTATCATAATTAAATGTAATAAAAGTAATGTTATTATTGTTAAAATCTAAGGGTGTGCAATCTGACATCATTATTCCCCACAAATATCTCAACCAATCAGATTTAAAGTTAATTACTGAATCATGATTTTCTTTTAACATTAATTCATAAGCTATTAAAATCTTGCCTAGCTTGATAAACTTAGGTCTGTTTTTCAAAAACAAATCAATTGAAGATACACTTGAAGACATTAAAGATTCCCTAAACTCTTCTAAATCTAATTCTATAAATCCCTCATCAATAATGCGTTTCGCATAGTCTTGGGTTTCTAAATTGTTGAAAATATTCAGAATTAAGTTATCTCCAGAAGGCATACCATAAGGAATGCTTGCACCTGCACCTAATATAAATACTGTTTTTTCTTTAATCATAGTTAGGTTTAATATTTTATCATAATTGTTTTTAATCCATTTTAATCGCACACAATTCCCAAATCAGTGGACCCCCACAATCAATATCCATTATTATATGATTTTTGTCTTTATAATAATTTTGCATTTTTTCTTTTATTTCTATCCAGTTGTTTTCATTATGCTCACATAAATAATATAAAACAAAAATTTCCATATCAGTTTTTATAGCATATATTGGCGGTGTTTTTACGTGTTCTTTATTTTTCATTATTTTAATTTCACTATCATTACCAATAGATCTTAACCAGATTGAAAAAGCATTTAAACACAGAATACTGTCTTTATATGAATACAAATAGAGATTCAATTTTGGATAAATGCCGCTTATTTCGCCATAATTAATTGTTGTTTCTTTTTTTAGCAGAGCATATTCGGAAAATATAAAATCGGAATGTTCAAGAGTATAAAGTTTGTCATTTTTATCATTATTTAACACTTTATATCCCGTAATTTGATTTTTAACAAATAAGCTTAAATTTGTGTCTTTTGTTTGAATTAACAAACTTTCACCGTTGTCTATTTCAATTTCAATTGTTTGTTCAACAACATTTTCTGTGTGTTTTTTGTTTTCAACATTGTTGTTGCAAGAAAAAAAACAAAATAACGCAATTGCGAATAATATAAATGATAGATGTTTCATTAAGTTAATAATTTTCATATTCGATTCATAATAAAAAATTGTTTATTTTTGTTGAAAATTTCCTTATGTAAACATATTTAAATAAAATGAAAAATCTAATATTATTATCCTTAATTTTCTTTCTTGTTTTTATTTTCAACAATTGTAAAAATGAAACTGTAGAAGAAGCTGTAATTATTGAAGAAGAAGTTATTCAGGAAAATACATTATTAAATCCCGAAAAAGTAGATACAAATATTCCAATACCCGTTGCGGAACTAAAAAAAGCATTTTTTGCATGGGAAGGAAAAGAAGTAACAGTTATAGCTTATTGCGATATTATGTTTTCATACGGCAGTGTAAAAGATGAAGTGAAATTAGTAAGTAATCCCGATTCATCAACACAACTTGTGTACTGTGAATTATTAGAAGACTATGAAGGCGAAAAAGTTGAACAATCAAAAACAATTGTTGTTAAAGGGACTATTGATGGTAGTTCTTTTGGCTCAATAACTTTAAAAGATTGTGAAATTGTGTCTATTGACGGTGAAATAAAAGAAAACAGTAATCTTAACCCTGAAAATATTGGAACAGAACCAATATTTGTTCAGGATTTACATAATTCTTATTTTGCGTGGAACAATAAAGAAGTTTCGGTAATTGGATATTACAGTTCAACAACAACTTCTACAACCAGTTATGGTGTTACAATTCGTGTTGATCTTGCAGACCCTGAAACAAAAGACAAAGCGGTAGGATGCAGAATGCTTGAAGAACCACCCGAAAGTATTGCAAATAACAGAAATGATATTGTGATAAAAGGGATTATCAAAGGAGAGGTTTTTGGAAATGTTATAATGGAAGAATGTGAGATAGTTAAGTAAATTTTTTAATTCATGAAACTTGTTGATCCAAAAGACTTTAATAAGGCTATAAAATTAAAGGGTAAAGGAGGAATGCGTACATCAAAATTTTTGATGACCTTATTGCGTACAAGAAAAATAAATAAAGTATATTCTCAGATATGTAACCTGCCTAAAGATCAGTTCTTTGAAGCTTTAACAAAATTTTTAAGAATTAACTACGAAATTAGTGAAGAAGATTTAAAAAAAATTCCCAAAGAAGGTTCATTTATCACTATTTCAAATCATCCTTATGGTGGTTTAGATGGAATTTTATTAATTAAAATTCTGTCTGAAATTAGGCCTGACTTTAAGGTAATGGCTAATTTTCTTCTTCAAAATATCAAGCCCTTGGAAAACTTCTATTTATCATTAAACCAACTTGAAACACAAGCAAGTTATGCCGGTATTAAATTGGCAATGAGTCATATGCAAGAAGGAAACCCCCTTGGGATATTTCCTGCCGGAGAAGTATCGGCATATACTTCCGATACAAGTATAATTACAGACAGACAATGGCAAAATTCGGCAGTTAGATTAATAAAAAAAGCACAAGTTCCTGTTATTCCAATATATTTTAAAGGTACAAACAGCAGATTTTTTCATATACTCGGATTAATTCACCCAATGTTGCAAACAGCAAAATTGCCATCAGAGTTATTAAACAAAAAGAGAAAAATCATAAAAATAAAAATTGGTAATCCTATTTCCATAAAGGATCAGGAAGATTTTTTTGATATAGAACGTTACGGAAGATTTTTAAGAGCAAAAACATATGCTTTGGGAACATCCCTAGAAGTTAAAAAGTTTTTCAGAAAAGGCATTTTGCATTTAAAAAAAGGAGAACAAATAGTTGATAGTATTTCGCAAAAATTACTTGTTAAAGAAATAAAAGAATTGCCAAAAGCGGATTTTTTATTAAAACAGAAAAATTTTGAGGTTTATTGTTCGCCTCCTGAAAATATTCCTAATATTTTAACTGAAATAGGTCGTTTACGCGAAGTTACTTTTCGTGAAATGGGTGAAGGGACTAATCGCGGTATAGATATTGACGAATTTGACCTTTATTATCACCAGTTATTTATTTGGGATACAAATTTACAACAAATTGTTGGGGCATATAGAGTTGGAAAAGGAAAAGAGATAATATCAAAATATGGGCAAAAAGGATTTTATACAGAGACTTTGTTTAAGATAAAAAAACAATTTAACCCCATATTAGCAGAATCAATTGAACTTGGCAGATCGTTTATTGTAAAAGAATATCAAAGACAAATTATTCCATTATTTTTGTTGTGGAAGGGAATACTTTATCTTCTGCTTAAAAATCCTGAATATAGATATCTACTTGGGCCCGTAAGCATAAGCAATATTTTTTCAAAATTCTCAAAAAGCATTATAATCCAATTTATAAAAGCTAATTATTTTGATTATAACCTTGCAGCTTATATTACTCCAAGAAAAAGGTTTCATGTTAAAACAGATATTGAAGTTGATACGGATATTTTTATTGAAAGCTCTAAGGATGATTTTAGTAAATTAGATAAAATTATTGAGGATATTGAACCAAATAATTTAAAATTACCGATACTACTTAAAAAGTATTTAAAATTAAATGCCAAAATAATTGGGTTTAATATTGACCCAAAATTTAACAATGCTTTAGACGGATTGATAATACTTGATCTTTTTGAAGTTCCTATGCAAACAATAGAATCTCTTTCAAAAGAAATTGACGACAACTCAATACTTGAAAGATTCAATTAAAAAACCAGACAAATGATTGCCGTTTAAAATATATGATTTCACATATTTCTTATTTTACATAATTAGCTAATATGAAATTTTTCAATTTAAATTATCAAAAATAATGTATTTTTGATTTTTTAAATAATTCATAAATAATATGAAAATTACATTAACAAAAAGAGAATTTAATCGTTTTTACATCTACAATTATTTTTATGGAAGTACTTGGATCATTAATAATATGAGACGCTTAATGGGTCCAGTATTAACAGTTGTTGGGCTTTATTTATATAATTACACTACATTAAAAGAGAATTCAGCTTATATATATTGGGGAATTGTTTTTTGCCTTGCCTATGGTTTATTTTATTCGATAAAACCTTTAATTTTGGTTTTAGCTTTAGCTTCTAAAGACGAAACTTTTGAGTTTAAATTTGAAGAAGATTATCTATATATTAAAGATAGGTTAAGAGAAGACAAGATAGATCTAAGAGAAAATAAATTGGAGAAAAATAAAAAATACTTTTTTGTTAAACTACAAAATAAGCAAGTAATTTTTTTCCCAAAAGAGTTCTTGGATAAACAGACTATTTCACAATTTGAAAATTCTATTTATTAAAAATATTGAAAATGAAAATAAAAAAACCCTGACAATTATTATTGTCAGGGTTTTTTTATAATTTTTATAATTTAGTTTACATCAAACTTTTTAGTTGAATTATCTTTTTGTGTCATTAACGAAACTACAATCAAAGTAATTAGAGCTAATGTGAAAGAGAATATTGCAGGAGCATCTAATGGTTGAATTGCATTTTCTTTTGCAATACCAAAGAATTGTTCTCCAATTGTTGGACCTGTAATAATTAATCCAAGTGCTGTAACAATACCAACAATAATAGACCATGCAACACCTTTTGCAGTTGTTTTTTTCCAAAACAATACCATAAGAATTGCAGGAAGATTTGCAGATGCTGCAACAGCAAATGCCCAACCAACTAAGAACGACACGTTCATTCCTTTAAACAAAATACCTAAAATAATTGCAATAATACCAACGGCAAAAGCAGCAATTTTTCCTGCTCTAACTTTTCCTTTATCACCTAAATCTTTACCCAAAAATTTATCAATAAAGTCGTGCGCAATAGCACCAGAAGATGCTACAATAAGTCCAGATACAGTTCCTAAAACAGTAGCAAACGCAATAGCTGAAATTATTGAGAACAGACCAATACCAAATGCTTTAGCAAGAAGTGGACCTGACATATTGCTGCTTTCAACATCAAGCACGCCGTTTGTAGCAGCTCCAAGACCCATGAATAATGTTAATACATAGAAAAATCCAATAGCTGCAATTGCAATAATAGTAGATTTCCTGGCATCTTTTTGACTAGGTACTGTATAATATCGAATTAAAATATGTGGCAATGATGCTGTACCAAGAAATAAGGCTAACATTAAAGAGATAAAGTTTATCTTTCCTATCATACTCTCTTCTTTAATTTTCTTAAACTTTAATCCCGGGATTAACATATCAGAACCTTGAGTAATTTCCTGACGCCAAACAGTTACACTATTTTCTCCATCTTCAAAATGTTCTTTCAAAAACCTTACTATTTCACTATTGTTAATTGTTGATAAATATTTGAATGGACTTAATGCTCCTGTTTCTTTTACTTCCTCGCCATCAACAATAATCTTACTCATATGACCTACCTGAAAGAATTTTGAATTTTCTTTTGGTTCTCCATTATATAGTTCATCTCCATCTGCCTCAACTGTTTTTGAAAGTATCTCGATATAACCAGTTTCTGTTTGTTCAAACCAGCGATTAATACCCCCATTCTCCATTTTAGCAAACTTATGACCTTTTACCTCAACATTAGTTACAAGTTCATACCCCTGCATATTGCCTTCATTCAATTCAATAAACTCGTGATATTTTTGATCATCAGAATCGGGAACTAATTTAAAACCATTATTGAATATATAAACAGCTAAAATTGTTGAAAATATTATTAACAAACCGCCTTTTAAAAACTGCACATAAGTAGTTGATGTCATACCGGCTGTAGCAACAATGGTAATAACTATTGCTCCTACAATAACAACTCCTACCCAATGTGGTAATCCCAATAATGGTGTAACAAGAACACCTGCACCTACCATTTGTGGAATAAGATAAAAAATTGATACAATAAGTGTACTTAAAGCAGCTGTAAATTGAATTGCTTTTGAGTTGAATTTTGCATCTAATGCATCTGTAAAAGTAAATTTACCTAAACGTTTCATAGGTTCTGCAACTAAGAATAATGCAACAACCCATCCCGCAAGGTAACCAATCGAATATAAAAATCCATCATAACCAGAGTATGCAATCATACCACAAATTCCTAAGAAAGAAGCGGCCGATAAATAATCGCCGGCAAAAGCGATACCGTTAACTGCCCAATGAATTGTTCCGCCTGCGGCAAAATAACCACTGGCAGATTTAGTTTTTCTGGCAAAATAAAATGATAAGCCAAGAACAATAACTACAAAAAATATGAATAAAACTATTGCAAATGTCGACGCTTCATATATCATGATTGTTCCTCCTTATTTAATTTATTTTCATACGATGTACATATCCAATTATATATTAGTCCCATTATAATTGCAAGAATAATTAATCCAAAACCGAAAACAACTGCAAGGTTTTGATTTCCTAAAACAATTTTTCCCATTGCTTCATAGTTTAAAACTCCTATTGCAACAAAAATTGCATACACTATTGTATACAATATAAATAACCAAACACCGAGTTTAGCCTTCTTTGCGGAGGCTTTGTCGACACCTAGTTCTACTGCTGGTCCATGATCCATAATTTTATTATTTTAATTAATATAAAAAATATTTGAAATTTATCCTGAATTTAAGAATAAAACATCGGCTAAAATATAAAAATATTTTATTAACACAAATAATTATTTTTTAATTTAAAATTAAATGCATTTTTTTTACAAATAATTTATATTTTTACGCATTAATTACTAAAAAATAATTTATGAAAAATTTATTAATCAGCTTAATTTCAATCATTTTACTTTTGCCTGCCGTAACAAAAGCACAAGATGAGGAAAAAAAATTCGGCATTAATTTTAGTGGTTTTGTTAAAAACGATGTTTTTTTTGACACCAGACAAACAGTCTCTGTTAGAGAAGGACATTTTTTGTTATACCCATCGGATATTTCATTTGATGCAAACGAAGAAGATATAAATACTGGATTAAATTATAATTTTCTTTCAATTCAGTCAAGGTTAAAAGGAACAATTAGTGGTCCTGATGCTTTTGGAGCCAAAACTTCGGGTGCTATTGAGGGAGCATTTTTTGGTCATACAAATAGTGATATTAATGGTTTTAGATTAAGACATGCATTTGCAAAATTAAAATGGGAAAAAACAGAGTTTTTGGCTGGTCAATACTGGCATCCAATGTTTGTTACCGGTTGTTTCCCTGGCACAATTTCTTTTAATACAGGGGTTCCATTTCAGCCATTTTCAAGAAATCCACAATTAAGACTTAGTCATAAACTTGGTAATCTAAATATAATTGGTGTTGCCCAATCGCAAAGAGATTTTGCTAGCCCGGGCGGTTCAACATCTTTAAGAAATTCAGGAATTCCTGATATGCATATTCAATTTCAATATGAAACTAAGGACAAAAAATTATTTACTGGTTTTGGCGGAGGTTTTAAAATGTTAAAGCCTGCATTAAGTACTATTGGAGATTCTGGAGCAGTATATAAAACAGATGAAACTGTAAATAGTTTTTCTGCTATTGCATTTTTAAAATACAAAACACCGAAATTAACATTCAAATTAGAAGGAGTTTGGGGACAAAATATGTACGATTTACTAATGCTTGGTGGTTACGCCGTAGAATATGATTCTATTACAAATACAACAGGACATGTTTCATATACCACTTTAGATAATTTTTCTGTATGGACAGATATTCATAGTAATGGGAAGAAAATTCAAGCAGGTTTATTTGCAGGATATACTAAGAATTTAGGTTCCTTGAAAAACATTGTAACAGACACATATTCATCACGTGGCAGTAATATTGCATATGTATATCGTGTTTCTCCAAGACTTGTATTTATTTCAGGAAAATTTAAATTTGCATTTGAATTTGAATTTACAAATGCAGCTTATGCTAGAGCATCAGATGATTTTGAGACTGGTATTAATAGTTTAGGAGATGTGCAAGATTATGAAGATGTATATAATCTTAGAAGCATGTTTTCTGTAATATATTCATTTTAAATTAAAAAAATAATTTAAAAACCCCAATAGAAAAACTATTGGGGTTTTTTAAAATATTGATTATATTTTTATTCCAACAATAACAACATCATCAATTTGATCAAAATTTCCTTTCCATTGTTCGAATGTGTTTTCTAGCTTTTCCTTTTGCTCTTTCATTGGAAAGTTATTTATTTCTAAAAAATAATTTTTTAATCTTTTTTTCATAAATTTTTCATTTTCACTTCCTCCAAACTGATCTCCATATCCGTCAGAATAAAGATATATTCTGTCTTCACTTTGAATTTTTATTATTTGATTTGTAAATGATTCTTTGTCTTTAATATGAACTCCAATTGGCATTCTGTCTGCTTTATATTCCTTTAGCTCATTATTTCTAATAAGGAGTAATGGGTTGTAAGCACCCGCAAATTGCATCTCCATTGTTTCATAATTTATTACACAAAGCGCCATATCCATTCCGTCTTTTCTTTCTCCTTTTTCTCCTGTTTGCTGTAGAGATGTTTTAATTTTTTCTCTAAGTAAATCTAATATTTGATTAGCTTTTGTAACTTCTCTATGACGAACAATTTCATTTAAAAAAGCCATTCCCAACATGCTCATAAATGCTCCCGGCACACCATGTCCGGTACAATCTATTGCCGCAATCACAGAATATTGATTTATTTTTTGCATAAAATAAAAATCGCCACTTACTATATCTCTTGGGTTAAATAAAACAAAGTGTTCTGAAAATGAATCTATAAATTCGATTTCTTTTGGTAAAATAGCAGATTGTATTCTGCTTGCGTATACTATACTTTCTGTAATATTTTCTTTTTGTTTTTCAAGCAATTTGTTCATTTTCTTTTTTGATAAAAACATTCTTAATAAAACAAAAGAAAAGAAAAATATTACAGCAAATCCGATTATAAAGACTAGTGTAACAAACCTTTGTTTTTTTAATTCATCTTCTTTTCTTGTAATTTTTAAATTTTTCAATTCGTTAGCAATACTCAATTCCGATATTTGCTCACTTTTTTCTTGAGTTTCTTCTTCAAGCCCCATTACTACTTCTTCTGTTTCAATAAGCTCTGTTTCTGTTTTATTTAAATTTGATTTTGTAACATTTAATTCTTCAATTTTGTGTTCTTTAATTTCCTTTTCCTGAAAATATTGTTCTTTAAATAATATAATTTCTTCAGAATATTCTCCTTCTGAATGTAAAATATATTTTTTTAAATCTTCCATGGCATAATAGAATTTTCCCAAATCACTATTTACTTTCGATAATGCTTTGTAATTTGCAATCATAAGGGGTTTGGAATTAAGAGCAAGAGCAAGGTCAAGACTTCTGTCAAAATTTATTCTTGCTTTAGTTTTATTATCATTTTTCAGATAACTTGTTGCAAGGTTATAATATGATTTTGCCACTTCAAGTTTATCTCCCTTATTTTGTATCAGCAGTAATTCTTTTTCAAAAAATTTGTTAGATTTTTTATAATCTTTTTGTTCGTAATATGAGGTGGCTAATACTTTACATGCTTTTATTTCAAGATCTTTATTTTCTGCTTTTTTTGCGATCTTTTCTAATTCAATTGCATACTTAATACATTTGGTGGGGTTAGATGTATAGTTTTCATCAACCAGTTGATTATATAATTCTAATTTTTCTTCTTTTGTTCCATTTTTCAAAATGGACTCAATATCTTTGTCTTGTGCCATAAAAGTAGTAGCAGAAACTAATAATATGAAAAATAGCACAAAATATTTTTTTATTGAAATTTGCATAAAATTAATTTATTATTGTTTATGATGCTTTGTTATGTTTCCAAATAATTATACTTTAAAATACTTGTCAATGTTACGTAAATCAAATAAAAATATGCAGATTTGTATTATTATATTGATTAACTTGTTTCTAGTTTATATGTAATGCTAAATAATTATTATAAAATATTAGAAATTGATAAATCTGCAAATTTGTATGAGATTAAAAAAGCATATCGAAAAAAAGTAAAACTATATCACCCCGATGTTTCAAAATTTGAAAATTCTCACGAGCTGTTTGTTAAAGTAAATGAAGCCTATAGGTGCTTAACAAACCTGAAGCCTGGTAAAACAAAGTCAAATTCTGTTAGTTATGAAGACTGGATAAAATACAGGAGAGAAAAAGCAAGAAAAGAAGCTGACAAGCATGCTCGTGCTCGTTATCAAGAGTTTAAAAAATCTAAAATATATAAAACAGCAAAGGTGTTTGTTCAGGTTGTAAATTATATATATATGTTAATTGGCTTAATTATGATTATTGTCCCCATCACAATGACCATAACAAGAAAAATAGACCCGGATGCTTATGCTACAACAATTACTGCCACAATAATAGTAAGCTTGTTGGGTTTTATATTTATTTTTGCGATTTTTTCAACAAGAAAAAGTATAGAATTTTAATTCACAATAATTATATAAATTTGCAATAATATAAACATCTTTAATTTTAAACATGAACTACTTTGATATAATTGTTATAATTCCTGTATTATGGGCTGCATATAAGGGTTTTAAAAAAGGCTTTGTAATTGAGGTTGCTTCATTGGCAGCACTATTACTTGGTGTTTGGGGAGCAATAAAGTTTTCCGGATTTATTACAGAATTTATAATTAATAATTTTGATAGCCAGTCAAAATATTTGTCTATTATTTCGTTTGCAATTACTTTTATAATTATAGTAATTGGAGTTCATTTTGTTGCTCGATTAGTTAACAAATTAGTTAAAGCTATTGCTTTAAATTTTATAAACCGTATAGCCGGGGGCTTATTTGGAATAGCAAAAGTAGCATTTATTATAAGTGTAATTTTATCAATTATTAATCAGGTAGATCAAAAATCTGACTTTATTTCGGATGAATTTATTGAAAACTCATTATTGTATGAACCGGTATCTGACTTTGCACCACTGGTATTCCCTTCTTTAAAAACTGTGAATTTTACTGATTTTTCGAAGGGTAATTCAGAGGATTAAGTTTCTTTATTTTTTCAATTTCTAAATATTTTTCTTTTTTCCCAACTTTATAAGCAATTAATGCTGCTCCATTATATTTATAAGGCATTGGTGTTTTTTCTTTAACATCTTCAGATATTTCAATGTCTTTGTTTTTAAGTTTTATTATTTCTGTACACATAAGCATAATTGTATCTTGTTTATTAAAGTTTGTGGTCCTCTGTTTGTTTTTTATTCCAAAAACTTTGGGAATTAACAATTTATCATTAATCCAAACTCCATTAATTGAAAGATTATCTGATGATTTATTTGTTTGAAATGAGAAAAAATATTTTGTTCCCTTGGATATTCCAATCCCTGACGTCCATTTTTGTGATGTAGCATTAATTAATTGCAAATCATCACTTTTGCCAAAACACAAAATAATAAAAAGAACGAATATTGTTGTTTTCATATACTACAGATTTAAACTTTTAATAATATTATCAATTTTGAGATCAAGTTTATTGTTTATTTTTTCAAAATCTTTTTTGTTTTTTAAACCTTCTTTTACACTAAAATAAAATTTTATTTTAGGCTCTGTTCCTGATGGACGAATTGATATTTTAGAACCATCTTTTAACATAAATTGCAAAACATTTGATTTTGGAAGATTTATTGCTTGTTTTAAATCATTGGCAATGTCTGTTGTCTGTTGTTTCAGATAATCATGTATTATTACAATATCTGAATTATTTATTGATTTTGGTGGCGAATTTCTAAAATTATTCATCATTAATGCTATTTCTTCTGATCCAGTTTTCCCTTTTTTGGTAATTGAAATTAATTTTTCTTTATAAAAACCATATTCAAGATAAATATCAATTAAAAGTTCATATAAAGTTTTTCCATTGTTTTTTGCCCAGGCAACAGTTTCTGCTATTAATGCACACGACATAACAGCATCTTTATCTCTAACAAATTCTCCTGCAAGATATCCATAACTCTCTTCTCCTCCACCAATAAAAGTTTTTTTGCCTTCATTTTGTTTAATCATATCGGCAATAAATTTAAAACCCGTAAGAACATCAAAATATTCAACCTTAAATTTATTAGCAATATCGGCAAGTATTTCTGATGTAACAATTGTTTTAACAATATATTCTTTTCCTGTTAATTTGCCGTTTTCCCGCCATTTCGTTAATAAATAAAATATTAAAACTGCTGCTGTTTGATTTCCGTTTAATAAAATAAATTTGTTCTCATTGTTTTTGACACCAATTCCTACTCTATCTCCATCCGGATCAGTTGCCATAACTATATCCGCATCTATATTGTCAGCTTTCTCAAGAGCCATATTCATTGCTGCGGTTTCTTCGGGATTTGGAGAATGTACGGTTGGGAAATTACCACTTATAATATCTTGCTCCGGAACATTATAAATATTTGTAAATCCAAATTTCTTTAATACCATTGGAACAAGCTTTACTCCTGTGCCATGTATTGGTGTATAAACAATCTTTAAATCATGATGTTTTTTTATAATTTCCGATGATAATGATAACTCTTTGATCTTATCAGTGTAAATATCGTCAAATTTATTCCCAATAATTTCAATTAAGTCATTATTGCCTTTAAATTTTACATCATCAATTTTGTCGATTTTTTGAACTTCATTAATAATATTTTTATCGTGTGGCGATATAATTTGTCCACCATCATCCCAGTAGGCTTTAAAGCCATTGTATTCTTTTGGATTATGAGATGCAGTTATTACAATACCGCCCTGACAAGATAAATATCGAATAGCAAAAGACAATTCGGGAGTAGGTTTTAACTCATCAAAAAGATATACTTTAATGTTATTGCCCGAAAAAATATTGGCTGCTGTTTCTGCAAATAATTTACTGTTGTTTCTACAATCGTAAGCTATTGCAACTTTTATTTGTTTAAGCTCACTAAAGTTGATTTTTAAGTAATTACACAAACCCTGTGTTGCCATTCCAACAGTGTAAATGTTCATGCGATTTGTGCCAACACCCATTACTCCCCTTAAACCACCTGTACCAAATTCAAGATCTTTATAAAACGCATCTATTAATTCATCTGCATCATTATCAATCAAATGTTGAACTTTTTGTTTAGTTTCATTATCGTAATTTCCTTCAGTCCATTCTTGAGCCTTTACTCTTACGGTTTGTATTATATTTTCCTGCATAATTTATTTTTTTTTGTAAAAATAATCAAATTTCACTTATAAATAATCTTATAAATTTTTGTTTAATAAGCTTAATTTATGTGTTAGTCAAAACATATTGGTTGTTTATGTATATTTAACAGCTTAACACAAACCTTTTTCGTAAAATAATTTATCGTATGAATAATTTTGATTGTTATGAAAAAGATTTGTCTTTTAGTTGCATTTTTAACTCTTTGCTTTTTTAATAGTTTTTCTGTAAATCTATATTCAATAACTGATGGCTCCGGAATACCCGGAGATTGGAGTGATGGTAATTTTTGGTCTTTATCACCAGGTGGTCCTGCTTGCAATTGTACACCTGTCCCTTCTGATAATATATCAATTCAGGAAGACATAAATCTTGATGTTGATTTAACGGGAGGAGATGCAATCTCTGGCATTTTAACCATTGAAGCAGGTGCTTCGTTATCGACATTAACTCATGACATTTCAATAAAATCAGGAGCAATATTAAATGTTTATGGAACGCTTGAAGTTTTTAATCTGGAATTTAGTAACGGGAGCACGGTATATGCCGCTGAATCTTCCATAATAATTGTGCATGGTGATTTAACAAATAAAAATAATAGTGATAGTGTTACAATAAATGGAACCGTCACAGTAACCGGAGAATTTTATAATGGTAACGGCGGAGTAATTGCAGGTTCCGGTTCAATTACGGCAGGAACATTTACAGGTGCAGGAACAACATTTGGAACACAGCCCAACAGCTCTATTCCTAGCGGCACAACAGCAACCAGTCCACTACCAATTGAGCTTATTTATTTTTCTGCTGAATTAAATAACAATAAAACAGTAAATGTAAAATGGACAACAGCTGTTGAAATTAATAATAGTTTTTATACAATTGAAAAAACAAAAGATGGAAAAACTTTTGAAACTGTAGATGTTGTTCAGGGTGCGGGAAACTCTAATTATGTGATTAATTATAGTTTGACAGATAAAAATCCTTATTTTGGAATTTCATACTACAGATTAAAACAAACAGATATTGATGGCAAATTCAGTCTTTCATCAATGGTGGCTATAAGAAATAATCAATAATCAATAATACAATTTAATTTATATCCAAACCCCACAATAGCCGGTCAATCTTCTTATATTGACATACAGGGTATAGAATCAGAAAAAGAAGTACTTGTTGTTGTTTTAAATATTATGGGACAAGAACTTTATTCAAAAGTTATTTTTACTAATACTAATGGTGCGGCAGTAGAGGCTATTGATCCCTATAATCAACTATCTTGTGGTACTTATATTATAATTGGAACATCTGACAACAGTGTTTATAAAAAGAAGTTGATTATTAAATAAGATGCTTCAAATAATAAAAATACATTTAAAATTTTAAGAATTACTGGTGGAGTATTCGCTATTGGCATTGGAATATTTTGGATAACAAATTTATTTTAATCTGTCTTATTTGCTCAAAAACAGCCTGTTTAGATTTTTGGAAAAAGTAATTTATATTTATATAAAAATTATTTGTATTTTTGAAAACTAATTTGTGATAAGCATAAATTTCAAGACTTTATAAAAAATAATTATTTACTTTTAATTAAAAATCAAAAAATATGAAAAACTTTAACCGAATGAAAAAACTATTAGTTGCCGGTAGTGCAGCATTAGTTTTAGTATTTGCATTAATGTCATTTAGTTCTACTGACATTAATTCCGAAAGCAAAGGATGCCATGTATATGGAAAAATTAAATTTGTTGATTATGGAGAAGATTACAAAGTAAAATTTGTAGACTATGGTGAAGATTTAAAAATTAAATATGTAGACTATGGCGAGGACAAAGAAGGTCGTTGGAAAACCGTTGATTACGGTGAAGATTATAAAATTAAAATTGTAGACTACGGCGAAGATTTTAAAGTAAAAGAAGTTGATTATGGCGAAGGTTGTTAATCAATAATTATAAATTTGAGGAAAAGGAATATTTAAATATTCCTTTTTTATTTTTCCGTATTCTTTGAATACAATTGATTTTTATTATATAAATAATAAATTATGAAAAATCTGTTTAGTTTAAAAATTTTGATAATTGTAGTATTTCTACTATCTGCAGCAAGCTCTTTCAGTCAATCAAAAAAAGAGAGAAAGCAAAAAACCGTTGGATTGGAAACCGGAATGTATAATTCTACTGAATCAAAGGAAGCACTGGCATTTTATAGTGAAGCCGAAGATAAGGCAAGAACAAAGGATTATAAAGGAGCAATAAAATTATATAAAAAAGCAATAAAAGAAGATCCTAAATTTGTGGAAGCCTATGATAATACCGGCGTTTGTTACAGAAAATTAGGAGACTTAAAAAACGCGATTGCTTATTATGAAAAATCAATTGAGCTATATCCTAATGGCAGTATGGCTCATATGAATTTAGGAGTTGTATATGGTATTCAAAAAGAATACGACAAAGCAATAGCCGAATATGAAATTATTCAAAAGATAGATCCGGAAGATCCGGAAGGTTATTATGGCACAATTAATCTTTACCTTATGAAAAGAGATTATAAATCGGCAATTAAAAATGCAACAAAAACGCTGGAAATATACGAAGCCACCGACAGCCGACACCTTTCTGAAGCGCAGTATTTATTGGGAATAAGTTATTATTATGACAAAGATGATGCAAAAGCAAAAATATATATAGAACAAGCTAAGAAAAATGGCATTAATGTAAACAAACAAGTGCTTCAGGAATTGGGAATCGAATAATTTCATAGATTTTCAGCATGAATACTAAAACTATTATTTGCACAGTATCAGCAATATTTCTTTTATTTAATTCATTGTTTTCTCAGAATAATAGCAGTGATACCGAAACAGACATTAAAAAATACCCTGTTTACTATAACCTAAAAAAAGCATTACGAAATAAAGAAAAAGCATATAGGTTAAATCTGTCAAAAACAGAACTCACAGAATTTCCTGTGGACATATTTGAACTAACAGAATTGAGGTATTTAATTCTCGATAGTAATCAAATAATTTATATTCCGGAAAAAATTTATTTGCTTGAAAAACTGGAAATATTAAGTATAACAAATAACAAAATAGAATCCTTGCCTTCTTCTATTGGAAACCTACATTATCTGTATTGTTTATATGTTGATTTCAATAAATTGTCTGATTTGCCTTCCGAATTATTTTTTTTAAACCTTGTTGAATTGTACATAAACAATAATAATATAAAAACATTCTCCAGCGATTTTATCTATATGAAAGAATTGCGGACATTAATTGCTTCAAATAATAAGTTTGAAGAAATACCTAATGAAATAGGACATCTATACAATTTAAAAAAACTATCGTTATCTAATAATTTTATTAAAGAATTACCTAGCAAATTCTTTGAGTTATCAAATCTGGAATTTTTATATTTATATGGAAATCAACTAACACAAATCGACGATAATATTGAGAATCTAAAAAAGTTAGAATTTCTTAATATCAGTAAAAATAAAATTAAAATACTACCTTCCAAAATAGGTAATTTACACCAATTGAAAAAATTATATGTTGCAGATAATGAGCTTGAAAGTCTTCCTGCTGAAATTGGCAATCTTATTAATTTATCTATTCTTAATTTGAATAATAATCCAATTAAAAGTCTTCCTGAAGAAATAGACGGATTAAAAAAATTGGAGCATTTATTTATTAAAGAAATTATTTTTAACCCCTTCCCTCAAGTACTTTATGATTTACAAAATAAGGAAGTTAAAATATATGGATTAGCAACAAAAGAATTATATGAAGCTAAATTATTGTTGAGCAAAGCAAGAAATAAAAAATTAATTGAAGATTATGGCGAAGCGATTGAAAAGTATAATAAACTGCTTCAATTGGATACTAACAATATTCAGGCAATGTTAGAATTGGCATCTGCATATTTGGAAAATGGAGATTTTGACCTGGCTCAAGGTGTTTGTGAAAAAGTCATGTCAAAAGATCCCGAGAATGAATTAACTCAAGAAATTAAAGTTATTTATGATAACAGTATTTCAAAAACTAATAAGACTACAAGATTAGAAAAAGAATACGAAACCAAAGTTGACGAAGATACATCAGGTGCACCTCCATCTTTTAATCTGGGAAAACACTATTTTGACAAAAAAAAATACAACAAAGCTTTCTCTTATTTTCAAAAAGCAATTGATAAGGATCCTTCTCATGCAAACTCACATCTTTATCTGGCTATTGTATCTCTAATTCAACAACAAAAAACAACATTTATCTATTCATCTTTACGGTATTTGATTTTGGAACCAAATGGTAAAAAAGCTGAAACCATTATGCCGTTTCTTTTTAACAAAATGAGAATGAAAACCGGAGTAGTAGGGGAAAAAGGCAGCACATCTTATTACGATTCATATATCATCAGAGACGATAATAATGAAATTATATATAAAAGTGATCATCCTACTGCCGATCTTCTCGGGGCCATGATGTTGGATCTTACAAAGTCCAACATTATTATGGACGATACTTTGAAAAACGATACAGTAATAAAAGGATTAGTACAAACGGTTTTACACACTAATAAAAACAATGTCGAGATATTTCAATATGAATTAAATAGAATTTGCATGTCTGATACAAATGAGATTGAGCAAAACGAAAGTTTTTTTAACAACTACTATTTACCATATTATACCGATTTAATTAACAATGGACACCTGGAAACATTTGCATATATTATTAATAATATTAGACAGAAATGGATAAATAATATTAAGCAAAGTGAAGAGAATAGTTTCGCTATCTGGTTAAAAGATAATTCCGATAAAGCTGATAAATTTAATATCTGGTCTGAAAATTATAAATGGGATATAGAACAAGCCTTGCCTAATGAATAATTAGTTTTCTAACAATTGTGCCGGTATCGGAAGTAATTTTAATAAAGTAAATACCTTTTGACTGTGAACTTAAATCGACAGAATGCATGTGTGCCGAAGAGGCAGACTTCGCTTCTCCGCTTTTTGCAATAAGGATATGTTTAATGGGTTTACCTGTTACATCAAGTATTTCTATTGTTTGAATACCTACCTGTCCGTCAGACAGGGTTTTTTCTTTAACAGTAAATTTTCCTTTTGTTGGATTAGGAAATATTTCAATATCGTTACTCACAATACTTATATTTTTAATACCAACCGAAAATAAACTATCGTAAATTGCTTGTGCATTTACAGCAGCTTCAAGCAAATAGTTAATGTGAATATTACCGTGTAGTGCAAAGGCTACAGTAATTGTATCGCCTATAGGCAGAGTAAAAGGTCCACTACTAATAACATCAACAACATCATTCCCGTTTTGTCCGGCATTATGCCTTGAAGTTGATAATGCAATTGTTTTTTCGGCAGAAGAAAAACTATCGGAAATATCAATGCCTCCTTCGCCATATTCAACATTATCAATTGCATAATGATTTAATTGACCTCCTGATAATAGCTGCATGCCTGCATACAGATCAAATTCATCGTTACTATTTGTATATGAAATATTATTGTTTTGGTTAAAACCAATTGTATTTACAAAGGGGTTATTAATATCCCAGTCGGCAAAAATACCAACATACAAACTATCTATAATAATAGTGTTTTTATTTACAATATCGTATTTAACAATTATAAAATCCTTTGAAACACTATCATTCCACGCATAGGTGTTTTGTGTAATTTCAAGTTCAATAGGACTTGTGTTGGAATTGTTATCATCAAAAATTGTATTAACATCAAAATCGGAAATAACAGCAGGTAACACTTGTTCAACTTTAGCGATAATTGAAAAATCGTTTTCGCCTCTTATGCAGTCTGAAACATTATTGCCCGATGAGGCAATCATAAGACCTGATTCATAAAGCATTTCATAAGTACCCTTGTAAATGAAACCCATACCATTTGGTGGATAATAATTTTCGTATCCAATTTTTCCAACGCTGGTTAATGATGTTGCAATATTATTAGTGTCGATATTAACAATTGATGTATTTACTACAAAATCGAAATATTCAAAAGCGGAGTAATTATTATCGGTATAAGAAATTTTGATGATAATCTTTTCATCGTATTCAACACTGGGTAGCAGTTTAATAATAAATGGGCTTGTATTATTGTTTGTTGTATCCAAAGTTGCAAGGCTACCAATATTATTTACATTGTTTATTATTTGAACATTTGCCGATATACTGGTAATTGTAGCAGTAAGGTTTGTAGCCGGTGAAAGATAATTGGTGTATTTTCCTGTAATAAAAATTGTGTCGTTTTCCTGAAAATTAGCAGTTATTGTATTGTTGTTGTATCTCACATTATTGAATCGCACTGATGGTGTTAAGGTATCGCTTACGGCACGATATAAATTTACCCTGCCAGAACCCAATAGTCCGGCATAGGGTGCATTAAAAGGAATTGTATCAATATTATCGGCTGTTAGTCTTAAAACTTCTCCAATCTGCAAAGCACTTAATGTGTCGTAATGTGTTTTTACAATTGCAGCACATCCCGCCACTATTGGGGATGAAAACGATGTTCCCCAGCCGTTTCTATAAATTGGCTCAATTAAGAAGTCATCATAATATGCAATATAAACTGCTGTTCCAGGAGCAGCAACATCAACATGATAACCATAACTAGAACCTCCTTTATGGTCATTTTGGTCAGTATTTGCAACACTTAATACGTTTTGGTAAGAAGCAGGATAAAGGTCTTGATTGATATTAACGTTACCCGCAGCAGCAATTACCAATGAGTTTTTATTATGGGTTGCATAATTAATTATATCTTGTCCGTAATAATGCCCAAATGAACCACCCCACGAACAGTTAATAATACAACATCCATGATCGGCAGCATAAACAATTCCATTATAAGCACCAACAAGTGAGCCATTTTCATCAGAGATCTTAATTGGTAAAAATCTTGAATTAAAAGCTATGCCTGCCATAGCCGTATCATCGTCAGTTCCGGAACATGGTAAAGAGGCAACGGCAACACCATGAGGATTTTTACCGGGAATATCGTTTTCGTCCCATTGCGGGTTTGCATCGTTTTCGCCGGTGTCCCAACCCTTAAAGTTGTCAATATATCCATCATTATCATCATCTGTTAAATTGCCCATTGGGTCGTTATAATTGTAATCGACATTACTTACAAGCTCGTCTCTTAAGAAATCTATACCTGTATCTGTAATTCCAATAACTACAGATGTATCTCCTTTACAAATGTCCCAAGCATCGTAAACCTGAAGATTATCAAGATAATATTGACTTGCAGTATCAGGATCATTGGGCCTATATAATAATTGAGGAATATAATGCGGTTCAGCATATTCTATTATGTGTAGCGAATTAAGATAATTAAATATTTTATTTGTGTTTGTATAATTGTTTTCATATTCAATTTCATAAATTAAAGAAAGATCAACAAGTTTGTTGCCGTATTTGTTGTATTTTGTTTTTGGTGATTTGTGCAAGGGAAATTTTTTGTTTATATGTTTTACATTAATGCTTGTTAAAAATGTGTTTAATTCATTATTATCAATAGATTTTTGCTTGCATATATCTTTATATTCTTCTTTTACTTTAAGAATTATTGTATTAGGTTTTACTTGATTATATTTTGATATCTCTTGCGATATAACAAGATTTAATAATAATAAACTTAAAAATATTGTAAATAATACGTTTTTCATTATCTGATTGTTTTATATTATTTTCAAAAATACGTAAATTTATTTTATTCCCTATAATTTGTTTTCTGAGCAGCTTCCATATCAAAGTATTTGAAATATTTTGCTTTAAGCTTAAATGTAGTTTCGTAATCTCTTACAGTCCCTCGCTTATTAAAACCCATAGGCATTTCCATCTTCATTGCTTTAAAACCACCTGCAGCAACTATAGAAACAATTTTTTGACTATCTGTTTCAATTAATGCAAACAATGGAATCTGAAAACCGGTAGAGAAAATAACTGTAAGATAAGTATATTTAGAACTTTTATCCTTCACAGCTTGTTCAATAAAAACAGAATCAACAATTTTATAGGAATCTTTATAGTATTCAGCTATCTCTTTTTCGTCAAAGGTAAGCATCTTGTCATGTATCAATAATGTTCTTGTTTTTACAGAGTTAATATTATATTTCTTATCCTGAATTGTTGTCCCGTTTAAAACAGCATCAAACCTATAATTCAATTGTTTAATAACAAAGGTTAAATCGGCTGTGTTAACTGCCGGATTCATAGATGGCATACGATACAGACTCTCCATCCAATAATCTGTTTTCTTTTTCTTAACGGTTTTCTTTAAAACATCAAAACAGAAAATATAAGTGCTTGCAGAAGTTGTTTTTGTTTTCAAATCTCCACCTCTAAAAGAGGATGAAGAATGTGAATACTCTGACCATTCCGAATTTAGTAATACATAATCGTCATTTGCAGATTCAATTTTTTCAAAAGCTTCATCAATTGTTAGAAACTCGATATCTTTATGAAATGTCCAATACTCATTAACGATATCTTTATATACTTTATTTAATTGCTCAACGTTTTTTCCTTTTTCAAAGATCAGGACAATAAGCTTTCGGTTCATTATTTCAGTAACGCTTTCTTTGGTAGGAATCGCAAACTGTCCAAATACCTGAAATGAAAGAATTACAAAAATCAAAATAATTAGAATGGTTCTTGTTTTCATGTTTTTTGTTTTAAGATTATAATACCGATTATCAATTAAAATAGAGTATAAAGATAATAAATTTATTGCAGAATGTAATTGGTTGGGATGTAATTTAGTTTTATTAAGCATTGAGCATGTCAAAATGCTTTCTGCCTTAGTTTTCAACAAGTTCAACAAACATGGAAATTATTTATTTTCTTCCGGTAATTTTTTAAATGCTTTTAGAATAATAGAAATCACCCATATACTCATTGATAATAAGAAAAAGATTAGAATAGTAATACCATAATATTTTACAGTCCACTCAATAGAAACCTTTACTCTTTCGGCAAATGAGATTTGCATAGTATAAAAATACGACTCATTTATTGTTAAGTTAATTGTGCAGAATTCATTTTCATTATCATAATCACCAAGGCTAACACCAAGGTCTTGTATTTGCTGCTCAATACTGAGTATTTGATTTTCAAGATTAATCAATTCTTCAATGCTGCCTCCATGTGTTTTTAATGATACAAGTGCATCTCGGGTTTTCTCAAGACTAATTCTTTTTGCTTGCAATTCTTTATATTCATTAGTTTTATCATTTTTTGTAATATTCAGCAATTTTAGTGAACCAATTTTTCTTAAGGAAGATATCATTTTATCGAAGTGTTCAGGAGGAACACCAATTGCAAGATTTAATGATCTGTAATTAGAAAGCCCCGATTTTTGTTCAAACTGAATAATAGATTTGTAATTTTTAATAACTTTTCTTATTTGGGTTTCATCTTTTTCAAATTCCCCTGACGTACTAGATACGGTAGCAATTTTTTCATATTTCTGATCTACAGTAACGGTTGAGCTTGTGTTTGTAGATCCTTTTGATTTATATTCATATTTTGAGCTTGCATAATTATTTCTGTTAAATTCAAAAGAAGTGTTATCCTGCTGATAAGAATAGTCATTGTAAGAATAATTGCTGGTACTATAATTTTGTTTTTCACCATCGGGGTATGCATTATATCCATATATAAGGCGAAAGACAAAAAACACTATAAATCCAATGATAAAATAAAGAACCGTTTTTTTAATTAATTTTTTCATATCTAATAAGTTTATTAATTCTTATGGCAAGATACTTCAAAAATTATTTATCAGTTGATTATGTTAACATAATTTATGAAAAAAAATTTAACCTCCCATCTCAAACCTTTAAGGTTTGATGTATTTAATTTTGCTATTTATATCAATTATTTAAATAATATGTGCTATATTTGATACATTGTTAAAACATAATATATTAAAACATGAAAACATTAATATTATCTGTTTTGTTCTTATTTATTTCATTAATTACATTAGGACAATTTAATTCAAAATATGGTTTTACGTATGTGGGAGTTAAATCTGCAATAACTACCGATTGGATATTTAATAAACATGTCTCTCAGATTACTGAATCTTCTCAGACTATGGGTGCTTCATTTGGGAACAGTTATGGATTTGTTTGTGGTTACAATTTTGACGAATCAGTAGCAATTGAGCTGGATATAATTTACAATAATTTTGTGCAGAATTATAGTGGAGACACAACATATGGCGGAGATTTTAATTATAATTCAAAAACAAAATTAAATGTTATTGATATTCCTGTATTATTCAGAATAGGTATAGCTGTATATGGCGAAATAGGACCTGTTTTTTCATTTATCAGAGAATCAAATTTTAATTTGAATGCAGAGGATAACTCATTGGATATTAAAATGGATGTAAATAATTTTGAAAGCTTTGATATTGGAGGTGCTTTGGGAGTTGGTGCTAATGTCCCAATAGGCGAAAATATTGTAATAGATATCGGGTTTAGATGTACATATGGTTTTAAAGATGTTAAAGGAATAAATGGTATTGGGCAAACCAAAGAAGATCTGGAACTTTTGGAAAATGAAACCGGAAACGATTACGGATCAACTGATTTTAAATCAAATCTTTTTAAAGTAGAAGCATCAATAGGGTTTAAATTTCTGTTTTTAAACTAAGCCGGTTGGCAACTACTATAAAACCACAAACTTTTTTGTATAGCTGTTTTTGCTTGTATTAAATTTTATATAATACATACCGTTTGCAAAGCTTTGTATATCAATAACAGGATTTTGGCAAGGCTTATTATTTGTTTCAATTACCTCGCCTTTTAGATTATATATTGTATAATTATTAATTTCTTCATCTACACTTATTCTTATGAAATCATTTGCTGGATTCGGATATAATATATTATTATTGCTTATTTCCAGTTTATTATTTTCTGTTACTAAAGATAGTTTGATTAAAAATAAATCATAATTTCCAGTCGTATTTTCAAAAAACGAGCCTGCTTCAAAACAATCAGTAAATATGCCATTTACTATAAAATTTTCATAACTATCTAGCCTTATTATATGTTTGTAAATTTGACAAGTAGGCATAATCCACTCAAAATAATTATTGTTATTAACGGTTCCGTTTTCATTAATCTGAAAAAACAGTCCTCTATCATCAGAACTACCAATTAAATTTAATTGTCCGATATTTAGAGATTGCTCATAATTGCCTGTTATCCAAATGTTATTCTGGCTGTCAAAATCTATAGAATTTATAAAAGATCTGTTGCTTTCTGCAACATGTGCCCATTCTAAATTACCTGATGTGTCAAAACTTGCAATAAACCCGTTGTATGACCCTGCAGAAATAAGCGTATCGTTAGGGGCAAAAATAATTGTATCTAAAAAATTGCCATAAATATAAAAGTGATTATTATTGCTGCTAATGGCCGAATTGGATATCCCGTATGTCCTTTTATACCATATTAGATTTCCTGAATTATCAAACTTAAAGATAAATCTCTGATTATCAAAATCTGGGATAATGGTGTCTGTATTATATATTATATTATATCCTAATAAACCATAGCCAAAAAGATATATAAAGTTGTTATCATAAATAAGTTGAGGGAAATATAAACTTCTTATTTGTTTCATCCATTGAAAACTGTTCTGATCATTATATTTTGCCAAAATTGAACTTGATACTCCTGTTATCAATGGTTGATTTTCAAAAGTACTTACAGAGGCCCCGGTTGTGCCCGAATAGTAAATATTATTATTTGAACCAATGTCTAAACAATTTCCTTCGCCATTACCCGATTCGGCTATTGTATGCCATAAATAATTCCCGTTCTCATCAAATTTAACAATATAAGCTTGTCCACAATTTGTTAAACTTTCCCAATTAATACCATCGAAAGTAACTAATCCTGCAGCTCTACCAGTAACAAATATGTTGTTATTGTCATCTATTGTAATGCTATAGGTGTTTTCATTACTAGTTCCCCCAAAAGTTTTAGACCAAATATAATTTCCGTTTTCATCATATTTAATTAGAAACGCACTAAAACTCCCATTATAATCTATTAAATAGGCATCTGTAAATGCTGTATCCTCTGTACTTCCCGTATAATAGATATTATTATTCTTATCAATTGCAATACTTATTCCGGAAATTATGTCGAAGCCTGTACTGCCTATAGTTTGATACCAATCCCAATTATAGCTTTGAGCAGATAATTGAATAGAGATAAATAGTGTTATGTAAATTAGGAATTTCATAGTGCTGTTTTTTATTAAGACACATTTTTTTATAAAAAGGTTGCCTTAAGCCAAACTTTTAATAAAGCATCTTCTACGTTTGTGTTGTATATGATCGTAGTTTTTCCAGTTTGTAATAACATTGTGGTTGGTTTCAAAAACTCCGGTTGTTTCAATATATTTCATTCCCTTTTTTATCATCATATTTTGTGATTCTGAAAACAGAAGAACAGCAACACCTTTTGATTGATGTTCGGGGATTACACCTGTTAACAACTGATCAAGTGTGTTGTTATTTTTAGCTTTTCTGGCTTTTAAAATATGCCAAAACCCAAATGGGAAAAGTTTTCCTCCGGCTTTTTGCATAGCTTCTGACAAACTGGGCATTCCTATAATAAAACCTACAATTTCATCGCCCATTTTTACAATTTTCACAAAGGCAGGATTCATAAATTTGATATATTTTTCAGAATACAGATCAATCATTTTTGGAGTAAGTTTAGCAACAAATGGCAATACATCAAATGCGTTATTTAATATCTCAAATATTTGTTTGACATAAGGTATCATCTCAGAAGTTTTAGTAAAATGTAAAACTTCCATTCCATATCGTTTGGCGATTAGTGCAGCACCTCTACTTGCTTTATTTACGGCATGTTCGCCAATGCTTAACCTGAATTCTAACCAATCAATTTCTTTTTCATAAGCATGTTTTTCTATCATTTCCTGATAGTAATCCATATTGAATACCGAGGCAATAGAAGGGAGATAATCAAAACCTTCAATAAGCATTCCTTGTAAATCTAAGTTTGAAAATCCTAGTGGTCCGTGTACCATCTCCATACCATTTTCTTTTAACCATGTTTCAGCTTTAGAAAGTAATGAATTCAATACCTCTTCATCTTTAATAAATTCTAAACGGGAAATTCTGCCCATTTTTTTGTTTATTTTTTCATTGTACGCCTTGTTTATAATTGCAGCAATACGACCAACAACTTTCCCATTTTTAACGGCAAGCCAAAATTTAGAATCACAAAACTCAAATGCAGGATTGGTTTCAGGACTTAGCATTTTTAATTCATCCGATTTTAAAGGAGGAACCCACATCTTACTTTTCTTATATAATTGAAATGGAAAATTGACAAATGCTTTTTTGTCAGCGGTGTTTTTTACTTCTTTTATTTCTATTGACATAGTTTTTTACAAACAAATAATTTACTGTTTATCCACCACAAAAATACAAACAATTAAATTAGTAGCAAAGAGAGGCAGTTGTGTTTATTTATTTTGAAAAAAAATCATTTATATGCAGCACTTTAAAAAAAAGGTCGTCATTATATTGTAACACAATTTATAGTTAATCGTCATATAAACAGTATAATTTAAAAATGGAGGACACATTATGAAACATTTAACTCACATAACATGTATATTTATGTTATTTTTATTTTCAGTTCAAACTTTTGCACAAAAAGAAGAAGTTTTATTTAATTCTAATTATTCTAGCCTAACAGACATTGTTGATAACAAAACAGTGCCCGAAGGGATAGAGATGGTTACTGCCTTTATTGATGGTAGCGATATTGTAATTGAATTTGTAACTGAAAATACCGAAGGCACTTTTAATTTAAACATTTATGATGTATTGGGAAAGCTTGTTGTTTCTCAAGACTTTTTTACAAACAATACTCATAATAAAATTAGGCTTGCTTCATCAATAAGCTCAAGAGGCATTTACATAGTCTCTTTATGCTCACAAAGCGATAAAGCTGTTAAAAAGTTTTATCTGTAACATTATCTGTTATGTTTTTTTAATGAGAGGGCGGTTAATCTGCCCTTTTTTATTATTTTATACCCGTGAACTAGCCCGCATACTAACGGTATGTAAGTCTGGGGCATTAAATTTAGGCGAACGGGGAGTTAAAGAAAGCTTAATACCAAACGTATTGTTAGTGGCAGATTTCAAAATTCTAATCTTCCCTCTTAATTTTAATTCTTTGACAGTTAAAAAGCCCGAACTGCACGCACCTTAGCTGCCCCGGTCTTGCTGCCTCCACTATATTGAACATTCGAAAAGAAGTCATATCCACATGAGTAGATAGCAGAATTTTCTGTAGAACTCCAATAGTTACTGTTGGCAAAAGAACTCCCTCCATTTGCTATGGCTGTTGAATTAATAGTCGCTTTATTTTGATACATCAGACTTAATGATTCTTTTGCCGGAAGATACCAGTCGCCATAATCATTGCCGTTATAGTTTGCGCAAACCAATGCAGCATTATTGCCCAAGTCATCTTTTGCCGAGTATACTGCAATAATAATAGAAGTGTTCATATTACCAGCATAGATATCACTTCCTTTTGCATTTGTTTCATAAGATGTACCTCCTCCCAGCCATGTTATGCTTGAACCACCGTTCTGGTCTTCAACAGCACAAACCAAACCTCGTGTGCCACAGGGTTCAACATAAAACACAACACCACCATGAGCAAAATCGCCTATGGAGTATGTTTTTACACTTATTTCATTATTTTGAATTTCAATGCCGGTTCCTGCAGTTATTTGGTCTTGTTTATTGTTCCAGTTAGTAGTATCTGCTCCGGTTATTCCTGATGCTATCGATAAATCATATACAGGGTCTGTTTCGGTGTAGCTGTCTAATTTATTGTTCCAGTTAGTAGTATCTGTTCCGGTTATTCCTGATGCTATTGATAAATCATATACAGGATCGGTTTCTGTAACACCACCAACAATACTATCGGCTGTATTAGCATGCAATGCAACAGGAACTGTTAAAAGCTGAGAAACTCCCATAAGTTGATATGCTGTTCCGCCTGTTTCGTCTAATTCTACTTGCAGAAAATAAATATCTGCTCCCCAATCTATGGTGGCAAAATCTCCACCTAAAGGTGTACCTCCTCCAATTTGCAGATTTACCAAACCAAATTGATTTGTAGTATCAAAGTGTTCTTCAATATAAACAGATGTTCCGCTAGAGCTTCCTTGAAGAATATCAATTCTGATACTTACATTCTGGGTTTCTATTACTGTACCCAAATTATCTCTTACAATTGCCTGATAGTTGAAATTTTGAGGAGTTTGTGAGTATGAATGATAGCTCATACTAAGTAATACAATTGCAATAAACAGTAGTTTTTTCATAATTCTATTTTTTATTTCCACCCATAAAAATACAAACAATTAATGAATTGGCAAAAAAGCTTAGCTTGGCATACAAAATGATTTTGTATTTTAGTAGTTTGGAGACTAAGCCCAACAGGGATATGCATAAAGGGGTAAAAAAGAGAAGCATCGCTTCCATTCAATTTAAATCTACAATTATCTTATTAGGTTTTCCATAAGATATAATGATATTGTTAAAATAATTAAGTATCTTTGAGATTGTATTATTTATCTGTTGATATTGATCATTTCTTCGCACAACTCTGGCGAATTGCTAAGGTTTTCTTTTTATGAACCCCTTTTTGATTGATGAAACACAGGTAATCACTTAATGTATGATTACTTGGTAATAATCCTCAACAAAGAATCTTAATCAAAAGCATTGCATATTTCATTAATCTGCAATTGTTTAAAAAAAGGTAAAATCAAATGACTTTATTAACTATGGGAGTTATTGGAACTTCTAAAAAGGAGGACGAAAGGCGTGTCCCTTTACATCCTGAACATTTAAAAAGATTACCAGAACAAATACGACGAAAACTTATTTTTGAGAAAGGTTATGGTGCTCCTTTCAATATAAGTGATAAGGAAATAGGCAAACAAACAGGTGGAATAGCTACACGAAGCGAAATATTATCAGATATTGGCTCAGTTATTATTGCAAAACCAGTATTGTCTGATTTAAAGGAATTGAAAACAGGTGGAATATTATGGGGATATCCTCACTGCGCACAACAAATTCAGGTTACACAAACAGCAATTGATAATAAATTGACATTGCTTGCTTTTGAAGATATGTATGTGTGGTCTCCTGATGGACAAATGGGAAGACATACCTTTTATAAAAATAATGAAATGGCTGGTTATAGTGCGGTAATACATGCACTTCAGTTAAAAGGAATTGATGGTCATTATGGAAACCAAAGGAAGGTAATCATATTTAGTTTTGGTGCTGTAAGCAGAGGAGCTATATACGCATTAAAAGCTCATGGTTTTAGAGATATCACAATATGTATTCAAAGACCAGACCATGAGGTGAGAGAAGAAGTTCTTGATGTACATTATGTTAGAGTTAGAAAAGGAAAAGAAAACGAGCCAAGACTAGTTTTGGTTGAACATGATGGTACTGAAAGTCCATTATTAGATTTGATAAATGAATCTGAAATAATAATTAACGGAACATATCAGGATATAGACGATCCTATCGATTATATAATTGAGAATGAAAAATCTGGTCTTAGACCTGGCACTCTAATTATTGATGTGAGTTGTGATGAAGGAATGGGATTTTATTTTGCTAAGCCTACCTCTTTCAAAAATCCTATAATATCAGTTGATAATATAGATTACTATGCAGTTGATCATACGCCTAGTTATTTTTGGGAAAGTGCTTCAAGATCAATTTCTGCTGCATTAATTGTGCATTTACCATCGGTGATAGCCGGTAGGGCAAATTGGGCAAAAAATGAGACCATTAAAAATTCAATTAATATTGATAAAGGTGTAATAGTAAAAGATCATATTCTTAAATTTCAGAATCGCGAAACTAATTATCCTCACAAGATAAATTAGTTTTGTAATACTTTTGATTTCATTATCACAAAAAATTTTTGTTAGGGAGCTGGGTTATTTTGTTATGTTTATAACACTTGTGATTGCAAATTCGCAACATTGGGATTATTGCCATCTACAATTGGCAAAACTTGATTTTAACTTATAAATTGAGCACCAATCAATGTTTTAGAAAATCACACCTTTTTCACATCAACAGCATTCATACCTTTTAAGCCGCGCTCTAGCTCAAAAGTAACCTTATCGTTTTCATCAATTTCCTCTGTCAAACCGTTGACATGTACAAAATATTTATCATTAGTTTCTAGTTCTTTAATAAACCCGAAACCTTTTGATTTGTTGAAAAATTCAACTACACCACTTCGTATTGATGAAGTTCTATCATTCTCCCTTTTGGGAACACCAATTTCTATGTTTTTTGCATTTATCTTCTTTTTCTTTGTCAAATCAGGAGGAGTATCTGTGAGATGTCCATTTTCATCAACATATGCCATTTGGTTATTTAGTCCACCTTCTTCTGATTTTGCTGTTCTGCGTTCTTCTCGTTTTTGTTGCTTAGCTTTCTTTTTCTTTAAACGTTTTTTCTCTTTTTCACTCTTGTTAAAAGTTTCTTGCGATTTCCCCATTTTTCTTCTTATTTAATGTTTACAAATTGTATTGTTATACAAATTGTTTTGCTACAAAATTACAAATAATTTATGTGCTTACAAAAAAAGCTTGGGTTAATCTTAGTTGAGAGGCTAAGGTTTATAACGGATTGCAAAATTCTAGTCAGTAGAAATACATGTTAGTTACAGGCTGACTATATATTTAGGACTTAGTTTGGAGACTAAGCCCGGGTAGGGTTTCTATTACTATATTAGTCTGTCTTAATAAGTTCTCCATTTTCGTAGAACTCCTTTTTCCTTTCCCATAAAAATACTATTATTCAATAGGATGTTTTTTATTAAATTTTACAATATATTGCCCTCTTTTGGGTTTTTTTTCACGCTCTTTTTTAAAAGATTCTAATAATTCTTTATCCTGAGATAAAATACGAGTTTTAAGATTATAATTATTAAGTAAATAAATATCTCCTGTATTATAATCCAAAAAATAATATGCACTAGTAGTTTGTTTATAGGGCAGATTCGTATCATTAATACCAACTCCCATGGTATTATAACTAGTTTTCTCTCCAAAAAATATGCAATATCTCCCTATTGTATTAAGCATTCCATATCCATCACCGAATTTAATATATGTGTTGAAGCCATTATAATATCCCCAAATTGGTTTTCGAATTCTTTTTTCTTTTCCTGTAGAATCAATTGTATATAATCTGGTTATATATTCAAACAAGAGAAATTTAAATTTTTCTTTAAGAAAGAATGTATCGGTAAAAGATGGTTTTAAATCTTTAAATTCTTCAAAACTTCTGTAAATTACCCTTTTAGCAGTATCGTTGCTTTCAGTAAAAATTTCTTGCACTTGTTTAATATATGATTCTCTTTCATCTTCGGTAAGTTTATTGTTTTCTAAAACATACCCATCATATTCATTATACTTTATATTGTAGATAGTAATATCTCTAGTATTTAGACTTTTATAATCAATACTGGTAATTTTATCTTTTACTATATAACATTTTAAAGTATCATTATTCCCTTTCAAGATTATATAATCTTGGGTTAAGCAATTAGATATACAAACAAGACATAATAATTTAAGTAAAATTACTTTTCTCATACTTTCATTTTTCACTTTTGATATTTGTCTTTTGACTTTAAAAAGCTTTGCTTTTTCCTTTCTCCCCCAAAAATACTATTTTTTTATTTACCACAAGATATAATCTGACTGGAGCGGTGCAGTAGCTAGGTCATTCCCTTGAAAGAGGGAATCTAGTTTTATTTTGCCAGTCACAGACTGACTTCTATTTGAAGCGCAGATACAATCTACGCTGGAATACGGGGAGACTAAAAGAAATATTGATAATATTTATGTTGTATTTTTCAAATGAATGTAAATCTTTGATAATTCTTTTATTCCATCAATTATTTTAATATTTTACTCCAAAACAACTTTCTCAACAGTAACTCCTTTAAGAGTTGCTACTTTTATAATGTAGATGCCTTTAGATTGCTCTTTTAGGTTTAGTTTTACATTAAATATATTTTTACCTGTTTCTATTTTTTCTATAAGTTGTCCGTTAATATTTAATACTTCAATGTAATTTATTGAATTGTTTGAATTAACAGTAAATTCTCCTGTATTTGGATTTGGAAATATTACGGTATGCATATCAGTATTTTTATTAATAATTCCAACCGCAATTCCATTATCCTCAAGATTTGAAACAGAGTGGCTATAAGGTCCTCCATTTAATTTTACCGTACTTGTAGGAATACAGGCATTTGGTGTATTAATACTTATTTTGTAAAGTAATCCGCCCATTGTTCCTGGGTCATCAGTATAAGATGTTAAATTAGAAGGAAGTGAATCTATCAACACCCAGTCTGTTGAATTCATATATCGGTGAATATAGTATGTAAAATAGGGTAATCCTTCGTAATGATCCCATATAAGATTATATGTTTGCCCCAAGCCTTCGTTTATTGTTAAGTGAATTGTTTTATGATGCTCGCTTAATGGCGATTCCTGAGCACAAAAATCAACTGCTGATATTTTATAACGCCACGAACGAGTTGTTGGGTTTGCTGTTGGGTCAACATACTCACTCATATCATCATAAGGCACACTAGCAATAAAATCATACTGACCAGCGTACCAGCTCTCACGATAAATATTATAATGGTCAATTAAAAAAGGTTGAACTTTTTCCCATACAACAAGATTCATTCCTGTTGCACTATCAACCATTACTACGCAAATTGGTTGTTCTAAGGGTTCTATTGCAATTATTTCATGGCTAAATAATGCTATACAACCTGAACCATCTGTAACAGTAAGGTAGTATATGCCGGGAACAACATCAATAAGATCTTCAAATGTTGATCCATTTGACCACTCGTAAGAAGCATAAGGTGTTGTACCTCCTGTAACAGAAACATAAATAGCTCCACTGAAACTACCACAGCCTACTGATTGAATAGAGTCAAGAGTAATAACAGGACCGCCCGTGCTTGTTAATGCAACACTGTCAATCAATACACAAGAGTTATTATCTGTTATTGTTAAAGAATATGTTCCTGCACTTAAACCTGTAATAATGTTTGTTGTTCCGCCTGAACTCCAGTTGTAAATGTAATTTGTTACTCCTCCAGTAACAACAACCGATATTTCTCCATCGCTTGCCAAGCATGCAGGATTTGTTAATGTAAAAGCTGCTTCCAATAAATCGGGTTGAATAATAATTGTATCAAAACTTGCCATACATCCATTATCATCACTTACCATTACCTGATAATTTCCTGCCGTAAGACCACTGATTGAAGCCGAAGTGGCTCCGTTGCTCCATTGTATTGTATAGGGTTGAACTCCACCTGTAACACTAATATCTATTGTTCCTGTGTTTTCTCCATTACACAAAATATCTGTTAAACTGTTAAAAGTAATAACAGGACCACCTGTGCTGTTAACAGTAAAATACACCATTGTATAACAACCATTATCATCGGTAATCTGAACAGAATGCATTCCAGCAGAAAGACTGTCTGCAACTGAAGTTGTGTCTCCATTTGACCAATTATATGTGTATGGAGGAATTCCTCCACTAACAATTGCTTCTGCTGAGCCATTATCAAAGCCACAAGTTGCATCGTTAAGAATATTTATTGAAGCTGTAATTGAATAAAAAGTTAAATTTAAGGTAGCAATTGAATCACATCCGTATGAATTTGGTATAACCGCAGTATATGAACCATCACTTGTATATGTTTGCCCATTTGCAGACCATGTATAAGTTCCACAAGCAGAAATATTTTCAGATCCAGAATTACTATTATTTATTGTAACATCAATAGTAAGGATACTATCGCAACCAAAAATATTGGGGAGAGTGTCTTTATAAACACCTGTTGAATACCATGTATAGAGACTACTTGGAGAAACTAAGCTATCACATGAACTTACTGCATACGATTCTGCATTAACAGGATTAACAGTAAGATTAAGTGTATAAATTGAGTCACAACCGTAAATTGAAGTATAATTAAAAGGATAAGTTCCAGTAGTAGTATGTGAATTTCCTTGAAAATCATAAGTTTCACCATCACAAATAGTCTCATTAGTTACATAACTATAAGGACCAGCAACAGTAATAACAATTTCTTCAGAATAAACAAATTCAGGTATTTCACAAGTTGAAGGATTATCTGTTTCTAAAATAAATCCAATAAAATCATTGTTTGCAATTGTACTATTAATATAAGTAGTTGATGCACCACTCTGCACAACACATCCATTTAAGGTCCAGTGAATTGTTGGACTTGCACCTGCGTTTGCATAACTGGCAGTAAATGTAACTGGAGTTCCATCACAAATTTCAGTAGAGCTAGCAAAAATACTCACAGTAACATTTGCCGGGGCATCTGCATTAAACTCAAATGCTCCAATATCAGGAATATCTAATCTGCAAAAATCTCTTTGATCCTTTGGTAAAGCAGTAGAATTATCTCCTGCATTAATAAGATCAGTAGAGGTTACCAAAAGTGCACAGGTAGGAACAGACCCACCATAGTCAGCAAGTGTGTCCATATCAACAATAACTCCAGATACATTATTTGAACCAGTTATTGTTGCTCCAGCTGGTTGAGAAATATGAGAATAATACATTTCAATACTTCCTGATACATCTTTACCTGTGCCTGGTGCATGATTATTATTAAATGTTGTATTATAGACTATTAACGCATCGCCAATTTTTATTGCTCCTCCATTGTATGAAACATTGTTTGCTGTATTTTCGGTAAAAGTACAATTCTCTATGGTAGTTGGACCTGAAGCATTTATTGCTCCACCAGCATTTCCTGCAGTATTATTATAGAAAGTACAATTATGTAATCCTAAATTACAACCTGGGTTATAAATAGCACCCCCAGAAGAAGTGGTTGAATTTGATTCAAAAGTAGTATTCCAAATTTCTACATGTCCATCAGGGAAATAAGTAGCTCCAGCAGTATTATTATAAAAATGACAATATTTAATTTCTGTTTCTGTATTATTACAATAAAGAGCTTTATTTCCATTAAAATTCTGAAATTTTAATCCTTCAATAGTTAATAATCCTGGTCCTGAATGTGTAAAACCCCAAATAGAATTATTAGTTCCATCAATACTTAGAATACTGGCACCAGGTCCAATAACTGTAATATGATGGGTTGAATTAATAGTAAAATGGCTATTAAACAAAATATCGCCTTGCACCCCTCTGGCATCAACAATAGCATCACATCCATAAGAATTAGCTGCACTTAATGCTCCGCGTAAAGAACCGGTTCCAGAATCATTTAAATTTGTTACAGAAAACACGTTAGAGTTATTTAATGTTAGTGAACCAATTGGGGCTGTTATTGTTGGATATTGAGATGTAGCATCAATAATGAGTTCAGTACATTCTGCATCAAAATTATTTCCAAGTGTTGCAGTAATAGGGATATCATATGCTAACCAAAAATAATTTGTTCCTTCTTCCAATGTAAAACTTCCACTAATTGTGTATGTACCTGTTGAAACACTAGAGCCAAAAAGATTTGAAGTATTAAACTGATTACTTGTACCAGTATAATAAATTTTTTCAGCTGAAATATCACTAGGAATTGTAGTACCATTAGTATTTAAAATAATATCGCTTAGGTTTAAAGGAGATAATGATCCTTGTGTAACAACTTCTATTCTCATTAAGGGTTGGTCTATTCCATTTTGATACATATTACACCCTGTCTGGCTTGTTGTAGAAGAAACATATGTCATAGCTAATTGCTCTTCTATAAGTATTTCATCAATGCCAACATTTGTCGCATATGAATTATCAGAAGGGCCTTCCTGACCATGAAATCTAATTTGAACATTGCTTAATCCTGCATATGCACTGAGATCTACAAATATTGGAGACCAATCTGCATAATTTTGTTGAATAGTTAATAATGTGGTAAAAGCACCACCAGTACTAGCCTGAATAAGAAGCTCTTCATCACCATCTTTATGTTTAATAAAAAATTTCATTCTAGGGGCAGAATATCCACTCAAATCTACAGGGTTAAGTGTCATATCTATATCCCAACCACAACACCATTTTTCTGAGTTCATAACTACACAATTACCTGTGCCACCATAACCATTATCTAAACCAGAGTTTTGGAAAGTACCATTTACAATTGCATCGTCACTTCTATACCATTGTAAATCGCCTGAGAAAGCCATACCATTACCACTTATAGGAGTAGTAATTGAAAAAGGAGTGGTAGGGGGAAAGACTCCAGAATCGAATGATTCTGTTTGAGAAAAAAGATTAAATGAAACACATAAAAGAACTAAAAAGAATAGTAAATTTTTCATAAAAAAAGAATTTAAATTTTAGTATATAAATCTCAAATATACGGACAATTTATAATTATAAATTATATTTTGTAAGATACATATAATAATTTATTTCCAGAATAACTTATTTCCTATTACATAATTTGCCGTAGTTGTTTTGATAATGAGTCTTTTTTGTAGCATTTTGGTATTATTGCACAAAAAAAAATCCTGTTTATTTGGGGATATAGATTTTTAACTGAATTCCCTTTAGTAGTTAAAAACTTCTTTTATTTGCAGATTTGTTAAACACACACGCTGCAAAGCGTTCGGTAGCGGGGCTTAGCAGGGTTTATTTTTTAAAAATTTATCAGTTCTACACCTTTTCTGTTTTCCTTTTTGTTTTTGCAATTAAATGTAGCTATAAAGCCTATTTCATGTGTACCTAGTGTGCGATGATTTTTCAGCCTAGAAATAAGCAATTCATATCCATATATAATTCTAAGCCATTTCTTCTGATATCCCAAATTTAAATAAAGTATATCATTATGTAAATCTGGATTCATACCATAGCCTGCTGCAATTCTCAAATTACTATATAAAAAAGCCAGCGAAGAATTATACTGCTGTATGCCATCCTGATTAGTAAACAATATAGATGGCGACAATTTGTAATTCTCATTAATTTCGAATAGGTAAGAAAAGTGTGCTGTTAGTTTTCGTTTTAGTTGCCATCCTATAGGAAAGATAATATCTGGCTTATTGATATGATGCAATGCTACACCATACACAAAATTTTTGTGCGAGATAAGAACTCCGCTATTGATGTCAAGTACATTCAGAACATCTTTATCTGGTCTTTTGATAACTTCAGGACCAAATAAAGGATATAATCTTGGGTCTTGGAATGATGGGTAATAGAAATCCCAATTAGTTTTATTTCTACGCCAGCCTATTTCTATGGCCGGACTGATAAAAAGTTTTTTATCAAATAATCTTATATTGGGCGAGTATGTGAAATATGCAGTATTCATTTTAGAGCCTGTATATTCTTGTGTGTCGAACATGTATCTAACTGCAAAGCTTCCGTGCAATTGTTTTACATACTGATCGTATGAGCTCATGCTTCTGGCAGTTAGTGTACCAATTGATGGCCATTGATTTTGAAATGTAGAAGCTATTCTAGAACAGCCCTCATATCCGGCAAAAGCAGGATTTAAATATATTGGAGTACTATATGGATTTACAAATGCAATGTCTTGAGCATAAACAAATGTTATACTTGCAAAAAGTGTTAATATTAATATTAGTTTTTTCATTTGCTATTCCTACCCCAAAAATACTATTTTTTATTTAATTTGGTTTTTTATATTATGGAACGCCACAGGAGTCTCGCACCCAATGTTATTAAGTTAAGAGTTGAGATGCTCATTTATCAGTTGCCCCGACCTTTAGGTCGGGGGTTGAAGTACAAAAATTAAATGGGCTTCAGCCCAAAAAGAATATAAAGAATTTATAAATTAAATGCGAACTTAAAAGACTTTTGGGCTAAAGCCCTATTTTTACAATATTTAATATCCCCGCCTTAAAAGGCGGGGCAACTGATAAGCTTATGTTTAACTTAATGACATTGAGCTCGCACCAGCAGAGGATTTCTTTTTCTGATAATTGCAGATAATTATGGAGATAACAAGCAAAAGCCCCAATAATAAAATATAAGTCCAAATTGGGGTAGCATTATATAAAATTAGACCAATTAATATTGTAATGATACCAATAATAAGAAAGAAAATGCGGGCTCCTCTTTTCTGATTACGTCTCTTTTTGGCTTGAATTACAACAAAAATGTTTAACGGGATTGTTACAATGTATGATGCGCCAATAAAAAGACCTCCTAAAAATGAAAATCCATCATCCATAAAACAACAAACTATTTCATAGCCAATATAAATATTTAGTACAAATACATTAATTGCATAGATATACGACATTATATTAAAGAATTTGCAATATCTGGTTTTGTTGTCTTGAATACTTGGATTTTTTATTGGATTTACATCTTGCATATCGCAAACTTATTACTGAATTCAGCTTACAAATGTAAGCTTTTTGCTTAAATAATTAGAAGGGTTTAATAAAATTTTAATTACTTGAGGCAGGGAAACCAATGTACTTTAAGGTTTATTGTTACTGATTGCAAATTTGCCCGCTCCAGCAGGGAGCGGGGGACTATTTTAGTCATTATTAATCCTTTATTATATTATAATCATCTTATAAACAACATATTTAAGCTCTAAAAAAAGAGTATCCTCACCATGTGAATCAACATGGGCTTTCCATGCATCACGAAGTGTTTTAAATCTTCTAACATTATTCCCTCTTTTTGATTTCAAAGCCAAAACAATATAGTAACTATCCCTAATTTTTGGATTATAATATTCTTTTCCATTATCCATTTTTATATACTCTACATTTACTAAAAATTTTTCTCCAGTCAATAATTCTCTAAGAATATTTTTTATTTGATCTTTTTTTTCACCACATGATGTCCTAAAGAATCCAGTTAAAAAAATTGAAATTGTCCATTTTATACTATCAACTTCTTTTATTCCATCTGGTGTTCGATAATATGCAGTTAAATACAAAGTTTTAGTAGAGTCATATGATAAAATACCTTTCTTTTTTACTGCATATTCTTTAATATTATTTTCAATTGTATAGAAATATAAAAGGAATTCAATACTGTCTTCAGGTAAATTTTTATCAATTTCTTTAATTTGAGAGCTAACTTTAAGTGAATTTAAAATAAAGACACTTATTAGTAAAAATAAAATAACTGTTTTGTTAATTATCATTGTTGCATAATTAATGAATTATAATTTGCCTTTCCAAAACAAGTCAATAAAACCTTTATGTTATTAAGTTTTTTTACTGGTTATTCAAAACTTGCCAAACGTCTTCTTGAAATACCAAATACATTAAAAAGGGTGTTCCTGCTTAATACCATTGTATATTTCTTTTAGGCTTTAAAGATATGAAATTTATTGGATTGTTTAAAATGCTTTTTATAAACCACCAGAAAGGATTCTGGCGGCAGCAGGGTAATTTATAGTTTTACAAGAGTATACCTATAATAACCACCATCAGTTTGATTAGAACAAGTAATCTTCTTTTTGGTTACATTAAGATTATTCCATTCAAAATCATTTAACTCTCCGTTAGATGTTTCAATTGAAGAACATTCTAATTTTTCAATATACTGACCAGATTCTCCATAATGCATATAATCTCCAGAAATATTCCAATTACCTTTTGAATTCTGACCCAGTATTGAGTTGGTTTGAGTAAAAGAATTGTCATCTAAAAATTCAATTGAAATTCCTTTATAATCGTCAGTAATATTGTCAAAAGATAGTGTGAGATTTTTCTGAAAAGTTACTTTTTCAAATTCCCATTGTCCTTGTATCTGCTTTTCTGTAGAAGGGCATATACCTTCATCTTTTTCACAGCTAATAAGTGTAATCATTAAAAAACTGATTAGTAGTGTTGTTATTGTAAAATTTTTCATATCTATATGTTTTAGAAATTTAAATTAAATAGCCACAAAAATTATTCCAAATTAAACAAAAACAAAAGGCTGGATATTTACCACACGCTACAAAGCGTGCATGAGCTGGGTTTATTATTCATTTATTCTATTAATCAAATTATCATAATTCAACCATTCTTTTAAAATGAACTCTGAATTAAATTTTCTATCTCTTAATTTTCTCCCGTTTATTGCATATTCTGTTCCATCAGAAAATTTAATATCAGGGCTAATAATAGTTTCATATTTCTTTATACCTGTGGTATAATAGAAAATAACTTTTCCATCGGCTTTATTATTTTTAAGCTCCATTTCTAATTTTATATTTCCATTTGAATAGTATTCTTTAAGCTTACAAATACTATCTTCTTTATATCTAACTTCATATTTTAAACTCCCATAATGTTGTTTTGTCCATTGACACTTCTTTACTGTGTTATAATAATTCCAAACACTATCTTTTTTATTATCTGAATAATATCCTGTATTATAAATGCGACTTGTAATAATTGTATCAATACCACTATCTACGCCATTCTCATCTGTCAGTATTGATACCCAGTGTGAAATAGTAGTATCAATTTTGTATTTTACCCATAAGCCTTGCTTTAATCCATTATTATCTACTTTATTTACTTTATCAAGGTTTATATCTTGTGAGTATGAAATAGAATTCAATAATAGAAAAAATAATATGTAGTAAAAGAGTTTCATAAAAAGGCAACAACAACATTACAATAACATTGCCAAATTATCTAACAATTAATGAATTTACAAAAAAGCTAGGGATAGCTTACAAAATGCTTTTGCATTTTAGTAGTTTGGAAACTACTTTTTATTTACGACGTAGTTACAAATTACGCCGAGCAGGAGACTATGGATACGAGCTACAAGCTCGCACCAGCAGAGGGACTAGAGGACTTACGACTGCTTAAGTAATTAATGATGGTCAGTAATTTAAGACTGTCTAGTTCATTAATTAATTCTCTATATTCATCAATGATATCGTAGCTTATGTTTCCATGCCCTTTTTCTTTATAATCGCAAACTGATCCAGGAATTTGGTATTTATCGTCAAGATAAAATTTTGGATAACCATCATTAGCAAAGATTAGTTCACAATCTAAACCATTACAAATAAAACGCCTATCATATCTCATAACCGCAGGTATCATAACATCATATTCTAACTTTGCTTTTGGTAGCCAGCCATGTTCATTGAATTCTTCAAATATCTGTAAAACAATCTCGGTTGTATGCATCGAAAAAGCTGCAATTACTGCATTACTTTTGATATCAAATAACTTAATGTCTCCATCTATTTTATTTGTAGATTTAAGTGTTTTAAACATATCAACCCATTCATTTAATAAATATATGTTGAAATTTTTATCAAAAAGACCAACTGGTTGACTATATAATCCAATAGAAGAACTAACTGCCATTTCAAAATTAATATAATTTTGTGTTGGCATATATAATCTAAAATCCATATCAAATAATTCAAATCCCATACGGTCCTTAGGTCCGTTCAGTCTATAATTGCCTTGAAACATTTGAGAAACTTTATCTTTTGTAGATTTGTCAAACAATGCCAATATAATTTCTTCTTTAATATCCATATTAATTTTTATTTATTTTTTGTAATATGTGTGATAGAATTTCTTCAATTGAATCTAAATATCTAATCAATAAATGAGTGTTAGTAATAAAAAATCTAGTTGTAATTTCATTATATTCAATATCAGATTTATATTTTCTTAAAACTCTATAGGTTTCGCTATTTACTGCTTTTCTTATTTCAATAATTGAAGGCTGATATTTTTTTGATAAACTACTATTTTCATGAACTATTCTATTTCTAACTTTATGTAGGTCTTTAATCAGACCCAAATCATTGTTTATTTCTGTTAAATTGATTTTGTAGTTTAAATAAATATTGTTGAAATAATAGTCAATACATGATATATTTTTCTTTTTTTCCTTTTCAATGCAGAATTCTTTAAAAATTAATTGTAACTTATATTCAAGATATGAATCAAAGGCTACGAGTAACGAATTATTTACAAGATATGGAAAATATGAATGAAAGTTATAATATGCTTCTCTAAAGAATTCTTCTTCTTTATCAGGATTCTCTTTAATGTAGTCCTCATTGTTATTTACGTATCGTTCATATTGTGACACAAACCCAAGATTCTCTTTTATTTGTCTTTTATAAAACGATATTTCTTGATTTATTATTATTATTATATCTGTTGTTCTCATACTTCCTAATCAAAAACGAGCTTTATATTATCTGATAGTCAATATTTTTGTTTGCAATAAACTTCTTAACAAAAAACAAAACAAAAAACAAAAAAAACTCTCAACTGCCGCAAATTTCCGAACTTGTGGTCTCTGCGTTTCCCATTAATCACAAGTCACAGACTTGCGATATTGGAGTGAAAGAATATTAAATCTTTATCAAAACCAATAAATGTGTATGCTATTATAATTACACCAATTAATAATTTCTTTTAATAAAAGGTAAAATGCCCATAGCCCGGCAAAAACAGACCCAATTGCAATAGCCCATGTCTGTGCTAGTTGAAGATTTTTAGAAATAGTTTCTTTCTTTTTTTTCTTTACAAATCCGCCATTTTCAATAAACATTATTCCAGAAAAAGTTATCTTTATTTGATGCGGTTGTAATTTATTTATTCTTTCATTTTCATTTTGGTAAAAATCGTCAACATATCCGTCATTAATAAGATGAAAAATTATTGGGAACCATTCTGTTTCCATTATTTTTTTTTCTTCTAATTTAAAAAATAACAAATCTTCTTTTTTTGCTTTAGTTTCTTGGTCTTTTCTATAATATAGATAAGTTCCACTTGTATTTTTTTCTTTTAAAAAACGTAATGCAATATTTAATTTTTGTTCTGCTGTCATTGTCTGATGATTAATTTATTTAGCATTTGTTCCTTACTGCTTTGCTGTGTTAGTGTAATTGTTTTTACTTAAAGATTTCGCTTAAAAGACTTACAACAAGCTTATAACAGAACCTAATTTTGTTATGTTATCACGGCAGATTGTTTATTGTTTTAGATTTAAAAACCCAAATATACAAAAAAAATCCCGCCAAAGCGGGAATGTTAATAATTAGTTTGAAATATTAAATAATTTACTCCGTTTTCCTAATAGCCACATTAAGCTTTGTCATAGCGTTATCAAAAATTGCAGACTTAACTGTTAGTGTATCGTAGTAGGGATATTCAAAAGTAACTTTACATTTACCTTCGTGTAATCCTTTATATTGAAAATTACCTTTTGCGGCAATGTTTTGATTTTTGTCTTTGTATTATGCCTGTTCTCGATACTCACTCCTTTTAGTCGTGAACTCGACCTGACAAGGGGGCTCAACCTGACAAAAGGCTTGATTTTGCTGTTTTTTTTGCATTTTTCGCAAAAAACAGGGCATTAATAGCATGATTATTTATTTGACACAGTTTATTGAATATACCAAAATTACCCCCTAATAGACCAAAAAAACGTTTTAACAAGAAAAAGTTGACTGTTTACAAGGAAAAGTTGAATGTTTATAAGGAAAAGTTGAATGTTTACAAGGAAAAGTTGACTGTTTACAAGGAAAAGTTGACTGTTTATAAGGAAAAGTTGAATGTTTACAAGGAAAAGTTGAATGTTTATAAGGAAAAGTTGAATGTTTACAAGGAAAAGTTGAATGTTTACAAGAAAAAGTTGACTGTTTACAAGAAAAAGCTGACTGTTTACAAGGAAAAGTTGAATGTTTACAAGAAAAAGCTGACTGTTTACAAGAAAAAGCTGAGTGTTTACAAGGAAAAGCTGAGTGTTTACAAGAAAAAGTTGAGTGTCGACAAGAACAAATTGGCAGCCGATAAGGCTTTTCTGAGCATCGACATGGGTATTTCTACTGTCCACTTCAGATTTCCAACTGCCGATAGCATGTGCTTACTTGTAGATTGACTAAAGTTGAGTGCCGATAACGAAAAATTGATTGCCTACTTCGGTTTTTCAAGTTTCTACTTTAGTCTTTTGACTTCATCATAAACCACCTGATGTACTTTTTGTCGTACTTTAAGTGTGTTTAGTTTCCAGTTTTTAACGCTTGGGTGTACTCTGTTTGAAAGAAAAACATATACAAGTTCTTCTTTTGGGTCTACCCACACACAGCAACCTGTAAATCCTGTATGTCCGTAAGAATTAGCCGGAGCATCAAAGGCAATAATGTTTTTTTCAAGGGCTTTGTCAAAGCCTAATCCCCGGTGGCTTCCTGGCTGAAACGCAGTAAACTTATTTATTGTTTTATTGCTGATATATCTTCTTCTGCCGTAGGTTCCGCCATTTAACAGCATTTGGAATATTACTCCCAAATCGTGAGCATTTGAAAATAATCCTGCATTTCCGGCAATACCACCCAAAAGAGCAGCCGAGGGGTCGTGCACATAACCGTGAATTACCTGATTACGCCAATATTTATCGTGCTCGGTGGGTGTTATTCTGTTTCTTTTAAATCGCTTTAAAGGCAAATAGCCAATTGTTTTTAAACCAAGCGACTTAAAAAAGTACTTTTCAAGATATTTGTTAATTCCATATTCATTTATTGTATCAATAGCTTGTTGTAGTATAATAGGGTTTACATCGCTATACATATAAACCGATTTTGAATAAACTCTTATTTGCTTGGTATCAATCCACAAGGTGTCTTCAAACTGACGCCGCAAATAGAAGTTTTTTGCAATTTGCACTCCGCTTGTATCTCCTATTTTTTTGTTTGTATAATATTTATTATAAAGATAAGATAATGTGTCTTTTCTGTTTGGCAAGGAATCAAAAACAATAATACTGTCGATATCAACAATAAAAGTATCGGGCAAAACAATATTTGTATCTTCTTTGTAAAGTATATATCGCAATATTGGCATACTTGGCGGTAATCCCGATTTGTGTATTAACAGCTCGCTAACACATCGTTTAAAAATATTAAGTTTTGGTGTTACTTTAAAAAACAGGGTGTCGTAAACCACAACTATTGAATCGTCGATATGGATTGTATCTTTTTCTTCAATAAACTTTTTGGCATTTCTATAGCTTTTAATATTTATGGTGTCAATTCTAACTATAGTGTCGGGCTTGATTTTGGTATATTCTATTTTGGTGTTTTTAAAGTATTCTTCAAGTTTATCGGAAAGCTTTAATTTTCCCTGATCTACCATTTTCATTGAAGCAAGAGTTGTTCCTGCTACTTTTGTAATTGAGGCGATATCGTAAAGGTCGTTCCATTTTACCTTTGTTTTACGGTCGTAAGTATGATAACCATAGGATTTGTTAAAAATAACCTTTCCCTTTTTGGCAATAAAAACCTGACAACCCGGAAAAGCACGATGGCTTAGTGCATCATTAATAATTGAATCTATCTTTAAAATTGAATCGGTATTAAAACCAAACTCTTCGGGAATTGTATATCCCAGCCTAACTTTGTTTGTTCTTATACATTTATAATTATCAATTTTAATACATTGGGGCAATTTGCCATTTGATTTAATTCCTCCAAATACCAACTGACATGCAAGTTCTTGTTCTGTTTTAGAGTTTCCGTAAACCTGTATTATATTTGGGCAATCGGGGAGATGCTTGCAAATATCAGGATTCCCAAAATTTACTATAATGATATTTGATTTATTCTTTTGCCATTTAATTGTTTTGTTAAGATAATTAAGAGCAAAGGTGTCGGGCTCAATATTGTTTAGTGTAATTATATAGTTTAAGTATTCCTGATGAAAATAAATTTTTTGAACTGAAACAGAATCAAACTCTAAATGTCTGGCTTTGTGCTCAACATAATATTTAATAAGTGTTTTAAAGTGTGGTGTTTTTTCTCCAAAGCTGTAAACAAAATACTTGCTACTGATGTTTTTTACAGGGAGTATGTTTTTTTGATTTCTTACAATTGTTAAGCTTGCTTCAAACAGTTTTCTGCTAAATCCTTTTAAATATACCGAATTAAGTTCTTGTTTTATTGTGTCGGCATCTATTTTTTTAAAGCTTTCTGCACCTGTCCACGATTTAGCCAAAAGTATTTTCTTAACACGATTATTTATCTCTTCAATCGGTAATTCGTTTGTTGCAATTTGGTCTTTCAAATTATCTATTATTTCTGTTAGCTTTTTATTTACCAGCAACATATCGGCACTTGAGTTTTTAAAATTGTTAACAGTAGATAGAATATTGTTTTTAATATCTGTAATTATTAATCCTTTATGCCCCAATTCCTCTGTTAAATAGTTGCTTAAAAAGTAGTTTTCATTATTTAGTGTATCGAGTTCAATGTCTTTATTTAAATAAATTGCAGAAATACCTCTGTTTATAAGGTCTTTGTATTGTTTATCAATGTTGCTGTAAATGCTTGTGTCATTCTCAAAATTATAAATACTGTTATTTGTAAATCCTGCAATTATGTTTTTATCCTTAAATGCATTGATATGTTTTTCATTACTAAGATATGAGGGTAATATGCTAAAGTTAATGTTTAATGTTTTATCAATATTTGCAACAGTATTAATGTAATTATTAATTAAGCTATCTGTTGAAATTGCCTGTAGTGCATTCTCGTTTGGAAACTGCACAATATCATTAAGATAATTGGGAAAAGACGTTTTATTGTTTGAGCAAATAAATAATGGTATTCCTGTAGTTGATTGATATTTATTAATTATCTCAACATAACTGCAAACCGAATCAGTTTCAAAAGCCACACTTCCAATATGATATTTAGAAATAAGATAATCGAGCAATTCTAATTTGTTGCTGTCAAGTGTGCCAATATCGTATATTATAAGGTTCCCAATTTTTTGTTCAATACTCATGTGTTCAATAAGCGAATCTACCCAAACAGATTGAATATCAGCAAAAGGAGCATGTTCGGTATTAACAATGTTTTTCTTTGAAAAAATTAAATACCAGGCAGTAATTGCAAGAATAAGAAATATAGCTATTAGGATTAGGTATTTTCTTGTTTTTTTCATGTGTTTGTGATTAAATTAATCCGTCATTGCGAACGAGGAATAGCCTGTCCCGAAACATAGGGAAGTGCGGTATGTTTATTATATGAAGATTGCTTTGTCGTTTTGCTTCTCGCAATGACCTTGGGTTTTTTGTTTGTTTTTTCAAAATAATCATTCAATCACTAATATTTCACCAATTCCTTAATTAATAATTAACCTTTGTTTCGTAATAGTGTTTAGTAATGCTCTGTACTTTAACAGGAGAGTTGTCGATAAAATAATATTCTCCACCCCAGTTATGTTTAACTTTCAAATAAACGTTTACTTTTCCGTCTTTTTTAATTATTGTTCTGGTAGTTGTTTTTGACTTTGCTTCAATTACTTCTACTGTTTTGCCATCTTTATATTTTTCTTTTAATTCTTTGTCACGCACTCTTTTTTCTACCACAAGTTTTGCATAAGCTTTTCTCTTTGGTTTTATATCTTTTTTTGGAACAGGCTTAATTAAGGGTAATTCTTTTTTAAGTTTTGTTATTGTATCCTTCGGAATTGTTGCTTCTGCTTCTTTCTCAATAGGTTTAATGCTTTCAATTTCGGCAATTATTTCTTCAGGCTTTTCCTCAACAATAAGTACCGGATCAATATCTTTTTTTGGTTTTTCTTCAACTATTTCTTTTTCTATAATTTCAGGTTTCCCGTTTTCCCTGTTCATTTCATTTCTTACGTCCAACTCAAGGCGTTTCCACTCTTCAGGTCTGTTATCAACAGGCGGCTTTGCTTTAATATCTTTATCGAGTTCAGCTAAAAGCATTTCCAAATCATCTTTATTTTCATCTTGTAATGATGCTTCAATTTTAAGTGCTCTTTCTTCAATTTCTTCAATAAGTTCTTTTGCATCAGTTCTGTCTGATGCTATTTCTTTTTCTATAAATATTGTAATAATATCTTCGAGCCTGTATTTAGAAAGTTTTTTTTCGGGTGCAATTTTCTGTGCTTTTTTATAAAAATGAATGGCAACGGTATATTGTCCATTATCAAACGATTCGTTGGCTTTTTTTATAACTTTTTCATATTGCTTTTTAACCTCTTTGTCTTTTATCACACCGGTTTGTGAAAATGAAGTTTGACTAAGCAGTGCTATTAACACAACACATAATATAAATATTTTTCGGTTCATATTCGTTTAAAAATTAGGACTTTCAAAAGTATATATTTTTTCATACATTTGTTTGATAATTTTAAAACAATAATAATGAAAACATTTTCTCCAAAACAACTTTCTATCTATATCTCACTGTTAACATCAATTGTTTCGGGAGTAATATTTGGGCTTTCTGTTTTTATTAATGATAGTAGCTTTTGGCTGTTTTTAATAATTTTAATCTTATCAATTTTTATAATTGTTTATATCACCGTGTATTCTATAATAAATAAATTTATAGTTGAAAAAATAAAACCAATATATAAAACTATTCAAAACGCAAATATTCCCAATGGTGAATTAAACGAAAATATTGAAGATAAAGACATTATTTCTGTTGTTAAAGAAGAAGCAGAAGATTGGGTAAAAAATAAAACACAGGAAATTAAAAAATTAAAAGAAACGGAAAAATACAGAAAAGAATTTTTAGGAAATATTTCTCATGAACTTAAAACTCCGGTATTTAATATTCAGGGTTATATTCTAACATTATTAGATGGCGGATTAGATGATAAAACTATTAATAGTAAATACCTGCAAAGAGCCGAAAAAAGTATTGAAAGACTTATTTCAATTATTAATGACCTTGAAGCAATTTCCAAACTTGAATCGGGTGAGCTTGAACTTAAATATGAAGATTTTGATATTGTAAAATTGATTGAAGATGTTATCGAAACTCATGAAATGCTAACTAAGCAAAAGAATATTACACTTAGCATTATTAACAGTTCTGAAAAAACAATATTAGTAAAAGCCGATAAACAACAAATATATCAGGTGGTAAGTAATTTAATTGTTAATACCATTAAATATGGAAAAGAAAACGGCGAAACTAAAATTGAGTTTTTTGATATGGATAATTCATTCCTAATCGAAATTAGTGATAACGGAATAGGGATTCCTGAAAATGCAATACCGAGATTGTTTGAGCGCTTTTACAGAGTAGATCAAAGTCGTTCCAGAGAACAAGGAGGAACGGGACTTGGTCTTGCTATAGTAAAACATATTATTGAAGCACATAATCAAACAATAAATGTAAGAAGTAAGCTTAATGAAGGTTCTGCGTTTTCGTTTACCTTAAAAAAAGCATAAAAAAACTGAAATATTTTAAAACTAATTGTCTTAAAGTTGTAATTATTTAATTCTCAGATTTAACAAAATCTTTGTGAGTTTTTAATAAATTAACAATATTTTAAATAATTGATTTTATAATATAAATTAAAATACTATTTTTGTATCTTTATCAAAAGAATAGGTGTTTATATTATAACATAAATATATTAATTTTTAAACAGATTTGCAAAATACAAGATATAGCAAGGTTAATGTAGAGAGAATAGTAAATAAAATTTACAAATAATTCTGTATTAGTATAATATTTTAACAAAATAATCGTATATAATTATTAGGCTTAACAAATTAATTTAAAACATAACGAAATGAACAAAGCATTAAAAACAATTATGATTCCATGGGATTTTACGTCTGCTTCCGAAAATGCCATTTTACATGCCATTCTTTTAAAAAGAGGAAGTGTTGATATAACATTAGTTCATGTTGTTGAAAAAAGTTCGCAGATTGAAGGAAAAACTGCAGAACTAAACGATGTTGTACAAGAATTAGCTACAAAACACAATATTGAAAAGCCAAAAACTCTTGTTAGAAAAGGAAATATTTTCAAACATCTTTCCTCTATTGCGGTAGAGATTAATGCCATATTAGTTATTATGGGCATACACGATATTCAAAACAAACGAGGAATTAAAGTTGTTTTGGGCTCACAAGTTCCATTTATCCTTGTAAAGATACCACCAAAAAGAAATGAATATAAAAATATTGTTGTTCCTTTTGATGAAGATGAAAAGAACAGAATTCAGCTTAACTGGATAATTAATTTAGCAAAATACTACAATTGTAATATTGATATCATTAAACCGTTTATCAACAGCAATGTAAAAAACGAGAAAATGAGAAATCAAATGTTTTTCATTAAGAAAAATCTTGATGCAAAAGATATTGTATATGGTGTTAGAACTGCAAAACGTGGTGTTGAATTTCATGATGCAATGTTTAATTTTGTTGAAGAAATAGATGCTGATATAATTATGATGATGGCTGGTAAATTTAAAAAATATATTAAAGGAATTAAAAATAATACAGTTCCGGTAATGTGTATCAATTCTAAATTAGCCAATTTAGGAGGTTTCAATTAAACTAAGTGTATTGTATAAAATATAAAAAAGCCCTGGTTTCAGGGCTTTTTTTATAAATCTATTTTAAATAATCTTCAAAATAGCTTGTAACTTTTTGCATAAGATGTATTCTGTGTTTATAAGCTACATTGTGTTCTTCGCGAGGATATAAAAAGTAATCGACCTGAACATTATTATTAATACATTCATTAATAAAATCAAGACTATGTTGGGTAACAACAGTGCCATCAATATATCCATGGATTAATAATAGCTTACCTTTCAGTTTATCGGTTTTATTTGTTAAACAAGAGTTTTTGTAGCCATCAGGATTTTCATCAGGAGTATCCATATAGCGTTCCCCATACATAATTTCATAATATTTCCAATCCATTACCGGACCTCCAGCAACTCCAACTTTAAAAATATCATTATGATGAACCATCAATGAAGTAGTCATAAAACCTCCATAACTCCAACCATATATTCCAATTTTGTTTATATCAACATATTCAAGGTTTTCAAGAAATTCAACTCCTTTCATTTGGTCTTCCATTTCAGCAACTCCTACATTTTGGTGTATTATATTCTCAAATTCTAATCCTCTGTTTGCCGAACCTCTATTATCAATGCTTAGCATTACATATCCCATTTGTGCCATATAATATTGCCACATCCGTGCTCCACCCAACCATGAGTTTGTAATAAGCTGAGCATGAGGCCCTCCATAAACATAAATTATTGCAGGATATTTTTTGGTTTTATCGAAATTGGGAGGAGTTATTAATCTATAATATAAATCCGTTTTCCCATCAATAGATTTAATAGTCTTTATTGTCATATTACCCAATTTGTATTCTGACAATGGATTTTTTGAACTCAACAGAGTTTTTAATGATTTTCCATCTTTATCAATAATTTTAAATTCTTTTGCGGACTCTAAATTGCTGTAAATATCAATAAGGTAATTTTTTCCGGGACCTAAACGAACATTATGTGTGCCGGCAATATCTGTTAATTTTGTTATATTCCCTGTTTCAACATTAATTTTATAAGCATGATTTTCAATAGGACTATCTTTAGTTGACATAAAAAATAAATTCTCACCTGTTTTATCAAAACCTAAAACACTTGTTACAACCCAATTACCCTTGGTTAATTGTTTTAGCATTTCTCCATTGGTATTATATAAGTATATATGATCCCAATTATCTCTTTCGCTTTGCCAGATAAACATATCGTTTTTATTTGGGAGAAATAAAGCAGGATGCTCAGGTTCAACATATTTTGGGTGCTTTTCTTCAAACAATGTTTTAACTAATTCCCCTGTTAAAACATCATATTTATTGAATTTTAAATGATTTTGTTCGCGATTTAAAACAGCTATATAAATATATTTTTCATCAGGTCCCCATGCAATATTGGTGAGATATTGTTCTTTTGGTTCACCTGTTTTTAAAAATATAATTTTTCCATCAGAGATATTATAAATTCCAAGTGTAACCTCCTCACTTTTCATGCCTGCCATGGGGTATTTAGTATTTGTAACTTCTGCTTCACGTTTTGTAATATCAACAAGGGGATAATCAATTACCATAGTTTCATCTTTTCGGTAAAATGCAAGATAATTCCCATTTGGCGACCAAAAAGTACCTTTGCTTATTCCAAATTCATTTCGGTGAACAGTTTGTCCTGTTACAATTCCTTTATCCTTATTTTGTGAGATTGGCGATGCTTTTCCATTTTCGTGAGCAAGATATAGGTTGTTGTCGATTGTATAGGCAAGCTTTTTACTTTCGGCACAAAAATCATTATTTTCCGCTTTCTCACTATATTTAAACAAAAATTCAATCTTTTTTTTATTCACATTATAATATACAATATGATTATTTAATTCTAAATACAGAATATTGTTATCTATCCATTTATGAGAAGGGAAATATAATATTGGTTCTAAATCATTTTTTTCGAGAACAGTACTTAAATTTTTTATAAATATTAATTCATTATTATTTTTAGTAGAAATATTACTTTCATAAATTCTATCTTCCTCAACAAAAGTGTAAGCACCATCATTACCTTTCCATTTTAATTGTTTAATATACCCTGGGTATAAATTAGTCCATTGCCCAATAACTGCATCTTTAATTGTTAATTCTTTTTCTTGTGCCTGTATAAACAGAATATTGTTAATTAAAATGCCAATAAATAATATTAATATCTTTTTCATAGAGTTTTGTTTTATATAATTTTGTTGTACATAAAAAATAATATTTTGTATAAAAAAACAAACATAATAATAATTGTTATTATTTCAATATTTGTTTCAAATTGTTTTTATAATAACAGTTCAGATAACGAAGTTGTAAAGAATGATACCACATTGCTTAACAATTCCAAATTAAATAAAGGAGTTGACACTCTTAAAATAAGTAAAGACACTGCAGACCTTGAAAAAATATTAATAAAAGCAGGTTTAGTAAACATTAATAAATTTGATACTTCAATTAAAATTGATATTAGGTATTCAACAACAAACAACTTTTTGGGAATTGATATGTATGGTGATTTTGATAAAGCATATCTTCAAAAAGAAACTGCCGAAAAATTGCATAATGCACAAAAATTATTGCAAAAAAAATATCCAAAATATAATCTTATAGTTTTTGATGCCGCTCGTCCAAGAACTATTCAGAAATTAATGTGGGATTCAATAAAAATCCAGGAAAATAAAAAACATAAATATCTTGCAAATCCCAAATACATTTCGATGCATAGTTATGGATTGGCTGTTGACTTGAGCATTGTTGACAGCAGTGGAAAAGAATTAGATATGGGAACAGATTTTGATAGTTTTGAAGAGCTTTCTTATCCTGCACTTGAAGAACAAATGTTAAAAAAGGGTTTGCTTTCAGAAATACAATATAACAACAGATTGTTATTGAGAAACACAATGGATAGTGCAGGATTTAAAAGCATTACAACAGAATGGTGGCATTTTAGCATATATTCAAAAGTAGAAGCAAAAAAGTTATTTGCAGCAATTGAAACACATATTTTACCAAGCAAAACATCCGATTATATAGCAGAAATACCTGAAGAAATTGATCTTGAAAATATTAATGTATTTTTCAAAGTTCAGTTAAAAACATCCATGAAGCCAATTGATGTTAATTCTTCTGTTTTTAAAGGCTTGGAAATTTTCAGATATTATCACCAAGGATTATATAAATACACAGCTGGCAAATTTAAAGATATTGCATCAGCATATAAATATCGCGATGAAATAAAAGCTATGGGATATAATGATTGTTTTGTAGCCGGATTTAATAATGATCAACGAATTGGAATTAGAGATGCTGTGGAATTATCACAATAGTTATTTATTAATAATATGAATTTAGCATTAATTGATTGGATTATAATTGGATCATACTTGTTGATAAGTATGGGAATTAGTATATATATGTCGAAACGTGCAAGTAAAAGCACAAGCGATTTTTTTTTAAGCGGACGAAATTTACCATGGTATATTGCAGGAACAAGTATGGTTGCTACTACATTTGCTGCCGACACACCACTTGCAATAACAGAGCTTGTTGCAGATAATGGTATTGCAGGTAACTGGTTATGGTGGAATATGGTGTTTGGAGGAATGCTTACCGTTTTCTTTTTTGCGAGGTTATGGCGTAGAGCAGGCATTATGACAGATTGTGAATTTGTTGCGATAAGATACTCGGGAAAACCTGCAAATTTCCTGAGAGGTTTCAGAGCCGTTTATATTGGTGTATTTATGAATGTTATAGTAATTGCATGGGTAAATCTTGCAATGGTAAAAATTCTCACAGTAATATTTCCTGAATTTACAGTATTTGGCATTGAAAGTTTTTCTCTTTTTGGACTTGAATTTAGTTCACACCTGATTGCTGTTGGCGGAATTATTGTTTTTGTAGCAATTTATTCTTCCTTGTCTGGTATTTGGGGGGTTTCAATTACAGATACTTTTCAGTTTATTCTTGCAATGACAGGTTGTATAATTCTTGCAGTAATTGCTTTAGGACATCCTGACATTAATGGAGTTGCCGGATTGAAAGAAAAGTTGCCGGAATGGGTATTTAATTTTGTTCCAAGCGTTGGTACTTCGGATGGCATTACATTAGGAGGAGCAATGAAAATGTCTGTAGTAGCTTTTGTTACTTACATCGGTGTTCAATGGTGGGCAAGCTGGTATCCGGGAGCAGAACCTGGAGGAGGAGGCTATATTGCACAACGTATGATGTCGGCTAAAAATGAAAAACATTCGCTTTTTGCAACTTTATGGTTTCAAATTGCTCATTTTGCAATTCGTCCATGGCCATGGATAATAGTTGCTCTAGTTGCATTAGTGCTTTATCCTGACTTGCCAGCCGATAATAAAGGAGCCGGTTTTGTAATGGTAGTTAGAGATTTAATGCCGGCAGGATTATTCGGATTACTTCTTGCTTCTTTTCTTGCCGCTTTTATGTCAACAATTGCCTCTCAAACTATTTGGGGAACATCATATATTATTAACGATCTTTTTAAGCCATTTGTAAAGAAAAATGCAAGTGAAAAATATTATGTAAAAATATCTAAGATTACTACTTTTTTACTTTTATTGTTTTCATTAATTGTAACATCGCAATTCGACAAAATTACTGATGCGTGGAAATTTGTTTTAACATGCGGTAGTGGAATAGGATTGGTTTTAATATTCAGATGGTTTTGGTGGAGAATAAATGCATGGTCAGAAATTTCTGCAATGCTGGCTCCATATTTAATATTTCCAATCTTAATTTATGGTTTTAATTTTGACGTATATGGTGAAGATTTCCCGATAACTTTATTAATTATTGTAATATGGTCTTCTATTGTTTGGATAACAATTACATTTCTGACAAAACCAACTGATACAGAAAAATTAATATCTTTTTACAAAAAAATACATCCTGGGGGTAAGGGATGGAGAAAAATATCGGATAATTTACCTGAAATTAAAGGCGATAAAGCTTATGGTTATTTATTTGTAAATTGGATTACGGGATGTTTGCTTGTTATTTTTACATTATTTGGAATAGGAGAATTAATTTTTCAGAATTACATTATATGTATAATATATTTTGCTATTGCATTATTGTCAGGTATTTTAATAACAAGAAATATCATAAAAGTTGGATGGTAAAAAATAAATAAAACCTCTTGTTTCTTGAATTGCAGGCTATAATTATTTTAAAAAATGGCATTAAAAAAAAATTGTCAATAATAAATAGTAATAAGGCTTTGTGAATTCATTTTTTTTTTTAAACTTGCAGGTTGAAAATAATTTTAATTTTTAATTATGCGAACTAAATCATTTTTGAAAAACAGTAAAGTATTAGCTTTATTATTCGCAGTGTTTATGCTTTGGATTGGAGGATGTAAGTCAGATGGCACGGATGAGGATTTAATAGAAATAGAAATAGATAACCAAATAGATTCTTCATCCATAACTTTGGTTAAATTTAACAATACGCTTTTTAGTATTCCTTCGCCTTATCAAATTGCATATTTGATTAAAAATCAAAATATAAGTTACAATAAAGACATTATGAATCCCTATAATATGTCTAGTAACTATACAAACACCTTTAAAAAAGCATTAAATCTGGGTGTTTATGGTGCTGATCTTGGATATTTAAATTTATATGGACAAACTCCTGATGCTATTCAATATTTTTCTACAATTAAAATTCTTTCTCAGGATTTGAATATGGATAATGCATTTGATAAAGAAACTATGAAAAGCATTGAGAATAATATGTCAAACATAGACTCTCTAATGTTCATTATGTCAAATTCTTATAGAAAAATTGATGAGTATTTAAAAGATAATGGACGTGAAAGTGACGGTGTTTTAATTTTAGCAGGTGGGTGGATTGAAAGTTTGCATATTATGTGTCAAATAGCTTTAAGCAATAAAGATACTGAAGTCATTATTAGAATTGGAGAACAAAAACACCCTCTTGATAATTTAATAAAGATATTATCTCCTTACTATAATAATTCGGACGAATATACAGAATTAATTGATGCTTTAATTGATTTAGCTTATGAGTTCGACGGAATTGATATTAATTACACCTATGAAGAGCCTGTTGTTGATCCGGAAAATAAAATTTCAATTATAAAAAGCAAATCGGAACTTATTATGTCTGATCAGCAGTTACATACTATAGTTGATAAAGTTGAAGTTATTAGAAAAAATATTGTAGGATAATTATATTTATTAACATGAAAAAAATATTTTTAATAAGCGTATTAGTATTAATTGGATTTTTATTTTCAATAAAAAACACCAATGCTCAAGCAGGTGAAATTACTGCTCTGTGCACTAAATATCTTGTTCCGCCATTTGTTTCTGATGGACAACAATATAAAGCATTATTAAATGAAGATGAATTAGCTGAGTTTCATGCAACATTTTATGGAGGGAGTACTTATAGGATAATTGCATGTAGCGGCATGTCTGATGGGAATTTATTGTTTTCAATATATGACAAAGAAAGGAATCTTCTTTTTACAAATAAAGATTATGACAATTCCCCATACTGGGATTTCAAATTTACATCAACAATAGATTGCATTATTGAAGCAGAACTAGATTCTAAAAATTTAACATCAGGATTTGCATTATTAATGATTGGTTTTAAACAACAATAATAAATTGATGAAATTTTTAACAAGGCGTTATTTTTAAAATTATAATGCCTTTTTTTTTAAGTTATGAGTGAAAGAATATTAAAAGCACTAATGCAGCTTTTTGCAATAATTGCTCCGCCAGATAGTGAGGCAGCAGAAAGAAGAAGAGTGGTTGGCTCATTTCTTAAACAACAATTAAATCAAGAACTTGTTGATGAATATTTAAAGTTTTTTGACGAGTACTATGGCATTTATCAATCCAAACAAAGCAATAAGAAAAAAAGAAAAAAAAGTATTTCACTAAGTTCTGTTAAAGTTCTTAAAATATGTACCGCAATAAATGAAGAACTTACTCAAAAACAGAAGATAATTGTTTTATTCAGACTTTTAGAATTTATAAAATCCGATTTTCAGGAAATTACTGATCAAGAATTAGAATTCCTTGAAACTGTTTCAGATACTTTTAATATTGACAGGATTGAATATAATAGAATAAAAGCATTTGCCTTATATTCATTTGATGAAATCCCCAACTCCTCCAAGCTTCTAATTATCAACAATATAAAGGATTATGCTCACGACAAAGTAAAACATGCTTATACAGAATCACTAAAAGGTAATATTTGGATTTTTCATATTACTTCTGTTGATATGTATGTGTTACGATATCTTGGAGAAAACGAACTTTATTTAAACGGACAATTAGTACAGCAAGATAAAATGTATGTACTAACTCCCGGAGCTTCTGTTAAAGACAAAAAAATAAAGCCCATTTATTACAGCGATATAGTAAGCACTTTTATTTCGGACAAGTCAAAGATTAAAACCCTTTTTGAAATAAAAAATATAAACTATAAATTTAAGGGAGGAGGAATAGGATTACACGATATGAGTTTTACCGAAGAATCGGGGAAACTTGTTGGAATTATGGGTGCCAGCGGTGCCGGAAAAACGACACTTTTAAATGTTCTGAATGGAAGTCTTAAACCAACTAACGGAGAAGTACTTATTAATGGTGTTAATATTCATTCTGAATCAGAAATTCTTGAGGGTTTAATTGGACATGTTGCCCAAGATGACTTATTGATTGAAGAATTAACTGTTTTTCAGAATCTTTACTATAATGCAAAGTTGTGTTTTGGCAATTACGGTGAAGAAAAAATTGTTGAAACTGTTTCATCTCTCTTAACAAGCTTGGGATTATATGAGATTAAAGATATGAAAGTGGGGAATCCCTTGAATAAAAAAATTAGTGGTGGACAAAGAAAGCGTTTAAATATTTCCCTTGAACTAATACGTGAACCTGCAATTTTATTTCTTGATGAACCAACCTCGGGGTTGTCGTCTCTTGATTCTGAAAATATTATGGACCTTTTAAAGGAACTTACTTTAAAAGGAAAACTTGTTTTTGTTGTAATCCATCAACCTTCGTCTGATATTTTTAAAATGTTCGACACTTTGCTTATTCTTGATAATGGAGGATACTTAATTTATAATGGAGATCCAGTTGAATCAATAATATATTTTAAATCACGAACACTTCAAGCAAACTGGAATGATAGTGAGTGTAGTCAATGTGGTAATGTTAATCCAGAGCAAGTTTTTAATATTGTAGAATCATTAGTAATTGATGAATACGGAAATCATACGCGTTTAAGAAAAACATCACCAAAGGAATGGAATAATCACTTTATTGAAAATGAATTAAAAGAATCTAGATCAGATTCAGAAGTTCCGAAAGGGATTCCTGAAATAACCTTTAAAATTCCTAATAAAATAAAGCAGTTTAGAATATTCACTATTAGAGATTTTTTATCAAAATTAACTAATACTCAATATTTATTTTTCAACCTTGTTGAAACACCAATTCTGGCCCTTGCGCTATCATTTATTATTAAATACTATAATGTAAATGAAGCAAACGAAGTTGGTTATACATTTAGCGAAAATAGTAATATGCCTGTATATATATTTATGTCGGTTATTATTGCCATTTTCGTTGGACTAACTGTTAGTGCTGAAGAAATTATTAAAGATCGTAAAATTTTAAAACGTGAATCTTTCCTAAACTTAAGTAGAGGAAGCTATTTGTTCTCTAAAGTAGTTATTTTATTTGGCATAGCTGCTGTTCAAGCATTAACTTTTGTATTGATTGGAAACACGGTAATGGAAATAAAAGGAATGTACTGGCAATACTGGTTAGTTTTATTTAGCGCATGGTGTTTTGCCAATATATTAGGATTGAATATATCAGACAGTTTTAAAACTTCTGTAACAATTTATATTTTAATACCATTTCTTGTTATTCCTCAAATTATATTAAGTGGCATAATAGTAAAGTTTGACAAATTAAATCCCGACATTTCTTCACCTAGCCATATACCATGGTATGGTGAAATTATTACAGCGCGATGGGCTTATGAAGCCCTTGCTGTCTATCAATTTAAAGAAAATGATTATGAAAAACAATTTTATCCTTATGATAAAATAATGAGTGTTGCAAATTTTAAAAAAGATTATTGGGTTGCAACCCTTAAAGAAAAAACTGCAAGCTGTAAGAGAAATTTAAAAGACCCTGAAAGAAAAGAAGAAATAACTAACAATTTCAAACTGCTTAGAAATGAAATACAAAAAGAATTAGATATAAATGAAAAATTTAAATTTGAATTTTTAGACAGTTTATATTACGATAAAGCTTCAGAAAGAACTATTAAACTTGCTGAAGAATACCTAAGAGAATTAAATGAATATTATAAGAAAAAATATAACGAAGCTAATAAACGAAAAGATAAAATTATTTCAGAACTTCAGTCAACAGATTCGTTAAAAGAATTGTTTATTGCTAAAAAGAAGAGATATTACAATGAAAGTTTATCTGATTTTGTAACCAATAAAAATAAACTTGACAGAATAATTGAATATAAAAATAATTTATATCAAAGAATTGAACCAATTTTTCAAGACCCTCGTCATAAGATAGTAAAATCACATTTTTATGCACCCAGAAAACAAATTTTTGGTAAATATTATGACACTTTTTGGGTGAATATTATTGTAATGTGGGTTACATCTTTGATGCTTTATGTTACACTTTATTTTAGTGCTCTTAAAAGATTACTCGACTTTTTTGAAACTATAAGTGAGAAATTCAAAAAAATCCGAGTAGTTATAAATTCAAAGAATAATTAATTTTCCATTTACAAACTATAAAAGCCGGAAAATCCGGCTTAGAAATAATTTTACCCCACATTATTTAAAATGCAGGGGAAATTTATGTTAGATGATTTTTGAGGAAAAACTATTCCTCAATTTCTATCATTTTGAAAGGAATTCTGATAATTGACTGATAATCTTCACCCGCTTCTAGCATATCTTCATCATCCTCTTCGTAATACCAGTTAATAATTACTTCATTGCCTGCTTTAGAAATTACTTCTAATTTCTTAAACACATCAAGGATACATTTCGATGAACTGGTATTAAAATATTCTAACTGAATATTTACTTCTGTCAATTCTTTAGGTGTTTTGCCATACTCTTCCAGCCAATCAACTAAAGGCTTATAAAATTCTATTGAATTTTCAGGTATCGACCTTCCTTTAATTTCTACTTTTCCAGAAGCAGCATCAAAATTTACTGTTGGAGTTTTTGGTGTTCCTTCAATTGTAATTTGATCCATATAAATAAATATTTAATTTGTGAAAAAACTATTCTATATTAATATTAAAATTATAAAATGAAAACTTATCATCAACATCAATAAATTCATAATTTAATTTACTGCCTGTTTTTCGTGCAACATCTATCATTCCTAATCCACCTCCACCTTTAAATGAAAACTCCTGATTATTTAATATTAATTTATATAAAGCTTTCAATTCATCTTTTGTCATAGAGTTTAATTGTTCCATTCTATCAATTAAATATTGCACCTTTTCTTTTGTTATAAAATTTCCTGTTGCAATTTTATAAGTATCATTTGATTTTGATATAGAGCAAATTCCGAAATTTTTTGCTGATTTATCAGAATGTGAAACATCTTCGATGCCATGATGATACAAATTTTGCAAACATTCTACAAGGGTATTGTATATTCTTTTCCTTATCTTTGATTTTTCAGGTATATCATCAAGTTTTGATTCAACTACCTCAAGAATATTTGTAATAAGGTCAGATGTAATATCTCCTTTAAATGCAAAAAGCACATTTCCTTCATTCATTTTATTATATTGCTCCTTGATACTGAAACTCATGCAAATCTTACTTATTAATATGTACTAATAAAACCCAATTTTTATAAACACAAATATATTAAAAATATTATAAACAAAAATAATATTTATTTAATTACTTCTGTCCAGCCAAATTTATCTTCAATTTCGCCATGCTGGATACCTCTCAATATATTATACAATTTTGTTGACACAACACCTGCTTTTCCATTTTTGCAATAATTATATGTTTTATTTTTATCAATATCAACAATTTTTCCTATTGGAGAAATTATTGCAGCAGTACCACAGGCACCAATTTCTTCAAAAGTTTCCAGTTCGTCAACATGAACAGGCCTTCTTTCTATTTTTAAACCAATATCTTTTGCTATTTCAATAAGACTCATATTTGTAATTGATTGTAGTATTGATGGAGATTTTGGAGTAATATAGGTATTATCTTTTATTGCAAAGAAATTTGCTGCCCCAATTTCATCAATATATATTTTTTCTTTAGCATCAAGATAAAGGACATTGCTTAATCCTGCGTCTTTGGCTTTTTTTAACCCGTTAAGACTTGCAGCATAATTACCTCCAACTTTTAATGTGCCGGTACCTAGTGGAGCTGCTCTATCACTATCTCTAATAATGGCAATATCAACAGGATTAAAACCTTCTTTAAAATAAGGTCCAACCGGAGTTACAAATACTACAAACATATATTCTGATGAAGGTTTTACTCCAACTTCAGCACCTGAACCAAATAAAAACGGACGAATATATAATGTGGCATCTGAACCATAGGGGGGAATATATTTTGCATTTAGTTCTACAACTTTTAAAATAGCTTCTTTAAATGTTTCAATCGGAACTTCAGCCATTCTAATTCCTGCTGCTGATTTTTGAAATCTTTTGGCATTTTCTTCCCATCTAAACAATCTCACTTTTCCATCTTTTCCTCTATATGCCTTTAAGCCTTCAAAAGCTTCCTGTCCATAATGGAGTCCGGTAGCTGCCATGTGTAATGAAATATGTTCATCCTGAGAAATTTCAAGTGAACCCCATTGACCATTTTTCCATGTATGGCGTACATTATAATCTGTCTTTATATATCCAAAAGGCAAATTTTTCCAATCAATATTTTCCATTTTTTTTATTTTTTATTTTTCATGTAATTTTAATAAAACATTGTATTATAGTAATCAATAAGCTTTGCTTATTTGATTTATACTATATTTATTTGCAACAACAAATTTAACATTTTTCTGTAAAAAATCAATTATGTTAAATATGTTGTTTAAAATATTTGTTTAATTGCTATAAAGATAATAAAAAAATTAAATTTTAAACTAAAATCCGAAGCCTTATTATTAATTTAGACATTCTAAAAAACATTAATAATGAACGAAGATAAAAACAAAGAATTAGTAAAACGTATAGCAGGACTTGTAAAAGAGAAAAAACGGCTTACTGATCAGGTGTTAGAATTATCGAAACTAAACGATAAGCTTACAGATGAGTATGAAAACTTAAAAGAAGGGATAAAAGAATTTTCAAAAGAATCGGCAAAAAGCCTTAAATTCAAAATGGCAACTGTGCTTTTTGTTGATATTACAGGATTTGAAGACATCTCAAAACAGGGCAACCCCAATACTTTAATTGATGAATTGGATACAATATTTATACATTTTGATGCTATTTCAGAAAAATATAATATAGAAAAAATTAAAACTATTGGTGATTCATATATGTGTGCAGGTGGAGTTCCTGTTAAAAACAACACAAATCCGCTTGATGTTGTATTGGCTGCACTGGAAATACAACAGTGTATGAATGATATGCAGACAAAATGTGAAAAAGAAGGAAAATCGTTTTGGCAGTTTAGAATAGGAATTCATACGGGACCGGTTACAGCTACAACAATGGGAACAAAAAAGGTTTCGTATAGTTTAAAAGGTGATACCGTTAATATTGCAAGCAGATTTCAATCTGCATCAGAAATAGGCAAAATTAATATTTCGGTTATGACCTACGAGTTAATTAAAGAATATTTTACTTGCGATTATCATGGTATTTTGCCCGTAAAATATAAAGATGACCATGAAATGTTTTATGTTAGAAGAATTAAAAAAGCATACTCTGTTGAAAGAAAAGGGAAAGTACCAAACGATATTTTTAATGTAAAATATAAACTCAGACAGTTTGCCGATATTCAGGAAATATTTTTAGATAAACTTGAGAAGGAATTGCCATCATTTTTATATTACCATAATGCAAAGCATACTATTGATGTAATTACTCAGGTTGAACTAATTGGCTGGGGAGAAGGCGTTACAGATAAAGAGCTTTTGATACTTAAAACCGCAGCTTTATTCCATGATATGGGGCAGATACAGGGAGCAAAAAATCATGAAGAAAAAAGCTGTGAGTATGCTGAAAAATTATTGACTAAGTTTAATTATACTAAACAGGAAATTGAATTAATAAACAATATTATTATGGCAACACAACTGCCTCCAACACCCAAAACTTTGTTGCAAAAAATAATTTGCGATTCAGATCTTGATTATCTTGGCAGAAGTGATTTTATTCCTGTATCTGATACGCTTTTTAAAGAACTGAAAGAGCAAAATATCATAACTTCATTAAATGAATGGAACAAGCTGCAGGTTAAGTTTTTATCGGGACATGCATATTTTACAAATACAGCAAAAAACTTACGTGAAGTAAATAAACAAGACCAAATAGACAGAATTTCTGATTTAATTCATTAGCTCATGCTCAACAAATTTCACATTGCTCTCCAGTCTTGTTAATGCATCTAAAACTATTACCAAATAATAATTGAAAAATTCTTCATCTTCCCATCTATATTCATTTCCATTATCAGTAATAATATCTTCAACATTAAACATTATTTCAGCCATTTTCTTAAGCTCATCATTAGCTTTATCAGATGATAAAACGGCTTCATTAAAAGCCCTTATCTTACTTTTCAGTATATCTATATTGTTAACATCATTGTAGTGTAATAAAACATGTAATGTTGTTTTGGTATTATCAAGAGAATGCAATTCAGAATTTAAATTATTATTAGTAGCAGTCAATAATTGAGTTTTTATCTCTTCAATAAACTTATTTAAATCATCTGCCTTTTGCTGAACTTGTGTATCATTACTACTTGATTCATTATAAATATTGTCTACTAAATTTTGATTGTGTTTATATTGACCTTCAAAACTATTTACAACAGTAGCACTAATATTTACTGCAAGCAATGCACTGAAAACAGTAAGGAAAATCATTCCAAACATTATACCCATAAAATTTACTATAGAATACTTTTTATCTTTTCTTGTCTGGATTAAATATACAGGCAAAAATGCAACAAGTGGCAATGGAATACCAAAAATTAGAAACCATCCTGCACCCGGCCAGTGCATCACTTTAAAAAGTGCACCAATAAACACTATAAAGAATACAATGTATGTTACAATGTATATTAGTCCATACCTCTTTGGATTGCTATTGTGATAAGCATTGTGCAATGCAAAAGGTAGAAATAGAAAGCAAAGAGTAAATATTGATAATGTCAATAGGATTCCTGCTCCTGGAAAATGCATAACTTTAAACATTGCACCAAGAAACATAAAATTAGCGCTTAAAATACCTGTTATATATATATACTTTTTCATCTTATTTAGTATTTAAGGTTAGTAATTCATTATTTGTATATTCTAAAGCCATAGACTCTGCAATACGAACATTATTTTTAAATTCGTTTAATATGCCAATAACTCTAATTAGTGGATAATGCTGAAAATAATATCGTTCCCAAGAAACTGTTTCTTCCCATATAGTTTTGTCCGATAAGTTTATAAGATTATCTAAGAGAGACACAATCTCTGCATTTTCATTAGATTCTGCAATGATTCTTGATTTGTATTCATTTAGCTTTGCTTTTATTTCTATTGCTTTACCTTTCCCATTTTTTCCAACTAATAGAATATTTACAAAATCAATATTATCCTTTTTGTTAATTGCTCTCGGATTATTTAGAAGTTCACTTGCCTTTTCTTTATCAACTTGTTCTATTTTACTAATAAGATCAATTTGAATTTCATTTATATATTCACATAATTCATCAGACTCTTGCTTTATAATCTTGGCTTTTGATGTTAAGCCTAGTGTATCTGTTTTACTTTCAATATCTGTTAATAGTAAAGAGTTCTTATTCTCAAGATAATTATTCTTTAGAGTTTCATTATCTGCATGTTTAACACAAACATTTAGAAAATCTCTAGAAACATTTAATGCTAGTAATGATGTAAATAGAATAAGAAACATTGACATTATAATAATGTAGATGAATTGACCTGTAATTTTTCCTTCTAGTTTAATTCTACGCCAAGTGAAAATTGGTAAGAAAACTGTAATTAATAATAAAGCTCCAAGCAACATCAGTGGAGCTGCACCTGGCCAATGGAATATTTTAAACATACTCGAGAGCCAAAATATCAATAATGATATTATACCTAATGTATATATTCTTTTATCTTTTTTAGATTCTGATTCTTTGATCTTAACATACAAGAGTATTGGCAGAAAAAGAAATAATAAAGAAAGGTCTCCAATTAATATAAGCATTCCAGCTCCGGGCCAGTGCATAATCTTAAACAGAACACCTGTCATAAATACTGTACCTCCCAGTAGAATTGCTATGTGTAATAATAGGTTTTTCTTTTTACTTGCATTCTTATAATTAATATGCACAGCCAGGGGAAAGAATACTGTACATAATATTAAAAACCCAAAAGCTAATAGGATACCAGCTCCTGGCCAATGCATAATTTTAAATACCGTACCAAACATTATCACTCCAAGTGATATATTGCCTGTAATTTTCATTGTAGTTTTCATACGCCTATAGTTTTTATCGATTAAAAATTTAGTGTCTTCTTGTATTTTCTGTAATACCGATATACCGGTTTCTTTTTTTACAATCTCATATGCACTTTCAAAACTTTCTCCATCTTCAATCATGTTCTCCACTTCGCAACAAATGTGGTCAATCAGATCATCGGCAAGATGAGAAATTGTAATACTTGCTGTTTTTACATCCTCTGCTATTTTATCTACTTGTATTTTATCGAGCGAATACATATTCTAAGCCGTAATTAGGTTTAAGTAATGTTTTAAGTGTATTGACAAATTCTTCGAGTTCAGCAATTTTTTCTTTGGCTGTATTTTTCCCTGTTTCTGTTAAAGAATAATAAATTCTATTCCTATTATTTACAACTTCCGATTCTGTTTGAACCACACCTTCTTGCTCTAATTTATGCAAAATAGGATAGAGGGCTCCGAATGTTAACTCAATTTTACCCTTAGTAATTTCTTTCACACTTTGTGTGATCTCGTAGCCATACAATCTGTTGTTTTCAGATAAAAGTTTCAGAATGATAGGCTTTAAAGTTCCTTTTAGTAAATTATTTGTTGCCATTTTATATAAATTTAAAATATATTAACAATGCAAATATATATAAGAAACTTATATATACAAAAAATATTGTGTAAAATTTATCCGGAAGAGATCAATGTGCAGTATTACAGGCAAATAAATTTTTTGAGAAACTTTGTTTTTGTGTAATATTTAATTAATCCATCACAACAATACGATAATTTGAGCATTATTTTTTTATAATACTGAATTCAACCCTTCTGTTTTTCATTCTTCCTTTTTCGGTATTATTCTCAGCAATTGGTTTTGAATTACCATATCCTTTATATGTAATTCTGGTATCCATAATTCCTTTTTCAATCAGGTATGTTGCTACGGATTGTGCCCTTGACAGCGAAAGGCTAATATTATATTTCTCGGTTCCCGTATTGTCGGTATGACCTGAAATTTCAAGAGTAACAGATGGATTATAGCTTAAAAAATTAACAAGCTTATTTAATTCGGGGTATGATTTGGGCAGTATCTCAGATTTGTCGTGATTGAAGAATACATTTTTAAGTATTACTGCTTCATTGACTTCTGCTGTTTCAAATTCCGATTTTTTGATAATATTTTTACTGTAATCTGCTTTTTCTCCGGCCGGTAATACAAATACATCATCAAGAAGATAGTAGGAGTCGGCATCGGGTCCGCGATAGGGTTTTTTGTTATACATAGATATTATTTGCGATTTTTCGTCTGAAAAGAAGTTTCCAATAAGCATATAGCACAAAGTGTCATTCGGTATAAAATAACCTGAAATTTTCGTCCACTTGTTTCTGGATACAATTACATCCTGATAATTTACCTCCGGTTTGGCATATATTGATTTTGTATTTTTATAAAAAACAGGCTTTCTTGTAAAACATGCACCTATATTATTTGAGGCAAAATGTGACCCGGCAGATCGGCAAACCCAAAACTCAACATAATATTCATATTTTGGCAGTAATGGGTGTTTTAATTTTGTAATAAGATATTCGTGATACTCATGTCCTTTATTGAGCCCGACTCCATAAAAACCAAGTATAACATCTCCTGTTCTTGGCAAAATAGAACCCATGGTATTAAATTGAAATATTTTTTGAAAATTATCGGTATAAGAAAAACAGTTTTCATCTACTTTAGTACTAAAAACATCTACTGAGGCGTAACTTGCCCAAGCCCAGTGGTCGATAGTAAACATAGAGTAATTGCCAATATTTACTCGTTCACAAGGTAGTGTTCCGTGATTTTCAAAACTGTAATTTAGAACAAGATTCTCCGAATAATCTAGCGTATCTGATTGTTGACCATAATTAATTATCGTGATCAGAGTAAATACTAATGTAACTAGTCTATTCATATACCCCATAAAAATACGCAAATTAATTTAGTGGCAAAAAGCTTTGGTTAACAAATCTTACTGTTTTAAATAAAGCATAGCGCATGCTCTTGCATCAGAAAGTGCTTCATGATGACTTAACTGAATATCCATTTGCCTGCAACATGCAGCCAAATTTGCAGGCTGAAAGCCTTTTGTTCTGTATATTTTAAGAGTACACTCCCATCGGTTGGGAATGTTCAGGTCTGAATAATTAATTCCATAATCTGTCATTGTTTTTTTCAATACATTTCTATCAAATGATTCGTTATGGGCAACAATGATCTTGCCCTGTAGCAGTTGTTTTATTTTAGGATAAATTTTATCAAAAAATGGAGCATTTATTGTGTTTTCAGGGTAAATACCATGAACCTGAATATTATGCCAATTATATTTATTATTGGGAGGTTGAATTAAAGAAGAAAATTCATTTATTATTTTGCCTTTTTCCACACAAACAATGCCCACGGCACAAATATGGTAATTTGTTGCTGTTTCAAAATCTATTGAAGTGAAATTCATTAGGTGTATTATGATAAATTATTAATTGTGTGTTTTTTTCATAAAAACATGTATGATTTTGTTTTTATCCATATGCTGAATTACTGAGTAATATTTTTTAAACCCTCAAGGTTTTAAGCCCTTGAAGGTTTTATAACAAAATCTTAATGAACAATTAAATTAATACCTGTTTCAATTCTATTAATAGTTTCTTGTTTTCCTATTAAACTCATTATTGAAAAAAGGTCGGGTCCGCTATTGCTTCCAACAAGTGTTAATCGCAGGACATTCATAACCTGCCCAAAACCAATTTCATTTTTTTCGAGATAAGCTTTAAATTTTGTTTCAATATTATCTTTTTCAAACTCAGTAATAGTTGATAGCATTTCTTTAAGGCCTGTTAGAATTTCGGGAGTATTTTCTTTCCATTTCTTTCTTATTACTTTTTGGTCGTATTCAGTTGGGGCATTAAAAAAGAAATTAGATTGTTCCCAAAGCTCATTTACAAAACTTACTCTTTCCTTTACCAAACCAACAACTTCTGTAATGTATGAAATTTCAGCATCAATACTTTTTTCCTTTAAAATGGGGATAAATAGTTCTGCCAGTTCTGAATTATCTTTAGTTTGAATATACTGATGATTGAACCATTTTGCTTTTTCAGGGTCAAATTTTGAACCCGATTTGCCAACTTTTTCAAAAGTAAATGCCTCAATAAGTTCGGTCATACTAAATATTTCTTTTTCACTGCCGGGATTCCAGCCAAGAAAAGCAAGCATATTAACAAATGCATCGGCAAAGTATCCATTTTCTCTATAGCCTCTAAATTCCTCCCCACTTGGCGATTTCCAATACAGTGGAAAAACAGGAAATCCGAGCTTATCGCCATCGCGTTTACTTAATTTTCCATTGCCGGCAGGTTTTAATAATAATGGCAAATGAGCAAATTCAGGCATTTCTTTTTCCCATAAAAACGCTTTGTATAATAAAACATGAAGTGGCAATGAGGGCAGCCATTCTTCACCTCTAATTACATGGCTTATTTCCATTAAGTGGTCATCAACAATGTTTGCCAAATGATATGTTGGCATACCATCCGATTTAAAAAGTATTTTATCATCGAGTGTTGATGTATTTATTTTTATCTCTCCTCTAATAATATCATTTAATGTCAACTCTTCGTTTACGGGCATTTTAAACCTAATAACATAAGGTGTTCCGCTATCAATCAGTTTGTGCGTTTCTTTTTCAGACAGCGTTATTGAATTATTAAGCTTATCCCTTACAGAACTATCGTAAGCAAAAGTCTTTTTTTCTGTTTCGTATTGGTTTCTAATATCATTTAGTTCTTCCGGTGTATCAAAAGCATAATAGGCATTACCCGAAGCAATAAGAGCATCTGCATATTGATGATATATCATTTTTCTTTCCGATTGACGATATGGTCCATATTCTCCTCCTTCTTTTATTCCCTCATCGAATTTCATTCCACACCACTCTAGAGAATTTATTATATATTCTTCAGCACCATCCACAAATCTTGCCTGGTCTGTGTCTTCAATGCGTAGAATAAAATCGCCATTATTATTTTTTGCAAATAAATAATTAAATAATGCTGTTCTTACTCCTCCAATATGTAATGGTCCTGTTGGGCTGGGTGCAAATCTTACTCTTATTTTTTTTGTGCTCATTTTATCAGGTTTTATAGAAATACAAGAATCGTTAATAAGGTTTAAATTGTTTGTCGTTTGTCGTTGTGTTCGCGGTCACTTATTTCGTATCATTACAATAAATTACCAATAATTACTTAATGACAATGAATGACTTTTTCAAAATGTATAAATTTACCTTGTTTTAGTGTATAATGTGGTTTAAATTTTACTTGCCGATTTTTTTAGAATATGATATAATAAATCTCTTGCTCTGAAAAGCTGTGCTTTAACTGTGCCTATTGGCAATTCCAATTCTTTGGCTATTTCCTCATAAGAAAATTCGTTAAAATATCTTAATTCAATAAGTCTTCTATATCTTGGTTTTAGTTTTTTAACCACAGTCTGCATAAGAAATTCTTTTTGCTTTCTTATTAGTTTTTCTTCAGGATCAAGAAATTTTGATTGTAAAGATGTACCGGGGTCAAAGTCAGCATCTTCTTTAATTCCGTCAAGTGAAACTATATTTGCTTTTTTTCGTCTTAAAAAATCAATACAGTTATTAGAAGCTATTTTAAACAACCACGTACTAAAAGCAAAACTAGGCGAGTATTGATGGATATTTTTAAATGCTTTTCCAAATGCTTCAATTGTTAAATCATCAGCATCGCTTTTATTGTTAACCATTTTTAAAAGCATAAAATATATAGCATCTCTATACTTTCCTAATAGTTCCGCATAAGACTTTTGATCACCATCTAATGCAAGTAAAACCAATCTATAATCATGCTTGGCTTTTTCAGAAAGATTAGGATTTATTTCCATTTACTCTGCTTTGAGTTTAAAAAATTTCTTAAATGTAATGTTAATATTATTATTGGCATTAAAATGTTAATAACTAACGAAAGTAGTAATAAATCTTTTTCTGACAAACGTTTCATGGCTTTATTAAATATTATAATCTGAGCGGTTAGCTTAATAATAAATAGTACAACTATATAGAAATGATTATAATTAATAAGCAATATTATAATAAACGACAGTAAAAATAAAATTCTTGTTATTGGTTCTGTCGTAAGTAATATTTTGTGTTTTAGCTTATAGTGTACGCTTGTTGTTAAATGCCTTCTTTTTTGCATTAGCCATAAGCGAAAATTTTGTTTGGGGGCAGAATATACATGACTTTTTTCATCAAGCATTATGCTTACATTTTTCTTGGTTGCCACTTCGTTTATAAAAAGATCATCATCGCCTGATAATAAATGATAATGTGAGGCAAATCCCCTGTTTTTAAAAAACAATTGCTTTTTATATGCCAGGTTTCGCCCAATACCCATGTATGTGTTCCCAGATAATGAAAAACTAAAATATTGTAATGCTATAAAAAATGTGTCAAACCTTATAAATTTATTCAATATGCCTTTTTTTTTCTCATAGCCACCATATCCTAATACTATATCTGTTTTATTGTTGAAAAGAGATTGCATTTTATTTATCCATAAACCTGTGGCTGGACGACAGTCGGCATCGGTTAACAATAAAATGTCATTTTTAGCAGCCTTAATACCAATGGTTAAAGCAAGTTTTTTGCCTTTGAAAAACTTTTCATTTTTATTTAAAACTGAGATTTTCAAATTTGAGTATTCTTTTTGAAAGTTTTTTAATACTAGTTGAGTATCATCTGTTGAGCCGTCGTCAACTACTACAACTTCAAAATCTTTGTAATCTTGGTTAAGTATTGAGGGGAGATTATTTTTTAAATTTTCCGCTTCGTTTTTTGCACAAATTATTACAGAAACGGCATGTTTATTATCTGAAATATTATTCCCTATTTTATATTTATTGAACTTAGAATAAACCTTTAAATAAAAATATAATTGAATAAAAAATGAAATAAAAAAAATAATCAATAATACAATAATTATTTTTTGATGTGTAAAGGAATGAAATAGCTTGTCGAAATATGCTTTGAAAATATTTGAATTGAAAAAAACCGAAGCAACAAAAAAACTCATTCTATTTAAAAAATTGTCTAAGTAAATGTTAGTGTGAAAATACTTTAATTATTTAATATGATAAGAAATAATTTTCTAGAATATAGGGTCTTCCTTTTCTCCATCTTTTTCAACACGTTTCCCATTTTTAAATTCTCCTTCTTCTTTAATTTTCCCATCTTCATCATATATTATAAATTTTCCTTCCGGTATTCCATTTTTATAATTTACAACACTTTCTGCTTTTCCGTTTGAAAACCATGTTTTACATATACCGTTAGATAATCCGTTGTCAAATTTTTGTCGAATCTTAGTTTGTCCATTTTCATACCATTCGGAATAGTCTCCAATTAATTTGCCATTTTTATATGTTTTTTCCGTGTTTTTTTTACCATTTTCATAATAAGATGTCCATGTATCTTTTTCATAGCCATTGTCATAAGACCCGGATTCTTTTATTCCTCCATCTTCATGCCATGTTGACCATTCTCCATTTTGCAAGCCATCTTCAAATGTTTCTTCTTTTTCTTTTTGGCCATTTTCATACCATTCTACCCATTTCCCATATTCTTTCCCATCTAAATATTGTCCTTCAGATGATACTTGCCCGTTATCGTGCCATGATACCCATTCGCCATGTTTAATCCCATCTTTATAGTTTTTTTCAAATTTATTTTTTCCGTTATTATACCATTCTGTAGATTTTCCATTTATTATACCATTGGAGTAATTTTCGTTAGATTTTTGTCTTCCGTTTTCATACCAAATAATTGCCACCCCCTCTTTATCTCCCTTAAGATAAGTGTTCTCCAAGTATTTTTTCCCGTCCTCGTACCAAATTGTGGTAAGACCATCTTTTTCTCCGTCTATAAAAAAACTTTCAAAAACTTTTTGACTTTCCTTATTCCATACTATATACTTACCATTAAATTTGCCGTTCAAAAAGTGTTTTTCTCTTCTAAGCCCCTCATTTGTTTCTGTACAAACTCCCGAAAAAGGTAAATCATCCTTGTAAAACACTTCATTTTTTTCTGTCAAATATTTACAATTACAATCATTGGTGCATGAAGCTATTGGATAAATAAGCAGGATAGATAAAATAAATATTAAGTATTTTGTTTTTATTTTCAACAGATTAAGTTTAAAGTATTATACAAAAATAAAATTAACCCAAAAAGTATTTTTTAAAAATACACTATTATAGAAAAACATAAAAATATTTCCTCACTTTTTATTCATAATACTAATTATCCTCACTTTTAATACATAGCTAACGCATCAAATATTTTTTCTATTTTTTTTCTTAGTGCTACTGATGAACCATTATAATTATTTACAATTATTGCAAAAGCTAATTCTTTATCGTTAACGGCAGTAACATATCCTGCATAACTTTTTACCCTGGTCATTGTTCCACTTTTAGCTCTTATTTTTCCCTGTCCCGGTGTTCCTTTACACATTGATCTTAATGTGCCTGTTTTGCCTGCAATAGGAAACGATTTATTCAATACGTCATAATTTTTGCTTTTTAACTTCATATATTGTAGAATATCTACAATTTGTTTCGTTGTTATTACATTATATCTTGAAAGACCACTACCATCATTTATATACATTCCGGAAGTATTAATACCTTTCGATTTCCAGAATTCCTCAACAGCTTCTGTTCCCGACTTGTTATCACCTGTTGAATATTTAAGATACCCTAAATAGTTTAACATATGTTCGGCAAATAAATTATTGCTTTTTAAATTAGTCCAATAAATTATATTTTTTAAACGAGGCGAATATGTAATACAGATATCTTTTCTTGAAATAGTATCTTTTACAATACTTAGTTTTCTTAATGTTGTAGCCGGTAAACCTATTCCAATTTCACGACGTTCAAGAACACTATTAAAGTCAAGACTTGTTAAATATGGAGGATCGGGTATTGAGCCTTTTACAATAAATTCATCTCGGTTTCTAGGTATTGAGCCTTCGATATAGCGATAATTATTAAATGGAGCACCATAAATATAGGCATTGTCTTTATTTATATTAGATGACCATACATGATTATCAAATTCAATGTTTGGGATTGTTGGTTCTATATCAACAATTTCTGTTGTGTCTCCATGGCTTGTTCCCGATTTGAATTTAATTTTATAAGTATTTTCATAGATTGAAAGTCCATTAGCACTAGCTCCATAATAGTTGCCAATATCTCCCCATATCCATGTTCCGGGAATCATATTTTTATTAAAAATGCTTGCATCTCCAATTATTGCTCCATTAATAGAATCAATGCCAAAACTTACAATTGAATCTGCCCAGGTATCCATAAAAAAAGGCTCAAAATAATTTTTCTCAAATAATTTAGAGCCTAAAGTAGGGTCTCCACCACCTTTGATAAAAATATTGCCATTAAGTGTTCCTGTTGAATCAATTTCTCCGTTATATTGAATTGTTGTTTTAAATCTAAAATTTTCCCCAAGGACCTCAAGTGCCGTTGCTGTAGTAACCAATTTCAATATTGATGCCGGAATTAAACTCATGTCGGGATTATATTCGGCAATTACTTTTCCTGTTTCTAATTCAATAGCATAAAATCCTATTGAAGCATTTTTCAATTTTTCATCCTCTATAAACTTTATCAATTCTACTTTGACTTTGTTTATGCTTGGTATAGGTACGCTTATTTGGGCACTGCTTACAAAAATTAAAAAGGTAAATATTATTAACAATAATGGTTTCATTTTAGTTTTTAAAAAATATTTTGAGTAAAATTATAAAGAACATTCAGCAATTATGTTATTGTAAAATAAAACTATCAACAAAATCATGTTGGAAAATAAGTGCTTGGTAAAATCATTTCAAAATTATATCTTTGTGCAATGTCGTTAACAATAGAAGAGAAAAAGAGATTTTACCACAGTTTGGTATTTCCTGTGTTTTTCCTTTTATTATGTTGGGTAATAAAGATTAGCGAAATAGTTTTAGAAACAAATTTTGTTTCTTTTGGGGTTTTTCCACATAAAATAAAGGGTTTGCCGGGCATAATTTTATCTCCATTAATTCATGGAGACCTTTCTCATATTATTGCCAACACAATTCCGTTATTAACACTAAGCATCGGATTATTTTATTTTTATAATAAAATATCATATAAAATTTTTTTTTTAATATACATAATTACAGGAATATGGGTGTGGTTTGGAGCTCGCGAAGCTTATCATATCGGAGCAAGCGGAATAGTTTATGGACTTGCATCTTTTTTATTTGTTAGTGGTGTTATTAGAAACGATATGAGATTGATGACAATTTCATTATTGGTAGTATTCCTATATGGTGGTATGATATGGGGAATTTTACCTATTCAGGATGGTGTTTCGTGGGAATCACATTTATTGGGTTCTGTATCAGGATTGGTATTAGCAGTTATATATCGCAAAGAAGGACCTTCTAAAATTAAATTTGATTGGGAGCTTGAGGATGAAAATGAAGACGATAAAGATTATTCAAATATTATATGTACATATAAAGATTGTGATATTCAGTATTTATATGATAAAGAAAAGTAAGAGAAATCAAAAGAAATTTAATTCCCTATTACACAATGGCATAAAATTTGTTTTTTAAAATCACAACAATAATTATTTGAAATTATTTGAAATTATATTAAATTTGCTCATTAAATTATTTTGATATGGAAATAAAAAAATCTCATAAGGCCAATTTAGAAAAGAAAAAAAGCATTTTCTTGCAAATAGGATTAGTTGTAGTATTGGCAGTGATATATATGGCTTTTGAATGGACAACAGGAGAAAATTTGGAAAATACTCTTGGCGAATTAATTAGTGACCAAATTGATGAAGAAGATATGGTTAACACTTTTCAGGATAACCAGCCACCTCCACCTCCACCTCCACCTGCCGCACCTGAGGTATTAGAAATAGTAGAGGATGATGTTGAAATTGAGGATGACCTTATTATTGAAGATACAGAATCTGATGAAAATACAGTAATTGAAATTACTGAGATTGAAGAAGAAGAAGAAGAAGAAGAAATATTTAATTTTTATGTGCTTGAGGATAAACCTGAGTTCCCTTTTGGAGGTGAATCCGGTTTAGTGAAATGGATTGCACAAAACACAAAATATCCTGAAATTGCAAAAGAAAATGGTATTACAGGAAAAGTTTTTGTTCAGTTTGTTATTGAAAAAGACGGAAGGGTTTCAAGTGTAAAAGTAATGCGAAAAGTTGACCCTTATTTGGATAAAGAAGCTGTAAGAGTTGTAAAATCAATGCCTAAGTGGAAGCCGGGCAAGCAAAGAGGAAAAGCTGTAAAAGTTTCGTTTCAGGTACCAATTAGTTTTAAATTATACTAAATTTCAACTTTATTATATTTTCTAAAGCCCCGTAATTCGGGGCTTTTTTAATTTCTTACCTACAATGGCATAAAATTTGTTTTTATAAAATATTACAGATAAATTTTTGAAATTATTATAATATATTCATTAAAAATTTTTGATTATGAAAACAAAAAAAACACCTAAAGCCAATTTAGAAAAGAAAAAAAGCATTTTCTTGCAAATAGGATTAGTTATAGTATTGTCATTAACATATATGGCTTTTGAATGGAAAATAGAAGAAAATTTTGAAAATACTCTCGGGCAATTAATCGGAGAGCAAATTGACGAAGAGGATATGGCCAATACTTTTCCTGAAAGTAAGCCAACTCCACCTCCTCCTGTTGTACTTGAAGTATTAGATATAGTAGAGGATGATGTTGATATTGAGGATGAACTTATTATTGAAGATACAGATATTGATGAGGATACAGATATTAAAATTGTTGAAGTTGATGTTGATGACGACGACGAAGAGGAAATATTTAATTTTTATGTACTTGAGGACAAGCCCGAATTTCCTTTTTGGGGTGAATTAGGTTTGCTAAAATGGATTGCGGATAACACAAAATATCCTGAATCTCCAAGAGAAATGGGCATTACAGGTAGGATTTTTGTTCAGTTTGTTATTGAAAAAGACGGAAGCGTTTCAAATGTAAAAGTTTTACGAAAAGTTGACCCATATTTAGATAAAGAAGCAGTAAGAGTTATAAAATCAATGCCTAAATGGAAACCCGGTAAACAAAGAGGAAAACCTGTAAAAGTTTCGTTTCAGGTGCCAATTAATTTTACAATATCCGGTTAAATCTCAACTTTATTATATTTTCCTAAAGTCCCGAAATTCGGGGCTTTTTTTATAAATTTTATTTTTATAAATTTATTTTGGTTTGAGATTAGGTATAATTATTGTTATTTTTGAATTCTATAAATTTATTTTAAGAACAACATATGAAATTACATATACTTACATTTATATTAATAATTAATGCCGTAACATTATCATATTCGCAACCTGTCCCAACAGTTGAGGAGAATATTCCCTATTTGGTAACTTTTGGAAAATATGGAGATATTAACTGGGGTGACGATGATTTTTGTCAAACATTCTTTTTTATAATACCAAAAGATTTTACTTCTCCTATTTATTTAAGAGTTTTTGACCCGGATGTTGGAGGAGAGGTTGATGAATTAAAAATTGATTTTAATACAAAAACAAAATTTTCGGTTTATGGGGGAACGGGGTGTTATACAAACAAAGCTGCCCGAAGTACACAACCAACAGGGAATTTCAAAAGTGGTAATTTATTAGCATCAAAAACATTTGGAGTAAATCAAAAATATGATCAAAAATGGTACACTTTTGGACCTTTTAACCCGTCTGAAGGAGAATTTATTAAGAAATTTAACGGTTATGTTTTTAAAATGATAGCCGAAGGAGTATCGGGAGATGACGGGAATTTATATCGCTATTATTTAAGTACGGAGCAAAACTCTAACAAATCTATTGAAGGCGCTAATTCTTTTACATATGAATATACATTCAGATTACACGATAATCCAAAAAATGTTTCGCACATTTATCCATATATTGATGATAATGTTATTTCAATAAAACAATCAAATTTCGACTGGGATGACGATGGAGATATTAGAATAATTTCGGTTACAAAAAACCTTATAAAAAGTAAAACCAGTAATGAAGGAAACTGGGCTCATGCCATTCATAAAATTGATGATGCCGAGAGAAAAACATCTTTAGATATTCAGTTTCGTAAAGACCCTTTTAAAAAAATAAAAAACAATAATGTAGTTCTTTATATTACAAACCAATATGGTGAATTATTGCCCTTTTATACCACCCCAATTGGTGGAATTCCAAAATATAAAGGTTCGATAGGAGTTAGACCAAAAAATGATTAAGGTGTTCTTAGTCAACAATATATTTATTTGGATAATCAATTGTATAATGTAGTCCCCTGCTTTCTTTACGCCCTTTAGCCATTTTAATTATTAAATAACCAACATTAACTGCATTTCGCAATTCGCAAAGCTCTAAAGATATTGTTGATTTATTATAAAGTTCTTCTGTTTCTTTATAGATTATTTCTAATCGGTCAAGTGCTCTTTTTAATCTCAAGTTAGAACGTACAATCCCAACGTAATTACTCATAATCTGCCTTAATTCTTTCATGTTTTGTGTTATCAAAACCATTTCTTCAGGAAGAGATGTGCCTTCATCATTCCATTTTGGAATATTTTTTTGTAATTCTATAGAATTAATTGTATTAATTGAATGCGAAGCAGCTCTAATGGCAAAAACAGTAGCTTCCGTTAAAGAATTTGACGCAAGTCTGTTTGCTCCGTGCATACCTGACGATGCATTTTCACCTGCTGCATACAAATTGACAATTGAGCTTTTTCCATTTATATCAATTTTAATGCCTCCGCATATATAATGAGCAGCAGGAACAACTGGTATCATATCTTTCGACAAATCTATTCCAAGAGAATTACATTTTTCAACAATATTAGGAAATCGTTTTTTAAGTTCAATTGTGTCTAGTCCCGTTGCATCTAAATAAACAAATTCATCTCCTCTGTTCTTTAATTCATTATCAATTGCTCTGGCAACTATATCGCGAGGAGCCAAGGATCCTAGTTTACTATACTTGTACATAAATTCTTTTTTATCCGCTGTTTTTAAAACAGCACCAAAACCCCTTAATGCTTCTGTAATAAGAAATGACGGTCTTTCTTTTGGATTGTAAAGCGATGTTGGGTGAAATTGTACAAATTCCATGTGTTCGCAAATTCCTTTGGCACGATAAACCATGGCAATACCATCTCCTGTTGAAATTATCGGATTTGTAGTGGTTTGATAAATATTGCCTATTCCTCCGGTTGCCATAAAGGTAATTTTGGCAATAATTGTATCTATAGAATTATTACGAATGTTTAAAGCATAAACACCATAACATTCGATATTATTTGCTCCTCGTTTTATAATTTGTCCAAGATGATGATGTGTAATTAAATCTAATGAAAAACATTTGTCTAAAACAGTTATATTTGGATGATTACTGATTTGTTGGGTTAAAGCTCTTTGTATTTCATACCCTGTATTATCTTTATGGTGCAGGATTCTATGTTCGCTATGCCCTCCTTCTTTTGCAAGATCAAAATCACCGTCAGACTTTTTATCAAATTGAATTCCCCATTTTACTAATTCGTTAATTTGTTTTGTGCCTTCAGTTACTACCATTTTCACAACATTATTATTACATAATCCTGCTCCGGCATTGATTGTGTCTTTAATATGTTTTTCGTGTGAATCTTGTTTATTTGTAACTACAGCAATGCCTCCCTGGGCATACTTTGTTGTAGTTTCATCAATTGTGGTTTTGCTGATTATTATTACTTTTCCATGTTCTGCAACCTTAAGGGCATAACTCAAGCCTGCTAGTCCGGAACCAATAACCAAAAAATCAGTTTTACGAATCATATAATTACTTTTATAATTGCAAAATTATAAAAATACTTATTAATAACGTTGGTATAAAAAATTAAAAATTATTCAACAATTAGTTTTCCTGAGGCAACAATTTTATTATCAGCAGTAATACTGTAAAAATAAAATCCTTTACCAATATCGGCACTATTAATTTTTATATTTTCTCCTTTTAATTCAGATATTTGCAGAACTTTTTTACCTGTAATATCATAAATTACAAATTTAGATTTTTCATTTGAATTAAAATTCTCGAATTTTATGGTAGCTTCGTAGCTAAATGGATTTGGATAAATATTTACAGAAGGTTTTGTATCTGCATTTTTAGCTAAATTTGTATTACACGGAGTTAAGCAATATGTAATTCCTGCATCAATATTCCCTATATTTATATCTATATAAGGAGAAGTTCCTGGAGGAGTATTATCACAGAAATCAAAAAATCCAAGCATTTCTCCTTCATTTCCTGTTTCATTTTGAATGCAAAATTGAGCATTTACAGTTCCTTCAATTGTGTCTGCATTATACCAGTTGTTTCCAATAGTAACTAGGCTTTCGGTATAAAAATATGCTTCAAAATCTACAGAATCTGCATTTAAAAAATCATTTGCAACATAAAAATCATCATAATGCTCAAAATATCCGGTATTAGTAAAATCATTTGTTCCATACAATGAGCCATCATTTTCAAAATCACCGGTATTTGTAAAATCATTAAACTCAATATACCAATTATTTAATGTATAATTGGCATTTGTATAGTTTGTAAGATATATGTCATAATTATTTATTAATTCACCATCATTATAAAAATCTGTTGCATCAATTACACCGGCATTGTTTAATTCTCCCTGATTTAAAAACCTAAATACATCAATTGTGGCATTAGCGTAATTATTAAGTTCCACAGTGTTTTGCAAGCTATCTACATCAATAAATCCATAATTATCTACAGCTGTTCCTAAAAACATTATGTGAGTTGTTGCTGTCCCTGTTCCTGTTATTTCAAATATACCTCCTGTTGCCATAAAATTTGTAACATCTAAAGTTCCGCCTACATTAAGTTCTCCTCCCTGTACAGCAAAGCTTCGTCCACCAATATTTTCAATCAAAGTTCCGCTTGCATTAATAATAATAGTTCCGGAACTATACCCAAAATCTGTATCAAGAATAACATTTGTATTGATTGTTGCATCATCTCCCGGAACTGGTACTCCCACAGGGCTCCATGTAGTTGGACTTGTCCAGTTCCCATCAATAACTGATGTATATTGCGCTGTTGAAATAATTGAAAAAGCAATAATAATTGAAAGAATAGTAATTGTTTTCATGTCAATGTAAATTTAAAGCTTATAAATAAAATATAAAAATAGTAAAAAAATAATCCCGATTAAAAAAACATCTTATAATATTTTGAATATTAACAATAATTTATTAAATTGCATCACTTCAAAAATCTAAAATAAAATGAAAAAAATAATTATTATTCTAATTAGTTTGCTTATTTCAGGAGCAATATCCTCACAATCGGTAAGTATTCCTGATACAAATGCCTCATATTATGTTACGGATGTTTTGTTAGGAAATTATATTCTTGTTTTCAATATTAGTTCCAATTGTATTTTTACACCAATTGCAAATCTTGGTTATTTTGAAAATTTTAATAGCGCTATTGGAATAGACAATGGTATTATTCTGTCAACAGGAGATGTTGAACTGGCCGATGATGCAAATACTTCAGGAAGCTCAGGAGCAACAACAGGAACAGGTAGTGACCCGGAACTGGCAACTCTAATTCCGGGATATGTCGTTAACGATGCAGCTATAATAGAGTTTGATTATATTCCATATACCAATTTAATGGATTTTAGATATGTTTTTGCATCAGAAGAGTACCCCGAATATGTAAACTCAAGCTTTAATGATGTATTTGGATTTTTTGTTTCAGGTCCAAATCCTGATACATCTCTAAATAGTTATAACAATGAAAATATTGCTATTATTCCGGGAAGCACATTGCCGGTAACCATAGATAATGTTAATGCGGGTTTAAATTCTCAATATTATGTTGATAATTCAGGCGGACTATATGTTACCTATGATGCATTTACTACGCCTTTAGACGCAATATTGCAAGTAATGCCGTTTCATATTTATCATATTAAAATTGCCATTGGAGATGCAGGAGATTCTGCTTTTGATTCGGCTGTTTTTCTAGAGGAGAATTCATTCAGTAGTTTTCCATTACAATATTCATTTGCACAAACCCCCTTTTCAAGCAAATCAACAAATGATGCCATTGAAGATTCAATTGATGTTCAAATAACAATTACACTGCCTGATATTGCGAGAAATAAAATAATTTATAATTTAGATATTCAGGGAACAGCAACAAATGGTGTTGATTATAATTTTATTAATAATCAACTGATATTCCCGAAAGACAGCATAAGTGCAACAATCAATATAGAACCTATTGGAGATGCAATTACAGAAAATTTTGAAACTGTAATGATTATTATTGATGGTTTAAATGACACTATTTTAGTTGATATTAATGATAAAGATTATCTTATTGGAATAGATCAACCAAAAGAAAATATTGAGATCTATCCTAATCCTGTTAAAGATTATCTAATTGTAAAAGGAGTTAATATAACAAGCTATGAGATTTTAGATGTTTCAGGAAAAACACTTATTTATCATGAAAATACTAATGAAAATAATGTTATTGATCTTTTAAACATACCAAGCGGAATATATTTTATTAAGATTATTACAGAAAGTGATTCTATTATTAAGAAAATTATGAAAGAATAGTTGAATTATTTCCCCTTTGTTAGTGAGTGGTTGTGTTGCTCTCAAAAATAAACCATAAAGGGTAATTCGTGACAAACAGGAAATTCAAGTTATAAAATTACCGTAAAATAAACTTTTCTGAGAACAGACTGTCTTTTGTTTCGATAATGATATAATATAATCCGGAAGGAATGTTGTGCAAGTCAAGAATATTGGTGCATACTTGTCCTGAAAAAATATTTTTGCCCTTAATATCAATAATCTTAAATGTAGCTACATTCATTAATTTGCTGTTGAGATACAATAAACCATCACACGGGTTTGGAAATATTGTGTTTTGTTTAATGTTCTCTGTATGAAAAACAGAAATATTCTGAATAAAATCAATTTTGATGTTAGAATACGTTGAATAAAAAATATCCGCAGCCGGATTAATTAAAAATGAGTTGTCATTAAAACTGAGACAAATATTAAATACATCATTCGCATTATCATGATAAATAGCAGAACCGAGTAATCTGAGGTAAAGTAATGTATCGTTGATATAATCAAGTTTAGGCATTAAATTATCAGGTATAGAACTTATTGTTGCTTTTCCGGTAAGAAAGAAATTTTCTCCGGTAATACCAGAAAATGTTTCTCCTCCATATCTGTCCAATTTGATTATACATGGAGGACTATTGTTGATGGTGCCGTCATCGTTTATTGGTTCGTGAAAAATATAGTTGCTGTAATATATTCGGGGTTGTTTAAAAATAATACGGAGATATTGATAAGAATTATTAAAGGTGGGTTCTAAAAATTCATTTTTTCAAGATAAATCGTAGAACCCATTAACGATTATCTTAAATCAATTCAAAATTAATACTTTTTTTCTAAATAATCATAATTTAAACTCATTTTTTTACAAATT